>Ga0316628_100000227_pt1 | contig 35507 bp, 39 predicted proteins | sample OWC_Aug_M2_C1_D5_FD_207648 | JGI IMG/M metagenome (GOLD analysis project Ga0316628, IMG submission 207648) | Wetland soil microbial communities from Old Woman Creek delta, Ohio, United States - OWC_Aug_M2_C1_D5_C | ecosystem: Environmental > Terrestrial > Soil > Wetlands | place: USA: Ohio...
GCTGGTCATAGGCCTGGCAGCCGGGGCAGTGTGCTATCTCTCTCTGAACATGAAAGGGAAACTCGGATATGATGATTCACTCGACGCCTTCGGTGTACATGGCATCGGTGGAATATTGGGGACTTTGGCCACAGGTCTTTTTGCGCAGACGATTATCAATCCTGCAGGAAGCAACGGCCTGTTTTTCGGCGGGCATCAAATGTTTAACTCACAGATGATCGCCATAGCCGTAACAGGCATCTATTCTTTTGTTGTGTCCCTGATTATTCTGAAAATAATCGACAAAATTATCGGTCTGAGGGTGGATACGGAATCTGAGGTGAGCGGACTGGACATTTCGCAACACGGCGAAAGCGGCTATACTTTATAAAACTGGGGGTGAGAGAACAGGGAAATATCTCATGTAATAAGATAGAAGACACATCTTATCTCCCTACTCCTGACAGCCCTGCGACTCATAGAGGAGGGGCCGAGGGGAGGAGATTACTGAAAACGCTAAGCAAAGTTTCAAAAACTTTCATATTTTAAGGAGGTAGTCGATATGACACCAAAAGAAGTCATTGAAATGGCAAAAAAGAACAAGGCAGTGATGGTTGATCTAAAGTTTATGGATTTTCCGGGACTCTGGCAGCACTTTTCGGTCCCTATTAAGGAACTCACAGAGGACATGTTCGAAAGCGGCCTCGGGTTCGACGGTTCGTCCATCAGGGGCTGGCAGGCGATCCATATGAGTGACATGCTGGTCATCCCCGATCCGACTACGGCGGTCATGGACCCTGTCACCCAGCATCCTACAGTCAGTCTTATCTGTACTATCGTCGATCCGATCACAAAGGAGCAGTATTCGAGAGACCCCCGTTTCATTGCACAGAAGGCTGAGGCCTACATGAAGTCTACAAGGATCGCCGATACGGCATACTTCGGACCCGAGGCTGAGTTCTTCATTTTTGATGACGTGCGTTTTGATTACACCGCAAACAGCGGCTATCATTTCGTGGACTCGGTTGAGGGCATTTGGAACTCGGGGAGAGAAGAGAACCCCAACCTAGGTTATAAACCGAGGCACAAAGAGGGGTACTTCCCTGTCGCCCCGATGGACAAGCAGCAGGATATCCGCACAGAGATGGTCCTCGAACTGCAGAAGGCGGGGATAGAAATTGAGGCCCAACACCACGAGGTTGCCACAGGCGGCCAGGCAGAGATCGATATGAGATTTTCGCCTCTGGTGAACATGGCGGATAAGCTGTTGATGTACAAGTACATCATTAAGAACGTGGCAGTGAGGAACGGGAAGACCGTGACGATGATGCCGAAGCCATTGTTCGGCGACAACGGTTCAGGCATGCACACCCATCAGAGCCTCTGGAAGGGTGGCAAGGCTTTGTTCGCAGGAAACGCGTACGCTGGGATATCGGAAATGGCGCTCTATTACATCGGCGGGATACTCAAACATGCGGCAGCCCTCGCCGCCTTTGTCGCACCTACAACAAACTCTTACAAGAGGCTTGTTCCCGGATATGAGGCACCAATCAACCTCGCTTATTCAAGCAGAAACAGGTCTGCAGCTATCAGGATACCGATGTATTCTCCAAGCCCTAAAGCAAAAAGAATCGAGGTCAGGTTCCCCGACCCTTCATGCAATCCGTATCTCGCATTCTCTGCTATGCTCATGGCAGGACTTGACGGTATCGAGAACAAGATCGATCCCGGAGAGCCGCTCGATAAGGATATCTACGAACTCGGGCCTGAAGAGCTCGCAAAGGTCCCGAGCCTGCCCGGCTCACTCGAGGACGCCCTTGACTGCCTCGAAAAGGATCACGAATTCCTCAAGAAGGGTGATGTATTCACAGAAGATGTTATAGAGATGTGGCTGAGCTACAAGAGATCAAAAGAAGTCGACGCATTAAGGCTCAGACCCCATCCATACGAGTTTTTCCTGTATTACGACATCTAAAGATAAGATAGTTGCAACATGGTTCCGGTCGGGAGTCAGGGTCTGCGAACTAAAAGACCCTGCTCTCGATTTCTCGCATATTCAAAAACATATTCCCAAAACCCATCTCCGAAATGTAGACTACAAGAGAGATATGTCTTGAGATTTGGCGTCATCCCGGGGGTGATTCATGAATGATTTAATCGGAAAGACCGTCATTGTTGAAACACGGGAAACAATTTATACGGGCAAACTCATTGAGATCGGTGAGGAAGAAGTCCACCTTGAATCAGAAAGCGGCTGGATTGTCATACCTGTTGACAGGATTGCAACGATCAGGGAAAAAGATTAATCAGCCCATATCTCCAAAAAGGAACTGCACTAATGTGACTGCCGAGATCGCGGCGGTCTCAGCCCTGAGAATCCTTCTTCCAAAAGATGTGACAATGAGACCTTTTTCCTGAGCAAGAGTCACTTCCTCCTTTGTAAACCCGCCCTCGGGGCCTATTAAAAGATGAATGGGTGACCCGGTGAATGGGTGACCCGGCAAAACGGATATTTTTTTAATTGCCTCATTTAATGAAACCCCCTTCTCTTCCCAAAAAATAAATCCTTTCACCTCTTCGCGTCTCCGCGCCTCCGCGTCTCCAGGTCGGAGACGGCTGCTTCTATCGAAGGATTTTTTAAACTCAACCGGTTCATGGATAACCGGGATCACACTTCGTCCAGATTGTCTCGCTGCCTCTTCAGCTATCCTCCTCCACCGGGCAGTCTTCTTAGTCTCTCTTATCTGGCTTCTAACGGTAATAACCGGCATTATCTCTTTCACACCGAGCTCAGTTGTTTTCTGGATGACCATATCCATCTTTTCACCTTTCAGAAGCCCCTGCACAAGAATTATGTTGAGAGGTGATTCAAGGTCGCAGGGGAATTTTTCAGTGACCTCCGCAATTACCTCTTTCTTGTCGGACTTCGTTATTGTGGTCCTGAAACAATTGCCTTTTCCGTCGAATAGTATGAACTCATCTCCCTTTTGACATCTGAGGACAGAGGCGAGATAATGGGACTTTTCGGCTGTGATCGAGATTTGATTATTTATGATTTGAATAATTGGAAGGTATAATCGTGGCATTCGTTAAATCCCCCTTTGCCCCTCTTTTCCAAAGTGGGAGATATAAATTCCCCTCTTTGGCAAAGAAGGGAAAGGGGAGATTTTATGAAATTACTTTTTGACAGAGCATATTGCAAGAAGTTTATCTTCCCTATTTTTCAGCGCCTGTAAAAAGGTCCTTGATTTTTTCCTTAAAGGACTTGTTTACTTCGTCTCCGGATAAATGCGCAAACTCCTCAAGCAGCTCCTTCTGCCTCGGCGTCAGGCTTTTAGGTACATCCACATAAACCCTTACAACCTGATCGCCCTTCCCATGCCCGCCGAGTTTCTGAACACCCTTCCCTTTCAGATGGAATATCCTTCCTGAAGGAGTACCGGAAGAAATCTTGATTTTCGCGGTCCCGTCGATAGTCGGAACCTCGATCTCCGTCCCGAGAACCGCCTGAGGAAAAGAGATCGGTACTTCGCAATAGAGATCATTTCCGTCCCTTTTGAAAAAAGGATGCTCCGCAACATTGATATAAATATACAAGTCGCCGCGGGGGCCGCCGTGAAAGCCCATTTCTCCTTCATGGGAGACCCTGAGTCTCGACCCTGTATCTACACCTGCCGGGATTTTTAGAGGTAAGGCTCTGAATTTCTTGATCCTGCCCTGCCCCTTGCATGCCTTACACGGATCGGTGATAATCCGCCCTGTTCCGGCGCATTTTTCACAAGTCCTGGAGATACTGAAGAAACCCTGCTGAATCCTTATCTGTCCGGTTCCCTTACAGTTAGGACATGAAGCGGGCATTTTCCCGGGGGCTGAGCCGGAACCTCTGCAATCATCACACTCTTCCCATCGCGGCACTTCTACGGTCTTTTCGGTTCCGAACGCCGCTTCCATAAGGCTGATCTCGATATCGTATCTTAGATCACTCCCCCTCGTCGGCCTCTGCCTTTGGCGGCCGGTGAAAGTTCCGAAGAAATCGCCGAAGATGTCTTGAAAGACATCACCAAAGCCTTCCCCGAACGGACTGTAGCCCTGTGCTACACCTTCGGCGGTTCCAAACCTGTCATAATTTGTCCTTTTTTCGGCATCAATCAGACAGGAATAGGCCTCGTTTATCTCCTTGAATTTCTCTTCAGACTCCTTGTCATCCGGATTTCTGTCCGGATGGTACTTCATGGCGAGCTGTCTGAATGCTTTCTTGATTTCCGTTTCAGTCGCACTGCGTGAAACGCCGAGAAGTTCGTAGTAATCTTTCATTTTATCAGTATTCGGGATTCAGCAGTCAGAATTCAGTAGGACGGGATGCCTTCGCTTTCCACTGTTCACTGACTATCGTTTATCTTCTTAGCTCCCTTTCTTGTCCTTGTCAACATCCTCAAACTCGGCTTCTACAACTTCCTCTTCGGGCCCCTTCTCACCTTCACCTGTTTGGGGACCAGCGCCTGAAGGACCAGCGCCCTCCTGCGCACCTGCGCCTTTATAAAGGTGTTCTGCCAGTTTGTGGGACTTAGTCATAAGATTTTCGATCGCGGACTTTATTTCGGATACCTCATTACTCGTATCCTTCAGCTTCTTGCATCTCTCAAGTGCTTCTTCGATCTCTTTCTTTTCCGGCTCACTCACTTTATCGCCGTAGTCTCGCAATGATTTCTCGACCGTATAAACGAGCGTATCGGCTTCATTTCTCGCCTCAGCGAGCTGTTTCTTCCTTCTGTCTTCTTCTGCGTGCGCCTCCGCATCACGCATCATCTTTTTGATTTCTTCTTCGTTAAGACCGCTCGATACGGTTATCCTTATAGACTGCTCTTTCCCTGTACCAAGATCCTTTGCTGAAACATGCAAGATGCCGTTCGCATCGATATCGAATGTCACTTCTACCTGAGGGACTCCTCGCGGCGCGGGGGGAATACCTATAAGTTCAAAGTTCCCGAGCAGCTTGTTGTCCGCAGCCATCTCTCTTTCTCCCTGAAATACCTTAATCGAGACAGCGGGCTGGTTGTCCGTCGCTGTAGAGAATATCTGACTCTTTTTTGTAGGTATGGTTGTGTTCCTTTCGATTATCTTGGTGAATATTCCACCAAGTGTCTCAATACCAAGGGACAAAGGAGTAACATCAAGAAGCAATACTTCTTTCACATCTCCCTTAAGGACCGCCGCCTGTATTGCCGCTCCTACCGCAACAACCTCATCGGGGTTCACACTTCTATTTGGTTCCTTTCCAAAAAAATCCTGGACGGTCTGCTGAACCTTCGGAGTCCTTGTCTGACCGCCAACAAGCAGTATTTCGTCGATATCCGACGGGGAAAGATTTGCATCGGACAGGGCGTTTTTACACGGACCAATGGTGGCTTCTATGAGATCACCGACGAGTTGTTCAAATTTTGACTTATTCAGCTTCATAAGGAGATGTTTGGGACCCGTAGCATCCGCCGTTACGAACGGAAGGTTGATCTCGGTCTCCATGGCAGTCGAAAGCTCTATCTTTGCCTTCTCGGCAGCTTCCTTTAACCTCTGCAAAGCCATCTTGTCGTTTTTAAGATCTATGCCCTGGTCTTTCCTGAATTCTTCAACCAGCCAGTCCATAATCCTGAGGTCAAAATCGTCGCCACCCAGATATGTATTCCCGTTTGTGGATTTAACTTCTATCACACCTTCTCCGATTTCGAGTATGGATATGTCAAATGTTCCGCCGCCGAGATCATAAACTCCGATCTTTTCCTCTTTCTTTTTATCCAACCCATATGCGAGTGCTGCGGCTGTCGGTTCGTTGATTATCCTTAACACATTAAGCCCTGCGATTTTCCCGGCGTCCTTCGTAGCCTGTCGCTGGCTGTCGTCAAAATATGCGGGTACGGTGACAACAGCTTCTGTCACAGGTTCACCGAGATAATCCTCCGCAGCCTGTTTGAGTTTTTGAAGGATCATTGCAGAGATCTCAGGCGGAGAAAAGCGTTTTCCCCTTATCTCCACATGGGCGTCACTGTTCGGCGCCTCGACAATTTTATAGGGAAGCCTTTTCCTTGCGTGCTCAACCTCCGGCGTGTTGTACTTCCTTCCCATGAGTCTCTTTATAGAAAATATTGTATTTTCAGGGTTTGTAATCGACTGTCTCTTCGCAATCTGTCCGACGAGTCTCTCCCCTTTTTCGGTAAAGGCCACAACAGATGGCGTCGTCCTGGCTCCTTCCTGATTCGGAATTACGACCGGCTCTCCTGCCTGAACTACAGCCACAACTGAATTTGTAGTCCCAAGATCTATACCAACTGCCTTACCCATATAAATATTCCTCCTCGATAGTTGTATTTATATTTACGTTTCCCAATTTGTGTCTATTTTTAGTCATTTTCTTCTTCCTGAACTGAAGCGGGTTTCTTTGATACCGCAACCAACGAAGGCCGCAAGACCTTATCTTTTAACATGTACCCCTTTCTGAACTCCTCCACGACCATATTATCGTCAATATCGTCGCGCTCGATCCGGGACATCGCATGATGTACCATAGGATCAAAAGGTTTACCCGCTGCTTCGATCTCGACCAATCCGAATTTCTCGAGCGTCTTCTTGAGTTCTTTGAGTGTGATCTCCACTCCCTGTATAAGACCTGAGGAAACATCACTTGACGCGTGTTTCAGAGCCATCTCAAGGTGATCAATAACAGACAGGAGTTCAAAAAGAAGACTCTCATTCCCGAATTTTATGAGTTCCTCTTTATCTTTATTCACCCTCTTCTTATAATTTTCAAATTCCGCGTAGAGCCGCAGATACCTGTCGTTCATCTCCCTGAGTTCCGCGGTCAGACGCTGTTTATCATCAACCTGGGGTGCCCCAACAACTTCCCCGCCTTGTGTTTCGGATATTTCCCCTGGAGAGGGTAATCCTGTTTCATTTATTTCGCGTTCACTCACTTTCTTCTCACTTTCCTGCCAGCATTCTTGTGATGAATTTTGCGGTGTTTTCGACAATGTAAATCGCTTTTGCATAATTCATCCTTGTAGGGCCGATGATACCTACAACACCGATTGACCTGCCGCCTTCCCTGCACGGAGAAACAACAAGACTCAGTCTCTTCATTTCATCCTGATCACTCTCCGATCCTATGAGAACCTGAACCCCTTCCGCTTCAGAAAGTTTATCGAGAAGCCTGATGATCGTATGTTTATCTTCGATTGCCTTTGAAAGCTCCCGGATTTTTTTCAGATCAGCGAAATCCGGCAATTCGAGCACCTCCGAGAGACCGGATACGAAGAGTTCGTTCAAGGGGAAACAGAGCGCCTCCCTGCATATTCTCATCGCTCTTGTGATAAGGTTGTCACATTTAATCTTTTCCTTTGACATTTCTTTTAATAATTTGAGACGAATCTCGTCAAAAGTATAACCTGAAAATTCCGAGTTGAGATAACTGGTAATCCTCTGAAGATCTTTCTGTGAAACGTCGGTATCAACAGATACAACCTTGTTTTTTATCGGTCCTTCATCTGTAAATAGGACTACAGCCACTTTATCAGCTTGATACTTCAGAAGATTAATCTTTCTCAGAGTTGTCATATCCGGAGTCGGGGACATTGCCACGCCGAGATAATGAGACAATATGGAAAGGCTTTTTGTCGTCTCGCTCAACAACAAGTCAATGTCGTTTTTTAATATTTCCAGCCTTCTGTAGAGTCCCTGGAGAATCTCAATCTCTATATTCGAGTAGAAGTCACCTTCTGTTATAAGCGAATCCACGTAAAATCTGTAGCCAAGGTCTGTCGGTACCCTGCCTGCAGAAGTATGTGGCTGGGCAAGAAACCCCATTTCCTCAAGATCTGCCATAATATTTCTTATTGTTGCAGGGGAAAGTCCAAAAGAATACCTTTTTGTAACGATTCTGGAACCAACAGGGTCAGGGTAGTTAATGTAACTCTGGACCACTGCGTAAAGGACTCTTCTGCTTCTTTCACTTAAATTTTGCATAGTTAGCACTCTCAATGGCCAAGTGCTAATAATTTACCAATTAATCGCCGGATGTGTCAAGAGGTCCCACAAAATCCATTATGTCACGGCTATCTGAAATATATTCAAGCAATGGATTTAAGAGTTATTTCCGTTAATCTTACTCCAAAGGATACTCCGGTTTCTTCCGCTGCCCTTTGCATGATAGAGCGCCTTATCAGCCCTCTCGATCAGTTCCTCTTTTTTCTTGACGTCTTCTGCACTCGTGGATATGCCGATACTCACCGTTACGTTGAAAGTATTCATTTCTGATGAAAACTTCGTATCCATCACGGTTTTTCTCAGCCGCTCCGCCATGTTCATGGCGCCCTTTTCATCGGTTCCCAAAAGGACTACCGCGAATTCCTCACCGCCGTATCTTGCAGGGATGTCGATGTTTCTTGCAGTTTTTTTAGCCAAAGCGGCAACCCTTATCAGCACTGAATCTCCCACCTGATGCCCGTAGGTATCATTTATCTTTTTGAAATTGTCTATATCGATAAGGAGTAACGACAGGCGGCCGGACAATCGATCAAGCCTGCTCAATTCCTGTGCGAGCCTCTCCTGAAAATGTCTGTGGTTGAAGAGACCTGTCAGTCCGTCAGTCACTGCCAGACGTTCTATCTCCGAATGGAACTTGGCATTGGCCATCGATGTCGACGCCTGATTTCCCAGAACCGCCAGGAGATCGGTCTGATAAGGACTCAATGCGTTTTTATTCTCCAGAAGGAGCGTGAGTATTCCAAGGAGATCCCTTTCATAAAACATGGGCAAGACGAACACTGCATTGACATTTTCGGTCTTGAAGGGCATGATCGGTGAACGATAATTTCTCACATCCGAAATATACATGGGCCCTTTATTTTTCACCGCCATGTCGAGCAGTGTGCCTTTCATGCCGAATATTTTCTTCTCCCGGGGGAAAAAACCTTTCCCGTGCAATATCTCGACGTCCCTGCCCTTTGCCGTGAAAAACACTACATTTGATGGAGCTATCCTGTAAACTCCGTCTATCAGGCTTTGCACAATCACGTTCAGGTTCAGTGAGGCGAGAAGTTTTGAACTCTCCTCATTCAGAATCTTCAGAGTGGCATAGGAGCGCTGTATCTGAGGGTATACGCGTTCTCTCTGAAGTATCTTGACTATCTCCTTTGAGAACATCTGGAGTATATCGCTGTCTGCGCTACTGAAGGCATGAAATCTCGCGCTGTCGGCGGTTATTACACCGAGCGGGAAAGTATCGTCCAATACAGGCACGACGACCAAGGAAGATATTTTGTCTTTCTTCACATAACCTGCTTCGAGCTTCCTTTCGTTCATATCGGAGGAGATAAAAGGTTTCCGTTCCTCAAAACAGAGTCGCAGAATTCCGTTATTTGAAGGTATGATGCCCCCTGATTCCTCTGTGGAGCATCTCAATCTCAAACCGTCGCAGGAACTTATAAAAATGTTCACAGAGTCTGCGAACACCGCACTTTTTGCAACCATAAGAAGACTTCGAATCTCATCATCCGGTTTGAACATCGACTCAAGGTAATGGGATATAACCTTCCCGTCACTCAAGGTATTCAGTTCTGTTTCAGGATACGGCGATAAGGCTGCTCCTGTTTCCTCCGGCAATGGAGCATTTATGCTCCCTCTCTTCATTCTTTTTTTGAGAAGCATGGATAAACATACAGTCATAACGAGGAACAGAATAAACATTGTTTCATCAATAAACGGCGCCCCCCTTAAAAGATTACCTAATTCAAGGAACGGGATCAGAAGAAGTACGGAGAGAACGGTTTTCTGTTCATAGAACGCCGTCAGGGACAGCAGAAAGGGGAAATAGGCCATTCGTAACCACGGCATGGTGAATGCCTGCGCAGAACCCGCAATGAGCAACGCGAGAGACAACAGAAATTCCGTGGAGCGCCTTCTTTCTTTCTTAATAACATGGAAATAAGAATAGAGGGAGACCGTGGCTAAACTGAGACCGAACCAGAAAAACTGTCGTTTTATGGGTAATTCCAGAAGCAGGCCGAGATAGGTAAGAAACAGAAGAAGAAAGGAGAGGCCGGTTTTTATCCAGGAGCCCTGCCCCGTTTTATCTCCTCTTCCCTGAAGAATTTTCTGTAAAGTATCTCCCACTCGGAACTTCCTTCGACTATTTTTTTCGAAAAAGATTGAAGTTTTTTCCTGACTGCGGCATCTATCTCCGCACCTATCTTCAATTCGGATACGACTGTTTTTTTAATCTCGGCACGCACCTTGCCCTCATCTTCGATCAGTGTAACGAGCTTTCTCTCCAAAAGTCCTTTGAGGAGCACATGGCTGAGGTGCGAGATCTTGTCGTCAGAGAGCATCATAACACGAGGTTTTTTTCCTTGACGAGTTTCTGTTTTGTGAGATCGAACAGTCTCCTGTAATCAAGACGCCCTTTCTCAATTTCAGAAGCATAACTCTTCAGCATCTCTCTCACTTCTTCATTCAGCCTGTCTTCAACACTAAGCTCACCAAGAAGGAGTTCTTCCGTCTCTGACAGGAGTTTTTTTTGAGTTACTATCGGTTTAACGAGTTGCTTTGAAAGGATATTGTCTATTATTTTTTTTGTTAAGAGAGGAACCCAGGTCTTCGGGATCCTCATCCTACTTTTCCGCGAAGGGAAGTAGCGCGATGCTCCTTGCCCGCTTTATAGATTCAGACAATTCTCTTTGATGTTTTGCACAGGTGCCGGTCATCCGCCTGGGGAGGACTTTTCCTCTTTCAGTGAGATAGCTTCTGAGGATTTTGATATTCTTGTAGTCTATGTACTCGACTTTTTCAGAACAGAATCTGCAAAATTTTCTTCTCTGGAATTTCCTCTGTGGTTGCAACTTAGCTCCTTTCTCTGTAGTTAATTTATTATGCCGGATTAAAACGGCTCTAAATCGGTAGTCTCTTCGGGTGGGACCACGTCCCCTTCGGCCCCCAGGGTGGAATCCTGCGTACCACCCCCCCTCCTTGAAAGAAATCTTACGGACTGTGCAATAACCTCAAATTTACTCTTCTGCTGTCCGTTGGATTCCCATCTTCTTTCCTGGAGCCTGCCCTCGACAAGAACAGAACTTCCTTTATTGAGATATTTACTGCATGATTCCGCCTGTTTGCCAAAAACAACATTGTCTATGAACAGCGTCTCCTGCTTTACCTCGTCGGACTGCTTATATTTGGAGTTTACGGCAAGCCTGAAAGAGGCTACGGGCGTCCCCTGAGGCGTGTATCTCAACTCCGGGTCCTTTGTAAGGTTCCCGATAAGGATGATCTTGTTAAACACTAAGCTTCACCTTTTTGTTCCGCCGAAGACTCTGCAGCGGTCTCGGCCTTTTCAAGGTCATGAATCTGTTTCGCGCCGAGCTTAATGACCATATATTTCAGCACTGCATCAAAGACCTTGTAGAACTCCTCGAGTTTCCTGATCGCTGTTGAGGGCGTTTTATAAAACAAGAGGACATATAACCCTTTCTTCTGTTTCTTAATTTCATAGGCGAGTTTCCTCCTGCCCCACACGTCTACCTTAAGCACTTCCCCGCCCTGGCCTGCAATCAGTTCCTTGATCTTGTTTATGGCACCCTCAGCCTCTTCATCGGATATGGCTGCATTAAGGATCACCACATTCTCATATATATTCATTAAAAAGATCTCCTTACCTAATATTTTATCCTTTTTCCAACGAATTTAAATTTTATACCATAGCAAACAGGATAAAATCAACCCTCACCCCTATTTGCCAAAGAGGAACTATAGCGGGAAGTGCTTTCCAAATAAAGGGGAATTATAATCCACAGAAATGTCTGAATAACCTGATTTATAATAATTTCAAATGCAATTGCTTGCGTCCATAGATGTGGGTTCCAACACAATAAGGCTTCTGATCTCCGGAACAGAGGATAACAGAATCATCGACGTGTTCTCTGACAGAAAGATAACCCGGCTGGGCGATAGGGTCGATCAGACGGGAAGATTGCAGGACAAAAATATCGAGGTATCGATAGCAGCCCTAAAGGAATTCTCATCCGCTATCTCAAAATACGGAGTCAGGCATGTAAAGGCAGTTGCCACAAGTGCCTTGCGCGAGGCATCCAACTCGGACATCTTTATTAAAAAAGTATTTGATGCCACAGGCATATCAGTTGAGGTGATTTCAGGCAGGAAAGAGGCTGAACTGACACTCAAGGGCATTCTTAATGCTTTTCCAGCAGCGGAACATATAACATCACCTTCCATCGTCCCACCCTTATCAAGAGTGAGAACAGATGGGGTACCCACGCGCTCCATGTTTATTATCGACATCGGGGGAGGCAGCACGGAGTGGATTCTCTATAGAGACCATGATCATATCGATATGGGCAGTATTCCTGTGGGGGTTATTAAACTTGCCCGGAAGTTTCTAAAAACCGATCCGGTTTCAGAAACCGACATGAATGAGATGAACAGTGAAATCATCTCTTTTTTAAGAGACATTAAGACCATGATCGGCAACCGGCTAAACCGCTATACACAGCTGATAGGGACTGCCGGCACTTTCACGACCATCGCATCCATTGACCTCGGACTCGACAGTTACTCACGGGAAAAGATACACCTCCATGTGATACCCCTGACCCGATTGCTGGAAATGAGCAGGGAACTCCTTGATCTTTCCTTGGAGGAAAGAAAGAAAATAAGAGGGCTTGAACCAGAGAGGGCAGACTTGATTATACCGGGCATACAATTTACAATTAAGGTAATGGAATTATTTTATTTTGATGAATTAATAATAAGCGACTGCGGACTGCTTGAAGGAGTGCTTTTAGAGATAAAGGAGATCATTGAAAAAGGTATTTCAGAGGCCGGTAAGCCTTAAACAGGAACCCTTCAGACACTGTCCGGGATGCGGACACAGCCTTATCCACAGGCTGATTGCAGAGAGTATTGATTATTTTGGCATCAGGGAAAAAGTAATCGGAATCGCTCCGGTCGGCTGTGCCGTATTCGCCTATGACTATTTTAATTTTGATATGCTTGAAGTTGCCCATGGAAGACCTCCTGCAGCGGCAACCGGATTGAAACGTGTCATGCCGGACCGGATAGTCTTCTCTTATCAGGGTGACGGTGACCTCGCTGCGATCGGTACGGCAGAGATAATCCATGCCGCCAACAGGGGAGAAAATATATCCGTATTTTTTGTCAATAATGCGACATACGGCATGACGGGCGGCCAGATGGCCCCGACTACGCTTGCCGGCCAGAAAACTACGACAACGCCGGCCGGACGAACGGTCGAAAGAGAAGGTTACTCCCTCCACATCTCGGAACTATTATCTACAATAGAAGGAGCCTCATATATAGTAAGGACCTCTCTGGATTCCTATAAGAACCTAATAAATACGAAAAAGGCTATAGAGATATCTTTCAGATATCAGATTGAAGGGAAAGGGTTCAGTCTCGTCGAGATTCTCTCTCCATGCCCCGTGGACTGGAAACTTTCACCCAAAGATTCGATGACGTGGATTCAGAAAGAGATGATACCGGTTTATCCCCTCGGAACTTTTAAAGATAAATTCCAGGAGACCGAATAAGCTGGAGAAGAGGATTATTATCGGTGGATTCGGCGGTCAGGGTATCTTGTTTTTCGGGAAAATACTTGCCTGTGCGGGTATGCTCGAAGACAAGGAGGTGACCTGGTTTCCCTCTTATGGAGCGGAGGTAAGGGGGGGAACCGCAAACTGTACGGTGATTATATCGGATGAATTAATAGGCTCTCCTGTGGTGACGAATCCCGATATACTTATTGTCATGAACGATGCGTCACTGAATAAATTCTTGCCGAGGCTCAGACAAAACGGCCTGTTTTTATACGATTCATCGCTTATCAGGGATTCGAATCTAAGAAACGATGTTGAGAGCACGGCAGTGCCTGCAACAGAGATAGCGAAAGAAATCGGTAATACAAAATCCGCAAATATGGTATTGCTCGGCGCCTGTGTTGCAATAACCGGCATATTACATGAAACATCTGTTATTGAAGCCTTAAAGAGTTCGATGCCGGGAAATAGAAAGAAAAATATAGACGATAACAAGAAAGCTATTATCGAAGGGATGAAATACATTGAAAGTAAGAAAGGCGAAGATATCCGATCTCAAGCAGGTTCATAGCCTCATAAACGATTTTGCAAGGCGTGAACAAATGATCCCCAGGTCTCTCAATGAACTTTATGAAACCCTGAGAGATTTTGTCATATGCGAGGCTGACGGGGATGTGCGCGGTGTATGCTCGCTGCATATCATGTGGGAAGACCTCGCGGAGATAAGGTCACTCGCGGTGGATGCCCGCTATCACAACATGGGCATCGGGAAAGGTCTGGTAAAACAGTGTCTCAAAGAGGCAAGGACTCTGGGATTAAAAAGGATATTCGCGCTGACATACCATCCGGAATTCTTCAGGAAATTAGGGTTTAGGCACATTGATAAATCAAGCCTCCCCCAGAAGATCTGGGGCGACTGTCTGCGCTGTCACCGCTTTCCCGAATGTGACGAGCACGCGGTCATAATTAATTTGTAATTATTTCCTTACAGCTTCAGGATATTCCGGTTTTGATCTTTACTTTCCGTTATTCCATCCGCTCGAATAAATCCTTAGTAGCTCCGCAAACAGGGCATACCCAGCCATCGGGAAGCTTCTCAAAAGGTGTCCCCGGTCCAACACCGGAATCCGGATCCCCTGCTTCAGGATCATAGATATAACCGCAGACGGTGCATCTGTATTTATTCATCCTTCTGCCCTTTTATAATATTCCTGTAAAAGCATGTCCTGTTTCCCGTATGGCAGGCCGCCGGTCCATGCTGAATCACCTTAACGAGCAAACTGTCTGCATCACAATCATAGCTGATTTCCCTGACTTCCTGAACGTGACCTGACGTCTCCCCTTTCTTCCAGTATTTCTGTCTCGACCTTGACCAGAAATGCGTAAATCCGGTATCGAGTGTCATCTCAAGGGACGTACTGTTCATATACGCCATCATCAGGACATCACCGTTTTCGGCGTCCTGTATAATCGCCGGGATTAACCCTTTTTCATCATACTTTAATTGAGGTATCATGATTTCTCCCCGTTCCTTATTTACTCTTTAATATTATTAACAGTCTAATAGTAAAAAACAACATTAATTTCTAAAAACCCTCCTCACCTCCCTTTACCAAAGGGAGGAATAATTCCCTCTTTGGCAAAGAGGGGTAAGGGGAGATTTTCAAAATAAAGTCACTTCTTTTTGAAACCCTCAATAACTACAATTTATATCCTATTTTTCTCAGGAACTCTTTCCTGTACACTTTGTCTTCCGGCGTCTCCACCCCTTTGGGAGAAAAACCGTCTACCACACCGAGCACACCGCCGCCCTGCGATGTTGTCGCAATTATCACTTTTAGTTGATTTGCCGTTGCACAGAATATCCTGCATACTTCGGCACAATTCTTTATCTGGTTAAGGACATTAATGGGGAAAGCGTTTTTGAGGAGAATACAAAAAACATGGCCGGCGCCCATTTCCTGAAGGTACTGCACACAGATATTAATAAGATCGGTATCGTTGCCTTCCGTCCTTATCAGGCAGGGACCTGAAGCCTCTGTAAAGGCGATGCCGAACCTTGCCTGCGGGACGGTGGTCGCTATGATCTCATAAAGATCCTCTGCAGTTTTTATAAAATGTGTCTGACCAATAATAACGTTGCAGCCTTCCGGTATATCTATCTTGACTGTCTTTAATTCCATATCCTGCCTCCTTTGAGCTGTTGCACGATGACTTCCGGCTATTCCGGCTGACGACTACACTTTCTGAGCTATGATATAATGAAAATAAATTTTCCCGAAGATGTCAAGCCTTATATACCACAAGATAACACAAAAGTTGAAAGTCAGAAGTTGTAAGTTAAGAGTTATAAGAAGAACATTTCTAAAGCTTTTAACCTTTAACTTTTCGCTTTTCACTCTCTTGTTGTGTTCATATTCTCAGTCAAACGGTGCTGAAATTACGGGTCCCGAAGTAAAATTGAGGGACCATGAAATTTATGTAACTACCTCTCTCTCTCTCGATGAAAAGTCCAGGCAGGAATTGAGTGGCGGAATAACAAAGGAGTTCAGATTTTATATAGACATCTTCAGGGTATGGAAGATGTGGCCCGATGAATTCATCTTCAGCAAATCCTTTATCAGGACTCTGAAGAGCGATCCCGTAAAGATGGAATATGTTGCAACATCGCGTGGCGGAGGTACCATTATCCGGAAAAGGTTTAAGTCCTTCGGATCCATGGTTCAATGGGCACTGAGCATCAATGACCTGAAGCTTGCAAATGTGCGTGAACTCGAACCCGGTTTATATTTTGTCAGGGTAACCGTTGAATCCAAAATAAGGAAATTGCCGCCTGTGATAGGCTACTTTATGATCTTTCTTCCTGAGAATGAATTCAAAATCACGAAGGACTCTCCCTTTATCTCCATAGGAACAGAGAGATGAAAACTCCCCGTTTCAACATCATCCTGATAATTGTATCCCTCCTGGTCATCGTATCTTTTGGGATCGAATTTCATTACCTGAAAGTGAAGACGGTGCCCTTCATAGCGAGGCTCCTTCTGCTTCTGCTCTTAAACCTGACCATCATCGCCTCACTGGTTCTGATGTTCTTTGTGGCGAAAAGTCTTGTAAGGCTTTACTTCGAGAGGAGGAACAAAATCCTCGGGTATAAATTTAAAACAAAAATGGTAGTTATCCTTGTTTTCCTGACCCTAATACCATCCACCGCCTTATACATTGTATCGGGCGGACTCATTACCAATTATATCGACCGGTGGTTCGCACCGCAGATAAAACAGCCTCTGGAAAGTTCAATAGAAATCGCAAAGACGATTTATGAAATCGAACGAGATAAGGCCCTTCATTTTGCAAAGGCCTACCGGGCAGGCAGAACAATTACGGAAAATTATCATGTTTCGCGTATATCAAAGATGCCGAGTGATGCTACCGAGACCGTAAGGGTCGCCTTCGGGGGCGGGGAAGGTACAGAGGTCATATCAGGCAAAAAAGGAGATATTGTCAGGGCCGTCGTACCTGAGTACAAGAAAGGCAGGCAGGCAGGGGTAATAGTAGTCGAAGCCTCTATACCCCGAAAAATTACAAAAAATGTCGAAAATATCAAGGACTCCTATGAAAACTATCTCGCCCTCGAATCATGGAAAGTGCCGATACGTGCGAATTACCTCTTGATACTCGGATTCATCACCCTGCTTGTTGCTTTTATGGCGCTGTGGGTAGGTCTCAGGATCTCGAGGGGGATAACGGACCCGATTCAGAGCCTTGCACAGGCGACTGAACTCGTTGCAGCCGGCGACCTTGATATAAGAGTCCGGATAGACCGGGAAGACGAGATAGGGCTTCTCATCGATTCATTCAATCACATGGTAAAAGAACTCAAGGAGGGGAAGGAATCATTGCAATCTGCATATGTTGAGTCTGACAGGAGAAGACTCTTTATAGAAAATATCCTTGATAACATAAACTCCGGCGTCATTATGCTCGACACAACCGGGCATATCCTCATGATAAACAAACGTGCATGTTCAATAATCAATATCAGGCCTGAACAGGTAATGAACAAGAATTATAGGGAACTCATGGCAGTGATCAATTCCGAAGAACTCAGGGCCATTGTCAGCGGAATAGAAGGGCGGGAATTCAGGCCGGTCAAGAAAGAGGTGAAAGCGACCATAGGAGACAGAAAGGTAATTCTCCTGGTATTCATCACGAGCCTCAAGGATTTGCAGGAATACATCGGTTTGCTCGTCGTCTTTGAAGATCTTACCGATATCATGGAAGCCCAGAGGGCGCTCACCTGGCAGGATGTCGCCAGAAAGATTGCACATGAAATCAAAAATCCCCTGACCCCTATTAAACTTTCAACGGAACGGATGATTAAGAAATGGGAACATAAAGATGCCGATTTCGATGAGGTATTCCACCGGTCTACCAAAGCAATCGTAAAGGAAGTGGATAGCCTCAAGAGGTTGGTTGATGAGTTTTCGAAATTCGGCAAGATGCCCGAGATACGTAAAACTCCGACATCGATTCCTACTATAATAGAAGAAGTGGTCAATCTGTACAGGGATTACAAGGGGATAGAGATACAGGTTTCAATACCGGATAATCTTCCTCTTGCGCAATTGGACGGAGAGCAATTCAGAAGGGTTATGATAAATATTTTTGATAATGCAATCCAGGCGATGACGAACAGCGGCAGGATCGATGTAAGGATCAATTTTGATATGCCCATGAACATGGCTTATATAGAAGTAGCTGATAACGGACCAGGTATAAGAGATGAGGACAAAGAGAAATTGTTTCTTCCCTATTTCTCTACGAAGAAACAGGGGACCGGACTCGGCCTTGCAATAGCGAACAGGATTATAAAAGAACACGGTGGTCATATATGGGTAAGGGACAACGAGCCGAAGGGCACTGTTTTTTCCATAGAGATCCCTATGGAGGAGAATTGAATGACAGAGTTCACCGTACTGATAACAGATGACGAAGAGGGAATCCGTGAAAGCCTCACAGGCATATTTGAAGATGAGGGGTATACCGTCCTAACGGCGAGTTCCGGAGAGGAGGCACTCAAGGTTCTTAAGGAGCAGGTTCCTGATCTCATCCTGCTTGACGTGTGGCTTCCCGGTATCGACGGAATTCAGACGCTGAAGGAAATCAAAGAGATGAAACCGGAACTTCCGATAGTCATGATCTCCGGGCATGCCAATATTGAACTCGCTGTGAAAGCAACGAGAATGGGAGCTTATGATTTTCTGGAAAAACCCCTTTCCCTTGAAAGGGTATTATTAGTTGCAAAGAGAGCACTCGAAAAACGCACACTCGAAATGGAAAATAAAGCACTCAAAGAGGGGTTAACAAAAAGGTGGAGGCTCATCGGCAATTCCCAGAAGATGAAACACCTTATGGAGCAGGCGGATATGGCAGCCAGGAGTAACAGCAGGGTATTGATACTCGGCGAAAGCGGCTCCGGCAAAGAGCTCATTGCACATCTGCTGCATGAAAACAGCAGCCGTGCGGACAAACCTTTTATTGAGATGAATTGCGCCGCAATCCCGCAGGAACTTATAGAGAGTGAACTGTTTGGACATGAAAAAGGTTCATTTACCGGCGCATTTGAAAGAAAGAAAGGCAAGTTCGAACTTGCAGATGAAGGCACACTTTTCCTTGACGAGATCGGCGATATGTCTCTCCCCACGCAGTCAAAGGTACTGCGTGTTATAGAGACCCAGGAATTCCAGCGTGTAGGAGGCAGCAAGAATATCAAAGTGGATGTGAGGATCGTTTCAGCCACCAATAAAGACCTCTTGGAGGAAGTAAAGAAAGGCAATTTCAGGGAAGACCTGCTTTACAGGCTTAACGTCATTCCGATAATGGTACCCCCTCTCCGGGAAAGAAAGGACGACATCCCATCACTCGTTGAGCATTTTCTTGAGTATTTTGCTCTGGAATATGGCCAGAAGCCCAAGAAGATAACAGCAGATGGATTAAAAGCTATCGGGGCCTATGATTGGCCGGGTAACATCAGGGAACTCAGGAATGTAATCGAAAGGCTTGTGATCATGATCCCTTCAAGTACCATAACTGCAAAGGATATTATCATAAGCGAAGCGGCCCGTTCGGACTATTTTTCCTTTAATACCATGAAGGAGGCAAGAGATTCCTTTGAAAAAGACTTTATTACAAAGAAGCTCGAGGAGAATAACTGGAATATCTCAAAAACAGCGGAAGTCCTCGATATCGAGCGGAGCAATCTGCACAGGAAGATCAAGGCATACGACATAACAACGCCGTAGGATAAGCTTTGCATTTCATACAAGTCACGTGTTTATGCGTAACAACCACAAAGAAATACGCTACAAAGCTGAAAATGAAACTTTTAAACACTGTGTATTTTCCATTCAAACATGACAATCAGTTGGTCCATGAGTTTTCGGCCTAACTATTTACTTTTATACATCTCCTTTAGTTCTTCAGCCTGAAATTCTTCTTGTTGAATCATAAGATCAAGATTTATTACCATACCCTTGTGTTTCTGCAGTTCAACATCTTTGTTTAATTTAATATGTCTTTTATGTGATTTCCTGACATCCTCAAAAGCTCTTTGCAGCGCTTTGCCAATAGATTTGCTGAGGTCAAGTTTCCCCGGGTTGAACTGTGGATGTACTCCATTTTCTGCAATGTCTTCAGCAAAATGTGCTATTTGTTTCATTGTTTCCATGGATTGATCCATAATCTGCCATGAAACATAAGCGTTCTTATGAACTACCCAAGCATAACGGATGTGCTGGAGCATTTCGTTATATTTGCTTGTGAGTTCTTTTTGCAAGATATTCAAAAAATCCTCAGGCAACTCGTTCTCACCGCCCGGAATACTACTGGCCTGCTCCGGTCTCAATTTATCCAGAATTTTCTGAAATTTCTTTGCATGCACTGCAGATTCCCATGCCTCTCTCCGTAAAACCCTATTGATGTGGCGGTCACCAACCATTTCAGCTTCAGTGTTGTAATGAGGGATAAGTCTTTCTTCATATTTGACATATGAACTGAAAATTGTTGATCTGTTTGTGGGGTCATAGGGATAGGGAGCGGGCTTGAAATTCGGTTCTCCACCTAATTTTCCGATGATCATTCCTAACCAATGCATATGCCACATTTCTTCTCTTGATCTTGACAAAAGACTTGAGCCAATCGGCGTGTCTTCACCCTCCAGCCAACCATGAACTAAATATCGGATTATCGCAGCATGTTCTTCAGCCAAGTCCTTATTTAATAGTGCTATGAGATCTTTCTTTTTCATAATATTCCTCCTCTTATATGTGCAATGATCTGATAAATTTATTGGATTTAATCATATGGACATATATTATTTTCAAAAAGTGAGAGTTCAGTTCAAGAAGTTGCACACGGTGACCGCAATATTGAATATATTGTTGTTGCTGGATGGTACCGCTTTATTGATTCTCAATAACACTTCAAAAAAGTAAATTATTACCCAAATCCAGCGATAACTATCTCAAACGTTTTATAAACGTGTCATTGCGAGCACCTGAAAGGTGCGTGGCAATTTCCAGCTTTGGCGGACCAGAACCAAATCCTAAAACAGGTGAACCTGCATTTGAAGTGTCCGGCAAGGCAGCACGCCAGAAGTATGCCCATCCCAATGACGATTTTGTGCAGCCTGGCGCTTTATACGGTAAAGTGATGAGTGATATGGATCGAGAACATTTGATAGGCAACATCGTTGCTCACCTGGGAAGAGCACAGAAGCGCATTCAGTTGCGCCAGACAGCCCTCTTTTATAAGGCTGATCCTGATTATGGAACTCGTGTAGCTAAAGGACTCAAGCTAGGTGAGCAGGAGGTCAAGCGACTGGCTGAAATGACTCATGAAGAACGGGCAAAGGCTGCAATGGCATGATTGTATTGTTATAGTTATTGAGCTACGGTACAAAGTATATTACAATGAAACATGCCACAGCTTTTCATGAAAGGAGGATCTTATGCCACAAGAGTTTAAACCTGGTTGTGCACGACCTACCGGGGGAGTTGTAGGAGACAAGGAAAAAGAAACAAATGTACAAAATGAACAACCTGTGAAAAAGGAGGAAAAAACAATGCTTCTCATCGGGAGAAAAGCGCCGGATTTCAGTGCCCCAGCTTATCATAAGGGGAAATTCGTTAATTTACAATTATCAGAATACTTCGGGAAATGGATTTTACTCTGTTTTTATCCGGGTGATTTTACCTTTGTCTGAGCGACAGAGCTTTCAGCAGTTGCTGAAAAGTATCCGGAATTTAAGAAACTCGGCGTTGAAATATTTTCTATGAGCATTGACAGTGTTTTCGTGCACAAGATGTGGAATGATCACGAATTATCGAAAATGGTGAAAGGCGGGGTGCCTTTTCCCATGTTATCTGATACCGGTGGAAGGGTAGGAACTGTTTATGGGATATATGATGATAATGCAGGAGTGGAAACAAGGGGCAGGTTCATCATTGATCCGGATGGCATCATTCAGGGATACGAGGTATTAACGCCACCGGTTGGAAGGAATGTGAGCGAATCTATCAGACAAGTGCAGGCATTCCAGCTTGTCCGAAAAAGCAAAGGAACAGAAGCAACACCATCTGGCTGGAAACCTGGCAAGATGACATTAAAGCCTGGTCCGGATCTTGTTGGAAATGTCTGGAAAGTCTGGAAGACAAACATGGCTTTTGACTGATTGTACTCACAGGAACTATTAAAGAATAAAGAGAGAACCCTATGAAAAAGTATGTATGCACAGCATGTGGTTATATTTATGATCCTGCGCAAGGTGATCCTGAGAGCGGGATTAAACCAGGCACGCCGTTTGAGGAATTGCCGGATGACTGGGTTTGTTCTGTTTGTGGTGCACCGAAATCAATGTTTGAGGTGGAGGGTTCGGCATATAAAGAGCATGGCGTCAGATAGAAAATGAGCTATAATTATGGGAGACAGAAAAAGGCCGACTGAAATGCAGTGAATGAATGTATTGTGGAGGAAGAATATAATAACTTTTATGAAAAGCATAAAGAACTAGAATGATCTTTATGCACAAGAAAGGGGGTCGTTCAATGAAAAAACTAATCAGTCTTATATCTTGTTCTCTGCTTTTTTTCTTTCTGGGATTCTCGGATTCATCGTCAGCAGAAGCAGAACCCTGTGTCAACTGTCACCGGGGTGTGACACCAGGACTGGTGAAAGACTGGGAAGCCAGCAAACATAGTAAGAAGGACGTAACATGTTCAACATGTCATGGAAATAAACACACCGGATCTCAAAATGTGAAACTTGCGCTACTCCCTGACGAACACCTCTGTGCTCAGTGTCACAAGAAGCAGTTTGATGAATTTGCGAAAGGAAAACACAATTTTGGCTGGACTTCGCTGAATGCTCTGCCAATCACTCATGTGGAACCCGATGAACTAATGGAAGGCGGGAGAGGCTGCGGTGGTTGTCACAACATGGGAATCAAAACGGAAGATCAAAAAAAGGAACTGAGAGACAAAGGCTATCGGTACCAGAACAACTCCTGTGACGAGTGTCATACCAGACATACTTTTTCAAAAAAGGAGGCTTTGGATCCTAAAGCATGCCAGCAGTGTCACATGGGGTTTGATCATCCCCAGTGGGAGATGTGGGAAAGCTCAAAACACGGAACTCGCTGGTTTGTCAAAAACTCCGGGCATCTACCTGAAGATGCTCAGGTTCCGTCGTGCCAGAGCTGCCATCTCCCGGATGGGACTCATGAAAATCGCACTGCATGGGGTTTTCTTGGAGTAAGGCTGCCGTTACCTGAAGATCCTCAATGGAAAGCTGATCGAATCACTATTTTAAAAGCTCTCGGCGTGCTCAACCCCAAGACTGGTGAGCCGACTGCGCGGCTTGAAGCAGTAAAGTCCGTGGATATGGTGAGGCTTACTGAAGAGGCATGGAAGACCGAGCGTGACAAAATGCTAAAGAGGTGCAGTAACTGTCATTCTGCTCAATACGCTCGTCAACAGCTTGAAATGGGTGATTCCATCATGCAGAAAGCTGATCGACTCCTCGCTGAAGCAATACAGATTGTTGCCGATCTTTATAAAGACGGCATTATTAAAAAGCCTGATAATTACTCCTTTGCTTATCCTGATTTTCTCTACTTTATGCAAACAGGTGGCGGTGATACAACAAAGTTATCTTTCGTAGATCAGGTACTGTTTGAAATGTATATGAAGCACCGGATGAGAGCATATCAGGCATTCTTTCATGTCAACCCTGATTATGCTTACTGGTATGGTTGGGCAATGATGGTAAAAGACCTCGGGGAAATAAAGGAACTTGCTCAAACCATGAGGGCAACACACAAAAAGTAGAAAAAATAACGCTTGTTTGAAAAATTTATAAAGGGCGAGGGAAATACTTCGCCCTTTTTTGTTTGAAGATTCGTGTCATAAATTTTTAATAATATACTTGACAAAAGCTGTTTTATTTGTGCTTGTACTAAGCACTTTTTGAATATTAAGGGCCTTGCGCACAGGATAAAGGAGTCAAGACTGCACCAGATCTTATAGGTCAACACATCAAAGCCGGGTCTCTTATTGAACAAAATCATGTTTTAACCCTTCTTTCCCCTTTTTAACTGTTATATGCCTTTGCCATCCCTCGCCCTTCTCCGGATAATCAGACCTGTAATGGGCGCCAACGCTCCCTCTTCTCAGGATAGCTGATTCCGTTATTATTTTTGACACTTCTATCATATTCTTCAGCTCAAGTTCGCGCCTTCTTATAAAGGTCTTATCAAGGATAAATGCCCACTCTTCAAGCCTCTTTCCCGCCTCACAGAGAGATTCTCCGCACCGTATGATACCCACCCTTTCCCACATCAGTTTCCTTAATGAATGCCGTATCTCCTCCGTATTAATGTTCGGGGTTCGTCCTCCGGACACGGAGGAGCCTGGCGTTGCTTCGTCTTTAGCTAAGTTATGCTCTGCATTGTGCAAACTGCTACTCGCATTCTGCCGCCCGTATTCCGCCGCCGTCCGTCCCGCCCTTGCACCAAACACAAGACCTTCGAGGAGACTGTTCGAGGCAAGTCTGTTGGCGCCGTGGACCCCTGTACACGCAACCTCACCTGCTGCATAAAGCCCTCTTATGCTTGTGGCGCCATCTTTGTCTGTTTTTACACCACCCATAATATAATGGGCTGCAGGAGAAACCGGTATGAGTTCTCTTGTAATGTCCACGTCGTACTGCAGGCATGTTGCATAAATTCTCGGGAACCTGTTTTTAATAAAACCGGCATCGAGATGAGTGAGGTCCAGGTATACATGACTGCTTCTCGTTCTCACCATCTGTGACAAAATCGCCCGTGTAACAATATCCCTCGGTGCCAGTTCAGCATCAGGATGATAGCCTTTCATGAAGGGTTCCTTGTAAATGTTCCGTAATATCGCGCCTTCTCCCCTCATTGCTTCACTCAGCAAAAACTGGGGAGCTGACGGGGCAAAAAGAACAGTCGGATGGAACTGAATAAATTCCATATCCTCAAGGACTGCGCCTGCCCTAATGGCAATGGCCATACCGTCTCCTGTTGCTACCGCAGGGTTCGTTGTTTTCGAGAATATCTGGCCGGCGCCACCGGTTGCGAGTACCGTTGCCTTTGCAAACAGTGCCGTTTCTCTTCCGCCCGATAATACATATCCTCCATAGCATTCTCCGTCTTTCACAATTAAATCTCCGGTAAAGGCAAAGGGATATTTTCTGACCGAGGGAAATGACCGGACCTTATTGAGCAATACCCTCTCAAGCTCCTTCCCCGTAGAGTCGCCATGTGAGTGGAGTACCCTCTTCCTTGAATGTGCCGCCTCCATAGTAAAATCAAGCTTTGTCCCTTCTTTGTCAAACTCAGCACCCCATGATATAAGATCGAGTATCCGTTCAGGTCCCTCCTCAACGAGAATCCTGACCGCGTTCTCCCTGCACAGGCCGTCACCTGCCCTCAATGTATCTTCGAAATGAATACCTACCTCGTCTTCGTCACTTAAAGCAACGGCAATTCCTCCCTGTGCGTATTCGGTGCTTCCCTCCGCGGGTCTGTCTTTTGTCACGACAATGACTTTTCCATAAGGTGCAAGCTCGATTGCAGCCCTAAGTCCAGCAACACCGCTTCCTATGATGAGGAAGTCAACAATCTCCTTTTTCATGTACCATGAAGGATAAAGGATAACGAAGAGGAAATCAAGCGCCTGCGTAGTCAAAAGGAATCCCGACACGCCGAGTGACAATATAAGAATACCTACTTGAGCTTCTCTATCTTATCGAGCATCTCCGCAATCTTATCGGCAATCAGTTCCATCGCCCTTTCACCCTTTTCTGCCGTCGCCTTCCGGGGATTCCCCCACACGCCTCCCGGCCAATATTTTACTTTGTCTTTTACACTGAATGGCTTCGGAATTTTAGGATACTCCTCAGCAGCCCTCCCTTTCACCATCCGTGGAGATAGATAAAGCATCATCGATGTTTCCATCTCACCGGCATGAGAATCATTAGGCGTCTCAGCAATTTCCGACAGTTCTTTCCACAAAAGCTCATAGGGCGAAAATGCCGCTATCTTTATATTGCCGAGTCTTTCCACCAGCACTTCAGCTGTTTCTTTCATTGCCGACATGTGAAGACTTCCTCCATGGCCCGAGATGAGAAGAAAATTCCGAAGCCCCTTTTTATAAGCTTCCATAACAAGATCGAAAATAAGACTTCTGAGTGTTCCGGCAGTAATGCTTATTGTCCCCGGATGGTCTTTAGTGGTAGTGCACACACCATAATAAATTATGGGAGCAAGAAAAAATCTCTGACTCTCCGCCACCAAATCAAGGGCTTTTTGAATAATAAAAGAATCGGTATTCAGGGGAAGATGCCTTCCGTGCTCCTCTATCGTACCGAAGGGAAATACAATCGTTTTTGTTTTTCGGAGATACTTCTTGAACTCGCTCATTGTGATATTTTCTAAGATATACATGCTTTCCTCTCCTTTTCTATTCTCACATTTTACAGGGATCTCCGGCCAAATTTAAACCCTTATTGATATAATAAGACCATTATTCAAAGCCTGCAAAGGAGGGGCATTATGACTACGGTATATTTTGCATCAGCGAGGGCTAAGAAATGGAAATACGATGACAGCATGCCAGGAAAGCTTGAAAGGCTTCTCAAAGAATTTAACCTGTCCAATTATTTTGAACCCATGGAATGGGTTGCGGTAAAGACCCATTTTGGATCTGAAGGAGCACACCGGATAGTCCGGCCGGTTTTTCTCAGGAAGGTCGTCGATGCACTGAAAATCATCGGAGCAAAGCCTTTTGTAACAGACACGGTGAGGATTAAGGGCCTTGACTACCTCGAAGTTGCAAACCAGAACGGAATCAATCATCTCTCAGTTGGGGTTCCAGTCGTGCTTGGTGACGGGTTATATGGGAACGACAATATCATGGTGAAGGCCGGCGATATACTCGGCGAAATCGCCGTTGCAAGCGTAATTTATGATGTCCCCGCAATGGTCGTATGCTCCCATGTGAAAGGGCACATTCAGGCAGGTTATGCAGGGGCGATAAAGAACATCGCTATGGGAGGGATAAGCTCAAGACACAGGGAGTGCGGCTGGAAATGCGGGAGGGGGGCCATGCATACAATCGGAGAGGGGATGTTGGCCTGGGATGAGCAAAAGTGTGAGCTATGTTATCAATGCATGGAAATATGCCCCCTGGACGTCATCAGGTTCGTTAATGATGAACTAAAATGGAATAGTGACGAGTGCTGGAGGTGCGGCAGGTGTGAGCGCGTCTGCCAGTCAGGCGCGCTCTCACTCCCGGGTGATGCAGAAAGGTTTATGCATTCCCTGGCAGAGGCTGCAAAGGCGGTTCTGAGCAGCTTCAGGCCACAAAAAGTCATCTATATTAATTTTCTTACCGAGATACAGCCGGAATGCGATTGTATGCCTATGGCGGATGTTTCTGTCATGCAGGATCAGGGCATACTGATATCGAACGATATCGTTGCGATCGAACAGGCGAGTATCGACATACTCCTCCAGGCTCCATCTCTCCCGCAGTCGGCTTCGGAGGGAAAAAACATTGTTAAAGGAGATGACGTCCTTTTCAAATTGAGTGAAAAACCTTATCATCTCCAGGTTGAAGCTTCAGAAAAACTCGGCTTGGGGAGCAGGGACTACGAACTCATTGAATTATGACAAAAATTAAATACTGCTGCCCGTGGGAGTTGGACAGCAGTATTAGGGGAGATAACGAGGCATTTGATATTTAATACCATACCAGCGTAATCTTGTCAAGAAAATTTTCGCCAACTGTATCACGTTCTGTAGGCTGCGTTCACCCGTATATATTCTTCAGACATATCGCAGGTGAGAACCTTCGCGGAGGACTTCCCTATGTTAAGGTCGATCACTATCTTTATGTACTTTCCTCTTAAAACTTCGCCTGCCTCTTCATCTCGCCCTGTAGTTAATCCTTTGCCGGCTACTTTTATCTTCCCGAAATAAATATCAGTCTTATCTTCTCTTAAATCCACCCCCGAATATCCCAGGGCTGCCATTATGCGTCCCCAGTTAGCATCATTTCCGTATATTGCCGTCTTTACGAGATTCGAGTTCGCCACCGAAAAAGCTGCCTTTTCAGCGTCAGTCTCCCGCCTTGCGCCTTTCACTTCTATCTCCACAAGTTTTGTAGCTCCCTCACCATCCTGCGCGATTAATTTTGACAGTTCATAGGTGACTTCATTGAGGGATTTCTTAAATGCTACATATGACTCTGATTTCGCGGTAATCCGAGGGTTTCCGAGCATGCCATTCGCCATTATGAGTACCGTATCATTTGTGGACATGTCCCCATCGATAGTAATCCGGTTAAACGACCTTTTTACCGCTTCATGAAGTGTTTTATTTAGGGTTTCCTGATCAACTGCAATATCCGTCAAGATAAAGCAGAGCATGGTGGCCATGCGAGGGCTTATCATACCGGCACCTTTACAGATACCGGCAATAACGCCCATTTTATGGCCGATCTTTAACCTTCTCTTTATAACCTTAGGGAATGTATCGGTCGTCATGATTGCCGCTGCGACGTCCTCCAATGAAGATTCTCCGAGATTGTTCACTAATTCAGTGATCTTTGGTCTTATCCGATCCATAGGCAGGGGTGTTCCGATAACCCCTGTTGAACAGACATAGACGAGAGGACGTTCAGACTTGAGGCTGTTTGCGACCAGCTCTGACATTTCAACAGCATCTTCCATGCCCTTTGTGCCGGTGCAGGCATTGGCATTCCCGCTGTTTACTATGACAGCCCGGCCTTTGCCTGACTTTATCTTTCTCATATCGAGCTTAACGGGCGATGCTTTTACTTTATTCGTCGTAAATGCACCGGCCATATAGGCTTCAACCTGAGAATAAATGAGAGAAAGATCCTTCCGTCCGGGCTTTTTTATGGTGGCCTCTACGGTAGAAAAAAGAAATCCCTTTGGAATCATGAGGCTATTATTCTCCTTTAAAGAAATCCCACTTAATCCCCCTTTTCCAAAGGGGAGGCATTAAAATTCCCCTCTTTGGAAAAGATGGGGGAAGGGGACATTTAAATAAATTTATGGAGCAACCTATACCTTACGGGAATAATGCCAATGTTTCGAGCGCTGTCTTTTCGTCAAAACCCATCATGATGTTCATATTATGCACAGCCTGCCCGGAAGCACCCTTTACGAGGTTATCGATCGCAGTCATCATGATCAGGGTATTAGTCCTCTCATTCAATTTCAGGCCGATTTCGCAGAAGTTAGTACCCCGCACATTTTTTATATTCGGATACCTGCCATATTCGAGAAATCTGACAAAGGGTTCTTTTTTATAGGCATTGTGATATAACTTCACAATGTCAGCGACCGATATCTTTTTTTCAAGATGAGCATATATGGTCGTCAATATGCCTCTGTCAACAGGCAAAAGATGCGGAGTAAAATTGACTTTAAGCTCCTTGCCGCATAAGACAGAGAGTTCCTGCTCAATTTCAGGCGTGTGGCGGTGAGTGCCGACCGCATACGGCTTGAACCCTTCGTTTACCTCGCAGTATGAGACAGATATATCGGCCTTTCTTCCAGCCCCGCTCGCGCCTGATTTTGAATCAATGACGATAGAAGCGCTATCGATCAGAGCATGCTTTAGCGCAGGCAAGAGTCCGAGTATGGCGCCTGTCGGATAGCACCCTGGATTGGCAACAAGCTTTGCTCTCTTAATCCGGTCCCTGTAGATTTCAGGCAGGCCGTAGACGGCTCTTTCCAGCGTAACCTGAAATCTGTGCGGCACTTTGTACCATACTTCATATGTCTTGGCATTTCTTAATCTGTAGTCGGCAGAGAGATCTATAACCGTCTTTCCGTTTCGGGAAAAAAAGTCTACTGCCTCCTGCGACTCACCATGCGGGAGTGCCATAAAGAAAAGATCCCCTTTTTTGAGCACCTTTTCCTTGCGCAGTGGCTCGTAAATTAGTTTTGAGTATTTGTAAAGGTTGGGGAAAAGCTCTGTTACGGATTTCCCTGCAGATCTTTCCGAAGTCACTCCTGTGACAACAACCTCAGGATGATTTGAAAGAATGCGGAGAAGTTCACCTCCGGTATAACCGCTGCCGCCGCATATAAAAACCTTTAACATTGCTTAAATATTCAATTGAGAATAAGCAGGTGTTGTAAAACAATTTATTTTTCGATACCTTAGTGTACCTTGAATCGATGGTTTCACGAATATTCTAACGAATACAACAATAAAGATATTTTAATACTCAATCGAGTTAAATAAATTTTTGAGCAATATCTGCTTATTCGAGACATGTCAAAATAGTCATGAGTCAGAAATGTATATCGGTAACCGGTGACTAATTTTTTATCTCTTGGAGAACTGGAATCTCTTACGGGCACCCTTCTGGCCGTATTTCTTTCTCTCTTTTTCCCTGGGGTCTCTCATGAGAAACCCTTCTTTTTTGAGCCTGACACGGAGGTCGCTGTTCATGTCAACAATCGCCCTTGCTATCCCGTGCCGCAGCGCGCCAGCCTGACCTGTAAGGCCACCGCCGGTAACGGTCGCATCAATGTTATATTTACCGGTAATCCCTGCAAGCTCGATAGGTTGGCGTATAACCATTCGCAGTGTTTCCCTGGGGAAATAGGTATCAGCAGGCTTCTTGTTCACTGTTATCTGCCCGCTGCCGGGTGTCATAGTGACTCTAGCTACTGATGTCTTTCTCCTTCCCGTTGCATAGTACTGAATATCTGCCATGTATAGCTCCTTTATTTAAACTGACAGTGCTTCTGGTTTTTGTGCCTCATGCGGATGTTCGGGCCCGCCGTAAACCTTAAGTTTCTTAATCATCGCCCTTCCGAGCCTCCCTTTAGGAATCATCCCCCATACAGCGTCTGTTATAATCCTTTCCGGGAATTTGGCAAGACGCTCCCTCGCTGTCACAGCCGTCAGTCCGCCCGGATAATTCGAATGACGATAATATATCTTATTGTCAAGCTTCCTGCCTGTAAGTTTTATTTTATCAGCATTAATAACGACGATAAAATCGCCTGTATCAGTATTGGGAGTAAATATCGGCTTATTTTTACCGGTCAGGCAATTGGCTATCTTTACAGCAAGCCTTCCCAAGACCGCGTCTTTTGCGTCAATAAGATACCATTTCCGCTGCACGTCTTCCTTTTTGGCAAAAAGAGTCTTCATTTCATCACCTTCCTGAAATATTTTAAAGCTTTTTAAGATAATAAAAAAGACAAGGAATTGTCAACTCTATACCCTGCCCTGCCGGCAGACAACCCTCATCAGATCAACTCCTATGAGGTCTGCCGCTGCCTTCCAGCGTGCATTTACCGGAGTGTCAAAGATAATTTTATTGAGGGCGGGCGCAACCAGCCAGCCATCCGCCATCAATTCCTGTTCAAGCTGTCCCGGAGACCATCCCGCAAAACCGAGAGCAAAAAGGAACTGCTCCGGCCCTTTACCCGCTGCGATATCAATAAGGATTTCTTTCGCAGTAGTCAGGATAAGGTTATCATTGATCTTGATCGAGGGATAATAACTGTCCGTAGACGCATAAAGGATATAGCCCTGTTCAGGCTTTACAGGGCCGCCATAGTAAACTGGCAGGTCAATAACGCATTCTTTTATATCCAGTCCTCCGCTCAGCGGGATAAAGCTGTTCAACAATATACGGTTTATCACAAGTCCGAAAGCCCCTTCTTTTGAATGATCACAGATTAACACGACGGTACGCTCGAAGTTGGGATCTTTTAAGCTCGGAATAGCTATGAGAAACACACCCGTCAGATTGCTGATGTCAATATTTTTCATTGATCAATCCGTCAATGTTTTTTTGTGCATCTCTTAATCGCAAGCCTCGCGAGATTATCACATCTTTCATTTTCAGCATGTTCATTATGTCCTCTCACCCATTCCCATTCGACGTCATGAAGGTTTGATAGCTCAAGAAGACTTTCCCAGAGATCCCTATTGACAACTTGTTGCTTCTGACTATTCCTCCAGTTGTTTTTGACCCAGTTAAATATCCATGAAGTCATGCCCTTAACAACATAATTTGAATCGGTGACGAGTTTAACCCTGCACGGCTTCTTCAAGACTTCAAGCGCTTTAATAACCGCTGTGAGTTCCATACGGTTATTCGTGGTCATAAGGTTACAGCCGGAGAGTTCTTTTTCCCGCCCTCCGGACCTTAAGACAGCGCCGTAACCTCCCACACCGGGATTACCGCTACACGCGCCATCCGTAAAGATCTCCACAAATGGCTTCTCGGTATCTCTCCTCATTGAACTGTTATATTTTAACCTATCGAGTAAATACATTGCGATAAATTTTTGCTTTTCCTTATGATATACCACATTCACCTAACGGCCTCACAGTTTCCGGTCTATGATAAAATAGGATTTTATGAAGATATCTGTAATCATCCCCACATTAAATGCGAGTGCGTATATTGGGAAACTCCTTCCGGCACTCCTGTCGCAGGACATCGGCTCCCCGGAAATAATCATAATTGATTCATCGTCAGGTGATAACACCATCGATATTGCAAAAGACTTCGGGGTGAAGACGATTGTCATCCCGGAATACAGCTTCAACCATGGGAAAACGAGGAATATAGCAGCCCTGGAAGCAAAGGGAGATACTCTTATTTTCATGACACAGGATGCCCTGCCCGCAGACAATTCTCTTCTTCGTAAACTGACGGTTCCTTTGAATAAGCCTGACATTGCGGCGACATTCGGAAGACATATCCCGAGGCCTGATGCGCCTCCTCTGGAGGCATTTGCACGATACTTCAATTATCCCGACAGGGGCTCCGAAAAAGGGCTTGAAGACATAAAAAAGTATGGGATCAAAACATTTTTTTTCAGCAATGTCTGCTCATCGGTGAAAAAAGATATCTTTTTAAAGATCGGCATGTTCCCTGAAGACGTCAGGATGAATGAAGATATGCTGGTTTCTGCGAAATTCATTCTGCACGGGTATAAAGTGGCTTATGTTCCAGAGGCGATGGTCATCCATTCACACAACTATTCGCTTCTTAAGCAGTTCAGGCGCTATTATAATATCGGCTCATCCATCAGACGCAGCAAGTGGATACTTGAACACGTACGGACCGAAGGAGAGGGGATAAAGTTTGTGAGAGAACAGCTGCTTTTTGTAATGAAACAGCGAAAATACTCCTGGCTCCCTTACATATTTTTAGAGTCATTCACAAAATATGTGGGGTACAGGGTAGGTTTGATGGTAGGATAAGATGGCAAAGTTGATAAGAGGCGCGCTCCAGGTTTTTTGCCTGATCCTCATTGATCTTCTTGCCTTTTACACAGTCCTTTTTATAGCCTGGACCTTGCGGGCTTGGGTTATACCCGCTGTCATAACAAACCTGCCTGTGTTTCATTTTTCCTATGCCCATTTCGTTTCATTATGGTGGATACCGTCGGTCTTCATTTTCTTTATATTCTACGAAGGCCTTTATGACAGCAATCTCCCGTTCTGGGACGAGACGAAAGTTATGGTCAAATCCGTTTCCCTCGCGAGCATCACCCTAATGGCTATAGTAACGTTGGGCAAGATGGGAGGCATGGTATCACGTCTTGTATTACTGGGCGTGTGGATTTCTTCTCTAATTGTGTTTCCCCTGTTCCGCTTCTGGGGGAAAGGATTCTTGTACGCCGCAGGGATACGAAGAGAGAAGGTTTTGATCATCGGTGCGGGGAATGCCGGAAGACTGGTTGCCGAAGGTCTTCAGAGAGAAAAACATATGGGATACGATATTGTTGGTTTTCTCGATGACGATGAACGAAAATTGGGCCAGACGATACACGGCAAAAAGGTATTCGGTACAGTGGCGGATTTTCCCAGGTTCATAAAAGAACTGGGAATAAAAACCGCCATTATTGCCATCCCCTCGCTTCCGCCTGAAAGGCTCTCCATCCTTACAGCCTGTGTTCAGAATAATACGGCAAATACCATGGTCATTCCTGACCTGAAGGGCATTGCACTCCTGAATACAGACCTCTACCATCTATTTCTCGAAGAAATATTCTTAATGAATATAAGGAACAATCTGAAATCTCTTGCAAACAGGTTTATAAAAAGACTTTTTGATGTCACCATGAGCATCGTGTTTATGCCTTTTCTCCTCCCGCTTATCGCAATTATCGGAATAGCAATACGGTTGGAGACCCCCGGATCAGCCATATACACCCAGGACAGGGTCGGCAGGAACGGGAAAGTTTTCAGGTGTTACAAATTCAGGACCATGAGGAAAGACGCTGAAGATCGGCTTAAAGATATGCTCGAAAGCAACGAGACGCTTCGTAACGAATGGAAGAACAACTGGAAGCTTAAAGAGGACCCGAGGGTCACAAGAATAGGCCGCCTTTTACGGAAAAGTTCACTCGATGAACTCCCGCAGATATTCAATGTGACAAGGGGAGAGATGAGCCTCGTGGGACCGAGACCCTATCTGCCGAGAGAGAAGTCGGAGATCATGGAGAGTATACAGGTTATCGGCAGCGCAAAGCCGGGCATTACCGGCCTCTGGCAGGTTTCAGGGAGAAGCAATACGAATTACATTCACAGAATAAAATTTGATACATGGTATGTCATGAACTGGTCATTATGGCTCGACATCGTGATAATCTTCAAAACGATCAAGGTCGTACTCAGGGCGGAAGGTGCATACTGATGAGTCGTCTTTGTGATATAATTAATAATCTAAGACGATGATGATTAAAGTTAAAGACATCCCTTATGTAAGCGCGGAGGATCTGCCGAAGGTACCGTTCGTCCTCAACGGCATTTCATCCCGTTTTATCCGTGAACGCAAAATCATTCCGCTGGATATGAAAAACAATATTTTAAAGGTTGTTATGGTAAATCCCGAGGATACCGCTACAGTTGATGCTCTTAAAGTGGCGACGTCAGCCAAAATAATGGTGTATGCCTGCGACGGAAAAGAGGTCGAAGAGTACATATCCAAGTTCTATGAACAGGAAACACAGAATATAAACCGAATCATCGAGGACCTTGGCGAAAAGGGTATCGAATTCCTGAAAGAAGAGGAAGAGGACATTGGCCATTTGAAAGACCTGGCCTCAGAGGCTCCGATCATAAGGCTTGTTAACATGCTGATCACGAGAGCCGTTGAAGGCAGGGCGAGTGATATCCATTTAGAACCCTTTGAGGATGAACTGAAGGTAAGATACCGTATAGACGGGGTATTACATGATACGGAGTCCACGCCTAAAAGACTTCAGGCAGCCATAGTATCGAGGATAAAGATTATGGCCAAACTCAATATCGCC
>Ga0316628_100000228_pt1 | contig 35453 bp, 36 predicted proteins | sample OWC_Aug_M2_C1_D5_FD_207648 | JGI IMG/M metagenome (GOLD analysis project Ga0316628, IMG submission 207648) | Wetland soil microbial communities from Old Woman Creek delta, Ohio, United States - OWC_Aug_M2_C1_D5_C | ecosystem: Environmental > Terrestrial > Soil > Wetlands | place: USA: Ohio...
AACATTCCCATCAATCACCATTTCAACCGACTACCCAGCAATCGCAACATTGGGTTCGCAGTTTGCGGGCTGGCGCATAAAAGACGGCGACAACATAGCCATCGGCTCAGGACCGATCCGCGCCTTAACACTTAAGCCCAAGGATGTTTTTGAGGAAATCGGATACAAAGACCAAAGTGACAAAGCAGTTCTCACACTCGAAAGTAATGCCTTGCCCGGTGATGCGCTAATCGAAAAAGTCACAGCCGCAAGTGGCATCGCAGCGCCGAATCTAATCGTGGCGGTGGCGCCTACCGCAAGCATCGCAGGCTTAACACAGGTTGCCGGCAGAATCGTTGAAGTTGGCATCCACAAGCTTAGAACTTTAGGTTTGACCCCCAAACTGATCCGCTACGCGATGGGTTATGCTCCGATTCCCCCGCTGGGCAAAGACTTCGAGGTTGCCATGGCACGCACAAACGATGCCATCCTCTACGGCGGAACAGTCTACCTCACAATCGATTTCGATGACGAGACGGCACTGCAAAAAATCATTGATCAAGCACCCAGCAAAGCCTCAAAAGACTACGGCAAGCCGTTCTTGCAGATTTTCCGTGAAGCAGATAAAGACTTCTACAAAATCGACCACGGCTTATTCGCCCCAGCCCAATTAATAATAAACAATGTCAAGACAGGCAGAACCTTCAAAGCAGGACAACTAAACCCTAAGGTACTAGCCCAATCTCTGGGCTTCTAAAACGCTTTTCCACCCTTGCTTTCTTGCACTTTCGGACATTTGGCAACCTGCGGCAGCGTCACATGAAGAACCTTCTGCACCCTGTCAGCAATTAAAAACCCAATCGGAATCGTGTATAACGCTAATGAGGCGTTAAAGATTGCGGCAAAAGGCAAGTATGCTATTGTATCCACCAACGGGAAAGAAAAACCAACTGGCGGTGGTTGAGGCAACGCAAAAAACAAAACAATCGACATAAAAGCCGCACGCGTCAACATTCCAAATGCTGTCGATACAGCAGCCCACTTCGGCTTAAACAACACGGTTGCGTCTTCACCCTTTCTACAATAAATCTTCTTGCCGATAACGATTGCCGCAAAAATACCTACTTGCATCGAAAGAGTCGCAGCCAGATTATACGCAGGACCGGTTGGAAGGACACCTTGAAAAACAGCAAACAGCACTGCCGTATTTAATAGTGAAATTGCTAATCCAGCAACAGCTCCGATTATTAGAAAAGCTACCACAATGGGAATTTCCCAAATTTGATAAATGAGGCCAGGCGCCAACGGGAAGTTAAGGGCAATGTAGGTAAATGAAGGGTTTAACGCAATTGTTAGGGCTGCAAAAACAATCGTTAAAGAGAGTTTTTTAGTATCCACGTTACTTCCTCGTAAGGTTCGAAAGACTTAGCTAATTATTTAAGAGTAGCTACCCAAAAAAAAGTAACTTAATGAGCCTAAAATTGATAAACAAGCCAACCAACTAATATTATAAAGTGACGTTACCGTGACGGAAACCATCATCCAGTTCTCAACATCCGACGAAGTCAAGCATTGGCTAGAAAACCAAACAAGCGCCACCCTCACGCCTGTTCATGCCCAAGCCAAAAAACTACGCGACGACATGAACCTCGCTCTCCGAGACGTCGAAACAGTCAGCAAAGGACTCTACGACAACAGCGCAAAAGAAATCGAAAAAAGAAACATGAAAATGTACAACCGCGCACGAGCCCTGAACAAACTTGCCAAGCTTTTTCTCGACCGACTAAAGAAACTCACCCCACCCGAACAAATCAGCTACGATACAATCAGCCGCTACACGCAAGACACACAAAAAGTCCTCATGGTCACAGAAATAGATATAAAAAATTGGTTCCCCAGAATCTCACCATTCTTCATCATGGACAGAAGAAAATTCCTCGCCTTCTACGAACGCGCCAAACAAGCCTATGCAGCACTAAACGACTACGTTACAAGAGAATATGTAAAAACAAAAACCCTCGAGGAAGCCCTCCAACTGCTAAACCAACTTCAAGACCTAGAAAAACAACTCATAGTACTTCAAGAGGAAAAAGAAAAGATAAAGAATGAGCGATTACCCATCGAGCAGGAAATCGCCGTACTAGAACAGAAAATTGACGACCTAAAAAGCAAAGGACCCATCGATAAACTAAACCTAGTAAATGCCGAAATCGACTCGCTGACCAACGAGCTGAAACAGACGCTGCGACATCTCCAGAAACCGTTCATTAAAATGCAGGCGTTAGCCACAGGAGGCGGGGGAGGAGGAATAACCCCTGATGAGCTAAGCAAAATTAATGATTACTTGGAGAAGCCCTTTGACACATTGGTCTCGGAGCAGCCTGGGTACCCACAGCTAAAGGAGGTTTTGCAGAAGCTTGATGGTCTGATGGCAGAAGACAAACTAAAACTAAAGCCAGATAAGGCCCGCAAAGCAGAGCAATTAGTAAACGACATTCTCAAAAACAATTCTCTAGATAGCCTTCAGATACGCTGCAAGGAAATGGCTACCAACAAAGAACAACTCTTAGCTTCCAGCAAGATGGATGAGATAAAACGTAGCCTCAGCCAGTACCAGGAGCAGGTTGACCAGCTTAAAGCACGCAAAACAAGTATTGAAACCCATGAAACCGTCAAAACCAACTCATACAACGAAGCAGTTGACAAAATCAATAGCCTCAAGCGGACAATTGAACGGAACGCTTACGGATCGCTTGAAATAAAAATTCAAATCACCTAGCAGCGGAATTAGTTTGGATTTGCCTTCTCTTGTTAAAGAAGCTCTAAACGTACACACCAGCGGTTTTATTGAGTTAGTGGACAAGGCAACAGGTGCGCTGCAATCGGATGTCGAGCACAGCGGCAATTTTGTAGTTATCAATCGCCTCGTTGATTTGGAGTCACGTGGTGAAGCGTTGGTGGTGGGCGATTTGCATGGAGACTTGCAAAGCCTTATCAATATTCTGCAAACAAGCGGTTTCATTGAAAAAATGGAACAGAATAAGGATGTGGTGGTGGTTTTTTTGGGCGACTATGGTGACAGAGGACCAAACTCCGCTGAAATTTACTATATTGTGTTGTCGCTTAAAGTGGCGTTTTCGCGGCAGGTTGTGTTGTTACGTGGGAACCATGAGGGCACGAAGAAGTTGATGGCTTATCCGCATGACTTGCCAGTTCAGTTTCAAGAACGGTTTGGGACGCATGGATCGATTGCGTACCAAAAAACCATGTCACTTTTTCCCTATCTATACAATGCAGTCTATGTTAAAGACCGGTATTTGATGGTTCACGGAGGCATTTCTCCCTTAATCGCCAATCTATTAGACATTGCACAAGCGCAAGAGGATCATAATGAGACTTTGCTTGAGGATTTGCTGTGGAGCGACCCAACTGAAGACGGCGGGGTTTATCCTAATCCGAGGGGTGCAGGTATACTTTTCGGGAGAGCGGTAACGGAGGAGGTGTTTAGTAAGATAGGTGCTGAACTTTTGATTAGGGGTCACGAAGCTTGCCCTGAAGGCTTCAGAATTAACCATGGTGGCAAAGTGTTGACTTTGTTCTCGCGAAAAGGTCAGCCTTACAATAATAGGCATGGTGCGTATCTGCTGTTGCCGCTTGCCAAAAAATTCGATGATGCCGCTGAGCTTGTTGCTGCCTGTTTGCGTCAGTTCTAAGCTGGCAACTTAGCAAATTTTGCGTTGGCTTCTATTCAAAACCGGAGCATAGAAAATACTATCAATTCAGTTGAATGTTAACATTGGAGATATTTTGGGGCCAGCATCTGGCATAATTTTTGCATGTTTAGTAGTTCTTGTTTTTGGTGCAATGACATTGTTTAAGAAGCGGATCTCAAGAATTTTATCAACCGTTAATGGAGAAAAGTTATCGTCTTTTGCTAAATTCGTTTTCATAATAAGTCTTATAAGTTAGTGATTGCTCCTTCTCTTTTTGGAAGTTGCATTTTATGGCTGTTAAAACAACACCTGAATACGTTGATTTGTTAAATAATGCAGTTGAACGTGAAATTGCTGTTTCTGTCCAGTATATACTCCAACACGCAAAAATGGAGAAACTTGTCCGCAGAACGATTCCTGAAAACATTCTTCTAGATAAAACCACATATGACGCGGTTGGAAAGTTCCTAAGAGAAATCTCTATTCAAGAAATGAAACATGCCGCAAGCATAATAGAACGCATTTACTATCTTGGTGGACAAGCCACAACTAAATCAGGCAAACCTAACATCGGGGATAGCATAAGCGAATTTGCGAAATTGGGCGTAAAAGCTGAAGAGGAAGCGCTAACCCTTTACCGCCAAATCATCGACACAGCAGGGAAAATGGGCGATTGGGAAACACGCGAACTGTTCGAGAAAATCTACGGTGAAGAAGAAGGTCACCTCTTTAAGTTTCAAGAATATACAAAGTTCCAAGATGAAAAAGAAGAGCCAAGCAAAGTGCCTTTGCCCGAATGGCGTAAAATATACACTGACGACTACTTTACCCTCTTAAACAAGGCGGTCTCAGCCGAAATCACAGGCATAATTCAATACACCAACCAACATGAAAAAGCAGCATTTCTAGAACTCAGAATGAAGAACACACCACTAGAAGCTATTACTGAAACCAATAAAGCTGGTGTGGTAAGCAAGATACTCAAAGACATTTTCATGCAAGAAATGGATCACTTAGAAAAAATCAGCGAAAGAATCTATCTGCTTGACGGCGAAGCAACATACAAACCAGAGCCACTTCCAGTCATCGGCGATACAGCTATGGATTTCCTCATATTAGATCACGCATTGGAAAGCAGCGCAATTTCTCTGTACCGACAAATCATCGCCGAAGCATTCAAACGGGCCGACACAACAACAAGACGCATATTCGAGGACATAATAATCCAAGAAGAAGATCACTTCTGGACCTTCGACGACTTCGTACGATAAAACCAAAATTCCCCTTCCCTTTACTTTTTCGCCGAAAACTTAAATTCCTTTAACTCCACACAGTTAGTTGTGGCAGAAGGCGAAGAGGATGAGCGAAGAAAATAATCAGCCTCGTTGCATAAACTGCGGCAACTTTATCGACGACTGTAATTGTGTATGCCCATACTGCGGCGAAACAGCCAAATGCACTTGCTGCATAGGCATCGATAAGGCAACCGGCGGCGGATAAGCCACTAAAAACAAAGACTTTTCAAACGTGAAATCAAGATGATAATCGAAAGCATAAACTGGATGGCAGGCGGACCGCAGGGAAGCGGCGTTGACACAGCATCCACCATATTTGGTAGAGCATGCGGGTATGGCGGCTTGTGGGTTTTCGGCAGAAGAGAATATCATTCAAACATTAAAACCATGCACAGTTACTTCCATCAACGCGTCTCCAAAGAGCCTACATTAGCTAACATTAGCGATGTAGATTTGCTTGCAGCTTTTGATGCTGAAACGGTTGTGCGGCATGTCGGCGAAGTCGTGAATGAAGGCGGCATAATCGTTGATTCACGCGACTTAAACGTCAATGTCTTAAAAGACATAGCAACGTTCAGTGAGGATTATAAAAACTTTGTTCGCGCATACATGAAAGATAATGGTATTGGCGAAACAATCAATGATTTCCTAAATTACACGAAACAAAAAAACATACAGATTTTCCCAGTTCCATACATGGACTTGCTCAAAAGAATCGGCGAACAACTAAAAATAGAAAAAATCAGTATGCTATCAAAAATGATTAATGTTCTAGCCATCGGCGTATCTTTTGCGATTCTAAAGTATGACCGAAAACTCGTTGAGGACGCAATCAAAGCTACCTTCCACGAAAAAATCGCAGCCATGAACGTCACTGCCGTCGACTACGCTTACGACTACGCAGAAAAAAACTTTAACACAAACATATTCAAACATAAATTAGAAAAACAAGAAACCACACAGCCACGCATTTTTCTGACAGGAAACCAAGCGGTCGCGATGGGGAAAGTTCTGGGCGGATGCAGGGTACAAACATATTACCCAATCACACCAGCCGCTGATGAGAGCGAATATTTAGAGTCACACGAAATCCTCAAAACAAAAACAGGGCAAGAAGCCGTAATTGTTCTTCAAACAGAAGATGAAATCGCAGCTGTCAACTCAGCTTCAGGCGCATGCCTTGCAGGTGCACGAGCAGCCACAAGTACATCAGGACCAGGATTTTCTCTGATGGCTGAAGGCTTAGGATGGGCAGGAAATAACGAAGTGCCACTTGTAATAACGCTCTATCAGCGCGGTGGACCCTCAACTGGACAGCCGACACGGCACAGTCAACAGGATTTGCGGTTTGCCATGCATGCAGCCCATGGAGAATTTGCTAGAATAATTTTGGCGTCAGGTGATATTCAAGAGTGTTTCTTTGACGCAGCAGAAGTCTTCAACTTAGCCGAGAAGTTTCAGGTGCCCGTGATTCATTTACTTGATAAAGGCATGGCTAACTGCTCCCAAACATACCCAGTATTTGACTATGGAATGGTGAAGATTAATCGTGGCGAAATCGTTTCAGAAAAAGAGCTGGAGGGCAAAGAATACAAGCGCTTCCAATTCACAGAGAGAGGCGTTTCACCGAGAGCTTTTCTAGGCACTAAAAACGCTGTCCAATATTACACAGGTGATGAGCACAATGAGTCTGGCAACATTAACGAGGAACCTTTCATCAGGCGAAAAATGATGGATAAACGACTTCAAAAGCTCGACTTAATCGATAAAGAAGTGCCAATAGAAATGAAAGTAAACTTCTTCGGCGACAAAGACTCAGAAAACATAGTCGTCAGTTGGGGTTCACCCAAAGGCGCCATAATCGAATCAATAAACCAACTCAAATCTGAAGGTTTCAGCTGTGGATATCTTCAAGTGCGCATGATTCATCCGCTTCCCTCTGCCCATATTAAACAAATGCTCCAAAACAAAAGACGCATTATCGATATCGAAGACAACTGGACTGCCCAACTTGGCGGCATCCTAACCGAGCACGCGCTAGTCAAGCCAAACTATTACATCCTCAAATACACAGGCAGACCTATGATGACAACCGAAGTTTATCAAGCAATTAAAGCAGCTCTAACCGATAAAGCCCCACAAAGGCAGGTGTTGACTCTTGGAGCCTAAACCCTCAGAATACAAAACAGGCGTCTACGTGGACTGGTGCCCAGGCTGCGGCGACTTCGGCATCCTAAGCGGCTTGCAAATGGCGCTGGCAGAACTAGCACTCGAACCCCATAATGTAGTCATAGTTTCAGGCATCGGCAACGCGGGAAAAACTCCCCATTTTATAAAAGCTAACGGCGTTCACACGTTACATGGGCGATTGCTGCCTTTTGCCATGGGTATTAAAATCGCAAACCCCAACTTGGAAGTCATCGGCGTCGGCGGAGACGGCGACGGATTGGGCATTGGTGCTGGACACTTCGTTAACACTGGCAGAAGAAACATCGACATGACCTACCTACTCTACAACAATGGCGTTTATGGCTTAACGAAGGGGCAAGCATCGCCCACACTTCGGCTTGGAATTCAAACAAAAGCTCTGCCGCAACCAAACATCAACGAAGCTACTAACCCAGTAGCACTCGCCATTGTTTCAGGTTACACGTTTGTAGCACGCTCTTATGCTTTCGACGTGATGCACCTTAAGGATACAATTAAGCGTGCTATTCAACACAAAGGACTAGCGTTTGTCGAGTGCCTGCAACCATGCCCAGTTTACAATGACATAAACACGAAGGACTGGTATGGTGGTGAAGATCGCAAAGACAGCGCAGGCAAAGCTCAATCGAGGTTATATAAGCTGGAAAATGAGGGCTTCGACCCCATAGTGCATGACGCCGCTGAAGTTTTCAAAAAGAAGGTAGCTGGCTTGGAGCGGGCGGAGGAGTGGGGTGACAGAATCCCGATTGGCGTCTTCTATCAGAACCCATTTGAGCCAACTTTCCAAGAACGCTTCACGAAGAGAATAGCTTTCTATCCTGAAAATCCGCCTGCAAAACAGCAGCTTAAAGACGAAAATGGCATATCTTCGGTTGACTTAGGCCAGTTCATTGACGATTTAAAAACAAGCTAACAAGAGAAAAGTTTGAGGAGCTTCTCCTTTCCCCCTCAAACAATAGTTGTTAATTCAACATATAAAACACTAGTTCCGCAACCGACATATATCCACAGAAAGGCACTTCAGCATTCTTTCTCCTCGTCACAATAGCAATCAGCAGTGAATCTTGGGGTGCATATGCAATAAAACACCAAATCTTTTTTTCCAATATTAGTTATCTTTTGAGAGTTGCCAGCTGGAATAATTACTACATCGCCTTTTTTAACTTGGGTTGGCTCAAGATTGCCAATGGTTACCTTGCCACTGCCAGCAGTTATAATGTAAATTTCTTTAACGCCTGTTAGACGATGCGTATGGGTAGTGACTCCAGGCTTTACGGTGGCGCGTGCGACTGAAACGTCCTCTGCGGTGTAGTTTTCAGCGATAAAACAGTGCTCAGGTGTGTAGTACTCGTTTAAGGCTTTGGTTTTGACAATTTTGGGTTGCAGATTGGGCACTCTCGCGTTTATCAAGACATGAGTTAACTAGGCATGTATGTGGTCTTTTAGTTATATTTCTTGCGCAAACCTTAATCAAACTAGTATTTATGCAGAAAAGGGTCTTTTTGGCAAACAAGCAGTTTTTAGGTTTTTTTTATTTCGTGCTTTTTGTTTATTTCTTATGGTTCTTCTCTTTGATTTACAGGTTGTATTGCATGATTGTTGTGAAAACAACTTATATAGGGCGCTAAGCGTAGTGTATAAAATAAGCTTGCTGGCACTATGAATAAATCCCAGACCGAGTATGTATAGAGCATGAGATGTCCCTACTGCAACTGTGAAAATTCAAAAACGCTCGAGACGCGTGATTCTCCAGAGAACACAACACGCAGACGCAGAGAATGCGTCAACTGCGGCAAACGCTACACAACCTACGAGTACATTGAAACTGTCGAGCTCATGGTCAGAAAGAAGGATGGAAAACTCGAGCGCTTCGACGTTAACAAGATAATACGAGGCTTGCAGAAAGCATGCGAGAAGAGGCCGATCACCATGAGTCAAATCAATGAGTTAGCAGGGCAAGTCCGCCAAGACCTTATGCTTAAAGGCACCGAAGAAGTTGCATCCGAAGAAATCGGAGACTTAATCATGAAGTACCTAAAGGGTGTCGACCGCATTGCGTACATTCGGTTTGCTTCGGTTTACAAGCAGTTTGAAGAGCCTGAAGATTTCAGGCGGTTACTGTTGGAAGTGAAAAAACAATGAAGTTTGTACTAAAACGTGATAGTAAATTAGAAGCCTTCGATCAAGAACGTATAACAATAGCCATTTGGAAAGCCGCAAAAGCAGTAGGCGGAAAAGACAAAGAACAAGCCAAACGCCTCAGCGACGAAGTCGTGGCTGAACTGCAGAAAATTTACGGCGAAGATGGCGTGCCTACAGTAGAGGAAATTCAAGACCTCGTTGAAAAACGCTTAATTGAGAACGGTCATGCTCAAACTGCGAAAGCGTACATTTTGTATCGTAAGCAGCACACGGACATGCGTGAGTTAGCTGCACTGTTGAGTTCTTCAGACATGGTGGACCAGTACCTTGAGGTTGAGGACTGGCGCGTAAAAGAGAACAGCAACATGAGCTACTCGCTACAAGGCTTGAACAATTACCTTTCATCAACGGTGATTGCGAAGTATTGGATTTCAAGAATTTACCCAACAAGCATTGCTGATGCACACTTTTCAGGCGACATGCACATCCATGACCTTGGTGTGCTGGGTGCCTACTGCGTGGGCTGGGATATCAGCGACCTTTTGCTCTCAGGGTTTGGAGGAGTTTCAGGCAAGATTGAAAGCAAGCCTGCAAAGCACTTTCGTACGGCGCTGGGTCAAGTGGTAAACTTCTTCTACACGTTGCAGGGCGAAGCTGCAGGCGCACAGGCGTTTAGCAACTTTGACACTTATCTTGCTCCCTTCATACGCTACGACCGCCTAACGCAGAAAGATGTTGAACAGGCGCTGCAGGAATTTTTCTTTAACATGAACGTGCCGACACGTGTGGGTTTCCAGACACCATTCACCAACTTAACCTTGGACTTGACGGTGCCCAGCTTCATGAAGGATGAGGCAGTGCTCTTTAACGGCAAGGTTACACAGGACACGTACGGCGACATGACTGAGGAGATGGAAATGTTCAATTTAGCCTTCACTGAAGTCATGCAGCAAGGCGACTCCAAAGGCAGAGTATTCACCTTCCCAATCCCCACTTACAACATTACCAAAGATTTCGCTTGGGACTCACCTGTTGCGCAGGCTATCTTTGAAGTGACTGCCAAGTATGGTGTGCCATACTTCTCAAACTTTGTTAACAGTGATATGAAGCCAGAGGATGTACGGAGTATGTGCTGCCGTCTGCGCATTGACAACCGCGAACTTCGCAAGCGGGGAGGCGGATTCTTCGGCGCTAACCCCCTCACAGGCAGCATTGGCGTGGTTACACTAAACATTCCAAGAATCGGCTACTTAGCCAAGGATGAGGATGACTTCTTTGAGCGCTTGGAAGATTTAATGGAGACTGCCAAATCCAGTTTAGAGATTAAGCGTAAAGTGCTTGAAGCATTCACGGACAACGGTTTGTACCCGTATTCACGGCGTTACCTGAAACATGTTAAGGAAGGTTACGACAAATACTGGAAGAACCATTTCTCAACCATAGGCATAGTGGGTATAAACGAGGCAGTCCTCAACCTGCTGGGACAGAACATTGCGTCGCGTGATGGACAAGCCTTCGCTATTAAAATCTTGAATTTCATGAGAAATCGCTTGGCAGACTATCAAGAGGAGACAGGCAGCATCTATAACCTTGAAGCCACCCCGGCTGAAGGTACATCTTATCGGCTTGCCCGCATAGACAAAAAACGCTACAAAGATATCGTATTCGCTAACCAAAAACAAATAATCTCAAACCATGCAGAGCCTTTCTACACCAACTCATCGCAGCTACCAGTAGATTTTGCTGGCGACCTCTTCGATGCCCTTGAGCACCAAGAAACGCTACAGACGCTCTACACTGGAGGAACAGTGTTCCATATTTTCCTTGGCGAACGCTTACACTCATGGAAATCAGCCGCTGAACTAATCAAGAAAGTAGCGTGGAACTCAAAGCTGCCATACGTCACATTGACGCCCACGTTCAGTATTTGCCCAACCCACGGCTACACGAGCGGCGAACACAAAATCTGCCCGGTCTGCGGAGCAAATAGCGAAGTCTACTCACGAGTTGTCGGGTATCTGCGACCAGTTGACCAGTGGAACGACGGAAAACAAGCTGAATTTGCCATTAGAAAAACATTTGACCGCTCAACTGTGCTGACAACGGCACCATTGACATCTTAAAGGTGAAAAGTTCAAAATGAAATTTAGCGGGTTACAAAAGACAAGCCTAATCGATTACCCCGAAAAAGTAGCTTCGGTGTTGTTCACGCCAGGCTGCAACCTACGCTGCCCCTTTTGCCACAATTGGCGCATAGCCGTTGACCCGCAACCGCCTTTCTTGCAAGAAGCTGCAGCACTGGAAATTCTTGAAAAACGCAAAAAATATGTTGACTCAGTTGTAATCACTGGCGGCGAGCCATGTATGCACAAGGAACTCCCAAAGTTTCTAGCGAAACTTAAGGAGCGTGGCTTCTCAGTGAAGCTGGATACGAACGGATTTTTCCCAGATACACTCGAAGAATGCCTAGCCAGCGTAGACTACGTAGCAATGGATGTAAAGACCTGCCGCGAAAAATACAAGCTGCTGGGCGCCACTGACACAAGCGGACTAATGCGCACAATGGAAATTCTCAAAACAGGCAAAGTGCCCTACGAGTTTCGCACAACTGCCGTTCCCGAGCTGGTGACTACTGCCGACGCTAACTCCATCGGCGAAATGGTAAAAGGCTCGAGGATTCACGCACTGCAACAATTCATTCCAAATGACACGCTTGACAAACGGTTCCAAATGCTCAAGCCTTACACCCCAGAAACAATCGACACGTTTGCAGGAATTATTCGCAAATACACAGAAGACATCATCCTAAGGATCTGAGCTTTTCTTTCCCTTTAGAACTCTGTTCTTTGTCAAGAAAGTTTGAATAATCAAAACCGACAATTAGTTAAGCAACCTTGACGAAAATGCTTTTCAGGGTTTCAAGGCCGCACAAACTTAGAGGGACGAAGTCAAAAGAGAGCGGCTGTGTTGACCCCTTTGCTTCCCATAGAAGCCTTTGTTGTAGGCACACTACAGTCACAACTTCTAAAGAACCCAAACAAGAATTTGACTAGTTGAGGTTAAAGTTTTTGAAGATTGCACTTATTGGAAAGGGTCGGGTTGGCAGTGCACTCTGTAGTGGCTTAAGCAACGCCGGACATCAAACAAAGTTTGGGCATCGAGACCCAGCGGAACCTGTTGCTGACGCTGCGAAATGGGGAGAAGTAATCATCTTAGCCGTTCCCCACAACAACGCAAACGATGCAATAGAGGCAATTAGACCTTTTTCTGACGGAAAGATAGTAATCGACGTCATGAACGCCGTCGGAGCAAACAATGACTTGGCAATTAGCTGTACCACATCCACCGCTGAAGAAACACAGAAAAAATTGCCCAAAGCAAAAGTCGTAAAAGCCTTCAACACCGTCTTCGCTACCAACCAAAGCACAGGAAAAGCAGGCAACCAACAATTAACCGCTTTTATTGCAGGAGATGACCTAAAAGCAAAGCAAACCGTTGAGCAGTTGACTCGTGACATCGGTTTTGACCCAGTTGATTGTGGACCACTGAAAACAGCACGCTATTTGGAAGCCATGGGAATCATGATTATCAATTTAGCCTTCACTCACGGCATGGGAAACAAAATTGGCTTCAAACTAGTAAAACCTTAACCAACCAATTCTATTTGCGTTCTGTTGCTTTGTTCTATATTTCTGCACGAATATTTTTTTTAAGTGCTATTTTTGCTTTCCCTTAGACATGCGAACGTAATCCGCAACCATTTGGTCATGTTCAAACGCCAAAGGACTAGGCAACTCGCCAATGCTGAAAAGTTTGATGTCTTGGATTTCGCTTTCCTGTTTCCTAATTTCGCCTCCGATTGTTTTAACCACAAAACAAGTTGGATAATACTCATAATCCACATCATCCTTGAAGCCTTTCTCCACATATTCGCCTACCTTCCAAATAATCGCTACATCAAGCCCTGTTTCCTCTTTCACTTCGCGGACAATGGTTTGCTCGATGGTTTCGCCGAGGTCCATTCTTCCGCCAGGCAAAGCCCAATGTCCTTTAAATGGCACAGTATCACGTTTAATCAGCAGAATCTTGTTGTCGGCAAACGGTATAATGGCAGTTGAGGTTTTGCCCCTATACTTCTTCATGCTTTGCACCTTAAGTTGTTAGTTTAAATCTCCAACCTATTACTACGGTTACTATAAAAACCGCTATTCCAGAAAAAACAACCATTGGACCTGGAGGCAAGCTTAGATATGCTGCTAATAAGACCCCGCTAAACGCTGAAATTGCCCCAAAAACAGAGCTGAACCTGGCGTATTTGTTCATTGAAGAGCTTAAATTTTTAGCAGCTATTGCTGGAACTATGACTAGAAAACCAACTAGTAATGTTCCAACTATGCGAATACCTATTGCCACAACAAGGGAAACAAGGAAGAGGTACAGCAAGTTAGTCAGCGCAACTTTAATTCCCTTAGATATTGCCAGATCCTCAGAAATCATTGCTAATACCAATTTTCTGTAAATTAGTTTAGTTAGAAAGATAGCTACTAAAGAAATGGCAATGGCAGCAGCCGCATCAATAATTGTTACTTGCGAAATGTCTCCGAAAAGAGCCTCAAGTAAGTCTGTTTGAGGAACTATAAGTATTCCAATTGCTAATGCAAAAGTAAACATTGCGCCTACCAACGCTTCAAAGGAAATCTTTGTTACTCTCTGCAGATGCCAAATTATCACTGCTGAGCCAAACAAAAAAGCGAAAGCTCCTACGAATTGATTAAAATTAAAGAGAAGTCCAATAGCCAGACCAGGGAGCGCCACATGTGATAATGCGTCACCTACAAGAGCCATTTTCTCCAAAACCATAAGGGAACCCAAATAGCCAGCGGAAATTCCGACAAAAATGGCCACAATAAGGCTGTATAGTAACGATTCAATGATTATTTTTCTGACTCTCCTCTTATGGTTTCAACGCACACTGGTTCACCGTAAATCTGCCTCTGGACATCTGGCTTCCCTAAGTCCTCTGAGGATCCACAGAAGGTTACGCATTTGTTTAATGCAAGCAAGTCATCTGCATACTCCTGCACAATGTGAATGTTGTGGGTAATGAGGAAAATCGTTATTTTCTGAGTCTTCTTTATGTCATTGAGCATTAAGTAAATGGGTTCTTCACTATCCATATCAACGCCAGTTGTCGGTTCATCCAAAAATAACACGTTAGGATTACCATTCAATGCCCAAGCAATCAAGATCCGCCTCAATTGCCCGCCGGATAAAACACCAAGCCGCTTGTTCAAAACCTCCTTGTCATTTAGTCGTACTATGCTAAGAGCATTTTCTAAATCAACACCGTTTCCAATCGAGAGGAACTCTTTAACAGATATTGGAATATCAGAAACTGCTACATATTGGGGAACATAGCCAATTTTTACTTTCTCACTCCACTCGATTGAACCAGTATGAGGGACAAGATTAAGTAGCGTTTTTAGCAGGATGGTTTTGCCAGCGCCGTTTGGTCCCAAAATGGCAAGTGTAGTTCCGCGCTCAACGTTAAAACTAATATGATCTAGTAAGATTTGATTTTGCATTTTTACGCCTAAATTGGAGACTTTTAGTATGTAATCGTTACTTCCAGCCATAATACTTCAGCCTTCGTCCGTGCACCAAACGGTGCGTCGTAACCCATAATATCAGATATGAGGAGTGAGATTAAGTTTTTTGAGTCAACTAAATGCTAGCCCGATTTATAAAATGTTAAGCGGTTGCTAAGTACCTCATATTCCTTGTCGAGCACCCAGCCATCTCTATTCAAGTAGACTAAACCCTTTGCGGCACTTTCAAAGAACCCATTATTCTTTATGAGATTAAATTGTTGGGTTAAATCGCCAAACTGCTTATCTAAAGCGATGTTTTGCTTAGCGAGCCATGGGAGCTTCCTAATCAGAGGTGTTATTGCTTTGAAGCGCGGGTTCAGCAGATCTCCGATTTTTGAAATGTTAAAAACTCCTCTCAGCTTGGCACTGAAAATAGAGCCAGCAATTATCGATGGTGGGATTGTAAGATAGCGTTTGGATGTGCCTGATGCGTAGCATGCAACGTAGAATGGAACATAAAACAAGGCTGGAGTTTTCAACTGTTGGTCTTTGATGCCGAGAGTTTCAAACTTGGCGTTGATTGGTTCCCGCATTTGAGCGCTTGTATTCATGCCGTCAACCACTGGCTTTTCTAGCCCAATCAGCCTGTCAGTCTCCTGCTTAAAATTCAGCATTTTAGCATAACGCTCAGCCGCAAGATCCAACAGAGGTTTACGTGCCAACTTTAGTCCATTAGTTAGCTCAAAATCTAACTTTGAAGTTTCAGCATTCATCTGTTTATTTAGGTTTTCAATGTTCTTTTCAATGTCGTTTAGCTCATGTTTGAGTCCATCAACTTCTTTTTCTGTTCTATTACGTTTTTCCTTCCATCGCTTCTCGTAGATTTCATGGTGCTTGGACGCTTGAACTTTAATTTGGTGCTCGCAGAGTTTGATTTTCTGCTCATCGCTTTTTATGTATTTTTGTGTTTTAATTTTTAATTTTCTGAGTTTGACGATTTGTACATCAAAGCTCTTTACTAAACCCTTTGTCCTACGTTTATATTCACTGTTTAGTTTGGCGACTTGAGGTTTCACAAGTTCTTCTAGGGCTCTGATTTTAGCATCCACTTCTTCCGCCGCCGATTGGGCTGCAAACTCAAGCTCTGCAATGTATTGGCTTGTTGTCTGGTTCTCTTGTCTGCGGCATTCCACAAGCCTCTCAGCGTCTTGTATCAGAGACTGCTGCACGTTACTCAACTCGTCTGCCATGGAAGTAATTGTTGATACCTCCAAAACAGGTGGAAGTAAGGCTAGACTTGCCGTGTTCGTAGCTTCTGTGGCTTCCTTACAGTAAACGCTAAACTCATTTTTAAAATCCGCATCGGCAATCAAGCCTTTGATAATTAATTGTTTGATTTTTGGAGGCTGCAGAAAATAACTGGCGTGCTTGAGCAAGAACGCCATGTAACAATCGCGTGTCATTGCGCTTGCTTGAAGGTTCTCCATGAATAGTTCTGCTGAAGGAACCTCAGCATAAGACACGCTAAAAGGTAAATCGCTCAAAGCGTCAAAAATGAAAGCCAAGTAGGTTTGGGGAAACAGCCAAAGTGGATAACCCATTTTGGTTAAAGAAAGAAGTTCTTCATCAGCCTGCCTGACAATTAAGCCTCTGCCTGCGTTTCTTTCAAATTCTGAGAAGGCGAAAACAGCCGCCGCCTCAACCTCCGAGCCGAAAGGTGCCGTTTGCTGTGTTGAGAAGGGTAGAATAAACCGCAACGGAGAGGTTAGTGTTGCCATGTAAGTGAAACTATTAAACGGTCGCTTTTTTAAAATTTGCCTTTTGCTATCATGCTTGCAGCTTAAAGAAGTCGGTTATTTTCTTTTGGAAAAGCGCTCGCTTAAGCAGTTCGCTCTGCAGTACCCATCGTTCAAGCGGGATCTCAAATCTGCCACCGATAAACTGCAACGACTCACCCAAACTCTTGAAAAGGTATGGCTTCTGCCGCATGGCATTCCGCACATTTTCTCTTACCTGCCAGACACCGATTGGCATAATGTAGCCTGGTCGTGCTTCTCTAAGCACTATGGCAGTGGCTTGTCGTTTTTCCTTTAAGAGTTGCTCGCAAACCGCTAAGCGCGCCGAATAGTAGCAACCGCCGATTTGAGCGTAAGTTGTGCGTCCATTGTTGCCTTCCCAATCTGAAAAGATGGCGATGCTGGTTCCGTTTGGGTTCCAAACGGTGCCTGGATACCATGCTTCCATTGACTCGTAGCTCCATTGCTGAGGAATCATCAAAATCTCAAAAACATTGTCCATGTAGATTGACTCATAAACCCTGTATTCATTGATTTCAGGAAGGGTCTTAACTATCGATATCAAACTCTTGGAAATGATGTCATCGACGGCTGTTATGCTCCACCGTGTAGGAACAAGCCGCCTGTTCTTTTCCACGCCAAAAGCGCCGACGCTGAAAGCTTTTTGGATTTTACTTACTATGACCCCTCGACTGTAGAGCTCTACTACTGCCTTCGTAGCCCGCAAGTCCGTGTCATAATACGCCTTCTCAATTTTGTCATCATAGCGCGAGTTGCCGACATGGAGATCTCGGATAGGCGCTGAAGGACCAAACGGCTGCACATCGTCATCCAAATAGATGGAGCCTCTAGGCTTTTTAGTAAGGTTTAACTCCATGTCAACGCTGCTGTCTGCAAGAGCTAACTCGCGTGTCTCATCCAAAATTTTGCCTGCATCCATAAACCTAGTCACGTTTACCCGGTGTTTACCGCGTACAAGCAAACTGCGGAAACCCACAATCTCATCCATCGACTTACCAAACCAATGTTCGGGCAAATCATAAATGCTCGTATCCTCATGAACTGGAGGAACAAGGGGCCCGGCGTAAACATTTGGGTACCCGATTCTTCCAATGAAAACGCTCGGCGGGGACATACCTGCAATATCTTCGCTCATTAACGGTACGCTTTTAAGGAAATAGTTAACCTTAACCATTATTGAGCAACGTGTTTTCCCGCAAAGAAACCTAGCACCTTTACAGAGGACACAGAGGCTATTATCTCTTGAGCGTGTAGAAATTTGCTCTTGTTCTAATGCTTTGATGTTTGCATGCTTTATGATGTCAACTAGCCAGTTGTCTGATTTTACAGCTGTACTGCCTGGTTTTTGGATAACGGTCATTTCTTCTTTAGCTATAACGTCGTCTGTTCATATCTTTTCTGCACACAAACAATTAAATACAATGTTTAGTTCATGGAAATTTCGAGTGGCTTCTTTAACCTTTGCTATCGTTCATAACGAAAATTCGTAATTTTTCTAATAATAGAGACCAATCGTTTCGGGAATTTATGTTTATCTTCATCCACTATCTTCAACACTGCAGGCAGCAAAAACGCTGTAGCGTTAGCGTCAATAATTTTCAGTTTACCATCAATGACCTTGAGGTTTTCAGCTTTAATATCATAGAATCCATACTTGTATACAACACGCTTCAAGTAAGCCAATTGTTCATTGGTAATATGAGCTGGAAAACCGTACTCTTGAAGCAGACAATATTTGGTATGCCAAAAAATTCTAGCAAATAGCTGATGCCGTATGCTTTCTGGAAGCCGTTTGTAAGCACGGTGGTCGTTTTCAATGCTTCGTTTTGTACCGACCTTTAGCACTATTTTTTGGTCTACTGAGTGGATGCCGAAGGCAATTTTGTGCCGACCATAACTCACCACAAACAAATCGGAAAAATTCGCTAAAATCAGGCTTTTTAGTTGGTTTTGAGGGATAAACCGCATGCCTGTCGAATGCAGCATGTGGTTTATTAAATGATCAATATGTTTGGCCTGATGGTGGAGGACTTTGTACTTCAAATTCTAAGCACTCAGAAAAATATTCGGCTACATGAAAAACTAGGAGCGGACAATAATAAACATAGTAAAAGTGAATTGGCGCCCAGGCCGGGATTTGGACCCGGGTCCTGCGGGCGACAGCCGCATATACTAGACCGAACTATACTACCTGGGCATAAGCGCCGCAACAATACACGATAATTCAACTAATTAATCTTTCTCGGAAAGCTCTGTTGACTACTTGTTTAGAAGGTAGGTTTGATTTTGTGCCATTTTGCTATCTGCTGATAACAACCTCATAACCGATTTGAGCAGTGTTTGGTAAGCCTTTTTAGAACATTCGCTGTTAATTTAGGGTCTATGAATTTCAGGGTTATCACAAGTCTATTGAGTAGCAGAAGGTTTTGGTGTTGGCAGATTGGTGGCGCTATTATTTACGGCGTCCCTGCTGCAATTCGGGTTATAACTGGCAACGTTTACTTGCCTATCTTAAGTTGGTTTGCAGTTCCATGGATTGACCACTATGTTCCTGGTAATTTGATAGAGAAGATTTTGGTTAATGCTTTCTTTCCCGGTGGCGCTGGCGCTGTAGCGGGAGAAATATTGTATGCAAACGTTCATGGTGAAACTTTCAGTCGTAGAAAGAAGTATTTGGCAAGACTTGGCGGTGCGTTGTTATGGACGGCGGCTTGGTCGCTGTTTCAGCTCTGGGGAAATATGCAGAACATCATGGGCTCATACGGTGGCAACTTGTTTGAGTACCCTATGGTATTTCCATTAAATTTTCTTCTATCTTCGTTCTCAATCTTTACCCCAGACATTGTCAGCTTTGTCAAAACAAAAACAGTCAACGCCTATCGCAAAGTGAACAGAACAAACCGCACTAAACTTTAATATTGCTTTCCAGCTTAAAATGAAAATATGTCTTTTCACATTAGACGCAAAGACCGAGAAATAACTGACGCCGCCGAGTTGCGAACGGTGCTTAGAACCACCAAATACGTTACGGTGGCCCTTTGCATGGACGATGAGCCTTATTTAGTATCGCTAAGTCACGGTTATGACGAAGCCAAAAACTGCCTCTACTTCCACTGTGCACCTGAAGGCAAAAAGATCATCTATGCGCAAGCCAACAGCCGTGTATGGGGCCAAGCATTATTGGATTACGGAGTGACAGAAGACTGCGATTATACTTACACATCGGTCCATTTCGCTGGCACACTGACCTTGATCAGCGACTTAGCCGAGAAGCGGCATGCCATGGAAGTTCTTGTGCGGCAGGTTTCCCTAAACCCTGAGGAAAAGCTAACAAAGATTAAACCTGAAAAGTTAGAGAGAACCACGATGGGCAGAATAAACATTATCACCCTGACAGGCAAAAAGCATCGGTCGTCAAAAAACCAAACCTAAAAAGATGAACGGCGTTTTATTGTTTGTGCAACTTTTTTAGTTTCTTCCATTCAAGACACGACAGGATAAATAGAATTGTTGTCCGCACTGCCCAGAACGAGAACATTGGACAAATAAGGTATAACACTAACGCGAGTTTGCGGTTTGCCACGGAAATAACGATGACAAGCAGTGGAGCCCAACTCATTTTCTTTATTAAGTCATACAAGCTACAAGGGTAAACGATGGAAACGACAAGCAGAACTGTGAAGCCCGCGACATGTGCGCTGTCAGCGCCCCCAAGTGTACAATGTAGCCAGTGTTGGGCGAAAGCGCACGCGAGTCGGGGCTTACCTGCCAGAACAAAACATTGCTGATGTCGCCGATTATGCTGATAAATACGAAGATTATGAGGATTTTGTGTGTTAAGCCTAAGCCTGCTGGTTTAACTGTTGCCATGGTTTAGTTTTTGTTTTGTTTGCGCATTTAGACTCGCCAACCGAGTGCTATGTCCCCATTTTAGCCCAGTCTACATGGTAAACACGAAGGTTGCCATCTACATAAGCCTGCTTTAGCCAGTTCACTGCATCCAACGGCGCCAGACATGTGGGGTACTGAGACAATTCTTCATCCCCAACGTAGACATAAGATACATTGTACTTGACGATTACCGCACTTAGCAGCGTAGAGTTACCACTGTACGCTCCATCAATCTCCTTTTCTCTCGCAATAACCTGATCCAGCGGTTCCCCGTGTCCATAAGGCCAATAAACGTATGAGGACACACGCAGACGCCCACCTATCATTGAAGGCGTCTCATGAATACCATAATAGGTAAGGAATATGGAGTTTTGGGGTGTGTTGTCTCTGACCCATAAGCCAAGCTTGTATTCGGCGGGGCTTGCAGCCGTATAGTTTGTGCCAATGTTGTATAGTACAACGCTAGCCGAAGTGATGATCGAGAGCAAAACCAGTGCGAAAACTAGACTTCGCCGAGTTTTACACAACACGCTACCCGCCAGCACGACGATTGGTATCCATGCGAAAATGAAGAACTTGTACATGTCCCACACCCAAGGCGTTAGCAACAGAAAGTTTGGGATCAAGAACAACAAAAGTAGGCTAATTTTGAGGTGCTGGTTGCCAGCCTTGAAAAAGGAGAAAACTGCCAAAAGGAGTGGAATGCCAAGATTCAGAGGATAATAGATAAGTGGGCTAACAAGGTTAAGCGGGTAGATGAAGGGTTTCTGCACAAACTCTCCAATAAATCCCGCGTTAAGGGACGCTACGAGCGGTGGACCCCCAGAGAAGATAAAAGGCAAGGCAAATACGGTTGGCACCAAAAAATACAGCCAACTGAACCTAAACCGTTTAATATTGACCAGCAAACAGACAGCAAAGACAACATAACAGCAGAAAAAAGCTACATTATGAAACTGATACACCAAACCTGTGACAATGCCAGCTAAAAGTATTCTTTTCTTGTCATCCATGTTCCGGAGCAAAGCTAAAACTAAAGCAAACGCAGGCAACCCGACCAACATGGGACGCTGCTGAAGTAAATTGTCAAAAATCGGTGGCAACCCAAACAACTGCCCAAACTGGTAACCATAATTCTGAGACACAGAAAACTGGCCACTAAACAGTGCATTGAACAAACCGAAGTAGCTTAAGCCCCAGCCGAATACTCCCAAAACCATCGCGATAACAGCAGCGCGCCGACCGAAGGGACGCGCCAACGCATACATGGCTAAGGCAAAAACAGCAATGAAAACGGCATTGAGAAACGGTAAAAGCGTTGGCAAATAACCGTAAACTTTCTCTAGGATGGCATTGTTGAAATCAACAAAGTAATGATAAGTCAACGGCGTGCCGACGTAGTTGGGGGTTTGTGGTGGAAAGTTGCCGTTGTTTATGCTCTCGATGATTTCGTAGTGGAAGGGTGTGTCCTGCCAATTTGAACCTGTTAATACAATGCCACTGGATGTCTGTACCCACACGCTCTGATAGAGCACAGCTAAAGAAACAAGAAAAACTATTGCGACCGCTAGCAGGCTGGTTTTCTTGATTTTCCCAAGTTTCATGACACTTTTTGGCTGAAGGGGTTCACCCCACCGAAACACCGCCAGCCCATACAGCGCCGTCAACCCTAGAAAACTAAACAGAATGATTTCGCGCGAGTATCCAAACGCCAAAGATAAATAATAAACAAGTTGCACTGATACTAAAACACTGAACAATGGCACAAAAGCCCAGATCTCATGAGATTTCAAATGAAAAAAGCGGTAGGAAATCAAACCTGGAACCAAAAAAGTGAAAACCAAAGCTGAAAAGAGGGCAATGTAGACTGAAACAAAAGACAAGCAAACCAGCAGAAGGAGCACGAACAAAAACCAATATTTTTGCAAAATCGCCATGTAAGCACTTGTTGATATCCTGTTTCACCACCCTCAAACAAGCTACGCTTCGGAACACTATTAAAATTTCGCTACTGCCAAACCGAGGAGAAATCCGGATGCATTAGCAAGAATTCGCTGTCAATCAACCGCAGAAAACAACGTAACAAGCTTGAGCAAACCATAATTTCAACACGCAAGCGAAGCGCAGGATATTTACTGTTTTTGTTTCAGAAAGGTCAGTATTGCCGTTTTCTCAAGTTATAAACTTGCTTTAAGAATAGGGAGAACAATCATTCAGGAGCAAGCGAGCCCCTCCAAACTAATCTGCCTTTAAATAATGGGATTATAGTCATTTCAAAATAACAGGAAGAGATCACCCATGCACCTTGAAGAAATGAAAAAACAAATCGAGACTCTCGTAATCGCTAAGGGCTTCTATAACAACCCTGAGAGCATCCCCAAAAAACTCCTCTTCGCCTTCATTGAACTGGGCGAAGCAAGCGATGCTTGGAAAAAAGGCTTACCAGAAGAAAAAATCGCCGAGGAACTCATCGACGTCATCTTTTACGTTTTGGATGCAAGTCGACTTGCATGCCCCAACACCAACATGGACAAAGTCTTCGAAGCTAAACTCCAAAAAAACCTAAACAGACCCTACCAATACGGAGAAGGACACCGCCAAAAAAAACCCGAAAACAACACTAACTGATCAATGAAGTTTTTATCATACAATAAATAAACTATACTCTTGTTGAAAAAAGTGGACTACACTTATCCAGTAAACATACGCTTTGACTGCACAAAATGCGGCTTATGCTGCGGCGACACAGAACACAAAAAAAGACGCATTCTCCTCTTAGAACAAGAGGCACAAACAATCGCAAAAGAAACAACAAAACCAACCCAAGCATTCACAACAGAAAACTCAAACAACCAACCTTTCATTTATGAAATGAAAAAGACCACGGAAGGCAAATGCGTCTTCCTCAAAAACAACCAATGCAGAATCTACGCGCAAAGACCATTAATCTGCCGCTTTTACCCCTTTGAACTGAAAACCGAAAACAACCAACACATCTTTAGCTTTACGCTTGAATGCCCCTCACTAAACCGAGGCAAAATCATAAACAAAAAATATTTCGATGTACTCTTCAAACTAGCTCGACAAAAACTACAACAATCCTAAATCTGTTGCAAGACATCTGCTTGCTCCAGCGTAATACCGCAGTAATGGCATTTTAAAACTAAAGGCTCAGCATTTTTAACATAAAACTTCGACGACACAGGTTCATTGCTGTTGCTAACACAACACGGATTAACACATTTAACAATGCCCTCAATTACACTAGGCAACTTTACCTCCAACTTCTCAACCACAGCATAATTCTTGATAATATTAATCGAAGCATGCGGAGCAACCAACGCAATTTTGTTAACCTCCTGAGGACTAAGCGCTCTGCCTTCGATCTTTACAATATCCTTAACCCCAAAACGTTTGCTCGAAACATTAATCGCAATCGTCATTACACGCTTTTCCTTCCCTGTAATTCCCAAAATCTTAACGACGTCCAACGCATAGCCGCCGCTAATATGGTCAATTACTGTGCCATTGTTAATCTTCGAAACCCTAAGTTCATGATTACTCATGCACGTATCGCCAAACAAGCCTTATACATCAGAAACAGATAAGAATTTACCCTAAAAATGCAGGGAACCAGATTTAACGCAAATTGATCACGGTTGTGCCTGAAAATTTGTCAAAGTACCGCATGAACAAACAATTCTTAATGCGCCATCCAGCAAGCAAATCAAAGGGCAAAAGAGGCAAAACTTTCCCAAAGTTTCTCACCGCAGCATGGTCGTAAGACATCTTTTTTCCATCTGTGCGGACAACTTTTAAGCCTATGATACGTTTGCCCAAACTTTGACCGTTGAAGCCTTCAAGTAAAGTCGAGTATAGCCAAAGCAAACCTACAGTAATAAAAATGATTGTGCTACTTTGGGTTACAAAAACAGCGAAGGATAATGCAAACAACTCTTGAATAGCAACAATTGCCATCGTAATACCCAAAATCAAGGTAAAATCAATCAAAAATGCAAAAGCCCTCTTCTTAAAAGAAGCAATCGGAAGCTGACTGGCCTTACGCTGCACATCAGCAACCTCCGCCCATCCCTCCACATCACGGATAACTCTGACCGCGCTTTCTCCAGCTCTGCTTAACTTATATTTTCCCGTTGGACTTTGCTCAATAAAAGGCGCCAAGGACCTCAGGTGAAAACTTAGCTTTCCTGTGTCGACCTTAAGCAGATTTAGCAAATCAGTGAATGAGGATTCGCCATTTTCGCTTAGGTCAAGTAAAATCTCCCTTCGCAAAGGATGGGAAAGGACCGAAAGTATCTTTGAAACGTTGCCTTGATCTACAGACATGTAACAAAACCATTCATTTTATTAATTATTGATATTTCATTGAGGGAAGGTTTTGGCATATAGCCCATTAAAAGACATACTCCAATATAAGTCCAACCCAAAAAACTCCAAAACGATCAAGGACGAACTAGTCTTAATAGAACAAGGCAATCTTATCTTCTATTATATGTCTAGTGCTGAAGTTGCAGTGAAGGTGTTCCGAGAACTAGAAAGCGAAGATTTCAGAGTACTCCATATAATCGAAGCTGCAATGAGCAAACGTGAATTTGTACCACCTGAACAGATACGAAAGTACGCTAAACTACCAATGGATCGAATAGACTTCACCCTGAGCAAACTAAACAAGCTAGGCTTAATCTACCAAACAAAAGGCGCCTACACCGGGCACACTTTAAACTATGCAGGATACGATTGTCTAGCAATAAACACCCTTGTCAAAGCAGGAGTAATTGAAAGTTTCGGGCAAAGTCTTGGAGTTGGAAAAGAAGCTGATGTCTACGACGCTTTAAGCCCGACTGGCAAACGCATAGCAGTAAAATTTCACCGGCTTGGAAGGATAAGTTTTAGGCAAACTAGGCGCAAAAGAGGTTATATGAGAGAGCATTCATCTTGGCTTTTTCAATCGCATTTGTCAGCGGAAAAAGAGTTCCAAGCAATGCAACTGGTTTACAAGAGCGGCGTTTCCGTGCCAGAACCCTTAAGCCAAAACCGTCATGTCATTGCGATGGGCATGATTGAAGGGGCAGAACTAGGCAAGTACAAGGACATAGGCAAACCAGAGAAAGTGCTTAAGGAAGTTTTCCGTAACGTAAGGAAGGCTTACCTAAAAGCGCATGTTATCCACTCTGACCTAAGTGAGTACAACATTATCCTAAAGCCTGATGGACGTATACTCATTATTGACTGGCCGCAATACGTGACGACCTCTCATGCCAACGCTGAGGAGCTGCTTGAGCGTGATCTCAAAAATGTTCTTACTTTTTTTAGTCGTAGATTTAGCGTGAAAATTACTCTCAGTGAAATATGTGATTATGTGACTGGGAAAGTGAGAAGTATAGATCTTTAGTGCTTGCTTGTGTCTAGCACTATGTAGAGGACATTGTTTCCGCGGAGTAGCACGTTACCGTAGTTTGTCATTGGTTGGTCATCTTTGGATTCCACGGCTCCTTCCAAAAGAAGATTCATGTGTCCATCGCATTTTATCATTTTTCCCTTGTATTCATAGCCATTTTTTAAAACAACTTCAATGTTTCCGTGCAACTGCTTAATCAGTACATTCAACGGTTTTTTACTTGGTTCCATCATCATTTTGAGATCCCTGTCTAATCGTTTAGTATCCAAGAACCCCATACCACATATAAAAGGCTTATGAAAAACATAATTTAAAAAAAGACTAAAAGGCAACTTTCTCAACTATTATATTTACCAATTTCAAGTTATTTTAGACCATGCATAATGCTTTCCGCGTTTAGCGCTCCACCGTTCCACGCCTTTGTTTTTTATTAGCGCTAAGTTGTATGAAAGTGTGGAATGTATCTTTTTTATGGGCACCAGTAATTTACAGTTTTTGAAGCTGGCACATTCCCAACACCCTTCATAATTCTTGTTCATTGCGCATGACCGTATTTCGCAATCAACAAAACCGCCGTTTTCTCGACATGGAGCTTTGCACTCGAGATTCTTAATTGCTGATAGTACCTCTAAGAAATCAGTATACTTCTTGAAAGCCGTGTTTGATCCTGATTTTATTTGTGCATACTTTACGAATTCAGCCTTGTTTAGTTGATTTTCGAATTTCTCGAGGGCTTCGAATAGGCATTTGTTGGAGGGAATACAATCTAAGCAGTACAGTCCACAGTAGGAAGTAAGCCTTTTTTCGCCCATAAATGGATAATAACACGTTGGATAGTTAAGGTTTCTTAAAAAAAGGGGGTTGATGTCAGAGTTTAGCCAGTATTGACAGCGCTGCAACGGCTAGGAAGGCAATGCCAGTCCAGAACAAATCGCCGGTTAGGAACCACACTATGACTGCAACGATTATCGCAGGTATCAGCACGAGGAAGAGTTTGATGAGGATTATGATTATCAAGCCAATAATGACTAAGATTATTAGGAATGTGATATCTAATCCGCCTAGCCCTAAACTGTCAAGTATGGAATAAACGACTGCCAAAAAGAGTGCATAACCATTCATTTAGGCATCCTCATAAGAAAATTTGTTGAAGGTAGGTTATAAGTTTTACTAAACAGGATAGCGCTCAAACCTTTTAGGAGAATGTTAATTTTGATTTAATTCTTGGAAGAACATTTTTTTGCACCTGAATAACACCGAACACCGTTATTCTATACTTCTCATCACTTGTCTTTATTACGACTTCGTTCTTTACAAGTTCGCCAAGACGTGTGCTGGTAATTTTGCTGGTTTTGCCTAGTTTTACTTGCAACTCTTCTTTTGAGAGAGAATCGCTACTGAGCAAACCAAGTTTGTTTCCAAGAAATTGTCCTATAAGCCAAACTGATAAGGCTTCATTATCTGTCAGTTTATTCTTGGGCACAAGCATACTTGCGCCTTCATTTGAGAACGCGACTATGCCATTTAGGTCTTTGGCAAGCTGCTCTATGTCAATGTTGAGTTGGAGTTTTCGGGCAATCTCGAATGAGGGAATGAGTTGTTGGAAGAACTTACTAATAAGGAGCCATGCTTCTTGTGGGTTGGCTTCAAACTGCTGCTGTATGTCGTTATAATCTATTTGAACGTGAACTTTTTCTTGACTGCTCAACTCATCTTGCCTCTGAGTTTGGAGAGTACTTCCTCTTCAATCCATTTTTCTCCTTGGATAGTTAGCTTGAATTCGGGTTTGTTTGGGTCTGGTTTGAAGACCTGTCCACGCTTGGTCATCTCGTTGAGCCGCGCGGGAACCATAGCGCTTATGCCGCTGGATTCCAACAACTTCTGAACTTGTGCAGCTGTATTCTTTTTGTCATCTGACGCATAAAGAATCAAACCCACATCTTCATAATGCGTAAGCTTCTCACGTGTAACAATTACCGGGCCTTGCGTTGTTGGCTCAACGATGCCTTTTAGCTGCGATCCCGAAGGTGTTAACCTGTTGGATATGAAATCGGAGAGTTTCTCCACAAAGTTCTCAGGCATTGCTTCTAACATGCCAAGGATTTCTTCGGGCGTTTCGCCCTCGATTACGACTTCGCCAAACGATGTTTTTATTCGTGCTGCAATGTGTTTCACGGCTTGTGACCTCGGTTACATGCTATACGCTGTTAACCCTTTTTAGGATTTGCGGCAAAGCGCTGGCTTTTTGGAAAATAGGTCACTTAAGGCGCTCTTTTAGTAGTCTGCTTACTAACTCAGGGTTGGCTTTTCCTCGTACTTCTTTCATGGTTGCACCCATCAGCATTCCAAAAGCATTTTTGCCCAGGTCATCAACCGTTCGCTTGTTTGCTGCAATCACGCGGTCAACGATTAGCTCCAAGTCTGTTTCAGTAAACATTTTCAGGCCTAAGGCAGCAATTGCATCTTGGATGGTTTTGCCTCTGTTCTTTGAAAGCCAACTGAACACATCGGCTAATGCTTCTTTAGCAAGTACTCCTGAACCGACTACTTTAAAGATGCTTTTGATTTGGTCATCGCTGACGTTCTCACTCTCAATTCCTTCACGTTGTAACGCCTTCAAAGTTTCTGTCAAGAATGCCGCCACTGTGGAAGCAGCAACACCGCTTTCTTTCACTGTTACTTCAAACAGGCTATTATATTCAGAATCAACGAGCTGCTTAGCTAACTTTTCGTTTATGCCATATTGATTAATCAGACGCGAAAGCTTTTTGTCGGCTGGCTCAGGTAAGTTTGACCGAACTTTTTTCACGAACTCTTTGGTTATAGGTGTTAGCGGGATGTCCGTCTCCGGATACATCCTTGCTGCTCCAGGTCTTGGACGCATGTACCTTGTTGTTCCATCGTCTTTGGCTGTACGAGTCTCAGCGGGAACGCCTGTCACTAATTCTTTGGTCCGTTCCACAACCGCTTCAAGAGCATCCTCAACGTTCTCAGCTATGTCAGCCACGAACACGACGGCATCACCTTCTTCAGCGCCAACAACCTTGCATAAGGCGTCAACCTCTTCGGCCGTTATTCCGTAGTTTGGCATCTCGTCAGTGTGGAAGATGCCGCCGACCCTGCCCCAGAACTTTGCGCGGTCAGAAAGTTCTGTGCCGACTCGGAAGTCTGGCATAAGTTCGCGTTTGAGCAGCCCCGAAAAACTTGGGAGTTTTACTGCTAGGGCTTTTTGTTTTTTGTCGAGCGCTTTTCTTATGACTTTGCATTTTGTTTCTTTGAAGACGGCGGAAACATCAATGAAATACGGCTCTATCGCTTCAGCTTTTATGCCTCGTTTTCCTAATTCTTCTTTGAGGCTGATTAAGCCAAGCTGTCGCTTAACCTCAAACTCAACAACCGTCGAGATCAACTCAAGCTGTTGGACGCCTTTAATTTCAATTAGCGCGCCGTTTGGCAGAGACACATTCAAATCTTGTCGTATAGTGCCTAGTCCACGCATAACTTTGCCAGTATCACGCAGAATCCTGCCGATGGCAAAGGCAACCTCCTGCGCTTCCATGGGCGAATAAATCACTGGTGCAGTCGCAACCTCAATAAGTGGTATTCCAAGACGGTCGATTCGATAACGAATGATTTTGCCGGTGTCCTGAGTGCCCGTTTTGCGTGCTGCATCTTCTTCTAGGCTGGCTGCTTGCATTGGAATTGTTTTTTCTCCAACTTTAATGAAGCCGTCTAAAGCGATGATACATGTACGTTGGAAACCGGTGGTATTTGAGCCGTCTATAACTGTTTTGCGCATAACGTGTATTTCATCAACTGGTTGCATGTTCATCATTAATGCTGCCGTCAAGACCACCTCAACTGCATCAACGTTTATGGGGTGAGGTGGTTCTTCATCCATCTCGACCAGACATGCACTTTTGGGGTTAGCTTCATAGAGAATTCTAACTCCTTTCTGAAACTCAAAATATGCAGCTGGGTCTATCTGCCCGAGTTCGCTTTGGGTTGGTCTCAGTCGGCGCAGAAATGTGATTTCTGGTTCTTCTTTGAAGAGTTCAGGTAGGCAACTGCAGAACAGTTTTGAGTTGACGTTAAGTTGCTGGTGGATTTCTAAGCCAACTTTTAGGCCGATTTTAGCGTAATCAATTGCCAAAGGTTTCTCCTCCTTCAAAGATGCGTTCTTGCGGAAGCGTTCTAGGCGAGAATTCGCCTGCAATGTTGGTTTTTAGAAGTTTGATTGCTTCCATGGGGTCTTCGGTTTGCCCAAGCACCCACATCAGCTTGACAAGCCCAGTTTCAGGAAACATATCATCTAACGGCACAACGCCGAACGACAGCAAATCTCGTCCTGTATCGTAAACGTTCATGTTGATTCTCCCCCAAATACACTGCGAAGCCAACGCAACTACAACTCCTTTGCCTGCAGCGCGCTTGATCCCATCGAAGCAGTATTTGCTAACGTGCCCCAGTCCTGAGCCTTCAATCAAAATGCCTTTGATGCCGTTGTCCACGTAGTAGTCGATGATTGCAGGGTCAAGTCCAGGATAGAATTTCACTAAAGCCACTTTATCGCTAAAGTTTGGCTTAAGAATAGGTTTTTTCTTGGTGTCTCGATGTTGGTACTGGTCGGTTAGCATGGTTACTTTTTGGTTTAGAACTTTGGCGATTGGAAAGCCGTTTATTGATTTGAATGTGTCTCTGCGGCTTGTGTGGCATTTGCGTACTTTTGTGCCCCTGTGAACGATAATTGCTGTGTCCGAGACGCTTTCGTGCATGGCTAAGCCAACCTCGGCGAAGGGTGCTTCCCCAGCGGCTTTCACTGCGCCGATGAGGTTCGTTGCAGCATCGCTGCTTGGTCTGTCAGAGGAGCGCTGTGCGCCGACTATTACGACTGGAACAGGCAAATTCTGCAAAGCAAAACTCAATGCAGCTGACGTGTAAGCCATAGTGTCCGTGCCATGGGCAATTACTACTCCGTTAACGCCTTGCCCAATACGTTCGGCAACTTTTTGCGCTAATTCGCTCCAGTGTTTCTGCGTTATGTTTTCGCTATAGAGGCTGAACACAATCTCGGTGTCAACTTGGGCAACGTCCGAAAGCTCCGGCACAACGCCGTATAGATCGCTTGCAGAGAGTGCTGAGCGGACTGCTCCCGTTCGGTAGTCAACTCTGCTAGCGATTGTTCCACCAGTGCTCATGATGACCACATGAGGCAACGCTGGGTTTTGTTTTGGTAGTGGAGGAGCTGCAAAGGTGGGTTTTATTCCTTTGCCTGTTTTTTCAACAATCACCTCTGCGGTGGCTTGGATACCGATGTTGTAGCCGCTTTTCATTTTCACAATTATGGCTTCTTCCATTCCGAGCTCTGAGTGGGGAATCAGGATACCCTCGTAGATTTTTCCTTTGCTTGTTACTTTGATTATGTCTCCGACGCCGCAGCTGGATCGTTTAAGCAGACGTAGGGCTTCGCCTTTGTAACCTGAATTTTCAAGCTCACTCATCTTGTTTCACCAAGTTTTTTGAAACGTAAACTCCGTCACGCGTGTAACCCAAACGCATGTAATATCTTCTTGTTCCTAACGCGCTTATAACTAAAAGCTTTTTCAACCCAAATTCGTCTCTTGCCAACCGTTCCGCTTCGCCTAAGAGAACTTTGCCGTAACCTTTGTGCTGCCACGCGGCAGCGGAGTGTTTTCCGACTGGTACGAGTGGCCCGTAAACATGAAGTTCCCTCACAATCGCAGATGGCACGGTTAAGACTTCTGGCCGGCGAGCTTTCGGTGATGGAATGCGCAAGCGCAAGTAACCCAGCAAAACGTTGTTTTGCGGGTCTTCAGCGGAAATGAAGATTTCTGTGCCTTCTGAAGCGTCATAGTGTTGGGTGAGGATTTTGATTTTTTCTATGTCAGGTCTTATGTGGTCAACTTCTAAGCGGTGTCCGACTTCTCGGCACCGAATACATTGGCAATGTATGTCTTTTTCTGAGAGTTTTTGTTGGGCAAGTTCACGCAGGTTGCTCTTTTTTACTCCTGCCAAAATGAGTCTAGCTGGAATGTCGCGTTGTACACGCATAACTCTTATCCATGGCGGGATGGTCTTTTTGATTTCTGCTATGATGGTTGCCGCTTGTTCGGTTGTGTAGGGTGTGTATGTACCTTTCTGGTACCATTGGTGGGCTTTGGTGCCTGCGATTGCGAGGCAGGGGTAAATTTTTATCATGTCAGGTTTGAACGCTGGGTCGGTGAAAATACTTTTGAAGGCTTCGATGTCTTTTTGGGGGTTTGATCCTGGAATTCCAGGCATCATATGATAGACAATTTTTAATCCACAGTCTTTGGCTATTTGTGTGGCTTCTATCACGTCTGCCACGGTATGTGTTCTGCCAACGAGGCGATAAATTTGGTCGTCTGGGTTTTGTACTCCAAGTTCGATGCGTGTTACACCCATGTTGAGTATTTGGTCTATGTGGGTTTGTTTTGCCCAGTCTGGACGTGTTTCGACAGTTATGCCGACATTGCGGGTTTTGCTGACTTCCGCGTTGGCCTTTGCCTCATTCAGGCTTGCAGAGGTTTTCTTTGTTATTGCGTCTAGGCAGCGTTGGATGAACCATGTTTGGTATTCTAGGGGTGTGGCTGGGAATGTTCCCCCCATGATGATTAGTTCTATTTTGTCTACTTTGTGTCCGATGGCTGTGAGCTGTTGGACGCGACTTTTGACTTGTTGATATGGGTCGAAGTTGTTTTGTGTTCCGCGCATAGCTGCGGGTTCGTATCCCGTGTAGCTTTGCGGTGAGCCTTGGGCTGGTCCTCCTGGACAATATGCGCATGGTTCAGGTTGAGGACAGGGGTATGGTTTGGTCATGGTGGCGATAACCGTTACGCCGCTGATTGAGCGAGTGGTTTTTCTGCGAAGGATTGGGAGGATCTGTTTGTTTTCTTTTCGTGTAAGAAGTGAGATTATGTCTGCGTTTGAGGGCACCTTTTCTAGATGGTGTTTGGCGGCTGTTTTGATTTTTAGGGTATTGACCTGGTTTCTTGTGGGGTTTGGTGTTCGTTTTAGGGTTTCAATGATTTCGCGAAGAGCTTTTTGATTATTCAAACTTGAAGTACCAAAATAAGGTTTAGATTACAAATAGATAAAGTGAACTAGCCAAAGAGAAAATTCTAACATAAAGAAGGTTTGCGTTTACATCCAGTTTTGCCCGGATTTCCTCTGCAGAATCACACGCTTTTCATAGTTGCGTCTGGTTCTGTTTTTTGGGCTTGGAGAAGTTTTTGGTGTAGCCTGGATTTTCGGGGTTTGAGACCTTACTTTTCCAGCTTTGGATAGTGAACCGTGAGTTGGCATATATTCACCGTTGGCACATAAAACATGAGTGTTACACTTAAACTTTACCCAACAAAAATAATCTTGTAAAAATTAAATTGCTGAAAACTAGTAATATATTTATCAGTAAGAGCCAATTTTGTTTAGAGCAACCTTTGGGGCAGAGGTCGCCGAGCATGGTCAAAGGCGTAGGCTTCAGGAGCCTATCCTGTAGGGGTTCGTGGGTTCAAATCCCACCCTCTGCACCAAATTTTTAAGCGCGTCAATCAGTAATGCTCTCTGTAAAGTATGAACCTCAAATGGAAGGTCGCTGCAATCGTTATCACTTTAGTTACCGTTATGTCAGGTGTGACAGCGTTTGTGATTAATACGACACAGAACACGAAAGAGCAAAACGCCCTGATTCGGGTTGCCTGCGTAGGCGATAGCATCACAAATATGTCAGGTTATCCAGATAGTTATTCAGACAATCTTTGGATGCTACTAGGCGCAAACTACAACATCAGTAGGTTCGGCGTCGACGGAGCAACTGTAACACTTGGTTCTGAAAGACCATACATAAACCAGATTGAATTGCAGAAAGCTAAGGATTTCCAGCCAAAAATAGTTATCATCATGTTGGGAACCAACGATGCCCGACCAGACCTTCACAGGTTCAACGGAAGTTTTGTAGAGGATTATGAACGATTAATCGCGGAGTTTGAAGTACTCCCAAGCAAACCAAAAATTTGGATTGTCGAACCACCGCCAATTTTTCATAACGGCACAGGCTTAAGCACCGAATTTTTTGACAAAAATATTATTCCCAACATTCAACAGGTAGCAAAAGAAACCAATTTACCAATAGTCGATGTTTATTCGGCTTTGGCTTGCCATGAGGACTACTTTTGGGACGGAGTTCATCCGAGAATCGAAGGCTCTAAGGTAATCGCTGACGAGATTTACAAGGCATTAATTTCATCTATCACTTAGGTATTTTTTTGGCTAATTAACCGCAAGGTAAAATTACATCTTAAGTTCACTTTTGAAATTAGTGGTGTTGGAGACATTGCAGTGGGGGTATTTGAGCTTTCAAATAAGCGTAACAACCGTGAACCCAATAATAAAAATACTACTAATCACCGCTGTAACCTGCTCATTTGCATTGCCATCATTGTTCCCTTAAAGAAAATACCTTATATGAAAAGAATAATCGGTTAATAGCCAAAACTAAAAAAAAGAAAAATTACTCTCGTTTTATCGCGTTAATTTGATTCCGATTTCGCTCTACCATCCCTCTGGAGGCTCGCCGCTTCACCATTCGGACTGGCATCTTAATTGCATTAAAAAACTCTTATCTATCTGATTCCGACATATTACAAGAAAGCGATGAGACATGACACAAGAAACAGAAACAAAAATTAAAAAAGACCTTTACTCAGAAATCCAAAACCTAGAACAAAACTACAAAATAATTGCAAGCTTTATCGCAGGAAAAGACTATGACATTCTAACCATCAGCACAAGCATCCAAGCATTCAAAGACAGCCTAAGCCGAGCCAGCGCCTACGTCCTCGCCCTATACAATCTCAAAGGCAAACGCGTCAATATCCCCTGGGAACCACTCTTCACTAGCCTAGACTACGCACTAGCAACCTTTTCGGTTTCGCCAGCGCCAAAGCAGAAAGCAGCCGTTAAAGTAATTCTCTCCATGTCAAAAGAGCAGGTCGAACAGGTGCTATCGTATTTCTTAGCATTGAAAGAGATGCTGAAGTAACTATTTTTCTTTTCCAAACTTCTGTAATTCGCGTCCTGTCAGGCTAGTTCCTGTCCACAAACTTATTACACTGCACGCAGAGAAATTCTAGTATGACTGCAGTAAATTCAGCTGGAACCCGAGATTCTAAAATTAAAGTTACCAAGGATGGACCATACCTTGTTTTTGGGAACATTCCACTTTTCAAAATGGTTATAAAGTGTGACGAGAAAGGAATCCCAATTGAATGGGGTATTGGCCAAAAACTAAAGACTTCTCAAAACTATGCGCTTTGCAGATGTGGACAAACAAAAACTAAGCCCTTCTGCGACGGCAG
>Ga0316628_100000229_pt1 | contig 35421 bp, 27 predicted proteins | sample OWC_Aug_M2_C1_D5_FD_207648 | JGI IMG/M metagenome (GOLD analysis project Ga0316628, IMG submission 207648) | Wetland soil microbial communities from Old Woman Creek delta, Ohio, United States - OWC_Aug_M2_C1_D5_C | ecosystem: Environmental > Terrestrial > Soil > Wetlands | place: USA: Ohio...
GACATGAACGACCCGGAGGCGACCATGCCGGCGCCGGAGCCAGGACCGGGGCCAGAGCCGGGGCCGGGGCCGGAGCCGGGGCCGGAGCCGGGGCCGGTGCCGCTCCTACCCGACCCGGCCCAGCACCTTGAGCATGAAGGCGTAGGTGAAGGCGACGTCGCGATAGGACTGGTAGCGGCCGGACGGGCCGGAGTGGCCAGCCTCCATCTCGGCCTTGAGCAAGAGCAGGTTGTCGTCGATCTTGAGCGCCCGCAGCTTGGCCGCCCACTTGGCCGGCTCCCAGTACTGGACCTGCGAGTCGTGGAGCCCGGCGGTGATGAGCATGCTCGGGTAGGCCTGCGCGACCACGTTGTCGTACGGCGAGTAGGAGAGCATGTAGTCATAAAACGCGCGGTTGTTGGGGTCGCCCCACTCGTCGTATTCGGCGGTGGTGAGCGGGATGCTGTCGTCGAGCATGGTGGTGACGACGTCGACCCACGGCACCTCGGCGATGATGCCGGCGAACAGCCCGGGGTCGCTGTTGGCGATCGCACCCATCAGCAGCCCGCCGGCGCTGCCGCCCTGGGCAAAGAGCCGGTCCGGCGAGGTGTAGCCGTGGTCGACCAGGAAACGGGCGCAGTCGACGAAGTCGGTGAAGGTGTTCTTCTTGTGCAGCAGCTTGCCGTCCTCGTACCAGCGGCGACCCATCTCCTGACCGCCGCGGACGTGGGCGATGGCGCAGACGAAGCCGCGGTCGAGGAGGCTGATCCACTCGGCGCTGAACCAGGGCTCCATGCTGTAGCCGTAGGAGCCGTAGCCGTAGAGCAGGAGCGGGCTCGAGCCGTCCTTGTTGAGGCCCTTGCGGTAGACCAGGGAGACCGGCACCCGGACCCCGTCCCGCGCCGGGACCAGCAGGCGCTCGGCCTGGTAGTTGGCGGGGTCGAACCCGCCCAGGACCTTGTCCCGCTTGCGCAGGGTCAGCTCGCGGGTGACCATGTCGTAGTCGTAGACCGTGTTCGGGGTGGTCAGCGAGGCGTACTCCAGGCGCAGGACGCGGCTTGAGTTCTCTGGGTTCTCGCCCAGGTCCACCACGTACGTTGCCTCGTTGAACTCCACCACGTGGTCGTCGCCGCCGCGCCACGGGATAACGCGGACGCGGCGCAGCCCCTCGCGCCGCTCGCTGACCACCAGGAAGTCGGTGAAAAGCGCGAAGTCGGCCAGGTAAGTGTCGTCGCGGTGGGGAACGACCTCGCCCCAGCTCGCCACCCCCGGGCTCTCCACCGGCGCGGCCATCAGCCGGAAGTTCTCGGCCTCGAGGTTGGTGCGGATGTAGAAGCTGTCGCCGAGGTGGTCGACCGAGTACTCCAGACCCCGGGCCCGGGGTTGGAGAATCGCCGGTTCGGCTTCGGGATGGTCGGCGTCGAGGTAGCGGTACTCGGAGCTCATAGTCTGGGCCGAGGTGATGAAGATGAAGCGATCGGAACGAGTCTTCTCGACCCCGACCGAGAAGGTCTCGTCGGCCTCCTCGTAGACCAGGGCGTCGGTCCCCGGATCGGTGCCCAGCCGGTGACGGAAGACCTGGTAGGGGCGCAGGGTCTCGGGGTCCTGGCGGGTGTAGAACAGGGTCTGGTTGTCGTTGGCCCAGGCCAGCTCGCCGGTGACCTCGGGGATCTCATCCGCGAGGTGCTGGCCGCTGGAGAGGTCCTTGAAGCGGATCGTGTACTTGCGGCGCCCCACCGTGTCCAGGGCGTAGGCCAGGATCCGGTTGTCGGTGCTCACCGAGAGGCTGCTCGCCGAGCAGTAGCCGTGGCCCACGGCGAGCTGATTGACGTCGAGGATGACCTCCTCCGCGGCCTCGAGCGAGCCGGCCTTGCGACAGTGGATGGGGTACTCCTGGCCCTCCTGGTAGCGGCGGTAGCGGTAGTAGCCGTTCTTCAGCACCGGAACCGTCTCGTCGGTCTGCTGGATGCGCCCGACGATCTCGTCGAAGAGCCGCTGCTGGAGCTCCTCGGTGTCGGCCATCATCGCCTCGGCGTAGCGGTTCTCGGCCTCGAGGTAGGCGATGACCTGGGCATCCTCGCGCTCGCGCAGCCAGAAGTAGTCGTCGACGCGCGCCTGGCCGTTCGCCTCGAGCCGGTGAGGCACGACGCGGGCGACCGGTGGTTCGGGGAGCGCAGTGACGCAGGCAAGGACACCGAGACAGGCCAGGACAACGAGTGCACGTCTGGCGAGCTTCATGGATTCCCCCGCTGTGCCCTCGGCGGTCGCGGACCTCTGGCTGCGCGCGGTCCGAGGGCCGACCGTCAACTGCCGGAGTCTAGCAGGACCGCGGCCTGCCGGCGCATCTCGCTGAGCTCGCCCCGAGCCGGGCACATCCTACGGCTCGCGGCGGCGAGGACCTCGGGTCGGGGGTTGTTGCGCTGTCCGGCGCCTGTACACCCGTTCGCAGCGAGCACCGAGCCGGGACGGCCTCAGAAGCCCGGCACCTGCATCTTGCTGGCCAGGTTGTCGCGGATCCACTTCGCGTCCAGCCACTCCAGGGGGTCGACCGACTGGCCCTGGACGAAAATCTCGAGGTGGAGGTGGTCGCCGCCGGCGAGGCCAGTGGCGCCGCTCGTTGCAATGACCTCGCCCTGGGCGACCTGCTGGCCGACCTCCACCGTCACCGAGGAGAGGTGCGCGCACAGGCTCAGCAGGCCGTAGCCGTGGTCGAGGACAACCGCGTTGCCGTAGAGGCTCATCCAGCCGGCGTAGACCACCCGGCCGCTCGCCGGCGCCGGCACCGGTGCGCGCGAGGTCGAGGCCAGGTCGAGCCCGAGGTGGGTCTGGGTGTCCACCACCCGACCGTCGGCGAAATAGGTGCGGGTCTGGGCGAAGTTGGCCTTGAGCTCGGTGTTCGGCATCTGCTGGAAGGCCCCTGACCAGAGGAACGCCGGCTGGCTCGCGCCGGCCAGCAGCCGTACCCGCTCGAGCTCGGCCCGGCGCAGGTCGCCGTTGATGCGCAGGTACTGCTCGAGGAGCGGGCCGAAGGCGTCGAAGCCCGGCGTCTGGCTGGCGATGGCCGGCACCACCCGTGCCAGGAAGGCGTCCGTCACCTCGACGGTGTCGGTGCGGGGCGGCATCGGCTTGAACAGGTCGAGGAAGGGCTGCTCGGCGCGGTTGCCGGCGTCGTCCTCGGCGAACAACCGCACCTGGTCGGCGACGGTCAGGTTCCAGGGCACGGCGTAGAGCGCGAAACGGTCGCCGGTGGCGCCGCCGGGCAGCGGGAAGGCCTGCGCCTCGAAGCTGCCGGCGCGGACGCCCGAGCGCGACGCGGTCTCCCCGACTCGGAACACGACCACGCCGCTGCCGCCCTGGCGGACGTAGTGCTGGCTCGAAGCTAGCTCCAGGCGGGGCGGTCGCAGGCGCACCGGCAGCTCGCGCTCGACCACCACCGGCCGCACCGAGCGCAGCAGCCCGGAAGCGCGGTCGGCGCTCGCACGCAGCACCAGCTCGCCCTCGGTCAGCCACGGCTGGGACGAGGTGCCGACGGTCGCAGTCAGCTCCGTGGTCGACGCGCCGGCGCGGCGGAAGACGGCGAGGACGCCGGGCCGCGGGAAGCGTTGCTCGGCGACGAGCTCGCTGCGGCCGCCCTGCACCACCTCCAGACGCACGCCGGCGAGGCCGCCCGCAGGCACGGTGAAGCGGGCGATGACGTGGGCTTCGCGTCCGACTGCGGCCCGGTCCACCTCCACCACCACCTCTGGCTCCGGCCCGACCCGGGTCGCCGTCCACAACCAGAGCCCGGCACCGACCGCGGCGACCGCGCCCACCACCACCAGCGCCATGCGCCCTCGCGTCACTCTCGACCTCCCCTGGCGCCGCCCGGCTGGGGTCGGCGCGAACGGCGAAGAGTCTAGCCCGGAACGTGTCAGTCTGAACGGGCTGGTGCTCTCTGGACCAGGCTGGCGCCTACGGCAGGTCCCAGTAGCGCCGCTGGATCTCCTTGACCCGCGCCAGCATTGCCGGCTCCGATCCTGCGGGCAGCGGCTCGGCGACGCGCTCGCCGCCGAGCTCGTCGAGCACGGCGGCGACCGATCCGGTCAGCGCCTCGAGGTCGTAACCCCCTTCGAGCACCGCCAGGAGACGGCCGCCGGCGCTCTCGGCAGCCACCCGCAGCAGGACCCGGGTGAGCAAGCCGTAACCCGCTGTCGTCATCCTCATGCCGGCGAGCGGGTCGCGGACGTGGGCGTCGAAGCCGGCGGAGACCAGCACCAGCTGGGGGGCGAAGGAGCGAAGCACCGGTTCGATGACCTCGGTGAAGACGGCCAGGTACTCGGGATCGCCACAGCCGGCCGCGAGCGGGACGTTGACGGTAAAGCCCTCGCCGGCCCCCTCCCCGACCTCGGCGGCCGCCCCGGTGCCGGGGTAGTACGGGTACTCGTGGGTGGAGACGTACAGCACCGAGGGGTCGGCCGCGAAGCTGTGCTGGCTACCGTTGCCGTGGTGGACGTCCCAGTCGACGATTGCCACCCGCTCGAGACCGTGCCTCTTCTGCGCGTAACGGGCGGCGATGGCGACGTTGTTGAAGAGGCAAAAACCCATGGCGCGGTCGGCCTCGGCGTGGTGGCCGGGCGGTCGCACCAGGGCGAAACCGTTGTCCGCCTCGCCCGCCATCACCGCGTCGACGAGCGCCAGCAGCCCGCCGGCGGCGAGCAGCGCGGTCGCGTACGACTGCGCGGAAACCGTCGTGTCGGGGTCAAGGGCGACGAAGTCGTGACCGGCAGTTGCCGCCACCCGGTCGACATGGCCCGGCGCGTGAACCAGCAGGAGCTCCTCCCGGGTGGCTGCCCGCGGCGCGACGTGCGCGAGACGCTCCCGTCCCAGCCGCTCCACCGCCTCGAGCAGTGCGGAGATGCGGGCCGGCCGCTCCGGATGACCCGGCCCCGGGTCGTGCTCCGCGTACCGCGGGTCGAGGACCACTCCGGTTGACAGCATGGTCGTCTCCTTCGGCGCCCGCTGCCAGACTACCATTGCCCGCTCGCCCTGCCCCCCTGCTCGCGGTCGTCGGTCAGGCGCGGGCGACCTATACTCTGCCGGTGCTCGAGGGTTTGCGTCTCCGCCAACCGCTGCTCCTCCTCGTGTTCTCCCTCTCCGGGGCGGCGGGCCTCATCTACGAGGTGGTCTGGACCCGCAAGCTGACCCTGGTCTTCGGGGTCACCTCGGTATCCGTGAGCACCGTCCTCGCGGTCTACATGGGGGGACTGGCCATCGGCTCCTGGTGGCTCGGCCGCTTCGCCGATCGGGTTCGCTCCCCGATCGCCCTCTACGGCCTGCTCGAGCTCGGAGTCGCCGCCTGGGGGGCAGCCAGCCTGGCGCTGGTCGACCAGCTGCCGGCCCTCTTCGTCGCCCTCCACCGCGGCTTGGGCGAGGCCTCGGCCTGGTTGCGGCCGCCGCTCGCCGCGTCCGTGCTGCTGCCGCCCACGGTGATGATGGGGGCCACGCTTCCGGTCCTGGTGAGGGGCCTCAGCCGAGGACCGGAGCGCATCGGCCGGGACGCCGGTCTCCTGTACGCCGTCAACACCCTCGGCGCGGTCGCCGGCACGGTCGCGGCCGGGTTCTGGCTGATCCAGACCCTCGGCCTTCGTGGCACGACCCTGCTCGCAGCTGGCGTCAACCTCGCCTGCGCGCTCGCCGCGCTGCTCCTGGCGCGGCCTGCTGTCGCCGCGCCGCCTCCGGCGCCGACGGCGGTCGTTGATCGCGCGCCGGTCCTGGTCCGGCCCATCATGATCGCCTTCGCCATCTCCGGCTTCGTGTCCCTCGGCTACGAGGTCCTCTGGACCCGGTACCTGGTCTACGTCCTCGGCGAGAACTCGGTCCACGCGTTTGCCTTGATGCTGGCCTGCTTTCTCCTCGGCTTGACCCTGGGCAGCGCCGCGGTGGGCCGCGCGGCAGACTCCAGCCGCAACCCGGTCGCCCTGCTCGGCGCCATCCTGATTCTCATCGGCGCCGCCGCCATGACATCGGCCGCGCTCATCGGCGTGCTCGTGGCGCCGCGAGGTGAGGTCGCCTCGGTCGGGCTCTGGCAGTCCACCGCCTGGGCATCCGCGCGTTGCCTGCTCGTGCTCCTGGTGCCCACAACCCTCAGCGGAGCGACCTTCGCCGTCGTCGCCCGCATTGCCGCCTCCGACCGCAGCCGCATCGGCCGCGACCTCGGCCGTCTGTACGGCGCCAACACCTTCGGCGCGATCCTGGGTGCGGTGGCAGCCGGCATCGCGATCCTGCCCTGGCTCGGGCTGCGGCGCGGCCTGGTCGTCCTGGCCTCGGTCCACGTCCTCACCGGCGCCGGTCTGCTTCGGCTCGCCCGCAGCCGCGGCCGAGCGGTCGGCCTGGCCTGGGGTGCCGCGGTCGCGCTCCTGCTGGCTCTGGTCGTCTTGTGGGCCGCCCCTGACCCGACCCAGCGGCTCGCCAGGCCCGGCTACTCGCTCGCGTTCTACGCCGACGGGCCGGAGTCCTCGGTGGCGGTGATGCGGAACGACTCCTCCGGCCACCTCGGCCTGATCGTGGACGGGGACGGGCAGGCGCATACCGCCCCCCGCCACCAGGTCCACCTGCGCTTGCTCGGCCACCTGCCGCTCCTCTTCCACCCCGCGCCGCGCGACGTGCTGGTGGTCGCCCTGGGCGCCGGCGTCACCGCTGGCGCGGTGGCCCGACATCCGGTGGAGCGAGTGGAGGTGGTGGAGCTCTCACGGGCGGTGATCGCGGCGGCGCCGTTGTTCGCGCCCTTCAACGACGACCCGCTGGCCGACCCGCGCGTCCACCTGCTGCGCGGCGACGCCCGCACCTACCTGCTGACGACGGACCGCAGCTTTGACGCCATCACCTCGGACCCGGTCGACCCGGACGACGCCGGGGCCACCAGCCTCCACTCGCTGGAGTACTTCCGCCTCGTCCGGGCCCGCCTCAAGCCGGGCGGAGTCGCGTGCCAGTGGCTCGACACCGACGTCGGTCTCGAGGAGTACCGGATGCTGGTGCGCACCTTCCTCGCGGTGTTCCCCCACACCTCGATCTGGGGCGGGGCGGGCTTCACGGTGCTGGTCGGCTCTGCCGAGCCCCCGGGGGTCACGCTCGCCGACCTCCGGCGCCGATGGCAGGAGCCGCGAGTCCGGGCGAGCCTCGCCGTTGTCGGTCTCGATTCCCCACAGGCGTTGCTCTCCTGCCTGATCGCCACGCCGCTCGAGACCAGGGCGTTCGCCGGCGACGGCCCGCTCAACACCGACGACCACCCGTTGATCGAGTACCTCGGTCCCCAGTGGTCGCGCGGGGGCGCGGAGCAACAGCGCCTGTGGTCGACTCTGCTCGCGCTGGGTAACGAACCGTCAAGCTGGGTCGCCGGCTGGTCGGCCGCGGATCGCGAGGCTTGCCGAGCGGCGCGCAGCGCGATGGCGGCGGCGTACGAGCACGCCCGCCTGCGCGCGGCCTTCGCCACCCCAGTGCCGATGGCGGAGGGGAGCAGGGGTTGGGTCGAGCACCGCCGGCGGATCCGGGACCGGTTTCTGGAGCTGACCTGGCAGCTCCTGTTGCCTTCCACGCCCGGGATCGCCAGGCTCACCGCCGGTGCCGTCACCCCCGACCTCGAGCCCGTCAACCGCCCAGCGGCGCCTCGCCGAGAAGCCTCCGAGAACGCCTTGAGACTGGGGCAAGAGGCCTGGGATGCGGGTGACTTCGTCGCTGCCCGCGGCCATTTCCAGGCCACCTCGGCGGCGGCGCCGCTCTCCCCGCGCCCAGCCCTGCTGGCGGCGGCCTGCGCTCTCAAGTCCGGGCAGCCGGCGGCCGGCGTGCATGCGCTCCTCGCCGTCGCTGCCGACGACCCGTGGGTCGACGACCTGGCCGCCACCTGCGCCTGGCTGGCGCTCGAGGAGGCGGTCGAGAACGGGAGCCTCAGTGGGCCCGCCGCCGCCAGCCTCGAGCGCGAGCTTCGCGACCGCACCCTGGTCGGTGGTTGACTCGGCGAACGGTTGATCGAGATCGTCGGGACAGGTCGGGCTAGCTAGCTGTGGGTACGGCGAGCCAGGTTGCGCCGCGCCCGGGTATGATCGCGGGCCAGAGGAGACCGCGGCCCATGACCCGCGCCCTGGCCAGGACCTTGCAGTCCATCCTGCTCACCGCCCCCCTGGCGGTGGGCTGCGGCGACGTCCGCCCGCTGGCCCAGTCGCCCGCGGCGAGCCGCCCGCCGCAGCGCATCGTGTCCATGGCGCCGAGCGTGACCGAGGTGCTATTCGCGCTCGGGCTCGGCCAGGCCGTGGTCGGGGTCACCCGCTTTTGCGACTACCCGCCCGAGGCGCGGGAGCGGGCGCAGGTCGGCGGCTACCTCGACCCCAACTACGAGGCAGTGGTGGCCCTGGCGCCTGACCTGGTGGTGCTGATACAGGACCAGGACGAGATCCGGCAGCGTCTCACCACCCTCGGCCTGGCCTCGCTACAGGTCGACCAGCACGACGTGGAAGGCGTCCTCGGTTCGATCGTGGCCATCGCCGACCGCTGCGGTGTGCGAGAGCGCGGGACTTCCCTGGCCGAGGAGATCCGCGACCAGCTGCGCCGGGTGGGGGAAATCGCCCGCGATCGGACCAGGCCACGGGTCCTGATCGTGGTCGAACGCGAGCTCGGCAGCGGGTCGGTCACCTCCCTGTGGGCCGCCGGCCCGAGCACCTTCTACGATGACCTGGTGCGGCTCGCGGGCGGACGCAACGTGGTCGTCGAGGCTGTCGCCGACTACCCCGAGCTGTCGCGCGAGGCGCTCAGCCACCTCGACCCGGACGTCATCCTCGACGTCATCCCGGACATGGCGACACGCGACCTGGACGCGGCGGTGGTGGCGGCCGACTGGCAGGCCCTGAGCGAGGTGCGCGCGGTCCGGGAGGGCCGGGTCCACCTGCTGGCCGACGAGCTCATGGTCATCCCCGGGCCGCGCATCGGGCTGGCCGTGGAGCAGGTCGCCCGGGCTCTGTTCCCGGAGATGGCCATCCAGGCCGGCGGCCTCCCGCCGACGCCTGCAGCGACCGGAGCTGGCGCGGGGTCCCAGCTTTCGCCCGGGGCGCGTCCCGCCCCAGGGGAGGTCGCGCCATGAGTGCACCCGCGATCGCGGTCGAGAGCCTCGAGCTCAAGCTCGGCGGCACGATCATTCTCGACGGCGTCTCGTTTGAGGTCGCGCACGGCGAGTACCTGTCGGTGATCGGGCCCAACGGCGCCGGCAAGTCGACCTTGCTCAGGGCCCTGGACGGGCTGCTCGAGCCGACCCGGGGCCGGGTCGTGCTGGGCGGCACTCCACTGGCAGCCCTCAGCCGCCGCCAGCTGGCGCGGATGATCAGCTATGTGCCCCAGGACGACGCCCGGCACCTCCCTTTCACGGTCGGCTCGTTCGTCGACATGGGCCGCTACTCGCACCTCCGCGGGTGGGGCGCGCTCACCGCCGACGACCTGGCGGCGGTCCGCTTCGCCCTCGAGGTCACCGAGACCACCCCGCTCCATGACCGCCCGATCAGCTCGCTCTCGGGCGGCGAGCGGCAGCGGGTGATGATCGCCGCGGCCCTGGCCCAGGGCGGCAGCATCCTGCTCCTCGACGAGCCCACGGCCTTCCTCGACTACCGCCACCAGGTCCAGATCCTCGACCTCCTCGACCGCCTCCGCCGGACCTCGGGCCTGACCATCGTGGCAGTGACCCACGATCTCAACAGCGCGACCGCCGCCGGCTCGGCGGTGCTCGCCCTGCGCCAGGGGCGGGTGGCCTTTCACGGCCCCCCCGCCGAGGTCGTCACCGAGAGCCGGCTCGCCCACATCTATGGAACCGAGTTCGAGCTGGTCGTGTCGGGCCAGCGGGCGCTGCCGCTGGTCCTGCCGCGGAGGCAGGGGTGAGACCCGCGACCGGCCTCCTCGCCCTCGTGGGCCTGGCCGCGCTCGTGCTTTGCGCCGCGCCCCTAGTCGGCATCGAGCCGGTCCCGCTCGCGGCCCTGCTCGACCCCCGCGGCTCCAGCCCCGAGGCGGTCATCCTTTGGCAGATCCGGGTGCCGCGCGTAATCGCTGCCTTCTTCGCCGGCGCCGGCTTGGCCGTGGGCGGCGCCACCTTCCAGGCGGTGTTCCGCAACCCCTTGGCCACACCCTTCACCCTCGGCCTGTCGAGCGGCGCCGCCTTCGGGGTCGCGCTGGTGACTCGCCTCGGGGTGCCGCTGGCCCTGGCCGGGATCCCGCTCGGCCCGGTGGCGGCCTTCGTCGGGGCGATGCTGGCCGTGGCCACGGTCTGGACCATCACCCACCTGCGGCCCCAGTTCTCATCCTCGGCACTGCTCCTGGCCGGAGTGGCCATGAGCTTCGTCTTCTCGAGCCTGATCCTGTTCCTGCAGTACACCGCCTCGCTCGGCCACTCCTACCGCATCGTGCGCTGGCTGATGGGCGGGCTGGCCCCGGTCGACATCGAGGCCCTCCTCCACATGCTGCCCTTCGTCCTGGTCGGGATCGTCGCCCTCGGCTGGCACGCCCGCGAGCTCGACCTGCTCGCCACCGGCGCCGACCTCGCCGCCAGCCGCGGGGTCGACGTGGTGCGGACGCGGCGGGTCCTCTTCCTCGCCACCTCGGTCATGGTCGGCGGCATCGTCGCCGCCTGCGGTCCGATCGGCTTCGTGGGCATGATGGCCCCCCACATCTGCCGTCTCTTCGTGGGCGCCGAGCACCGCTGGCTGCTGCCCTGCTCGTGCCTCTTCGGCGGCGTCTTCCTGGCCGCGTCCGACACCCTGGCCCGGATCGTGATCGCGCCGGCCGAGCTGCCGGTGGGGGTCTTGACCGCGTTCTTCGGCGGGCCGTTCTTCCTCTGGCTCCTGCTCCGACGCGGCGGCCTGACCGGGGAGTAGGCGCGCGGCTCCAGATCGCGGGTTGCGGACTGCAGGCCGCGGACGCCGCGCTGCATCCACATTCGCGGTGGCCGATTCCCTGGACCATCACCAGCCTGGCGCAGGCCGCAGGTCGGCAGTGCTACGATCGACGGCATGAGTCACCACGACGGCGATGGTTCGTCCTCGCGCGGGTGCTTCTTCTACGGCTGCATGACCGCGGTCGTCGTCGGCGTCGTGCTCGCGCTGGCCGTGGGCGCCCTGGTCTACTACGGCTACTCGGGCCAGGCCGGGGTCCGGGCCACCGCCGACGCCTACCTGGAGGCGATCGACGCCGGCGACTACGTACGTGCCTACGACCTCCTCGGCCCGGACTGGCAGTCGCGCATGAGCCCGGACCAGTTCGCGGACTTCGAGGCGGGCGCCCGCGAGGCCCTGGGCGGGTGCTCGGACCGCCGTATGGCCAGCGTCAACGTGCAGTCGGCCTCGGGCACCTCGGCCCGGGCCGAGCTCGGCTACACGATCACCTGCGGATCAGGGCCGATGACCATTCGATTGGTCATGGCCCGGTACGAGGGCGACTGGCTGGTCGAGGCCGAGGAGTACGCCTCGCCCGAGCCGGACACCACTGCCGCGTGCCCCAGCTGCGGGACCCTCAACCCGCCCCAGGCCAACTTCTGCTCTCACTGCGGCGCGCGCCTGCGGGACCTGGAGCAGCCCTGAGCGCCGGACATCCCTCCATCTGAACCTGGCTGCGGGCCCACCCCCTACTCGGTGCGGAAGCGGGCGACCAGCCCCTGCAGCTCCGAGGCCATGGACGCCAGCTTCTGGGCGGCCTGGATGATGGAGGCCGCACCGGCGGCGGTGAAGCCCGCCGCCTCGGCGACCTGATTCGTGCTGCCCACGATCTCCGAGGTGCCTTGCGCAGCCTGGGACACCGAGGCGCCGATCTCCTCGACCCGGCTGCTCTGCTCCTCCACGGCGAGGGCGATGTCGGTCTGGATCTCGTGGATGTTCCTGATGATGTCGCTGACGTCGCGGAGCACGGCGCCGGCGCTCTCGGCGTCCTGCTGGATCTTGGCGACCCGTGCGCTGATGTTGCCGGTGGCCTCCGAGGTCTGCCGCGCCAGCTCCTTGACCTCGCCCGCCACCACCGCGAACCCCCTGCCCGACTCCCCCGCCCGCGCCGCCTCGATGGTGGCGTTGAGGGCGAGTAGGTTGGTCTGCTCGGCGATGGAGTTGATGAGCTGCACGACCTCGCCGATCTCGGCGCTGCTCTGCGCCAGCCGGGACACGGTGAGATTGGTCTCCTCGGCCTTGCGCACTGCGCTCGAGGCGACCTGCGCGGCCTCGGCCGTGTTGACGCCGATCTCCCGGATGCGCGCGCTGATCTCCTCGGTGGCGGCGGCCACGGTCTGCACCTGAGCGCTGATCTGGCCGGCAGCCGCGGCCAGCGCGATGGCCTGGGCCGAGGTCTCCTCGGCGCTGACGCCCATCTCGCTGCTGACGTCGGCCATGCCGATGGCCGCCGTCGACAACGACACCGAGTTCTGGCTGATGGAACGGATGGCCGAGCCGACCGAGGCGACCACCCAGTTGAGGGCCTCGCGGATGCGCCCGACTTCGTCCGCCGAGCGCACGTCGAGGCGCCCGAGCAGGTTGCCCTCCGCCACCTCCTCGCTGAGCGCCACCAGCTCGTCGATGCCAGCACCCACCGAGCGGTCAATGACGAAGCCAACCAGGGCCAACGAGAGCGCGAAAATCACGCCGATGACGGCTCCGTTACGCAGGGCCACCGACCAGATGGCGTCGACCTGGTCCTCGACCGGAAGGATGACCTCCACGGCGCCGATCACCTGGTCGTTCCTCCAGTCTGCGCGGTCGCCGACGCGCATCTGGTTGTGGCAGTCGACGCACAGCCGCGAGGACAGGGTCTCGGCGCTGGCGTAACGCAGCGACAGGACACCCTGGTAGGGCTCGATCTTCCAGAAGGGGGTGCCAGGATCGTCGCGGACCGCGCCCAGCGCCTCGTTCTGGAACGTGTCGCGGCGAGTCCGGTCCGCCGCCTTTTCGAGCGCGCCGAGGTGGTGGAACAGGACCACGTGCCGCTCGAGGCCGAGGTTGACCTCGGTCGCGGCGTGGATCAGGGCTGCCAGGACCAGCGGATCCTCCACCGCTCCTGCGGCGCGCTCGATCTCCGCGTGTCGCATCTGACGCACCTGATGGCTCGTGACCCTGGCCCGTTCGAGTGCGCTCTCGGTGACCAGCTCTTGTGCCGACCAGGTCATGAGGACCAGCATCACGACCACCATCACCGCTGCGACGAGGGTGAAAGGCAGCACCACCTTCCATCGCACGCGGAGGTTGAGCCAGGCGCGGACCAGTGCTCCCTTGGCCATCAGCGTTACAGAACCGTCCTCCGAGAAGCTACCGCGGACGGACGTGGGAGGCAAGCCCGCCAGCGAACGGCGGTGCCGACCTCAGCCGCGCAGCCTCCAGCGCCGACCTTCCACGATCAAGCGGCCCGCCTCGTCGCCGGGCATGGGTGCGCCGAACCAGTAGCCCTGGGCGAGGTCGAAGCCGAGGTCCACCACCCGATCGCACTGCTCGGCGGTCTCGACGCCCTCGGCAATGACCTTGAGCCCCAGGCTTCTCGCCAGCCCGATCACGGCGCGGACGATCTCCAGGGTCTCGCGGCCCCTGGCCAGCTCGCGGACGAGGGTCCGGTCGACCTTGAGGGCGTCGATGGGGAGCTGGCGCAGGTAGCCGAGAGAGGTGTAGCCGGTGCCGAAGTCGTCCACGTACACGCGGACGCCGAGCGGCCGCAGCTGGGCCAACCGCTCGGCCGCAACCGTCAGGTGGTCCATGATCGAGGTCTCGCTGACCTCCAAGGCCAGGACCCCGGCGCTGCCGTCGAGCCCGCTCTGCCGGATCACCGCCGGGACGCTGGCGAGCATGCCACCCTGTGTGAACTGGCGGCCCGAGATGTTGATGCTGACGATGCCCGGGAATCCCGACCCGCCTGCACGGCGCCACTGCTCCATCGCCCGGCAGGTCTCCTCCAGCACCCAGCGATCGATCTCGAGGATGATGCCGGTCTCCTCGGCCAGGTCCATGAACTCAGCCGGCCCGATCAGACCCTTGCGTGGGTGCTGCCAGCGGACCAGGGCCTCGAAGCCGGCCAACGACCCGGAGTCGAGGGCGACGACCGGCTGGAAGTAGAGCCGGAGCTGGCCCTTCTTCATGGCCGTCCGCAGCTCGGTCTCGAGCTGCAGCATGGCCACGGCCTGGGCGTGCATCTCGGTGTCGAAGACCTGAAAGCGGGCTCCGCCCTGGGCCTTGGCGCGGTACATGGCGATGTCGGCGTCGCGCAGGACGTCCTCGGCGTTGGCGTAGCCGGGGCCGCTGAGCGCGATGCCGATGCTGACCGCGGTGAAGACCTCCCGTTCGTCGAGCAGGAACGGCGGCGCGAACTCGCTCTGGATCCGCTCGGCGATGCGGGTCGCCTCGGCCACGTCCTCAGGCGCCTCGATCAGCAGGGCGAACTCGTCGCCGCCGAAGCGGGCCACGGTGTCCTCGGCCCGGACACAGGACTGCAGCCTCTTGCCGGCAGCCACCAGCAGCTGGTCGCCGCGCAGGTGCCCGAGGCTGTCGTTGACCACCTTGAACCGGTCGAGGTCGAGGAAGAGAACCGCGAACCGGTAGTCGGGGTGACGCTTGGCCCGCTCCAGGGCGCGGCCCAGCCGGTCGACGAACAGCGCCCGGTTGGGCAAGTCGGTGAGCTCGTCGAAGAAGGCGCCGTGGATCAGCTGCTCCTCGGCCCGTTTCCGCTCGGTGATGTCAATGGCGTAGACGCGGAGCAGCCCGCGCTCGGCGACATAGGAGATGGTCTGGTGGAAGGTCGCGTCGCCGACCTTGATCTCGCGCTGGACGCTGAGCTCGAAATCGTCGACCAGGGGCCTGGTCGCGGACGCCCAGCCAGCGAGCAGGGGATGCCCGTCCCCGTCCTCGGCAAGGGTTGGAAAGGCGGCGCGAGCCGCCGGGTTGAGGTAGGTGACCCGGCCCTCGAGGCTGACCTCGAGGACCGGGTTGGGGGCCTGCTCGGGAAACGAAGCCAGGTGCTGGAGGTCGTCCTCGGCCTGGCGCACCCGGGTGACGTACTGGATGGTCCTCGCCACCGAGTCCGCGCTGAGGGCAGCCTTGCTCAGATAGTCCGAGCCGCCGGAACGCAAGACGGCCGCCACGAGCTCTTCGTCGCCCTGTCCGGTAAGCACGACGATGGGAGTGGTCACGCCAGCGGCGCGCGCTTCGCCGATCACCGTGAGGCCGTCGTGCGGCGGGAGGTGGTAGTCGAGGAAGGCGCAGTCGAAGGGCCGCGAGCACAGCATTTCGAGGCCCGTCACACCATCGCACGCCTCGTGCACCTCGGCCTCGAGCGCGGCCTGGGTCACCGCGCGACGCAAGGCCATGCGGTCGACCTGGTCGTCGTCGACCACGAGCAGGCTCAGCCTCTTGGTTGGCACGCCTCATCCCCACGCGGCCCGAGCCACCGCGGCCCAGCCCAGCCGCAGGCCGTCCATGCGTCCGCGACCCGCGCAGCCGAGCGGCAGACGCCGCCCATGACCGACCCTCACTCCCGCCGGCCCGGCGACTCCGCACCGCTGTCGCCGGGGACGGCCTTGGGCCAGCTGAAGTAGAAGGTCGCCCCCTCTCCCACGTCGGACTCGACCGCGAGAACCCCGCCCCGATCCTCGACGATCCGCTTGACGATGGCTAGCCCCACGCCCGTGCTCTCCAGCTCGTCCCGCGACTTGAGGGTCTCGAAGATGGCGAAGATCCGCTCGTGGTGCTCGGGCGCGATGCCGGCACCGTCGTCGCGCACGGCAAACTCCACCGCGTCCTCGATGTCGCGGGCCGAGATCTCGACCCGGCCGCTCGAGCGTGGATGGTGCTTGACGGCATTACCGATGAGGTTGGCGAAGACCTGGGCGAGGCGCACCTTGTCGGTGTGCAGCACCGGCATCTCGCCGACGGTGCGGATGGAGAAGCCGGGGGGCGGCGCCAGGTCCTCGACGACCTCGGCGATGAGGTCGGCGACCGCCACTTCCTCGACGATGGCTCGCACCCGACCGATCCTGGAGTACTCCAGGATGCCGTTGATCAGGCTCTCCATCCGCCGCACTCGGCGACGGAGGAGGTCCATTTGCTCGCGGATCTCCGGGGTCAGCCCGTTGCCGAGATCGCTCTCGATCCAACTCGAGAGGTTGGAGATGGCCCGCAGCGGCGCCCTCAGGTCGTGTGACACCACGTACGCGAACTGGTCGAGCTCGCGGTTGCTCCGCTCCAGCACCAGGGCGTAGCGCTCGACCTGTCGGGCGTGCTCTCCGAGCTGGTGCTGCTGCTCCTGCAACCTTCGTTCGGCCATCTTGCGCGCGGTGATGTCGCGCATGATGCCCATCCGGACCGGCTCGTTGCCCCACTCGATGTCGGTGGTGTTGACCTCGAAGTCGAACACGCGGCCAGAGCGGGACACACACTTGAACTCGTACCGGCTCTCGGTCTGCTCCCCGCGGCTGCGCCTCGCTCGTTGGTCGCGGATGAGCTCGCGGCTCTCTGGGGTCACGATGCGCAGGTTGTCGAAGTCCGGCGCCGTCGCCTCCTCCAGGGTGACCTCCAGCAGCTCCTCGAACTTGGGGTTGACGTAGGAGAACTGGCCTTCCCCACGGAGCACGTAGATGGCGTCGTTCGAGCGCTCGATGATGCCGCGGAAGCGCTCCTCGCTGCGCCGCAGCGCGGCCTCGGCCAACGCCTGCTCCTCCTGCCGCTGCTGGATCTGACCCAGCATCTCGTTCCACGCGTTGCACAGGGCGCCGACCTCGTCATCGCCCTGCTTGGCCACGCGAGCGCTGAAGTCGCCATCCTGAGAAACCCGGCGCGCCGCCTCGGCGAGGCGGAGAACAGGCTTCGAGATCACTCCCTGCAGGCGCACGGCCGCCACCACGGCCAGGCCGATGAGCCCGGCGCTCAGCGCCAGGACCACAGTCAGGTAGCGCTGAGTCGTGGCAGTGAGGGCGCGGGTCGAGGTGCACAGGTGGAGGGTGCCGTAGCGCTCGTTCTCGGACACGATCGGCTGGACGACGTGGAGGATGTCGCCGTCGAAAGCAAACCCCGCGCTGTCGAAGGGCAGCTGTTCCGGCTCGCCGGGCGAGCGGGAGAAGGCCGCAAACAGCTTCCCTTCACGATCGTACAGGCTGGCTCGCTCGAGATCGGGGATCGACCTCAGCTTGCCCAGGGTGCGGGTGGCCTCGGCCGCGTCGCCGAAGGCGAGCTCGCTCAACGTGTATCCACCCACGACCTGCGCTCTGACCAGAGCGTCGGCGACCATCTCCCGGCGAAAGGTGCGGACGTTGTACCAGATCATCACCGCGAACCCGAGGAGAAGGGCGACGATCGTGGTGCCGAGGATGACGAGCAGGAGCTTGTCTCTGATGGACAGGTCTTTCACGAGGCCGCTACTCCACCAGGCGAGCCAGACGGAGCAGGTTCGAGCTGAAGCGCAGGCCGCTCTTCTCGACCGCGCTGCGGTTGATCTCGAACCGCAGGTACTCGCCCTCACGGTAGAGGTTGATCAACACCCCGCGCCCACCGAAACCCTCGCTGTCAGCTACGGTCAGGATGGCCTGGTTCTCGGTCCGACTGAGGATCGCCGCCAGCTGGTCCGCGGCCGACGCGGCGATGAACAGCAGGTCGCATTGAGTCACCTGCTCGAGGTCAGTCACCTGCAGCAGACGACCCTCTCGGCCCTTGATCTTGCGCTGGGCTACGATCTGGGCCAGCTGCGCGGCGATCGGGCTGTCACCCATCACTCCGATGACGAACGGCCCTTCGTCGCGTTCGCCGGAGGCGCTCTCCGGCCAGTCCACGAAGCGCGTGAAACGCTCGACGAACTCGGCCTTGAGCTGGTACTCGAAGTCACGCTCGGCGGCGGCCACCGCGACGGGCAGACCCAAGGCTGCCTGCACCGCGGCGAGCAGGGCCACGGCGATCGCCCCCGCTTTCAGCACCGAGCGCGCTCCGGGGCGGCGACCAGGCCGCCGTGCGGCCACGTCGCCCCGACCCACCGGCCGGGAGCTCGATGCGCTGAGAGGTCAGAATGGTGGTTGATGGACAACGGCTCTCATTCTCCTCGCTCCCACTCTCCCGAACTGCGAACTCGGCCAGCAGCCGTTGGCCCCCGACCTTGCCGATGCCCCAGTCCAGTCGGCGAGCCTGCGCACAAGTGGCTTGAAAGGAGTCTATCATGAAGCTGGATGCGCCTGCCTCGTCGCGGGGTATGCCGTACGCACGCCGAGGAGGAACCATGAAGACGTCAGCCCCCGTCGCGCTGGTCGTGCTCCTGCCTCTGCTCGCGGTCATGGCCAAGGAGAGCGTTGCCCTGGATCTGGCGGCTGAACGCGAGGCCCTGCTCGCGGTCGACCGCGAGTTTGCCCGCGCGACGGCGGAGCAGGGGATCGACGGGTGGCTCTCGTTCTTTGCCCAGGATGCGACGATCTTCCCACCCGGCGCGCCGGTTGTCACCGGTCTCGACAACATCCGCGAGCACTACGCCGCGACCGGGTTCGACCCCACGGGGCTGACCTGGCAGCCGGTCGCGGCCGAGCTGTCCGCGGCCGGGGACCTCGGTTATACCTACGGTACCTGGACCTTCCAGCGCGCCGTTGCCACCGGCGAGGTTCGCAGCTCGAGCGGCAAGTACCTCTCGGTGTGGCGTAAGGACGAGCAGGGACGTTGGCGGCTGGTGGCCGACATCGGCAGCCCTGATCCGCCGCGGGCCGACGGAGGCTAGATCAGCTTCGGCCGGGTGAATCGACCCCGACGCCGAGCGCCTCGAGGATGGTCTCGGCGGCTCGGGTAGGCGTCACGCGACCCTCCACCACGTCGCGCTCCAGGCCCGAGGCGGCGGCGGCCACGACCGGGTGCTCGCGCGCCGCCGCTCGGAGCGCCTCGTCGACCGTCGACCACATCCAGCGGACGAGCTGCTGCCGTCGCTTGTCCTGGAGCAGACCGCGTTCACTCATCTCCGCATGGTGCCGGCAGACGGCGTCCCAGACCGCGTCGAGCCCGTCGCCGGAGCGGGCACTGCAGGTGACGACCTCCGGCGTCCAGGTCTGAGCGCCTGGCGGGCGGAGGATCCTCAGCGCCCCCTCGAGCTCGGCCCGGGCGCGCCGCGCGCGGGTGAGGTTGTCACCGTCGGCCTTGTTGATAGCGATCAGGTCGGCCAGCTCGAGGATCCCGCGCTTGATGCCCTGCAGCTCGTCGCCCGCTCCGCTCAGCATGAGGACCAGGAAGAAGTCCACCATCTGCGCGACCAGCGCCTCGCTCTGGCCGACGCCGACGGTCTCCACGATCACCACGTCGAACCCGGCAGCCTCGCACACGACGATGCTCTCGCGCGTCTTGCGGCCGACCCCACCCAGCGATCCACCGGTGGGCGACGGCCGGATGAAGGCATGGTTGCGGGTCGACAGCTCGGGCATGCGAGTCTTATCGCCGAGGATGCTGCCTCCGGAGACCGCGCTCGACGGGTCCACCGCCAGCACCGCCACCCGGCGCCCCTGATCCACCAGGCGCAGACCCAGGCTCTCGATGAAGGTGCTCTTGCCCACTCCGGGCACGCCGCTGATACCTAACCGCCAGGCCCCTCCGCTCGCCGGCTGGAGCAGCGCCAGCAGATCCTGGGCCTGCCGCCGCTGCTGCGGGTGGTTGCTCTCCACCAGGGTGAGGGCCCGGCCCAGGGTCGAGCGGTCGCCCGCGCGCACCCCGGCGGCATAGTCCTCCACACTCAGATCGGGCCGCGTCTCGGGCATGGCGGGACCATCATAGCTCGGGCAGCCCCAGCCGCTCGCGCAGGACGCGCAAGATCTCCATCGCCGCCTGGCTGACGACCGTGCCGGGACCGAAGATCGCGGCCGCACCGGCCCGGCGCAGAGCCGCGTGGTCCTGGGGCGGCACCACGCCGCCCACCACGACCAGGATGTCGTCGCGGCCAAGCTCGGCGAGGGCCGCGCGCAGGGCCGGGACCAGGGTCAGGTGTCCGGCCGCCAGCGAGCTCACGCCGACCACGTGCACGTCGTTCTCGACCGCCTGCCGCGCCACCTCCTCGGGGGTGCGGAACAGGGGACCGATGTCGACGTCGAAGCCGAGATCGGCGAAGGCGCTGGCAATCACCTTCTGGCCGCGGTCATGGCCATCCTGACCCACCTTGGCGACGAGGATGCGCGGCCGTCTGCCTTCGGCCTTGGCCACCGCGTCCGCCATCGCCCGGGCGCGGGCAATGCCTTCGGAACCTGCCCCCACCTCCCCACTGTACACCCCGCTGATCACCCCGCTGGTCGCCTGATGGCGCCCGAAGACCTTCTCCAGGGCCAGGCTCATCTCGCCCACCGTGGCCCGCGCCTGCGCCGCCGCCACGGTCAGGGCGAGCAAGTTGCCCTGTCCGGTCTCGGCACAGCGGGTGAGGTCGTCGAGACGTCGCTCGAGCTCGGCCTGGTCGCGCCCGGCGCGCAGTGCGTGCAGCCGCTCCAGCTGCGCCCCGTAGACCGCCCGGTTGTCGACGCGGAGGACGTCGACCGCGCCCTCGTCCTCGGCCTGGTAGCGGTTGAGGCCGACGATGACCTGCCGACCCGCGTCGATCCGCGCCTGGGTCCGCGCCGCGGCCTCCTCGATGCGCAGCTTGGGCAGCCCCGTCTCCAGGGCCCCGGTCATGCCGCCCATCTCCTCGATCTCGCGGATGTGCTCGGCCGCCCGCCCGGCCAGCTCGTGGGTCAGCCGCTCGACGTAGTAGCTGCCGCCCCACGGGTCGACCACGCGGCAGATCCCGCTCTCCTCCTGGAGCTGGATCTGGGTGTTGCGGGCGATGCGGGCCGAGAAGTCCGAAGGCAGGGCGAACGCCTCGTCGAAGGAGTTGGTGTGCAGGGACTGGGTGTGGCCGAAGACGGCGGCCAGGGCCTCGACGCAGGTCCGAGCTACGTTGTTGAACGGATCCTGGGCGGTGAGGGTCCAGCCCGAGGTCTGGCAGTGCGCCCGCAGGACCATGGACCTCGGGTCGCGGGGACCGAAGCAGCGCACGATCCTGGCCCACAGCAGGCGCGCTGCGCGCAGCTTGGCCACCTCCATGAAGAGGTTCATGCCGATCGCCCAGAAGAAGGAGATGCGCGGCGCGAAGTCGTCGATGTCAAGACCGGCCCCGACCCCGGCACGCAGATACTCGAGGCCGTCGGCCAGGGTGTAGCCGAGCTCGAGGTCCGAGGTCGCGCCGGCCTCCTGGATGTGGTAGCCGGAGATGCTGATGGAGTTGAAGCGGGGCATGTGCTCGGCGGTGTAGCGAAAGATGTCGGCCACGATCCGCATCGACGGCTCGGGCGGGTAGATGTAGGTGTTGCGGACCATGAACTCCTTGAGGATGTCGTTCTGGATGGTGCCGCTGAGCAGCTCCGGCCGCACACCTTGCTCCTCGGCGGCGACGATGTACAGCGCCATCACCGGCAGCACCGCCCCGTTCATGGTCATGGACACACTGACCCGATCGAGCGGGATCCCGTCGAAGAGAACCCTCATGTCGAGGATCGAGTCCACCGCCACTCCGGCCATGCCCACGTCCCCACGGACCCGCGGATGATCTGAGTCGTAACCGCGGTGGGTGGCCAGGTCGAAGGCGATGGAGAGGCCCTTCTGCCCGGCGGCCAGGTTGCGGCGGTAGAAGGCGTTGCTGTCCTCGGCGGTGGAGAACCCGGCGTACTGGCGGATGGTCCACGGCCGGGTCACGTACATGGTCGGGTACGGCCCGCGCACGAAAGGCGGCAACCCGGGCAAAGAGTCGAGATGACCGATCCCGGCCAGATCCTGCTCCGAGTAGAGCGGCTTGAGAGCGATGCCCTCGGGTGACATCCACGGCGCCGGGCGCGACGGATAGGTCGGGCCATCGTCGCCTCTCCGGCCGGCCACCCCTGGTCCCGCGAGCGCGACCCGGGTGAAGTCCGGGATCGACCTAGCCACGGTCCACCCCCACCCCGCCCACCGCTTCGAAGGGCTCGGAGTCCCGTTGCCGGGGCAGGGGCTCGACCCGTGCCGGCGGGCCGGCGCCGCGCAGGCGCTCGCCGAGCTCGACCAGGCTGGCGCCGCCGGCTGCGGCGCGAGCCGCGGCCGCGGTCAGCCCGCCACCGGCGCCGCCACTGGCGACCAGCGCTTCGAGCCTGCGCAAGGCCTCGTCGCAGCCCTGCCCGGCCGGCCTCGGCCGGGCCGATCGCGCCCCTTGACGCCGGTTCGCCTCGAGCCGCTCCGGCTCCTCGCCGGGAGCCGGGTACGAGGTCACGCCGGTGATCGGCATCTCGCCCGAGGCCATGGCCTGCCGCCGCCGCTCGCGCGCCTCGGCCACCAGCGCGGCGACCTCGCCCCGCTCCAGGCAGCCGCGCATGCCGCCGCGGCCCTCGAGGTGCTGAAACAGCTCCCAGGCTGCCCGCGCCAGGTCGTGGCTCAGGCTCTCCACGTACCAGCTGCCGGCGCCAGGGTCGGCGACCCGGTCGAGGTGGGCCTCCTGCCCGAGAATGGTCTGGGTGTTGACGGCCAGGCGCCGGGCCTGCACCGAGCTGACGTCTGAAGCGCCGTCGAACGGCTGCGTGGTCAGGCTGTCGGCGCCGCCGGCCACGGCCGCGAACGACTCCACCGTGACCCGCAGCAGGTTGACCCAGCGGTCTCGCAGGGTGAGGGTGCGGGGCGAGGCCACGGCGTGGATCGGGACCACCTGGGCGTCCTGCGATCCGCCGCAGGCGCCAGCCACGTCCGCCCACAGCGCGCGCGCCGCGCGCAGCTTGGCCACCTCCATGAACAGGTCGCGTCCCACGGCCATGACCAGCCGCATTTGAGCGCAGGACCGCTCGGGCTCGATGCCGGCCGCGTCCAGGGCGCGCAGGTACTCGACCGCCGTGGACAGAGAGAAGGCGAGCTCCTGCACCGCATCGGCGCCGGCCGAGTGGTGGGCCAGGGTCGAGACGTCGATGGCGCGCACGCGCGGGGCGTTGCCCTCGACCCACGCCGCCACGTCGGCCATCTGTCGGAGACAGGCGCCGAGCTCAGCCGGCAGCTCGCCGTCGGCAGCCAGGGCACCGAGCGGGTCACAGCCCAGCGATCCGGCGAGCCGGGCGGGATCGAGGCCGGCCGCGTCGACGGCGGCGAAGAGCAGGCCGGCCAGCGCGACCGGGTTGCCCGCCGCGTTCACCCGCAGCACGGTCCCCGGCTGGAGCGCTTGCAGCACGGGCACGAGATCCTCGACCCGCGCCGCCTGGAGACCGTCGCTCGCGGCAGCGTCCCTGGCCGCGCCCAGGCGGGCGGCCCGGTCGAAGCTCAACCAGATGGCGCCGCAGCCCTGCCTCTGCAGGAGCCGCACCTCGTCGGCGGCCGCGACCAGGTCGCGGCTCCAGACCTGCTGGCACACCTCCCAACCGGCCCGGCTCGCGGCAGCGGGTCGCCACCCCTGCGGGAGGTCGTCCGAGGTGTAGAGCGGACGCACGACCAGGCCTTCGTCGGTCCGGATCGCGAGCTCGTCGGGCGTACGCCCCTCGAGGCTGCTCGCCACCGCATCGCGCCACTGCTCCAGACTGACCGGGGGAAAGGGCTCGGCCCAGTCGAGCACCGGGGGACGCTGGTCGCCCGCCATCGCCACCTCCTGTCCCGGAAGTGTAGCCGGGTCAGCTCAGCGCGGCGACGCCCTCGATCTCCACCAGGAGTCGGGCGCGACAGAGCTCGGCGTGGGTGAACTCGAAGCTGGTGGACTCGGGGAACGCTTCTCCCACCAGCTGGCGCACCCGCTCCTCGTGCTCGCGCTGCACGTAGTACACGCGCAAGCTCTGGAAGCGCCCGAGCAGGAAACGCCGGTCCTGCCGCTCGGTGGGCGACCACGAGGTGACGCCATCCCCGGCCGCGGCAACCAGCTCGGCCATGTTCTGGAAGGTCTCTGCGGCCTGGGCGTCGAGGTTGCCGGCATTGACCGTCTCCTCGCCGCGCACGCTGGCCGTGCCGCCGACCAGCAGCCAGGTCCCGGCGTCGGGCGGCACCGTCACCCGAGTGGCGCGAGCGAAGCACGGCGGGAGCGGTCCATAGCGCTCGGAGTAGCGGTACGACGGCACCTGGCGGGGATTCTCGATCGGGGTGCCGATGTGGTTCGACGCCAGGCAGTGGAAGGAGAGGTCGCTGCCCAGGTGGCCTACCCCGGAGGCCGTGGGCACCCGCTGCCGGAAGCCCTCACGCCCGCCGAACCAGCTCTCGTAGGCCTTGAACCGACCGGCGTTGAAGGCCATGTAGCGGTGCGGCAGCTCGCCCAGCGGCGCCAGGATGCCAGGGATGAAGTTCCACACCCGGACTGCCTGCCGGCCGCGACCCGCTCTGAGGCGCTCGCCGATCAGCCGGTAGGCGGCCTCGGTCCGCTGCTCGAGCTCGGTCGCGCCCAGGGAAACGGCGTTGGGGACCACGACCGACACCATCGAGAACTGATCCCCCTCGACCGCGCGCAGGCTCATCCCGGCATGGGCAGGCAACCACGGGACAGCCAGGCCTCCGGCCAGCTCGAACGCCCACGCCGGCGGCCGCAAGCCGGCCGCAGGCGCGCCGACACTCCCCTCCTCGTGGATCCTCAGCGCAGCTTCCCCCATTTCCCGACATAGCCTAGTCGATGCCGGGACAGGCGTCAATCGGGTCCACGACTCGTTCCCAGGTGGGCGGCGTGGAGCCCGGCTCCCGCTGCTCCGCCATGGCTGCCAGGGGCACTCGACAGGCGTCCCACTCTGGGACATGCGCTGGCGCGGACACGCCGGCTGCCGGCGCCGGAGCGGATCGCCTCACGGCGAGCCCCACAGCTCCCGCGGGTAGTCCTTGTACAGATCGCGAAAGCCGCGGAAGTAGCGACGATCGGCCCGCCACACCCGGAGCAGGTCGAGCGGCGGCGCCGGATGCCTCTGAACGCGCATCGGGGTGCGGGCCGTGCCCAGGGCCGCCTGCTCGGCGAGCAGCCGGCTGAACCGACGCAGCGGAACCTTGGTCGGGGTCAGCGGGTGCATGCAGTCGTGCAGGTCGTGCGGGTTCTCGACCCAGATCCGCGGCTCCATCTCCCGGTAGTCCGGGGTGCCTGGCGACGGCGTGCAGACCGTGATGCTGCACTGGGACGGGGGCAGGCCGCGGACGTAGTCGCGGAGACGGGCGAACTGCTCCTCGCTGTGCTCCGGAGTGACCATGAAGGCGGCGTGAACCGCCACCCCCATGCCGCGCAGGGCGTCGAGGGCCCGCTCGTTGGCCTCGACCGTGCCGCCCTTGTGGCTCTGCCTGAGTTCCTCGTCGGTGGGGAACTCGAAGCCAAGGAAGGCGGAGTCGAGGCCGATCTGCCGCCACCTCTCGAGGAGCTCCGGCGACCTGAGGACGGTGGTCGAGCGGGTCCAGGCGAAGTAGCGCTTGCGGATGCCGCGCCGCTCCAGGCCCTCGGCCAGGGCCCAGGCGAACTCCTCGTCGATGAAGTTCTCGTCGTCCGAGAAGTAGATGTGACGGGCCGGCACGCGCTCGATCTCGTCGACCACCGACTCGACCGGGCGCGGCATGTGCTGGCCGCCGCACAGGAACGGCACCACGCAGAACGAGCACTTCATCCGGCATCCCCACGAGCTGCGGACCATGGCGACGATCGGGTACAGGGGATGCCCGGCGGGCAGCTGCTCGCCGGTCCACACCGAGCGATAGCGGCCCGCGTCCCACAGCTCGCGTCGCGGATGCGGCAGCGTGGCCGGGTCCGGGAAGCGGGGCCAGACAGACGCGGCAGCGCGGTCGAACCCGGGCCCGGGGACGAGCACGTTGGCAATGCCGTCGAAGCCGTCGCCCCGGGCCGCAGCCGCCACAATGTGGCGGAAGGGCTCGCAGCCCTCGCCGCGGACCACGGCATCGACCTGCTCGACGTTGAGGTCCTCGGGCGCGACCGTGGCGTGGTGCCCGCCCACCACCACTCGCGCCGCCGGCAGGTGGCGCCGAACGAAGCGAGCCAGTCGCTTCACGATCGAGCCCTCGTGGGTGTAGCCAGTGAAGCCCACCAGATCGGGCCGGAACCGGCGCAGCGCGCGCAGAAAGGCGCGGTCCGCGAAGCGCGCCAGGCGGAGGTCGAGCACCCGCACCTCGTGCTCGGCCGGCACCACCGCCGCCAGGTACCCGAGCTCGAGCGGCTCGAGCAGGGAGAAGCCCTGCAGACCGAGGACCGCTGCCAGCCGCGCCTGGGGTTTGACGAGGAGGATCTTCATCGCGCGCCGCACCGCGCGGCATGTTAGCTGCACCTCGCTGCGAGTGCGATGCACGAGGGGTCGTGCCAGCGACCAACGGACGGCTGGTGCGGGCGGCGTTTCCCGGCTACAGTTCGCCCATGTGCGCCGAAGACGCCCCCCGCGACCAACCGGTCGCGCCCCACCCTCCGCTGGAGCCGTACTACGGGTCGGCCGATCAACGGCGGGCCTGGGTCGACCGCATGTTCGACACTACCGCCAGGCACTACGACTGGATCAACCGGGTGATGTCGTTCGGGTCCGGGACCTGGTACCGCCGCGAGGCGCTCAAGCGCGCTGGGGTCGGCGCCGGCGCCGTGGTCCTCGACGTCTGCATCGGCTCGGGCCAGGTCGCCAGGCCGGCCCTCGAGCTGGTGGGCGGCAACGGCCGCGTGGTCGGCCTCGACGCCAGCATGGGCATGCTGGTGGAGGCGCGGCAGGCGGTGACGGCCCCGCTCCTGCAGGGCTACGTGGAGAAGCTCCCGGTGGCCAGCGCCTCGGTCGACTTCGTCACCATGGGCTACGCCCTGCGCCACGTGGCCGACCTGGGCGCGGCCTTCTCCGAGTACCTGCGCGTGCTGAGGCCCGGCGGGACCGTGCTCATCCTCGAGCTGACGCGACCCCGCCGTCGAACCATGTACGCCATGGTCCGCTTCTACCTGCAGCGGGTGGTGCCGGCGATCGCCCGGCTCGGCGGGCGCGACGCGCGCACCCTCATGCGCTACTTCTGGGACACCATCGACACCTGCGTGCCGCCGGAGCGCATCCTGGACGCCCTGCGCTCGAGCGGCTTTCAGTCGCCCGAGCGCGGCACGCTCTTCGACCTCTTCAGCGAGTACCGCGCAAGCAAGCCGATCGACGCGTAGGGCATCCAGGGCGACGTCGACGGGGCAGCGTCAGTGCCGTCGCCACGGCCCCGGCTCCCGCTGCCCGACTCCCGAGCGCGCTCCGGCAGCCCGCAGCCCGGACCGCGAATCGAAGCCCCAGCATCTCCTCTCTCAGCCATCTCGGCTGTGGGCTCCTGCACGCTGCACGTGATCCCTGAGACGTGATGACCCACGCCGCACCTCGAAGGTGTGACCATCCCGGAGGGCAGCACCGCGCCCTTGAGCGCGACCAGCTCGACCCGACCTCGAGGCAGGCCGCGGCGGTTGATCTTCGGGGTCTGGACCGGGGACTGTGCTGGGTCGGGGCTCAGGCAGCGGGGGGCGGGGGGCGGGAGCACACCGTACCCGTACCGAGGAGTCGGTGCCTGGAGGCTCCGCCTGCTACTCGGGATCCGGCAACGCAGCAGAGCGCAGCCCCCGCGCGGCCATGGCCTCGAGCAGCCTCGGCAGGGCCTCGAGCACGACCGGTCGGCCGCCGCGGTCGCGGGCGCAGTCGCCGTCGTGGAGCACGAGCACGTTCCCGGCGCTCAGATCTCGAACCAGTCGCCCTGCCACTCGGCTCGGGTCACGGTCGAGCGTGTCGAAGCCACGCCGGGTCCACGACACCAGGTGGAGGCCGCGGCGCGCCAGGAGGAGGTCGAGCCAGGGGCCGCGGATCCCGGCCGGTGCGCGGAAGTAGCGGGGCCGGCACCGGCTCAGCCGCTCGAGCACCTCCTGGCCGCGGTCGATCTCGCGCGCCAGGAGCCGCGGGGGGTAGAAGAAGAACAGCTTGGAATGGCGGAAGGAGTGGTTCTCCACCCGGTGGCCGCGACGCGTGATCTCCTCAATCAGCTCCGGGTGGGCCCGGGCCCGCCGCCCGACGCAGAAGAAGGTTGCCGCCGCGCCCGCCTGCTCGAGCTGGTCGAGCACCTGGGGCGTGACCTCCGGGTCCGGGCCGTCGTCGAAGGTCAGCGCCAGCTCGTCCCCGGCGACGGGCCGCGGCAGCCGGGTCAGATTGGGCCCGAGGAGGGCGCTCCGCGGCCGCAGCGACGCCGCCAGGAGCAGCGCCTGGTCGGCCACGACCAGACCGAGGACGAGGCGCCAGTGGGCGGGCGCAGTCACCAGGGCGGCCAGCCCGCCCAGGTGCACGGCCGCCGAGAAGAGGAGGAAGGGCGCCGGACGGCGGGCCGCCATCACGCGTCGCCCGGCCGCTCGGGCTGGAGCGCGCGCAGCACCGCTCGGTCCAGCTTGCCGCGCGCGCTGCGGGGCATGGTCTCGACCCGGATCACGCTGCGCGGCACCTTGTGCGCAGCCAGTCGCTGCCGGCACCAGGCCACGACCGAGTCGTAGCCCAGCTCCGCCTGGCTGGTCGCCACCACCGCCCGCACCATGTCGCCCGAGCCGTCGGGCGCGGGCACGCCGAGCACGACCGCTTCCTCGACCCCCTCGAGCTGGCTGAGCACGGCCTCGACCTCGCGCGGGTTGACCTTCTTGCCGCGCACGTTGATGAGGTCGTCGACGCGGCCCAGCAGCACCAGCTCGCCGTTGCGGAAGGTACCCAGGTCGCTGGTCGTGAAGCGGCCCCCGGCGAGCCGCTCGTCCGAATCCGGGAAGTAGCCGAGGCCGACCGCGCCCGAGACCACGGTGACGACGCCGTGCTCCTGGCGCTCGGAGCCGTCGGTGGGCTGCAGGGTCAGGCGCACGCCCTCGACGGCCGTGCCCAGGGTCCCCCGCTCGCCAGCGCTGCCCTCGCGGTCGAAGGCGATGCCGCCGCACTCTGAGGCCCCGTAGAAGACCTTGACCGGCATCCCGTAGGTCTCGCGGAAGCGGACCGCGGTCTCGGGCGGGAGCGGGGCGCCGGCGCTGATGACCAGCCGCACTGAGCCCGGCAGGGGGAACGGACGCGCCAGCTTGAGCATCGCCTGGAGGTGGGCCGGCACGGTGGGCAGAAAGGTGACGCCCTCGGCCCGGGCCACGTCGAGGCTTTCGAAGGGGCCGACCGAGCCGGGGACGAAGATGGTCCAAGCGCGCACGAGCGAGGCCACGACGACGCTGGTCAGGCCATAGGAGTGCGACATGGGGATGCCCGAGAACACCCTCTCGTCCGCGCCCAGCGCCATGCTGCGGGCGAGCGCCTGCTCGTCACAGAGGAGGGCCTGGCTGGAGAACAGGATGCCGCGCGGCGCGCCGGTCGAGCCCGAGGTCAGCTTGACCACCGCGACCTCGGCGGGGAGCGCCGCCAGCCCCGGGTCGGAAGGGTCGGCGAGCTCCGTGAAGCCGATCTCGGCCGCGCTCCCCGGCCAGCCCGAGCGGGTGCGCAGCAAGCCGCAAGCGCCGAGCGCGCGCGCAACCCGCTGCAGCTCCCTATCCGGCGTCAGCCAGTCGAAGAGGAGCGCCGCGACGCCCAGGCGGCGCAGGGCCAGGAAGGCGGCAAGGAAGCCCGGCCCGTTGGGCACCGCCAGGCCGACCAGCGAACCGGGCGCGAGGCGGCGTGGCGCCAGGGCGCCGGCCAGCGCGGCGGCCAGACCATCGACCTCGCCGACCGTGCTCGAGCGAGCCGAGGACACGACCTGCGGGTGCTCGGGCCGTGCTCGCGCCAGGGTGTGAAAGGCTTCGAGAAGTGGGTCGACTGCCACGCTGGACAACCCGCTGCGAGACGGATCGGGGCTGGGTCCGCACCGCGTTCTCGAGTATACTCCTGCCCGCTGTCGTCAGCCGGAGACGCCGCTCATGCGGTCCCGCAGCGCATCTGTCAGGCAGCGACAGGAGGGGCATGCGAAGCTGCCCATCGGAGGATCGAGGATGTCGGAGACCGGATCGACCCGCGAGCAGGTGAAGCGGCTCATCATCGAGCACCTCAACCTGGAGGGCCTGACTCCGGACATGATCGCGGACGACGACGCCCTGTTCGGGGAAGGGCTTGGCCTCGACTCGGTGGATGCCCTTGAGCTGGTGGTGGCGTTGGAGAAGAAGTGGGGCCTCCGGATCGAGAACCAGGAGACCACGCGCGCGGCGTTCGCCAGCGTCGCCGCCCTGGCCGCCTTCGTCGACCGGGCGCGGGCGAACGAGGCGCAGACCGGCTGAATGACCGCGAGGGCGACCGCTCCTGAGCGACGTGTGGTGGTCACCGGCTGCGGTGCGGTGAGCGCCTGGGGGTGGGGCGTCGAGCCCCTGCGCCAGGGGCTGCGCAGCGGACGCAGCGCGATTCGCCCGACGACCGTCTTCGACACTCGAGGCCAGCGGACCCGGGTCGCGGGCGAGGTCCCTCCTCCGCCGGTCGCGGTGGTGCAACGGATCGCCGAGTGGGCTCAGCTGGCGATGGCCGATCGCTTTGCGCTGGCGGCCGCCGACGAGGCCGTCGAGCGGGCCGACCTGGCGCTGGTCGGACGTCTCGCCGGCACCTTCTTCGGCGGCAGCACGGCCGGCATGCTCGAATGCGAGCGCTACCTGGGACGCCTGACCGGGGCTCTCGCCGGTCATCCACGTCTGGCCCTGCTCGCCTCCCAGCAGATCAACGGTCCGGGCGACGCCGTCGCCCGCCACCTCGAGGTCACCGGCCCCACCTACACCGTCTCCTCGGCCTGTGCATCTGGCGGCCTCGCCATTGCGGCTGCGGTGGAGTCGATTCGACGCGGCGAGGTGGAGGTCGCGGTGGCCGGCGGGGCCGACTCCCTGTGCCTCCTCACCTACTCCGGCTTCAACTCGCTGCGCTCGGTCGACCCCGAAGGCTGCCGCCCGTTCCGCGCGGACCGTGCCGGCCTCAGCATCGGCGAGGGCGCCGGCATCCTCATCCTCGAGAGCCTGGCCGGAGCGAACGCCCGCGGAGCATCTCCCCTGGCCGAGATCCTGGGCTGGGGCTCGTCGTGCGATGCCCACCACATGACCGCGCCCCACCCCGAGGGCGACGGGGCAGCGGCGGCCATCACGCGCGCCCTGGGCGACGCCGGGATCTCGCCCGACCAGGTCGCGTTCATCAACGCCCACGGAACCGGGACTCCCCACAACGATGTCTCCGAGGCGCGCGCCATCGAACGGGTCTTTGGCGCGCGCTGGAGCCGGGTTCCGGTCACTGCGACCAAGGCGTCGGTCGGGCACCTGCTCGGCTGCTCCGGGGCGATCGAGGCAGTGGCCACGGTGCTGGCCTTCCTCGACGGCGCGGTCCAGCCGACCCCGGGGCACGGCCCGGTGGACCCCAGCCTCGGCCTCGACCTCGTGCTCGACGAGCCGCGCCGGCTGGCGCCGGGCAGCGTCGCGGTCTCCACCAGCTTCGCCTTTGGCGGGGCCAACGCCGCCCTCGTCCTGGCCGCTTGGGGGGACGCCGCGTGATCCGCACGGCGGTGATCACCGGCCTGGGCGCGGTCAGCGCGGCTGGCTGTGGGCGCGCGCCTTTGGCCGACGCCTTCCGCACCTCGTCGATCACGCTCACCCCGGTCGACCGCTCGGCCGGCTACCACCGGTTGCAGCGATCCCGGCTGGCGGCGCTGGTCGGGGCTGCGGAGCTCGGGCAGTGGATCGCGCCGCTCGTGGCCCGGCGCATGAGCCAGTCCTCGCGCTGGGCCGTGTCGGCGGCGCGCATGGCCCTGGCGGACGCCTCGCTCGAGCTCGACCCCCAAGCGTCCAACCCCGTCGCCGTGGTCATGTCCACCGCATACGGCGCCGCCGCGGTCACCGAGAAGATGCTGCGTCAGGTCCAGGACGAGGGACCCGAGGCGGCCTCGCCCGCGCTCTTCACCGAGTCGGTGGCCAACGCGCCGGCGGCCCAGGTGGCGCTGGCCGTCCGGGCCGTGGGAGCCAACATCACCGTGACCCAGCGCCAGGCCGGGCCCCTGATCGCGCTCGGCACCGCCGCCCAGGAGGTGATCGCGGGCCGGGCCGAGTGCGCGCTGGTCGGCAGCGTGGACGAGCTCAGCCCCCTCATCCACTCGATCCTCGACCGCTTCGGCGCCCTGGCCCCGGCCGACGCGAACGGCCATGAGGCCGCCCGCCCCTTCGACCGCCGTCGCTCGGGCTTCCTGGCCGGAGAGGGCGCCACGGTGGTCGTCCTCGAGGAAGCGACTGCCGCCCGTCGCCGAGGCGCCCGCGCGCTGGCCGAGGTGGACTTCTACGGCTCGGCCTTCGACCCCCAGGCGCCGAGGACCGACTGGAGCCGCGACCCGAGCACCCTGGTCGAGAGCCTGTCCCGGTTGCTCGAGCGCCACGATGCGGCCTTGGACGACTTCGAGTGCGTGGTCAGCGGAGCTTGCGGCAGCACCCGCGGCGACCGTCTCGAGGCCCTCGTCCTCGAGGGGGTCTGGGGAGAGCGGCGCCTGCCGCCGGTGCTCGCGCCCAAGGCGCTGACCGGCGAGCACGGCGGAGGGCTCCTGGCGGCCGCCGTGCTGGCCGCGGCGGGCGCCGAGTTCGGACCCACCCCGGGCTTTCGCGAGGTCGACCCCGAGCTCGGGCTGGCGCCGTTCGACGGCTCCAATTGGGTCGCACCCGGTCGCCTCCTGGTCTCCTGCCTGGCGACCGGAGGTGCGGCGGCGTGGGCCATGTTGACCCGGGCCGGACAATGACCCTCGAGGTGGCTGCGGCCATCCCCGCCTACCGGGCCGGCCCGTCGGTGGCCGCGGTGGTCGAGGGCACTCTGCGGCAGGTGGCCGCGGTCCTGGTGGTGGACGACGGTTCCGACGACGACACTGCGGCCGCGGCGGCGCGGGCCGGCGCCGAGGTCGTCTCGCTGCCCACCAACCAGGGCAAGGGGGACGCCCTGCGCACCGCCTTCGAGCTCCTCTTCGGACGCGGCTGTCAAGCAGTCGTGACCCTGGACGCCGACGGCCAACACCTGCCCGAGGAGATCCCCAAGCTGCTCCAGGGCTGGCGCGACGGAGCTGACCTCGTCCTCGGCTCCCGGGACCAGCTCTATGCCCAGATGTCGAGGGTCCGCCGTCTCTCCAACCGCCTCTCCTCGGACGCCATCTCACTCGTCGCCGGGACCAAGCTGGTCGACGTGCAGACCGGCTTCCGCCTCTACACCCGCGACCTGTTCCGGACCATCGGCTTCCCCGAGCCGCGCTTCCAGGCCGAGACCGCGGTCGTCATCCGCGCCGTCCGCCACGGCTTTCGGGTGGTGACGGTTCCGGTCCACCTCGGCTTCGCCGACGGTCGCACTACCAGCCACTACCGGCCGCTCCTCGACAGCGTCCGCATCGCCCTCGCGGTGGCCCGCGCCCGCTTCGAGAGAAGACGGACCAGCCGCCCGCAGTAGGCCGCCGCCCGCGGATCTCCGAGCCCGAGCCGGTTGTCGTTGGCGTTGGCGTTCCCGGTGCCCGATCAGTCGGTAACGGCAACGACAACGGAATCGGGAACGGGATCGGGATCGACCCTGCCGGCGGGCTGTATCATGCCAGCAGGGGGTTGCATGAGCGACGACGTGTACCTCGTCACCGGTGGCGGCCGCGGCATCGGCCGGGCGATCGTCGAAGGCATGGTCACTGAGGGGCACCGCGTCGCCTTCACCTGGAAGAGCGACGAGCCTGCGGCGCGCGCGATCGAGGAGGCATCGCAGGGCCTGGCGCGGGCCTATCGCCTCGACCTCGCCGACCGCGACCAGCCGCGAGCCGTGGTGACCGAGATCGAGGAGGGATTCGGCCCGCTCGTCGGCCTGGTCAACAACGCCGGCTTCCAGCGCTCCGAGCTGCTCGCCATGACCAGCGACGACTCCTGGGACGAGGTCCTCGACGTCAACCTGGGCGGCGCCTTCCGTTGCACCAAGGCGGTGCTCAGAGGGGGCATGGTCAGCCGCCGCCGTGGCGCCATCGTCAACCTCTCGTCCCTGAGCGCGTTGCACGGCGTGGCGGGCCACAGCGCCTATGCCGCGGCCAAGGCCGGCCTCCTGGCCATGACCCGCTGCCTGGCCCGCGAGATGGGCAAGCGCGGCATCCGGGTCAACGCCGTGGCGGCAGGCTACGTGGTCACCGAGATGACCGAGCCGCTCCCGGCCGAGGTGGTGGCCGGCCTCCGCGCCGGCGAGTGCCTGGCCGCGGGCACCAGCCCCACTGACGTGGCCGACGCGGTGCGGTTCCTGCTCTCCGAACGGGCCGCCGCCATCACCGGGCAGACCCTCGTCATCGACGCTGGGACGACCGCATGAGCTTGAGCGGTTGCTGCGCGCGCAGGCCCAGGTTCAGGACGGCGCTGGCCCTGACCGCGCTGCTGGCGGTGATCGGCGCCGTGGCGTATCTGACCACGTGCTGCCCGCGCTGCCGGTGCTCGCGGCGTTGATCGGGCGGTGAAGGTCGTGACCACCGCCCCTCCCCACGCCCCGGAAACCGGCTGGATGCGCCGCCTCCTCGGCGACTACCACGTGACCGGCGTGTTCTGGTATCGCTTCCACCGCTTCGGGGTTTCGGTCCTCCCCAACTGGGGCAAGTGCCTCTTGATGCCCCTGTTTACCACCTTCTTCTTCCTCGTCCTGTTCAAGATCCGCCGCGCCATCGCCTCCAACCTCGAGGCCGTGCTCGGGCCCTGCGGGTTCTTCCGGCGCCAGGCGCGCATCTATCGCACCGTTTGGGACTTCGCCTGGTGCCTCTCCGAGCGCTACGAAACCCTGACCGCCGACTGCGACATCGCGTTCACGGTCGAGGGCGAGGAGCTATGGCGCGATCAGATCGCGAGGCGCCAAGGCTTCATCGTGGTCACCGCCCACGTCGGCAACTGGGAGGTGGGCCCGATGCTCGCCTCGACGGCCTACGACGCCCACATCCACATCATCCGCGAGAAGGAGGTCGACCCCAAGGCCCAGGAGTTCATCCGCGGCCTGATCGAGGCCCAGGGCGGCGCCCACTACACGGTCCACTTCGCCGACGACGACGACCCCAGCCTGGGTGCGACCCTGCTCCTGGCCCTGCGCCGGGGCGAAATCGTCGCCCTCCAGGGTGACCGCCCACGGGCGACCGGGCGCACGATTCGGGTCGAGCTCTTCGGCAAACCGGTCGAGCTACCGGCCGGGCCGGCCGCGCTGGCCCGGGCGGCCGGCGTCCCACTGGTCCCGGTCTTCATCTTCCGCGAAGGGCGCAAGCGCTCGCGGGTGGTGTTCCCAGAGGTGATCGAGGTCCCCGACACCGGCAACCGCGACCGCGACATCCGTGACGTGGTCCAGCGGCTCGTCACCCACCTCGAGACCGCCATCCGCCGCGCGCCGCACCAGTGGTTCTGCTTCCGCGAGCTGTGGCCGCGAGCCACGAGCGATTGAACCGCCGCGACGGCCAATGACCGCTCACCCGCGGCGCGCCGCGCGAAGCAACACCCTGGCGGAGCGGCGCCCTCTTTGGACAGGCACCACGGCGACCGCGAGCCCGAGGCCCTCGAGCAGCTCGCGCCAGTCCGCGACCGGCC
>Ga0316628_100000230_pt1 | contig 35331 bp, 35 predicted proteins | sample OWC_Aug_M2_C1_D5_FD_207648 | JGI IMG/M metagenome (GOLD analysis project Ga0316628, IMG submission 207648) | Wetland soil microbial communities from Old Woman Creek delta, Ohio, United States - OWC_Aug_M2_C1_D5_C | ecosystem: Environmental > Terrestrial > Soil > Wetlands | place: USA: Ohio...
TTGACAATGATACCTTTTTTATCAGCATATCCTGAAGCCATATATTCAGTTGTATGCGTTATTGCGAACTGTCCTTTCCTATTCACCAAGATGGTCCCTGCTGCTCCCCTCAGGGTTAGAAGTCTTTTCAATGATAAAACCGACGCCCTGTAAGGGGTCATATCCTTCATATTCATGCATATCTCTTTCGCAAGAGAAAGCCTTATGATATATTCTCCGATGCCGGTGCACGACACAGCACCGAGGGAATTTTCCGCATATACTCCCGCACCTATAACGGGAGTATCGCCGACCCTGCCGGGAAGCATGGCAGGTATTCCGCCCGTGGATGCACCTGCTGCAAGATCACCGTATTTATCGAGGGCAACGGCCCCCACAGTCGAGAAATATCGGTTATACAATCTCATGAAGACTTTTTCCCTTTTCTTTATCTTTTCAAGGGTCTCGAATGCCTTTTTATCGGGTGAGGGAAGGGTGGCGATTTTCTCCGTATCCGCAATCCTTCTGGCTCCATGATGGGTGAGCATAACATGGGGCAGTTCCATTATCGATCGCGCCACCAGAACGGGATTACGTATGCCCTCAAGGCCGATTACAGAGCCTGCACGCAGATTTCTCCCTTCCATAAGCGCTGCATCCAGTCTTCTTACGCCATCAAGTTGCAGGTTAGCACCCAAACCTGCATTAAATAACCCTGAGTCCTCAAGGATCTTGATCGATTCGACAACGGCAGCGAGGGATGTTCCCCCGTTACGTAATATATCGTAGCCCGAGTAGAGAGACTCGGAAAGCTTTTCTAAAACACGCCTGCCGGGCCTTCTGGACCCGGCTCCGCCGTGGATGAGTAAGATCATTCAGTCACCTTCTAAATGTTTTTCACATTATTTTGTTTTATAATGCCGCATATGTCCAGCTAAAATACAGCTTGGTCAAGCTCGGTCATATGCCGCCCTCACCAAGGTATCCTGATAATCCCCGGATCTTTCCCAGGAAATCAAACCTTAAAAATCGCCCGTGCGATTATAGCTATCGCAAAAACATTTCCATGTTTTTCAGCCTTGCGCGTTCCTCTTCCTTTAGCGATGTCGTTAAAATTATAATGCTATAGTCCATATTTCGAGAGCTGCCGGAATTACCGGATTTAGCGAAGGTATGCCATACGTGCTCTGCTGCCGAAGGGTTTCGAAGCTCCGTTTGGTGCTTCCTGAACGAAACACTCCTGAACCTTGATATAATTGTGCATAGTACAACAGGAAACGATAATCTTTCTAAACAGAGTATCAACGTGTAAATGGGGGTGATTAGTCATGCAAGATATTGTTAAGCTGATAGCAAATTATATAGCAATATCAGCAGAAGCTATAGCGGTAATTTTTATTATCAGCGGTATTCTTGGAGCCTTGGTAATCTATATAAGAAAAACATTTCTTTTTCGTCAAGATTATAAAGCAATGACGGAAAGTAGAACGCATCTCGGACATACATTGTCTGTGGCCCTTGAGTTCTTAATAGCTGCTGATATTTTGAAAACAGCTATTGCACCGACATGGGAAGACATTGGACAACTTGCAGCTATCGTAGGCATACGAACAGTTTTGAACTATTTTCTATCCAAAGAGCTGAAGGAGATGGAAGCAACCTCAAAAATTACAGTTTCTCAATGAACATGAGTTCTTTATTCTTCTTTCTTCGGCTTATCTGCACGATGTTGGAATACAATTCCTAAAAGTTGATGATATCACAAATATATTACCTTCGGGAAAAATACAATAGGATGTAGCGGAAATATGGACTATCTTCAGTGTAGCCAATGGTGGTTAGTTGTGTTATGCGCATCAGATCGTGTCCCCTCTTCGGTCTTTCCCGACAGGTACGATCCGGCTAAAACTAATGCGTGTTTTAAAATAAAGGTGTAGAAGTACTTCAAATCATAGAGTTATATTAAAGAGAGAAATAAAAGCCGGAACAAATGCAAAACTCTGAAGATATCAATCGTGAAACCGGGCAGACCGATACGATTTTAGAAAGAGATTCAAACATACATTTCCCGAATTTCTCGGTCTTAAAGGCCTCTGCAGGTTCAGGGAAAACCCGAACCCTCACGGAGAGGTATGTAGAGTTTCTTTTATCCGAAAAAATCCCGCACAACGGCCTGAGAAATATACTCGCAATAACTTTTTCGAATAATGCAGCAAAGGAGATGAAGGAGAGGATCCTTTTATGGCTAAAATCAACTTACTTCGATGACCCTGATACGGTAAACGAGCTTTCCCTCCTCGTATCCCTTGATAAACAGAAGATGATCGACAAGGCAGGGAGTCTCATAGATGATATCCTGCACAATTACTCCGATTTTCAGGTGAAAACTATAGACAGCTTCATGGCCACTGTCTTCAAAGCCTCTGCCATTGATTTTGGATATAACCCTGAATTCGACATATTGATGAACAACAACTCTATCATGGAGTACTCATTTGACCTTTTTGTGAGAAATGTGAGGGAAGGCTCGGAGGAATCGAAGCTTTTTGAGGAGATCGTTTTCGATATTCTTAAAAATAAAAGAGGCGATTCAGCATATCTCTGGGACCCCTTTGCCGCACTCCTTGAAGAAATAAAGAAGATTTATGGAAAACTTTCCTCCATTGGAAAGGACCCTTTAATAGAAGACTTATCTGCCGAGAAGTCGGATCTGGAGGGCAGGATTCGTGCGGTTATCGAGGCTATTGAAAATATGATAGCCGGTTCAGGCCTCCAAAAAAGGGGAAATTCATCGTATCTCACGGTTCTTCCCAAGATCAGAGAGGGAAGGATCGCTGATCTCATCGGCAAAAGAATGACAAATCCTCCCGTTAATAAGCTTAAATCAGCGGAGTCTTCTGCGGCGGCATCCTTTAAAAAGATATTGGACATGTGGGCAGAATTCGGAACCTTGCTCAACTCTTATACTTCATGCTACGTCCGTTCCTGCTACATCCCCTATTTGAAGGTTTATGAAAAGTTCAGGAAAACCGTCGAAACAATAAAAAGACGTCAGGGGAAAGTATTTATCGAGGATATCAACTGGAAACTCTCCGGATATCTTGACCGCAATATAGTCCCGGACATCTATTTCAGGTTAGGCGATAAGATCTTTCACTTTCTTATCGATGAATTTCAGGACACTTCACCTGTACAGTGGAGAAACCTGGCCCCTTTGATAGAAAACTCCCTTTCACAGGGAGGAAGCGCCTTTGTCGTTGGTGACACGAAACAGGCCATTTATGGCTTCCGTAATGCGGATTACACCATTATGAAAACCTTTGAGACTGAAAATCCTTTTCCATCTGCGAGACATGCTGTGCAGGAGCTTACTGTCAATTACAGGAGTCTTCAAAAGATACTGGAATTTAATGAGAAGGTCTTTAAAGGAACTGTCGCCGATAAGGAAGATTATAGACATGCCGGTGGCCAGAGCGGACTGACGGATTACACTCAAAAGCCTAAGGCCGGGTTGAAAGAATACGGTTATGCGGAAGTATTAATATTGGAAAAGCATGACGAGGAGCCACCTGAACGACTGACGATCCAGGACTTGGTCTTTGAGTTGCGCAAAAGAGGGTACAGAAATAAAGACATAGCCATACTGACACAGAAAAACGAGGATGCGGTTAGAGTAACCGCCTGGCTGAATGAGAAGGAAATCCCTTTCATTTCCTTTAGCAGCCTCGACATAAGGAGGCGCAGGATAACCGGGGAGATAGTCTCGCTTCTGTATTTTCTCGACTCACCCACCGACGACCATGCCCTGGCAACTTTCATACTGGGCGACACCTTTTCAAGGACATTGGCGCGACATACGCCGGCAATTGACCGGCAGGGAATGAGAGAGTTTATTTTTGCCCACAGAGATGACTCTCCGCTTTACAAATGCTTTCAGAATGAATTCGGACCGCTCTGGGAAAAATGCTTTTCTGGTCTCTTCAAAGCGGCAGGATACTTGCCGCTCTACGACCTTGTTTCTGAAATATTCAGCGCCTTCAGGGTTTTTGAAATACTGGCGGATGAAGAAGCGACACTCGTCAAAATACTTGAGGTAGTGAAAGATTTTGAAGGAGAAGGATATAACAGCCTGAGGGACTTCCTGGAATTTGCCGATGATGGCAGGACAGGTGACACGGCATGGAACATAAGTGTTCCAAAGGGCATTGACGCAGTACAGGTAATGACAACCCACAAAGCAAAAGGTCTGGGCTTTCCGGTTGTGATAACGCTTCTTTACGAAGAAAGGAGCAAAGGGTTTGACTATATTGCGCAGGAAGATGGGGATGGTGTTCGTCTCTTAAAAATTACCAGGGATACCGCAGGTTGTCACGTTGATTTCGAGGGTCTGTACGCTCTGGAGTCGCTGAAGGAAAAAGTGAATAAGCTTAATACCCTCTACGTCGGATTTACCCGCCCGGAGGAAGAGCTTTATGTAATAGGGGTCAAAGGCAATCGGGACGGTTATCCTTTCGATATTCTTCCCGCCGGTGAATTTTTTCCGGCAGATAAACCCGACAGGTGTTTAAAGGGTGATGGAGAGACAAAGGAAGCGTTTTCAATACATCACCGGCATAAGCAGATAGAGTTTCATGCCGATGCCGATGACATGCTTAATCTGGAGGAAAGAAAAAGGGGAGAGTTAATACACCGGATATTGTCATTTGTTGAATATGCGGGGAAGGAACTTGAGAGAGAGCTCTCCGCAATCATAAAGACGGTCAGCGAAGAGGAGGGTCTTGATGATGACCTTGAAACAGAGACAAAAGAGTCGATTCTCGGACTACTCATGGATGGGGAGATGGCGGAATACTTTCAGCAGAGACCCGGCAGGAAAGTGAGAAATGAACAAGAATTCTCCGACGGTGATGGAAACCTATTCAGAATGGACAGGTTGGTCATTGATACCGACAAGATAGCCGTCCTGGACTATAAAACGGGAAGCGATAACGCAGCAGAAGAGAAGTATGAGGCTCAGATGAAAAACTACATGAGGATACTCAGAGAGATCTATCCCGGGGTGAATATAGAGGGAGTCATCGCCTATGTCGACCGCAGGGAGGTCAAGAGAATAAAGTGACTACACTGCTCATACCACCGGGACAGAGCCTCATAGATGAGATAGTCCTGTGCATCGAGGGGACAGATTATGATTACTCGGCGAATATGCTCATCTTTCCCGGGAAAAGGCCGGCGCATTTTCTGAGAAAGGCCCTCGCCGGAAATATCAAGCGGAGTTTTATACCCCCGGCCATTTTTCCTATGGATGGGTTCGTAGATTCGGTCTCTGAAAGCCTTCGGCCCGGGAGAAAATTGGATACCATCGATGCTGTTTCCATCCTGTTTGATATTCACAGAAAAGCAAAAGACCGCCTTGGCGGTGACAGCTTTATAACACCTGACAGCTTTTTCCCGATAGGACTTAAGATATATCGTGACATAGAGGAACTCTGCATCGAAGACGTCAGGTCTTATAAAGTCAGGGAAATTCAACCCTTTACGGAAGAAGTTATACCTGCCGAAACATTAAAGAGGCTTCAGTCGCTCTCTTTCTTCTATGATGAGTTCTATAAGACCATCGAGGATCTTCATTATTCAACCAGGTCTTACAGATATCGCACCGCAGCAGAAAAGATTGAAGATTTTGGAATTGACAGGTATCGAAAGGTCATCTTCGCAGGATTCTATGCCCTGACAGAGTCTGAAAAGACTTTATTCAAAAAAGTGCGTAGTCTTAACAATACCATCTTCATCTTCCAGGACGGTCCGGGCGTAAAGGAAAAGCTCTTGGAATTAGGGATGAGAACAGAGAGAAAAGAAGCGGTATTTCCTGAGCCGGATATCCGGTTCTACAGCAGCCCCGATACCCATGGCCAGGTGTATGCCCTGAGTAAAATAGTTGAGACGATCAATGAATGCAAAGAAGACCTTAATGAAAGGACAGTGGTTGTCCTTCCCTCTCCGGATACCCTATTCCCTCTTATACGTCAAGGGCTTACGGTGATTGATGAAATGGATTATAACATTTCACTTGGTTACCCCCTTCACCGGACGTCGATCTTCGGTTTTCTCAATAATCTCATGGAGCTTGTCACTTCTATGGACGACGAGCGCATATACGTCCCGGCCTATCTCAAATTTGTCCTTCATCCGTATACCAAAAACATTTATTTCAATGGCAATGCAGAGATAACCAGAATAATGTTCCATGCTCTGGAAGATACGTTGACGAAACAGAGGACAAAGACATTCTCGACCTTGCCGGAGATTGAAGAGGATGAAAGACTGATTCAGGGCATCATGGAAAAGGTCTACCACAAAAACGAGGAAACGTTGCTGCAAAATGATATTAGAAACCACTTAAAAGCCATCCACCGGAACACGATAGAGAAATTTCTCTCTTTTAAGAATGTGGAGGACTTTGCTTTAAAGTGTGCCGGGATCCTTGCTTATATCTTCAACAACAGCACCGCCCGGCTCCATCCCTTATTTTCCCCTTTTTCAGAGTCGTTTATGAGGGCGCTTGATACCGTCTCGAAGTCTCTTATGAAGGAGACGGTCTTCTTAGAAAGGTCCAGCTATTTCTCGTTCTTTAGAAAATACATAATGACGTGTCATACTCCATTTGAAGGCACTCCGCTCAGGGGGCTGCAGATCCTTGGATTTCTTGAAACCCGTAATCTTAAATTCGAAAGGGTATTCGTCCTTGATGTAAACGAGGACACGATACCTCATACGATAAAGGAGGACACCCTGCTGCCGTTAAAGGCACGTCTGATACTCGGTCTTCCGACTTACATGGATCGTGATAAACTCGCCGCATACTATTTTGATAACCTTATAAAGGGAGCAAAAGAGGCCCACCTTTTCTTTATCGAAGACGACACCAGGGAGAGATCAAGATTCATTGAGAAATTGCTCTGGGAGAAACAGAGAAAGCGCGAAGCTCCCTTTGCGAAGGACTGTGTAAAATCCATCCAGTACAAGATCAGACTTCAGAACGCCTACCCGGAAGATATCGTAAAGACCGATTCCGTTGTCTCTTATTTGAACGATTTTACCTATAGCGCTACTGCCATCGACAAATACCTTAGATGTCCTCTGCAGTTCTATCATTCATATGTATTACACCTCGATAAAAGAGAAGAGATTTCGGGTGATATCGAAAAAGTTGACATCGGCAAGCTTGTTCACAAAGCCATCTCGGCATATTTCTCAAAGAGAAAGGGCTACCCTTTGAAAGAGAAGGATATAAACGTCACTGAAATGGACCATCTGATTGATAGACTGTTTCAAAAATGGTACGGTGATAATCTGACAGGCGCAATATACCTGTTAAAAAAACAGATAAGGAACCATCTGCAGGATCTTCTTAAGAAATACTATCTTGATCTGATCAAGAATCAGAGTGTCACTATTTTGGACATTGAACGGGATATCAGAAACATACGGATAAATTCCTTTAATCTGAAGGGGCGGCTGGACAGTATTGAAAAGAGAGGCGATAAGACGTGCATAATAGACTATAAAACATCCTTTAATCCAAACAGCCTGAAGATCGATTTTAGGAAGCTGGACCTGGATGACAGAGAGACCTGGAGTGAAGCAATTGGCAGCCTTCAGCTTCCTTTCTATTTAATGCTTTACTCGGAAGAAACTCGCGCAAACATTAAGGACCTTGAAGGGATGTTTCTGCTGTTGGGGCGATCTCTCATAAACCCCGGCATTGAACTACCGCTCTTTCGCGATACAGACCCGGAGACGGCATACGAAAAGCTAAAAAGAATAGTTTTGAGTCTGCTCGGGGAAATAGTGAGCCATAAGATTCCTTTCAGTCCCACATCCGACAAAAAGAATACGTGTCCTTACTGTGACTTTCAGTATGTTTGCGGTACTCAATGGATAGTAAAATGAAGACTAATAACATTGATTCTTTCGTATAAAAGTTGAAAACATAACCACAGAGACATGGAGTCACGGAAAAGGCACAGGAAAATCTTTGGAATGAAGTATTAAAGAATTCACTGGTTCTTAAATTGATAGATTCCCTCTGCTTTTTTTGTCTGTGACTCAGTGACTGGGGTTAACGCCATGCAAGACATAAAACACTTGCGATTTTAAAGATTAATATTAAATAATACGGAGTTGGAATGTTCGGTCTAAAATAAAAAGTCAGGAGTGACCTTATGATCGTCGGCAAACCCCTTTTCACTACCAGTCAGATACAGGCAAAAGTCAAGGAACTTGCACTGAGGATATCGCAAGACTATGCAGGAAAGGATCTTCTCGCAGTCGGGATTCTGAAGGGTGCGTTCATGTTTTTCACTGACATAGTCCGGGCTGTCGAAGTCCCGCTGACTCTCGACTTCATTGTGGCCTCGAGTTATATGAAATCAGAGACTATGGGCGAAGTGAAGATTTATTACGATGTAAGAGGGGATATATCAGACAATAACGTGCTCCTAATAGATGATATCGTGGATACCGGCATCACGCTCAACCACATAAGAGAGAGGATTCTTGCGAGGAGTCCCAGGAGTCTTAAGATATGCACGTTTCTGGACAAGAAAGAGAGACGGGAGGTCGAAATTCCCATCGATTACGTGGGGTTTGAGATACCCAATGAATACGTGGTCGGCTATGGTCTTGATTATGACAACAAGTTCAGAAATCTCCCCTATATATCGATTTTTAAGAAGAAAACATAACGAGTGAAAAATGTTCGAATTAATGATAGAAACACATTTTTCGGCTGCGCATCAACTAAGGGGCTACAAAGGAAGTTGCGAAAAACTTCATGGTCACAACTGGAAGGTGCAGGTATACATTCTTGCGGAAAGGCTGAACGAAATAGATATTGCCATTGATTTCCATGAACTGAAAAAACTTACAGAAGAGGTTATCGCATCCCTCGATCATAGTTTTTTAAATGATATATTTCCCTTTACTGAAAAAAACCCTTCATCAGAAAATATCGCAAAGTGGATTTATGACTCTCTCAGCAAGAGATTGGAGGGCGGCGATGTCAACCTTTCTGCCGTATCGGTCTGGGAGTCCGGGACTGCTTCAGCAACATATTTTGAAGAATGAAAAAACTTGATTATTATTGATATCATGCGATTAAATAAATGTATAAATTGCAATATATGAAAAGAAATTTCGTTTATTTCGTGGAAGAAACACATTGTTATGACAATTAGAATAGCCATTGGCTGCCACAGCTATCTTCTTGCTGAAGGAATAAAGAGACTTTTCAAGGAAGAAGATGCGGTGGACATCGTAGGGATATTCGATGAAGCAATAGATATAAGAGAGATATTAAAGCTTAACCCCGACATAATTCTGACAGATTTCAAGATATTCCGTGCATTTCCGGACGACTTTCCCCGTGATACCCGTGTTAAAATTCTCCTCGTGAGTGACAGGGCCTGGCTTTCAGAGTCTGAAAGGCAGATACCTGAATTACTTTTGAGGGGTGTTTACGGCATCCTTGCGCCGGATGCTGACTCAGAGACTTTAAGAAAGGCCGTAAAAGTCGTCTATTCCGGAGAATTGTGGCTGGACCGGAAACTTATAAGAGATGTCCTTTATAACATGAGCCATTTGGAAAAGAAAGTCGATCTTACAAGAAAAGAAAAGGAAATAGTATCCCTCATATGCAACGGATACAGGAACAAGGAGATTGCACAGAAGCTTGATATTACGGAACAGACGGTGAAGTCACACTGCAACCGTATTTTTAAGAAAGTTGGTGTATCAGACAGGCTTCAACTTGCTCTTTACACACACAAGATATGGCCAGGTCACATTTAACCTGAAGTATTAAAACAAAAGTATTAAGCATACCTGAAACCTTTTATATACGAATTCATTCCTTTAGGTAATTGCAAAATATCATGAATTGTTGTATTTGTTAAGTGACTCTGTTGAAATGGGTTGTATTAGAGAGTTTGTTTATAAAACTCGATGAGCTGCCGTTTTCGCTCAGTTTATGGATAAACGCTAAATAATTATCATTTGCTGAATCTTCCGCGGGAGGCGCCTTAGTGATCTTACGGCTTACGTGTCCGGGATGCAGTAAAGACTCCTATACTGCCTCTGTAGAAACATTTAAACCATGTCCCTACTGTGGAATTCTTTTCAGCGGTAAGTTCGGTACCGAACAAAGAAGACATTTTCGCATAAACACGGAAATTCCATTTGTCTTTTCTTACAAGGATCGACTCCTCGAAGCAAGCACGATAAATATTTCTGACGGGGGATTATGTGTAAAAATATTCGGAAGGCCTTCTCCGCCTATAGGTGACGTTATGGACCTCAGTTTGAGAGGTTCCAACGTGAAGACACAGGTCATGTGGACATCCAATAATCCGAATACTTCAGTTGCTGTCCTTGGTTTAAAGATCCTCGATGGAAACATAAAGTTATTATAGTTTCCAAAACCTCTTCATTTTTTGTTAGAATTAACACTCGACAAATAGTTATTTCAGAATGGACGGAGGAAGAGTATGGATTATTTCTTGAACGAAGACCAGATAATGATAAAGGACCTCGCAAGGCAGATCGCAGAAGAAAGGGTGGTTCCTGCAAGAAAGGAACTGGACGAGAAGGAAGAATTCCCCTGGGAGATAATGAAAGCACTCGCGCAATCCGACCTCTTCGGTCTTTTTGTCCCTGAAGAATACGGCGGACTCGGAAAGGGTTGCCTTGAATTATGTATAGCCGTGGAGGAGCTGTCGAGGGCATGCCTGGGTGTTTCGACGACATATGCGGCAAATGCGCTCGGTACATATCCCCTGCTTCTTTTCGGTTCTGAGGAACAAAAAAGGAAGTACCTGCCCGACATAGCCGCTGGAAAGAGACTCGTCGCCTTTGGTCTTACGGAGGCAAATGCAGGAAGCGACGCCGCAGGGATACAGACGACCGCGAGGCGTGATGGAAATGAATATGTGTTAAACGGTACAAAGCAGTGGATTACGAACGGAGGTGAAGCCGAGATTTATACGATTATCGCGATTACAGACAAGACTAAAGGTGCGAGGGGAGCATCTGCGTTTATTATCGAAAAGGATACCCCGGGGTTTCATTTCGGCAAGAAGGAAAAAAAGATGGGGATAAGGGCATCGTCCACAAGGGAGTTGATATTCGACAATTGCAGAATACCTGTTGAAAACATCATCGGGAAAGAAGGGTTGGGATTTATAGTCGCCATGAAGACCCTCGATAATGCGAGAACGGGCGTCGGTTCGCAGGGGGTGGGTGTGGCCCAGGGAGCCTTTGAGGAGGCTGTAAAATTTGCAAGGCAACGCGTTCAGTTCGGACATCCGATAATAAGTTTTCAGGCCGTTCAGCATATGCTTGCAGATATGGCGACAGAGATAGAGGCGTCAAGAGCACTCATATATTCTGTCGCGAGGTATATTGACAGTGGAGAGAAGGACGTGTCAAAGGAATCCGCAATGGCTAAGGTCTTCGCAACCGACACGGCCATGAGGGTAACTACGAATGCATTACAGGTTATGGGCGGTTCAGGATATATGAGAGAATACCCTGTGGAGAAGATGATGCGGGATGCAAAGATCCTCCAGATTTATGAAGGGACAAACCAAATACAGAGGAATGTCATCGGCCAGGCATTGATCAAGGAAGCGGCGAAAAAATAGCACAAGAAATTCACTGATCAACCGTCTGTTTTAAAACCGTATCTCAGCATAACCGCCCTTATGAGATCCAGATTGGTTTTATCGACTTCATAAAACCTTCTGAATACTTTTTTTATTCTCTCTTCCGGCTCCTTTTCTATAAGGTCATGATAACAGCTTTCATTTCTTAATTCCTGAAGGGCTTTCATCATCTCCAGGGCCTCCTTCAATGATATTTTGTCGTTCAGTAACTTCTCCCTGATCTCATTCGCATAGTCAACTGTCTTCCTGATGAGCTTTAATTCAGGCGGGATCGTGAAATCGGAATAATTTATAATTTTGAATCCCAGAGCTTTCGCGATCACATCGGCGTGACTTTCCTCAACTGAGGCAAGTTCATTCCATAATTCTTTTTCCTCAGGATAATGCATAGCCATCAAATGATACACGGCGGAACATGCATAATCCATCAGCATGCAGCTCTTTAGCCTCTCAATTGTCTTATCCTTTTCCATCTTTATCCTCTCACACTAATGATATCAAGAAATATTCGGTATGAAAAGAGGACGAAATAAATGAATAACTCAAAGAATCTCTGAATCCTTGATGCGGGGGATGTGAAATTTCTGTTTTAAAACGCGGCCCCGTTTAAACGGGGCCGCATCCATGTAAGACTTCAGCAATGAATGATGAAAATTATTTTTTCCCGCCTGTAAAAGCTTCAGGGTAGATTTCGACTTTTTCTTCCTTCATTGCATTTTCGATGAAATCTGTGACCTTTGACTTTATGCGTTCCTGGAGGAGTTTTTGATTGATCCGGTCTTTTACCTTATCAAAAGGCTCCACTGACGGGTCTTTCTTTTCCTCTACCTTAATGATGTGGAATCCGAATTGTGTTTCAACTATTCCGCTCACCTCCCCGGGCTTCAGTGAAAACGCCGCGTCTTCAAATGGTTTCACCATCTTGCCTCTCGAGAAGAAACCTAAATCTCCGCCCTTTATTTTCGAGCCCGAGTCGTCGGAGAGATCGGTTGCGAGTTTTATAAAATCCTCACCATTTTTTATTTTTCCAAGGATCTCCTCAGCTTTTTCTTTTGCTTTTTTCTTGTCCTCCTCGGTTGCTGAAGGAGTCACTTTCACGAGTATGTGACGCGCTCTCACCATCTCCGGCGTTTTGAATTCATCTATATTCTTGTCATAATAAGATTTCATCTCATCTTCAGGGATGGTTACTTTCTGAGCAACCTCTCTTTTGAGGAACTCGTTGGCCAGAAAATTGTCGGAGAACAACTCCATCTGTTCTTTTACGTCAGGTTTTTTGTCAAAACCTTTTTCCTTCGCCAACCGGGCTATCGCCATGCTCTGTGCGATCTGACGGAGAAAATTCTCTTTTAACTGAGGATTCTTTTCAAGTGCTTTCTGTCTGTCACTGTCCAGATAACCGATGATCCTGTTAAAGTCCGAGACCGTAATTTTATGGTCTCCAATCTTTGCGGCAACGGCAGCATCTGCTGAGAATGCTTTTCCTTGAAAGAGCAGCAGCATCAACAGCAAAAGCATGCTTCCTACACCCAGATATTTACGCATGAAATAGCCTCCTTTGTAAGTGGAAAAATTTTCTTTAGGAAAATATAAACATAAAATATCCCTGATGTCAATGAAGAACGACTTTTTTAATGATGAAATGACTGCAAACGGCATGACCGGTATCTAAATGGCGGAGGTTTATAAATTGGAGAAGATTGTCGCACCCGAAGAAGCTTATATAAAAGCAAATGACAAGAAGAAGCCATTTGAGAGTTTCTGAAAAAGGGTTAAACATTGAAGTGCTCGGGATAACAATCGATACAGTAAGAGAATCAGTTCAATAATTTCACATTCAGATCGGTTACCAGAACCTTTTTATAACAGGTCTTCACCCCGGTACTTATATGAATCTCCGATTCCAGTACCCTCTTGATAAGATCGAGCTCTGAATATTCCTCCTTTAATGTGTCCCAGGACAGCAGAGTCCTGATGGCATCCCGAAAAAATATACGTTCATGCAACGAAAGATCTTTTGCCGCAGTTCTCCAGAATTTCACCGATTTCATAAAATCCTCCCTCCCGTAAATCCCTTTTCCTCGTTTAGGCTTGTTAAACTTCATATTATGAAAAAATTCCATGAATAATCTGTGATTTTTGTCACGTGGCGGCTAATACTGAATTTTAACGGATCGGAAATATGCGTGACGGTTTTATTTCGGTTCTGACGCCATGAAAATTACCGGCGGCAATCCGTGATGGTTTTCACCTTTCTGGTAAGATATTTAAGAATATAACCAATCGCCACAATGAATAATCGCAAGATTGTACAAAGAAATATAATTTTATTGACCGTTTTCAGTATTGCAATGGGCCTGCTTGAATCAATAGTGGTTGTTTACCTCAGGCAATTATATTACCCGGAAGGATTCGGTTTTCCTTTAAAGACAATGGCTACTGCAGGATTCCGTCTTGAATGCTTGAGAGAAATTGCGACAATTGCTATGCTTATCGCAGCGAGCGCAGTTGCCGGAAGATCAGCCTATGAAAGGGTCTCATATTTTCTTTACTGTTTTGGTATCTGGGACATCTTCTATTATGTTTGGTTGAAAGTGCTGCTGAACTGGCCCCCGTCATTGTTTACATGGGATATTTTATTTCTTATACCGGTGGTATGGGTCGCGCCGGTTTTAGCGCCGCTAATCTGTGCCGTCACAATAATCAGTTTCTCCGGAATCATCCTCTATCTTCAGAACAAAGGATATCCAATCGAGATTAATCTATTTGAACGGTCAGTAATGTGCGCGGGTGTTTTAATCATTTTTCTTACATTTGCCTGGGACTACTCAAGGATTATTCTGGACGCAGGATTTTTGACCGGATGTTCATTATCCGCAAAAGACTGTCCATTCCAAAAAGTTATCGAAGGTTACGTTCCTGCAACTTATAATTGGACTCTCTTTTTTTTGGGTGAAAGTCTGATAATTTGTTCGATAGGAATATTTTTAAGAAAGATGCTGACATCAAGTCGTTAGTAAAAAATTGACAAATAACAATTCAGAGAGGGAATCTCATACATGATTTCTGAGCATTAATTCTGTTGGATGGGGATCTAAATACAGTTGTTTCTTCAGATAGGGTTCGTCGAATTTTCTTATATAGTGCTTGATGAGGACCATCGGCGCAATCAGAGGAAGATATCCTCCGTGGTAGTTCTCAATAACATCAATCAATTCCTGTTTATCCCCGGGATCGATATTCTTTCTAAAGTAGCCCATTATGTGCTGGAGAACATTAGTGTTTTTGTTAACTGTCGCAAGAAGTTGCAAGCCTTCCATCAAAAGTTTTATGTATTGTGACAAGAGCTCTTCGGGATTCGATCTTTTTATATTGCCGACCAGCCGGCCGAGGGCGGAAAGATGTTTTGGGCTGTGAGAGAGAATCAGGAGCTTATGCCGGGTGTGGAAGTGAATGAGATCTTTGACGGAACCGCTTTTCAGCAAGAACTCTTTCCATCGTTTGTAAACAAATACTCTCTCTATGAAATTCTCTCTCAGTTTCGGATCATGTAATCTGCCCTCATCTATAACCGGTGTGAGAGGGAAATATTTTGTGAATGAAGCTCCGAAAATGCCGGCTCTTTTTCTACCCGGTATCCCGGACGATGTGTAAACCTTGACGCCTCCTATGCCTGAGCTTGGCGACCTGCTTTTGAAGATGAACCCACAGAGTGCTTCGTGCTCGATCTCCTTCATCTTCTTCTTTGTCCATTCGAGCATACCTTCGGTATGGTCGATACCAGTTTTCACGGTCACGAGACGAGGACTTGCCGGGTCACCTGCCAAATGCATAGGTTCTCGCGGAACGGGAAGACCGTATTCAACCTCAGGACATACGGATACCCATTCAAAATACCGCCCAAGAGTCTCTTTGACATAAATGTCCAACTTGTGCCCGCCGTCGTAACGGACTCTTTCCCCAAGAAGGCAAGAACTGATTCCGAGCCTAATCTTTTCCATGTTAAGCGTATTTTAATAGGAACGGGCACAGCTATCAAGTAGCTTCGGACTTTATCACAGGAAGAAGAACTTACTTAAAAACTCGTGGGTAAACAATATCATGGATATGATAAACTTTTAATCGGTTAAGGGAAAAAAGGGTTAGAGGGCGTTGATTTCATGATCATAAAAGAGTCTGTTATTATCCACTCAACCATGGAGATGGTCTGGAGGACCTTTACCGATCTTACATGCTGGACCGCTTGGAATACCGTTATGAAGGATGTGAGTTCTGATGAGAAGTGCCTCACAAACGGGAAAGACCTTAAATGTTCTTTCCGTCCCTTTTTATTCCCGATCGAAGTTAGGATCAAGGTTGAGGAAGTCATACCGTATGACCGCGTTGTCTGGTCTGCAAGAAAAAAGGGATTATTCGCATTCCATGAATTTTTTTTCCGGAAGCATGAAAAGGGTATACTGGTTACAAGCAAAGAGACCTTTACAGGACTGCTCGCCAAAGCCTCCGGCTCTCTGCTCCCAGTAAAGACAATGCATGCTCTTACCAAAACCTTTCTGAAGGATCTTAAAAAGGCATCTGAAAGATAGTCACGATTATCCCCTATGCTGTTTCGCCATAAAGACCGTAATTGAGAATAGCCATGTCGGCGCAGCAGCATCGACTGAAAACGTTATTCTTTGATTTTGCATGGATAAAAGTTTTGATATAATCTGATTAATACTGGAAGTGCTTTCCGAACTAATACAGAGCACGCATTCGCAATACGCCGAAATCCCTCCTTGATTGGGGGAATTGAATGCAAAAAGATTCACTGTAGTGTTAAGAGCAGAGTCTATGGAAAGAATAAAGATAATAATAAAAGACATTACCTTACACGCAGAGCTTTTCGATACTAAAACTGCAAAGGCAGTTGCAGAAGCGCTACCGATAGAGACTGTTCCTGATGAATGGGGTGACGAGTTCTATTTTGAGATTCCCGTTGAAATGCCTCTCGATGATACGGCAACGACGAAAGTGAAGGTTGGGGATATCGGATATTGGCCTCCGGGAAACGCACTTGCGATATTCTTTGGACCTACGCCGATAAGCAGGGGTTATGAGCCGGTACCTGCAAGTGATGTTAACCTCGTTGGAAGAATCTTCGGCGATGCAACGGTTCTAAAACAGGTAAAAGGCGCAGTTAAGATAACGATCGAAAAAGCTGATTAAATTCTTTTGTGTCATTTCGGGACGCAGAGAGTTCAAATATCTTAAAAGAGTATCCCGATTCCGAGAAACGCCTGAAAAAGATAAAGGCAGATGATTATTACACCGAGAGCAAAGTGGGGTGTCCTCCAGTGCGAATCACGCCCTCTGATCCTTCTCGAAATTGAGAAAGTAGCGATGACAAGGAGGATTATGACCAAACCGATGATGAAATGAAGCGGATGTTCGAAGAAATGTCCTTCGTCGAGATACACTACTGTCAACCCGGCAAAAAAACCGGATATTCCCAACAAAGATAGAATCGGTCCGAATCTTCTGTGTCTTTTAATGATTTTGACTGTGGGCGCTGTGCCGCGTATTCTTTCTCTTCTTATCCTGAGACCAATCCAGCCCTGATAGAGGAATAAAAGAATTACAAGGATATTGTACAGACCATGGATATATTTCAAATAGGATATTATCAATCTATCAATCAAATGCTCCTCCACCTGTTACCGTTGCCTTTCTCAGCGCCTTCCTCAGAAATTCGACCGACGGCACATTCAGGAGTCCTCCAGACTCGTCTTTGAACATTCTTCACGCAAAACCGGATATATCCTGCGGATCGACGTCTTTGCCGTTAACAAGGACGGAGGGTGAGCCCTTAAGCCCAAGGGCCTGAGCCTCTTTGTCTCCGATACGGCGGAAAACTACTTCCGCTTTTATACCTTCCCGCCCCATAGCTTTTTCAATGTTATCCCTAAGGGCATCTTCAGATCCGCATTTTACAGACATAAAGCATTCAATCTTCATGAGACTTCATCTCAAATCCTTTCTCAGGCCTCCCACCGGAATCTCGCTGCATTCTTCTGTTAAGAGGTATCCGGCACCCTTATCCAACAGAAAGAAAAGATTTCCCTTCACCGGGTCGACCAGAGACGCGGGCAGAGAGGGGTCTCTTTCTTCAATGACCCTCTTTACTGCCGGTGCTTTCCCTTTTCCGCTTACCAGAAAAATTATATTTTCAGCATTATTAATAACAGGCAGGGTTAGGGTTATCCGGGGGTATCCCTTTTTTTTGTTTTTTACATATGCCACAAGATGATTTTTTTCTTTCAGGACTTGACTTTCAGGGAGAAGAGAAGCTGTATGGCCATCCTTACCGATGCCGAGAAAAATAAGACCGAAACCAGGTAAAAACGTGTCATCAAAGAAGCTCCTGAGATCATTTTCATATTCTTCAGCTGCTCTATCAGGTTCTCGTTCACCCTTAATCCTGTGGATGTGTCTGTCGTGCAAAGGAAGTTTTGACAGAAATGTCTCGAAGGCAAGCCTGTAATTACTATCCTCATGTTCCGGAGGAACGCAGCGTTCATCAGCCCAGAAAAAATGTATATTGCTCCAGTCATCTGTATCATTGAAAGGTTGGGAGCCGAGGATTTCGTAAAGCCTCCTGGGTGTGGAGCCCCCTGACAGGGCAACGGCAAATCTTCTTTTATGTTCAATATATTGCTCTGAGAGGTTTAGAAACATATCCGCCGCTTTGCTGCTTGCGCAATCCAGATCCTGAAATATCTGAAGCTTAAATTTACCCTTCGATATTTTCCTGACCATTCTTAATCCATCATACGCAAGGGATGTTAAATAATCAACTATTTTGGGATATGCGCGCAGCTTTTTCCGGTAAAAAACTCTTTCCTTATATATGTTAAATAAGTATTTACATACTGCAATGTATTATTTATAATATCTCAGTACTTTTGGAGTTATGGAGACCCAGCGACTTTAAAAGTCTCTGGGCTTTTTTGTTTTAATAACCAAGGCAAAGGGGAGGAATGATGTCAAAAAGGATTTACGTTGGTAACCTTTCATTCAAATCTACAGAAGAGGATCTTAGAGAGCTCTTTTCGAAGAGTGGAGAAGTTGAATCGGTAAAAATAATAACTGATGTAAACACAGGAAACCCTAAAGGCTTCGGCTTTGTCGAAATGGCAACTGCTGAAGACGCCAAAAAAGCTATAGAAGCACTGAACGGCACATCCTTTATGGAGAGGACCCTTGCGGTAAGTGAAGCAAGACCTCAGCAGTCAAGGGATAGGCGTGGCGGATTCGGTGGCCGTAAAGATAGTTTCGGCGCAGGCAGAGGGAGTTCCGGCAAGGGCAGAGGAACCGGACGGGGCTGGAGATAGACTGTTTTGGATATAAAAGTATATGGAAATGATATAGAAAAAGCACTAAAATCCCTTAAGCGTCAACTCCAGAAGGAAGGGCTTTTCAAAGAGATCAAACAGAGAAGCTTTTTTGAGAAACCCTCTGTAAAAGAGAAGAGGAAGAAAAGAGAAGCGCGAAAGAAAAGGATGAAGGCCCTCAGGTTCAAAAGATCATACTGATACGCGATTAAAAATGTATTTCGTTTGATTTCAGGGAGATGATGTCCGGGGTGATATGTAGTGTTCGGCTGTGAGTGTTTACTTATGAGAAATTGAACCCGAAAAGGAACTTTTCTAATATCCACGAAAAGGAAAAGACCTAACCTTTGATATTGAGCTCATTGAGATCAGTTAGCTTTTTTGTGTCAGCCGCAAGAAATCCTGCTCATAAGTTAGAATCTTCAGATTTGGTAATCGGTATGAAGAACCTACTGAAACCCGCTCCTGTGATATACTTTCCTTAAACAGAGTTTGCAAGCAGAAGGGAGGAAAGATTATGCATGGCCTAAGTTCGAGCGTTCAGGGGTTTTTATTAAAAGCATTAGTTTTGTTAGTATTCTTTTGTCCGGCATATGCCAACGCTAAGTCCGATATGGAGCTTTCTTCCGGTGAGAGCGTATATGTGTCTATTTATTCCAATGTATATACCGGTCCCAAGGCAGTCCGGTGTGAGCTGGCCGCAATGTTAAGTATACGCAACACAGACCCTAAGAATTCGATAACGATAATAAAGGCTGATTACTATGATACAGGTGGAAAAAAGATAGACAGTTACGTTACAAAGCCAATAAAACTCAAACCTTTGGAATCTACGTATATTTACCTAAAGGAGTATGATAAGAGAGGTGGGCCGGGTGCTAATTTCATAGTAAAATGGCAGTCCGAGAACAAGGTCAATCATCCTAATCATAGAAGGGGTAATGATCGGCTCATACAGAGGGATATCCTTTATCTGTCCGGGACAGATAGTCACCGAAACAACAGATTAGTCGGTTAAGCCTGAGAAGTTTGATTATGTCCAACCATATGAACACCGGGGAGATAAAAAAATTTGTGCAGAAAACGCTCGGTTGCGGGTGTCCGGAGGAAGTGTTCCGGCAAATAGATTATCAAGCCGATATCATGGCCGGAAACATTCTTTTGAGCGCGAGGATAAATATCGGCAACAGGCTCTTGGTATATGTGGCGGAGGTTGATAACACAGAAACAATAGAGAACCTTTTGCCGCAGCTTATCGATATCGGGAAGAAGGAGAGAGATGCTTTTGGATTCAACAGATTCAGGCTTGTGTTGGCAGTTGACGAAATCGAGGAAATGGAAAGGATTGCGACGGATTTGTTCGGGAAAATCAACAAGGATGAAAAGGTTCATCTACATGCAGTTTCCAAAGAAAATATGCCGGATTTCTCAAATACATGATTTCTGAGAGCATGGTTATGAGATGCTGTTCTCCTCAGGCAAACCCGCCGGGGCGGAAAATAATTCCCTATGGGCCGCAGACAGCGTGACACAAGACATGGTTGAATTTAAAGACATACTGCAGGCGGCAGAGAATATAAAAAATCATGTTCATAAAACTCCCATAATATTTTCAAACTCCTTCAGCAAGCTGGCAGGCGCCGAGGTTTATTTAAAGGCTGAAAACCTCCAGAAGACGGGCTCATTCAAAGTAAGAGGCGCGTTTAATAAAATGAGCAATATCAGCGGCGATGTGATAGCCGCTTCGATGGGAAATCATGCCCAGGCCGTTGCCTTTGCTGCGAACGGGCTCGGGTTACAGGCAAAGATAGTAATGCCTCTGACCGCGCCTATTGTGAAAGAAGAAGCTACAAAAGGATACGGGGGTGAGGTTATCCTTCATGGAGAGAATTTTAAGGAGGCGTTGGATTTCGCCCTTTCTCAAAGGGATTACATTTTTATCCATGCCTTTGACGATGAAGAGATAATCTCCGGCCAGGGGACAGTCGGGATAGAGATCATGGAAGATTTAAATGACATAGACTTTATCGTTGTTCCAGTTGGAGGCGGCGGTCTTATATCGGGAATATCAATTGCTGCCAAGACATTGTCACCGAATACCAAATTGATCGGTGTTCAGGCCGAGGCTGCAACATCGGCATATCGATCCTTTAAGGAGAAACAAATTTGTGAAAAACCGCCGTTGCCTACCCTTGCAGACGGCATAGCTATCGGCAGAGTGGGTGACAGGCCCTTTGAGATTATTAACAGGTATGTTGATGACATGATAACAGTCGATGAAAACTCTATTGCGATGGCAATACTACTTTTCCTTGAAAGGAAGAAACTGGTTGTAGAGGGTGCGGGAGCCGTGCCCCTTGCTGCATTAATAAAACAGCGGGAGTTATTTGAAGGGAAAAAGGTCGTCGTCGTGGTGAGTGGAGGTAATATTGACTTTACGGTGATCGACAGGATCATCAATAAAGGTCTTATGACAAGCGGGAGAGTAGGTATTTTTGAAGCAACTCTCGATGATATCCCCGGGAGTCTCCACTCTCTCACAGGGCTCATATCTGCCCGCAGAGGAAATATTATGAATATCTCTCATGATAGAATCACTGGAAACCTGCCGATAGGAAAGACGCGGGTTGTTTTCATAATCGAGGTGCGGGGGAAAGAACATTTAGAAGAAATTCTCTCAGATATGAGAAAAAAGGGATTTGATATCAAGGGGAGGGAAGATGTTTAAAGACAGGAGGGATTCCGGGGTTCAGCTCGCACTCTCGTTGAAGGAATATAAAGACCGAAAGGATGTGCTCGTTCTGGCACTGCCGAGGGGCGGAGTTGTGACTGGGTATGAGATCGCCCATTATCTGGGCGTACCACTGGATATTGTGATAGTGCGGAAAATAGGGTTCCCGGGCCAGTCTGAATTCGGGATAGGGGCGGTTTCGGAGACTGGAACTGTGGTTCTGAATGAGTCTACCATATCCACGTACGGCGTTCCAAAAGACTACATCGAGATGGAAATTTCGAAGCAGAAAGAGGAAATTTCGCGCAGAATCAAGCTATACCGTAAAGGAAAAGGACTTCCGGACCTCCGGGAAAAGACCATAATCCTTGTTGATGACGGAGTTGCAACGGGCGCTACGTTAAAGGCTGCAATCTCTGCTCTTAAGGAAGAAAAGCTCGCCCGGTTAATTGTCGCACTTCCCGTTGCACCCCGGGAAGTGGCTGAAGAGTTCAAGGGTATGGCTGACGAGTTCATTTGCTTGGAGACCCCTGCCGATTTCATGGCCGTCGGATCCTATTATTATGATTTCACTCAGGTTTCTGACGATGAAGTAGTGGAGCTATTGGAGAAGGCGAAAATGCCGTGACGGAATGGAACGTTCTTGCCACTGCTTGTCCCGGGGTACCGCACATGAGGAAACGAGAGACCTATCAGGTAATCATCAAAGACCTTCATATTCGAATAGGAATTGTAATTTTTGGGATTCCTGTATTACTATTTTAAAGAACCCGAAAATAGATTCCTATGTACAAACAACACTTTGGCTTCAAAGAACTGCCTTTTTCTATAGCGCCTGATCCTCGTTTCCTTTACATGAGCGAACAGCACCGCGAGGCTCTGGCGCATCTTGTCTATGGAATGAATGCGGATGGCGGCTTTGTCCTTCTCACGGGAGAGGTAGGCACGGGGAAAACGACCGTATGTCGCTGCATGCTTGAGCAGATACCCGAAAGTGCAGATATCTCCTTTATCCTGAATCCCAAAATGACCGTGGGTGAACTGTTGGCCACTTTTTGTGATGAATTAGGCATCGTTTATCCTGAAGGCAATCAAAGCGTTAAGGTTTTTGTAGATCGCATTAATGCATATCTGCTCGATGCACATGCCAGGGGAAGAAAAACAATCCTCATAATAGAAGAGGCCCAAAATCTCGGCCCCGATGTGCTGGAGCAGATTCGCTTACTGACCAATCTTGAAACCAACCGGCAGAAGTTGCTGCAGATTATCATGATAGGACAGCCTGAGCTGAAGGAGATATTATCGCGATCGGAACTGCGACAGCTGTCTCAGCGTATAACTGCCCGTTACCACATATGCCCGCTCACAAAAAGCGAAGTTGGTGCATATGTAGGCTATCGCCTGTCTGTTGCGGGGTCAAAGAGCAAATTGTTTCCCGATTCGATTATTGGTAAACTCTATCAGATGAGTTTTGGAATACCCAGGCTGATTAATGTTATATGCGATAGGGCCTTACTCGGTGCGTACGTTCAGGGCAAGGATACGGTTGATAAGAAAACATTGGTAAAAGCTGCACAGGAGGTCTTCGGAGAAAGGGATATCTATAAACGGCCGCGGAAAGCACTGACATGGGTATTGACATGTATAGTGCTTGTAATCTGCGGAGTTGCAGTTGCATCAACTTACTATAATTATAAATCAACAGTTAAGGCATCCGGTATTCTGGGACCAAAGGTAAGCACTTCAGAGATCAGGAAGAGTGATAATCTGCAATGGCCGGTGAGCCGACAGGTCGCGAAACGAGAGATCGATGATTCCCTCTTTTTATGGAGAATTCCTAAAATTTATGAAGCTGCTGTCCGTCCCCGGTATGAGGGGCAGGATGGCGTCCTGGGCCCTCAGAATCTAATCCGCTTAAATGATGTCTCATCGAAGGACGAGCCGTTGCTGATGAAGAAATTGAAGGATAAATAGACATGTCTTATATCCTCGATGCTCTGAGAAAATCAGAGAAAGAGCGCCGGCGCGGAACGGTGCCGGATCCGCTTACGGTGCAGGATGCCATCCTGCATGAGCCAAAACAGCGATCGTTTTGGCCGTACCTGATTATTGCAGTATTGATCCTGAACGTCGCGGTGTTGGGTTTGTGGTTTGGCGAGTGGCATCAAAAGAAGCCGGATAGGATGACGGCGCCTGCCAGGAAACAACAGGATGTGAAAACAGTCGAGACTTCTGACGAACATCAAAAAACGAAGGGCCATGAGGGCAAAACGGCTAAGGAGAGTGAGAAGTATCAGTCAACGCCTCTTCGCGAAAAGACAGCCGCAGACAAAAGTGCCGGAATGCAAAAAGTCCTGGACAAGGCAGATCAAAATCCTGTTTCGAAAGGATCACGGCAGGTTTATCCGGTTGCGCCGCAGGAGACTTCTGTGGTCACTTACAGTCAAACCAAACCTAATCCAGATAATGACAATGTAGCTCCGGTACCCAATAGAATATACGGTCTGAATGAATTACCTTCATCGATCCAGAAGAACCTGCCGGATTTTAATATCTCTGCCTTTATCTATTCCGATGACCCGGGTTCCAGAATGGTAAGGATAAATGGTCTGACGATAAGGGAAGGGCAGGATCTAATTGCAGGGTTGAAGCTGGAAAAGATAATTTCGGACGGATTGATCTTCAGTTATCAAAAATACAGTTTCCACGTTGGTCTGAAGTAGAAACTCCGCAGTCATTCAATCTTTACTTCGCCAAAATTAACATCGTATAATAACAATTCGATAAAATAAGCATTTAAAGATATGAAAGGATAAGGCATAATGAATATTGTCGTATGTATCAAACAGGTTCCGGACACTGCTGAGGTCAAGATTAACCCTGAAACCGGGACACTCGTAAGAGAAGGCGTACCGAGTATTATAAATCCCTTCGACATGCACGCGATCGAGGCAGGGATTAATATAAAAGAGCGTATCGGAGGGAAAGTCACCGTCATCACCATGGGACCTCCGCAGGCCGAGACCGCATTGAGAGACGCCCTGTCAATGGGCGCTGACGAAGCGGTGCTTCTTTCAGATAGTGCATTTGCCGGCTCTGATACATGGGCAACCTCATTCACTTTATCAAAAGCGATAGAGAAGATCGGAGCAGACATAATAATCTGCGGCAAACAGGCTATAGACGGGGATACCGCGCAGGTAGGTCCCGAGACTGCAGAGTTTCTGAACATCCCTCACATATCCTATGTGCGAAAAATCGAAGATGTCTCCGCGAATTCCATAAGGGTTCAAAGACTAATGGATGAGGGTTATGACGCTGTTGAATCATCTCTCCCCGTGCTTTTCACTGTGGTGAAAGAATTGAACGAACCAAGGCTGCCCTCCCTGAAAGGCAAGATGGCTTCAAAAAAAGCGGAGATTAAAAAATGGGGCAGGCCGGAGATTATGGCTGATGAAAACGACCTCGGTCTTAAAGGATCGCCGACACAGGTAAAGAACATATTCACTCCTGAAGCAAGGTCCGGAAGAAAGATCCTCGAAGGTAAACCCGAAGAACAGGTTGAGGCCTTAATTCAGGAGCTGAGGGGGATCAAATGCCTGTAATCGTCAACGTCGATAAGTGTAAAGGCTGTGAAGAGTGCCTCTCCTCATGCCCCTTTGACGCAATCGTAATGAAAGAGGGAAAGGCAGTCATCAACGAATACTGTCAGGTCTGCATGTCATGTATAAGTGTCTGTCCTGAGGGTGCAATTGTCGAAACTGAGAAGGAAGCGCCTGAAGAGGGGGATCTTCAGAGGTATAAAGGAATATGGATATTCGCAGAGCAGAGAGGTGGTAAGGTCTCCTCCGTGGCTTATGAGCTCCTGGGTATCGGGAGGAACCTTGCCGATGATCGCAAAACAGAGCTTTCTGCCGTTCTCTTCGGTGCTTCCGAGCCAGAAGCCCGTGAGCTTATCAGATGGGGTGCTGATAAAGTGTACATATCGAAAGATCAGATATTTGAAGGCTTTAATGACGAACCTTATTCGCAACTTCTTACTTCGCTTATCAGGGAACATAGGCCTGAGATAGTACTCGCAGGTGCTACTCCTATGGGAAGGTCCTTTATCCCGCGAGTTGCCGCAAGATTAAGGACGGGACTGACGGCAGACTGCACTTCACTTGCGGTCGATAAGGAGACTGGAAACCTTCTCCAGATAAGGCCGGCTTTCGGCGGCAATATCATGGCGACGATCCTCTGCCCGAATAACAGACCTCAGATGGCTACTGTCAGACCAAGGGTGATGAAGCGAGGACGGTATGACGAAGGCAGGAACGGAGTGATCATAGATGTTAACGCAGATGGTGTGTCTTCCAGGACAAAGGTTCTGAAAACAGTCAAGGAAGTCTCTGATATAACGGTCAATCTCCAGGAAGCCGACATTATAGTCTCTGGTGGGAGAGGGCTTGGAGATCCGGGGGGGTTCAAACTCATTGAAGAACTGGCGGAACTACTTGGAGGTGCTGTAGGGTCTTCAAGAGCGGCGGTAGACGCGGGGTGGATCCCTTACAGGCATCAGGTAGGTCAAACGGGAAAGACGGTATGTCCCAGAATATATTTTGCCTGCGGCATATCCGGCGCCGTACAACATCTTGTCGGCATGCAGTCATCGGATATCATTATTGCGATAAACAAGAATCCTGAGGCTCCTATATTTGATGTAGCAACATATGGAATAGTCGGCGACCTCTATGAGATTATTCCTTTGCTTATCAAAAGAATAAAGGAATCCAAGGGTATATCTTAATGCGGCTCACGTCGAACAGATTATTTTAGAATTGATATATCAATGTCATTACAGCTTGTCCGGAATCTCTCTTATAACTAAGTCTGTCTGAATTCTTGTTAAGAAGATTAAAGAAGGATTTTGAACAAGCGGGAATGACACAAATAAGGAAGAGGGTCATCTTAAGATGAAAATCGCCTTTGTCTTCCCCGGCCAGGGTTCACAATATATTGGGATGGGGAAGGAAATCTATGAGAACTTCGATGTTGCGCGTGGAGTATTCAAAGAAGCCTCCGATGAGTTAGGGTATGATCTTGCCGACATGTCTTTCAACGGACCGGCAGAGGAATTAAATAAAACCTTCAGAACCCAGCCGTGTGTTCTTACAGTGAGTATAGCAATCCACCGGGTATTGTTATCAAAAGGCATGAAGCCGTCGGTAGCAGCAGGCCATAGCCTCGGTGAATATTCTGCGATCGTGGCTGCGGAGGTCTTACGGTTCAGAGACGCGGTGAGGCTCACGGAAAAAAGAGGACGCTTTATGCAGGAAGCTGTTCCCGGGGGAAAAGGGCTCATGGCCGCTATCATAGGTCTTGAAAGGGACAGAGTCGATGAGATCTGCGGATCGGTGCAATCAGGATATGCTTCTCCGGCCAACTACAACTGCCCGGGTCAAATAGTAATCGCAGGCGAGAAAAGCGCCGTCGAGGAAGTGATGGAACTGAGCAAACAGGCTGGGGCAAAGAGAGTGGTGCCGCTTCAGGTCAGTGTACCGTCTCACTGTAAGCTCATGGATGAAGCTTCCAAAAGACTCGCAGAACTTCTTGATGAGATAGACTTTAAGCCTCCCGTGATACCCCTGGTGAATAATGCAGATGCCATGTTTCTCAATACTGTCGGAGATATAAAATCATCGCTCATACGCCAGCTGAACAACCCTCTTTTATGGGAAGATTCCATAAAGGCTATTACAGAATCGGGAATAGATACCTTTGTAGAAGTCGGTCCGGCACGAGTTTTATCGGGACTGATCAAAAGAATCGTTCCCTCCGCAAGAGTTTATAATGTGGAAGATATAAAAAGCCTTAACAAGACGCTCACGGAGTTGAGTTAGTCCTGTTTATCCTGAGAAGAGGGAAGCCAACAGGGTCGGAAAATGGTAGAATATGCAGGATGAAAGATTATATCGATAAATTTATACGCTACCTTGAGATAGAGAGAGGTGTGTCGGCTCATACGGTGCGGGCTTACAAAAAAGACCTCCAGGAATTTTCCGAATATGCGAAAACAACGCCCGATAAGATAGACATGATCGATGTACGCGGATTCATTGCGGATCAGATCAAGAAAGGCCTTAATAAGATAACCGTAAGCAGGAGGCTTTCCAGTCTGAGATCATTCTTTAAATTTCTTTATAGAGAAGGTTACATAAGATCAAATCCCGCAAAACTTGTCTCGAACCCCAAGGTTGCCAGGCTGTTACCGAAATTTCTCTCGGTTGACGACGTTTTCTCCCTTATCGAAAAACCAGAGGGAATCGGATTCATTCCTGCGCGTGACAGGGCTATCCTTGAGCTCTTATATTCAAGCGGCTTGAGAGTGGCCGAACTGGTGGGACTAAATATAGATGATATTAATATAAAAGAGTCTCTAACGAAGGTAAGAGGAAAGGGGAAAAAGGAGCGGATTGTACCGGTTGGGTCAAAGGCGATCGACGCTCTCAAATCCTACATGGTAGAAAGGATTCTTCTTAAAAGTAAGGACAGGGCACTGTTTCTAAACAGATTGAGGACAAGATTGACAGACAGGGGAGTAAGACGTATAGTAATAAAATATGCAAGGTTATTGTCTATTCACGGTAAGATAGGGCCTCATACACTGAGACATTCCTTTGCCAGTCATTTATTGCAGGGCGGTGCGGACCTAAGGGTCATACAGGAACTTTTGGGACATTCATCACTCTCTACAACACAGAAATATACCCATCTGGACATAACGCATCTAATGGACATTTACGACAGGGCACATCCCCTCGCAAAGGAAACAGAATGAGATTGGTTTATACCTCCTCCCCTTAACCCATCTCGCCAGGGGAGAGGGAGATGTTTCTTAAGATGTATTGATCCCGTCCCTTGAGGGGGATGGTGGGGGTGAACTAATGCAGATGATGACAGGAGAATAAATATAAGGAGCATGCATGTTTAAGGGAACAACGATACTGTGTGTTAGACGTGACGGGAAGGTCGCTGTAGGCGGAGACGGACAAATTACCATGGGAAATACGGTCTTGAAACAGAATGCCAGAAAAATCAGGAAGACGTATGGCGAGAAAGTCTTGACAGGATTTTCGGGCGCCACTGCGGATGCACTCACATTGTTCGAGAAGTTTGAGGGTAAGCTCGAATCTTACAGGGGTAATATTACGAGGGCCGCTGTTGAACTTGCAAAAGACTGGCGGACCGATAAGATATTGAGAAGGCTTGAAGCGCTTATTATTGTGGCTGACCTGGAACACACCTTCATCATTTCAGGTACTGGTGATGTTATCGAACCGGAGGAAGGGGTCGCTGCCATCGGTTCGGGGGGTGCTTATGCGCAAGCGGCTGCAAGAGCGCTAATAGAGAACACCGGCCTTTCAGCGCGAGATATCGTTGATAAGGCGATGCAAATCGCATCGGACATATGTATCTATACCAATGAAAAAATCACGATAGAGGAGCTAAATGGATAACCTTACGCCGAGAAAAATTGTGGAAGAGCTTGATAAATATATTGTAGGGCAACATAAGGCAAAGAAGGCTGTTGCGATAGCGATGAGGAACAGGTGGAGGAGGCAGAGGCTTTCCCCCGAGCTGAGGGACGAGGTGTTGCCAAAGAATATTATCATGATCGGTCCGACCGGCGTAGGTAAAACGGAGATAGCGAGGAGGCTTTCGAAACTTGCGAATGCTCCGTTCGTGAAGGTCGAGGCTTCAAAGTTCACGGAAGTCGGCTACGTCGGCCGGGACGTCGAGTCGATGATAAGGGACTTAAACGAGATATCCATCAGCATGGTTAAATCAGAGCATATGGAAAAGGTTCAGGAAAAAGCAAAGGTTCTCGCAGAGGAGCGGCTTCTTGATCTCCTGCTCCCTGCTCCAAGAAGTGTGAGAGGGACAGGGCTGGAAGAAGAGGAGAAGGAAAAACAAAAGGAGACAAGAGAAAGACTCAGGATACAGTTAAGAGAAGGAAAACTCGACCATAGATATATCGATATCGAAGTGAAAGAAAAAATGATTCCCTTTGGCGTAGTTTCGAATGTAGGACTTGAGGATCTCGAGATAAACCTCAAGGAGATGCTGGGAAATTTTCTGCCCGAAAAATCAAAAAGGAAAAAGGTCAGGGTTCCTGAAGCATTGAGTATAATACAGCAGGAAGAGGCGGGCAAACTGATCGACGTCGATAAAGTAACAAAGGAGGCGGTCGAAAGGACGGAGCAGTCAGGGATAATATTCATCGACGAGATAGACAAGATAGCGAGCAGGGGATACGCACACGGTCCCGACGTCTCCCGCGAAGGCGTTCAGAGAGACCTTCTGCCGATAGTAGAAGGCACAACGGTCAGCACCAAGCACGGTACTGTAAAAACAGAGCACATCCTTTTTATCGCTGCCGGTGCCTTTCATATGACAAAACCATCCGACCTGATCCCGGAGCTCCAGGGCAGATTTCCGATCAGGGTTGAGCTTGAACCGCTGGGAAAAAACGAATTCGTAAGGATACTGACAGAACCATATAACGCCTTAATTAAACAATATACCGCACTTCTTTTTACGGAAAACGTCACTTTAGACTTTACAAAGGATTCAGTTGACGAGATAGCCGACATCGCAGCCCTTGTTAATGAAAAGACGGAAAATATCGGTGCAAGAAGACTTCATACCGTCCTTGAAAAGCTTCTTGAAGACATTTCCTTTGAAGCTCCCGAGAAGAAGAACGGAAAACTTGTCATAGACAAACAATATGTTAGAGATAAACTCAGCGAAATCGTGAAGGACGAGGATTTAAGCAGGTATATCCTTTGATGAGGTCGTTCTTTCGCAAATAAATGAAAACATAACCACAGAGACACGGAGACACAGAAAAGTTACAAGAAGGCTATAGAATGAATTATTAATGAATTCAAATGGTTCTGATTTATAAATATGAGAGATTCTCTTTACTTTTCTTTGTGCCTCAGTACCTCAGTGGTTAAGACGTGTTTCTTTCAACTTAAACACGGAACAGGGAATAAAGTGTAAGCATAAACCACGATTTTGAGGTATGGTAAAAATAGTAAATTCTCTGTTCAACTATTTTCCGTGTCTCCGCGTCGTCTATTTCTTCATCACTATTACTCTTCTTGCCTCCTGCGCCACTTATGAGAAATATCCGGAATCAGGTTATGCCGTTGCCTCATGGTATGGTTCCGAGTTCCACGGCAGGCCGACATCGTCAGGAGAAATATTCAATATGTACAGTTTTACCTGTGCCCATAAAGAATTCCCCTTCGGCACCAGATTGAAAGTTACAAACTTGTCGAACAATAAAGCAGTCAGCTGTCTGGTAAATGACCGTGGGCCCTTTATAACAGGAAGGGATATCGATTTATCCTATGCCGCAGCCGATGAAATCGGGCTCATCGGAAAAGGGACCTCCAGGGTAAGGATAGAGCATATGGGAAGAGATACTGCTTATGTGAAAGAAGTGATATTCTTGACGAATACGGGCCCGTTCGCGGTTCAGGTCGGTTCTTTCAGGGAACTTTCGAATGCTGTGAGGCTCAAGGAAGTTCTGGAACTCAGGTTCGACAAAGTGCATATCAACGAGGTTGAGATGAAAGGCGGCAGAGTTTACAGGGTGAGGATCGGCAAGTTTCTCAAAACAGAAGAGGCGTTCCGGCTCGCAAGAAGTCTCGCGGACGAAGGTTACAGTGTTTTTATAGTAGGATACGATGACAGAATATGACCGCTCACTCCTACGATATTATTAACGTTAACGGTCTTATAATTGATTAGATATTATCCCAAAAATCTCCCCCTCACCCCTCTTCGCCAAAGAGGGGTGTTATTCCTCCCTTTGGCAAATGGAGGTCAGGAGAGATTTTACAAATTGATGCATTCATTATTTTGAGACTGTTAATAAGTCCTCCCTCTGATTTCCCTCGTTTGACAAGCAAAGCGTTATCTGATAGGTTTTTATCAGAACAAATAGCCGCTTGAGTTTAAAAAGGATGGAAGAGTTGTAACGCATGAACAACACGTATCTCGGGAAATTGGATTCTGCCGACCCACTCTACGATATTCTCTTTTCTTATATATGTCCTGACGTGAAAGAACCGCATTTTCACGTGAACAGAATGTCATCACGCATGGTGTATAAATATACGGAAGAAAAATCGAGGATCGCCATAATAGGCAAATTTTTCAGGTTGAACGACATAAAACAGGAAAGAGTTCTCAGAATCAAAAACGAATATGACAATCTCAAAAAAATCAGAAGTTACGGATTCGATACCTTTCCGAATTATGTTGTTAGGCCTATAAGCCGGGAAGAGCGCATCGGGCTTGCATTGATAGAGGAATTTATTCATGGGAAAGACCTTGATTATTATTTGAAAAAGGCAATTTATGAAGGAAAATATCTGTCCCTGAAGGATAGACTTTCGAGGCTCGCGGTTTTTTTGTATGCATTGCATAAAAAGACGGAAACAGGGTCCAGTGTCGATCTCGATTCAGTAAGCGCATATTTCCTTAAGATAATAAGGAAGTTATACAAACAACTCGTCATATCGGATTATGAAGGCAAGACATATTTGAAACTGATGGATAAATGGCTCAACAGGAGTTCACTCCGTGAGGCAAAAAATGTAATTGTTCACGGTGATGCCACTCCCACCAATTTCATCTTCACAGAAAAGGGTGATGTGGTCGCCATAGACCTTGAGAGGCTAAAAAACTGTGATCTGACTCTTGACATAGGGATGATATGCGGGGAATTGAAACACGCATTCATGTGGAGGACAGGCGATCCCTATGCCGGTGAAGCCTTTATCAGACATTTCCTTAAGAGCTATGCCGGTAATTTCCGTGACGATAAAAAAGCATTCACGGAAATTACCTGGAGAAACCCGTTTTACATGGCGATGACCGAACTGAGGATCGCACGGAACGACTACCTCGACTGGAACTACCGGAAACGTCTTGCCTTCGAGGCTATGGAATGCCTGAAATGGGGCTTGAAACTGAAATGATCAGGGCGGTATTTTTTGATCTTTACGGTACACTGATCGATATAAGTACGGATGAATACGATTCCTGGGTTTATGAAACCCTTTCGCGGTATCTCAATTATCACTCGGTGAATATAGCGGCTGAAGAACTCAAAAGGGAATATTTTGATGCGATAAGGCAATATCTAAACCAGAGTAGAGAATTGCATCCTGAGGTCGATGTATATAAAATATTTTTTGGCATAGTGAATAAGTATGGAAAAAAAAGATTTACGAAAGGCATAATTATCGATATCGCCATGCTTTTCAGGTCTCTGACCATCAGACGCTTCAGCGTGTTTGAAGGTCTTTACGATGCACTGATTTCGCTGGGCAAAAAAAATAAACTTGCGATCATCTCTGACGCCCAATGGGTTTTTGCAGAGCCTGAAGCCGCAATGCTCGGGCTCGATCAGTTCTTTGATCTCAGGTTTTTATCGTCACGGTTCGGCTTCAAGAAACCTGACGTCAGGCTCTTTCATTACGCTATGGAGAAGCTTCGTGTTGCCCCGGGGGAATCGGTATATATCGGCGACAATCCGTACAAAGACCTTATCGGTGCAAAAAAAGCGGGAATGAAATCCATACTCTTCAGGTCTCAGTGCCGCGAATATGACGGCTTTCAACCTGACGGATGTTTTTACGATTATGCAGAATTGGAGAAAACATTGCATGAGATTATATATGCGAAATAATGATCTGTATGACCTGAAGGAAATCAGGAAGAAAAATAATCGGTGCAGTAACGAAAGGAGTCGTAATGAATATTGATATTAACGGCAGGACAAGGATAACAGGACTCTTTGGATATCCGGTGGAACATACTCTGTCCCCCGCGATGCATAATGCTGCGTTTCAGGAACTTGGTCTTAATTACTGTTATGTTCCTTTCCTTGTGCATCCGGATCATCTTGCAAATGGCGTGAAGGGGATAACAGCGTTGAATCTGGCCGGTGTAAATGTCACTGTTCCACACAAGGAAAAAGTAATACCTCTGCTTGATGAGATTCATGAAGAGGCGTCCTTTATAGGTGCGGTCAATACAATTGTGAATTCAGAGGGAAGACTCATTGGTTATAACACTGACGGTAGAGGATTCATGCAATCCCTTTCCGAGAATGGCATTTCCATAGAGGGTAAGGACATAATAATAATCGGCGCCGGCGGGGCATCGAGGGCGATAAGTTACTATGTGAGCCAGAAAGCAAAAATATTACATTTATATGACATCGATAAAGACAAGGTGGAAAAACTTGTACTTGATTTAAAGCAGATCCGTAATAATATATCCCTCACTAAAGACGTATCGAGCATTGAGAACTTTGATATAATTATTAACGCTACACCTTTAGGATTAAAAGAAAAAGACCCGTTACCTTTTAATACGGTTCATCTGAGAAAAGAACAGATTGTTTGTGATCTCATCTATAAAAAGACGCCTCTCCTTGAACAGGCCGGAAATAAAGGATGTGTTACCCTCAATGGCCTCGGCATGCTTTTATGGCAGGGCATCTTTGCCTTTGAACTATGGACAGGAAAAAGGCCGCCGGTTGAGGTGATGCGCAGTGCCTTGTTGAATGCCTCATAGGACAACAGGTCGATATTCCCCGCCCTTGCTGCAAGTTGCCTGATAGTCAAGACTGACCATTCATAATTAATTAATAAAATCAGGATGTTATGATATGGCACTCTTTTTGCTTTTTAAAATAATTCAGAGATTTCTAAATATGAGCGAATACTTTCATTGTTTGACAAGGACAGATTTTTTTGATACTCGTTTATATAGATGAGAAAAAGCTTCATTCTTATAAACTTTTAGAATTTTCTGATATATTCGGATCATGGCCGGTAAATATGAGGAGGTGATGATTCTTCATCGAAGATTGTTTTTAACGTGAGCTTTAGAAATATCTAAGGAGGTGACTTTATGAAGGAAGAGAATATCTTAAATAAAAAACTCCTGAAGGCAGTTGAATCGCAGGGAATAAACAGGAGGGATTTCCTGAAATACTGTGCCGCTACGGCTGCATTGTTCGGTCTTTCTGAATTTGAGTTTACTACAAAGGTTGCCCATGCAATCGAGGCGACTTCGAAGAAACCGCCTGTGCTCTGGATTGAAGGGCTTGCCTGCGCTGGGTGCACCATTTCGCTCACACAGAGTCTTTATCCCCCTGCGTCTAAAATTATTTTGGATAAAATATCGCTTAGATCACACTGGACTGTAATGGCAGCCGCCGGGGATATGGCAGAAGAGGTGTTAAACGCAACAATAAAAGAAGGCGGATATATTTTAATCGTGGAAGGTGCGATCCCTTCTGCTGATGACCGTTTCTGGATGCACGCAGGTGTTCCCGGCAGGCATCATTTTGAAGAAGCGGCTAAAAAAGCGACGTCGGTCCTTGCTGTGGGAGCCTGTGGTGCCTTCGGAGGCATCCCCCGGACCACTCCAAGCAAGGGAATATCCGTCA
>Ga0316628_100000231_pt1 | contig 35218 bp, 27 predicted proteins | sample OWC_Aug_M2_C1_D5_FD_207648 | JGI IMG/M metagenome (GOLD analysis project Ga0316628, IMG submission 207648) | Wetland soil microbial communities from Old Woman Creek delta, Ohio, United States - OWC_Aug_M2_C1_D5_C | ecosystem: Environmental > Terrestrial > Soil > Wetlands | place: USA: Ohio...
ATGTCGGTGGTCCCCAAAGTTTGGCTGAAGTAGCGGGCTGAGTCGTCTCAAATTCTTCACTCCAATTCTGATCCATGGCCCGCCACTCATTCGATTCGCCAAGGATCGCGCACTTTTCGTGGCGCCGGCGTTACAACTCCGCGCCGGCGCCGCATCTCGGTTATACTGTCGCGGCGCATGAAATTTGTCCGCTGCGAGCCGCATGCCACAGCATTGAAAATTCGCGCGGCGCTTGGAGTTTTCTTGTATCCCTTTATTCATCTTGGTCCCGTGACGCTGGGCACTTACGGCATGATGGTTGCCGTCGGCCTGATCTGCGCGTTTTTTATTCTTCGCGCGGATTTCGTGCGCCGCAAAGTGTCCGCCGACGCCGAGGCCATCATCGGCATCACCGGCCTCGCGGGACTTGCCGGTTCCAGGCTCTACCATCTGCTCGAAAGCCCCGCTGAATTTTTCGCCGACCCGTGGCCGCAGCTTTTCAGCACCATGGGATTTGCTTTTTTTGGCGCGGTGATCGGCGGATTCATCGCCCTGTTTCTGCTCGCCCGGCGTTTTCGCATCGCTCCGCTGCTCATGCTGGACGTGGCTTCGCCGGCGGCGGCCATGGGGTACGGGATCGGCCGCATCGGCTGCCTGCTTTCCGGCGACGGCGATTACGGCATCCCCACGTCCTTGCCCTGGGGCATGAGTTTTCCGAACGGAATCGTGCCGACGACCGAGCGCGTTCACCCCACGCCCATTTATGAGTTCCTCGTGGCGCTGGTGATTTTCTGGATTCTCTGGAAGCTGGGCGAGCGGGGCTTGAAGAAACGCGCGCCGAATGGAATGGTCTTCGCGGCGTATCTCGTGCTCACCGGCATCGCGCGATTTCTCGTCGAGATGATTCGCATCAATCCGCGGTCGTTCTACGGGCTTTCCAACGCGCAAGCGGCCAGCGTCGTTTCGATTATCGCCGGAATTCTTCTGTTCCTCGTTTGCCGCCGCGCCTCGCCGGCGCCGCGCCGCGCATAACATCCGCAACGCGCGCCCTTAGTGGTAATCTCAGAAGCAGCTATTCACGATTCAGCGAGCGTGGCTGAAGAGGTGAGCAATGCGGCGTCCAATCGGAGTGAACATCCTCGTGGTTTGCATGACTGCGGCTGGTCTGGGTTTCGCCGCCGTGGGATTTGTTTTTTTCTTCATGGGATCGACGGGAGCATCGGCCACGGCGCCTACCAGCGGAGCCGCCGCGGCCCTGGTCGCGGCGCTCGGAGCCGCCGCGGGAGTAATCTTCCTGCTGTTTGGCGGATTGCATGTGGTCCTGGCATTCGGAATCTTCAAAATGCGCAACGTGGCCCGCGTCTTTACCATTTTTCTGTTTGTGCTGATCGGGGCGGGAGCGTGCCTGGGTTTGATCGCCACGCTGTTGAGCTATAGCCATGTCGCGCTCATGTGGAATATTTCGCTGCTGGCACTGGATGCGCTGGCGCTCTGGTATTTGCTTCGCCCGTCAACCAAGGAAGCATTTGGCGCGTGATTACTTTTCTGGCGTTGCGCTTCGCGAAGTGATTATAATCCGCGGCGGCGCGGCTTTTTACCGCGTGGGCTCCAGTAGAGCCTACGTCCGATTATGATGTGCGCTCCAAGCGGAGTCCACACCCGGAGCCCACACCCGGACTCAGTTTGCTCCGGCACGAGGAGACTTCCATGCCTGCACGAATCAAGACGACAACTGTTGGCAGCTACCCCGTGCCCTCCTGGATGGTGGGGAACACCTCGCGCCTGGTTCTCCGCGATGCCGTCATGGCGGTCTTGAAGACTCAGGAACTCGCGGGACTCGACCTGGTCACCGACGGAGAACTCATGCGATTCGATCCCAGCCATCCGGAGACGAACGGGATGGTGGATTATTTTGTATCGCAGATGGACGGCATCCGTAAGGAGTTCACCCTCTCCGATTTTGACCGTTATCGCGCCGACCGCGCCACCGGATACCGCCTCCTCACCGCCGGCATGGCCGTCGGCAAGATCCAGGAAGGCACTCTGAATCTTCCCAGGGACTACGAGTTCGTACGCGCGCTGACCAAGTTGCCGCTGAAGTTTACGTGCACCGGTCCGCACATGCTCGCCAGGGTTTTGACGAACTGTTCCTACAAAGATGTGGCAGACCTGGCCATGGATCTGGCGGCCGTGCTTCGCCGGCAGATCGAATTCATCGAGGCGGATGTGGTGCAGCTGGATGAAGCCAGCATCGTCGGGTTTCCCGAGGATGCGCCGTGGGCTGCGGAAGCCATCAACCATGTATTGGACGGCGTCTTGAACGAAAAGGCTGTGCACATCTGTTTCGGCAATTACGGCGGGCAGCCCATGCTGCGAGGATTCTGGCGGGACATGATCCCGTTCCTTAATTCCTTGCGCACGGACCATCTGGTGCTGGAATTTGCGCGGCGCGGCTACGATGAAATCGCTTTTTTTTCCGATCTCGATCCGAAGATCAGCCTGGGAATCGGCCTGATCGATATCAAGGACAATGAAGTGGAAACCCCGGACCTGATCGCGTCGCGGATTGAGCACATCGTCAACACCCTGGGCGCAGAGCGCCTGCGCTACGTGCATCCTGATTGCGGTTTCTGGATGCTGCAACGCAGCGTTGCCGATCGCAAGATGCGTGCTCTGGTGGAAGGAAGGGATTTGTTCGAAGGGCGGGTCTAGGGGCCGCGAAAAACTCAAACGGCCGTCATTCCGAGGCATGTTTCTTGCCGAGGAATCCCTCTTTTCCTGGGTTTCAATCGAAGAGGGATTCCTCGCTTCGCTCGGAATGACGGAAAATGCGACTTTTTCCGCAACCTGTCTAGCCGGGTTTTTGCCTGAAGCCAGCCGGAGGAGAGATGGCGAGCCTATCCATCACCGACGACGAGAAATCCGCGGTTCGAACGCGGCTCTTCCACCACCTGGCGGGAATGGTTCTGGTTCCCACCATCAAGGCGCTCTGGGACCGCAAGGTCTTCGATGAATTTCACGGTTCCCCCGAACCCGTGAGCCTCGATCAGATCGAGAAGCAAACGCATGGCAACCGGGGCTACCTGCGCGTCGCGCTCCGCCTTCTGGCTTCTTGCGGCTGGCTGGAAGAGAGAAGAGAGAAGGAAAGTCGCAACATCAGCTACTCACTCACCAGAAAGGGCATGACCGGGACGAAATTGGCCCCGCTGTATGGAGAGGCCGTCTCCTTTCTTCCCAAGGCGATTTTCCTGGAAGATTTCTTGTTCGGAAAATCAGGAGAAACGGTTCTGCCGTCACTGCACACCATGGTGGCTAGAAGTGAAGACCACTGGAATATTCCCGCCGAGGAAGATTCCGTGAAACGCGAGGTGCACGATCAGGTCCGGCAGCACCTGAACGGGCTTCTTGTCGGGCCGGCCATGGTGGCTCTGGCTCGGGGAGGGATTCTGGAGCGACTGGCCCAGGGGCCGCTGGAGTTGAGCGAAGTTGCCGGGAATCGCGCCAGCCTTTCCCTGATTTTTGATCTTCTGGCGCTGCAAGGCTGGATCGCGCGCGAGCAATCGCACGTGTGGCTCACGCCTGCGGGACACTATGCGTCGCAGATCGCAACGTCGTACGGAGTCACCGTTTCCTACCTTCCGCTCATGAATGTCCTGAGCACGCTTTTATTCGGCAATCCGCGCATTCCACGGGTCGATGAGACGGGTTCCGAGCTGCTCGTCAACCGCGGCATGAATGTCTGGGGAAGCGGCGGCGCCCATAAAACTTACTTCCGAAAAGTGGATGAAATTATTGTGGAGATTTTCAACCGCCCGCTCGCCGAGCAGCCCCAGGGCATCTGCGACATGGGGTGCGGCGACGGCACGCTGCTCGAGCACCTATACTGCGTGGTGAAGACGCAGACGGCTCGCGGAGCTGTCCTGGACAAACACCCGCTGATGATTGTCGGCGCCGACTTCAATAAAGTGGCCCGCCGGATTACCAAGCAGAGATTCCGGCAAGCGAAGATTCCGGCGCATTTCGTCATCCACGGCGATATCAACCGCCCGGCCCAACTGGCGAGCGATCTGGAAGAGCTCGGACATGATATTCATAATCTGCTTCATGTCCGCTCGTTCCTGGATCACAATCGGCCCTACTTGCCGCCCGCGAATTATGTCAAAGGAACGCGGGAAGGAACCTCCACCGGCGCGTTTGCTCATCTCGGGCAGGAAATTCCGTGCGACGAACTGGAAGAAAACCTGGTCCGGCATCTGCGCCGCTGGGCGCCTTACGTCGGCGGCTTTGGCCTCCTGGTCCTGGAACTCCACACCCTGCCGCCGGAATTGACGGCCGCGAATCTGGGAAAGACTCCCGCCGTGGCTTACGACGGCACGCATGGATATTCGGACCAATACCTGGTTGAGCTGCCGGTATTTCTAAAATGTTGCCGCGAGGCCGGGCTGCAGGCCGATCCGCGCTTTCAGTTCCGCTTTCCAGCCTCGGAACTTGCGACCGTCAGCATTAATTTCTTCACCGCGCTGAACAATCGCATCGCCTGAGTTGTTTCGGTGGAATCTCCGCGCAACCAGGGAAATTCGCCTAATGGCACTAAAATCGAAGAGGGATTCCTCGGCAAGAAACATGCCTCGGAATGACGACGCGAGGAGGGAGCGGCCTGTTGAGGCGATTACTGCAAATTCGCTCCCGGCGACTTGACGGGAGCGGCCTCCGGTTTGCCGGAGGCGTCCACCATTTCCACCGGGCCGTATTTTTCCAGAACTGATTTTATTTTTCCCGCGTCGCCGACGGCAACCAGCTGCATGGTCGCCGGATTGATATATTTCTTCGCCACGCGCTGCACATCGTCCGCGGTAATGGCCGCAAGTTGCGCCGGATATTTGTCCCAATAGTCGGCGGGAAAATTGTAGGCCTTGCGCGTGATGGCGTACCCGATCAGTTGCTGCGGCGATTCCAGCGTCAGAGCAAAGCGCGCCACCACGGATCGTTTGGCGGCGTCCAGTTCCGCCTCCGGCACCTTCTCGTCGCGAATGCGGTTTAACTCGCGCAGGAATTCCGTCATCGCCCCTTCGGTGACTTCCGTGCGCAGGTCTCCCCCTGCCGTCCACGGGCCCGCATATTTCCGGGCGATCAAATTGCTGTAGACGCCGTAGGTGTAGCCTTTTTCTTCCCGCAGATTCAGAAACAGGCGGCTGGCCGATCCCGCTCCCAGAACTTCGTTCATCACCACCAGCGCCGGATAGTCCGGGCTGGTGCGTGCGATCGCGAGGTTGCCCATCAGCAGCGTCGTTTGCACGGAATCCGGCCGGTCCACCAGAAACACTTTGGCCTGCGTTGCGGGCCCCGGTCCCGGCGGAAATTTCACGGACACTTTCGTGCGTTTCCATTCCGCCAGCCACTTGCGCAATTTGGGAATCAGGACGTCCGCGTGGACGTCACCGGAAATCGCCAGGGTCGTATTTTGCGGGGCGTAGTGAGCATCATGCCAGTTCGCGAGCATCGCGGGCGTCATCGCGTCCAGCGATTCCGGAGTCGACGTCACCACGGCCGCCGGGTAGGAGCCGTAGAGCGCGCGGCTCATCGTCTGATTGGCCAGAAAATTGGGCTGTGAGCGCTGCTGCAAAAGACCCGGTTTGGCGCGGGACGTGTATTGCGCCAGTTCGTCGGCGGGGAAACTTGGATGAAGCAGGACATCGGTGGCCAGGGCGAACCATTGTTCGAACGTGTCCGATAGTCCCGATGCGTAGAGCCCAGTAGAGCCGGAACCGAACCCCGCGGAAGCGGAAAGAGACGCCCCCAGCGAGTCAATTTGCTCCGCAATTTGCTTGCTCGTGCGAGTTTTTGTTCCTTGGTCCAGCAAGCGCGCCGTCACCCCGGCGAGGCCTGGAAGGTTCGCCGGTTCATAGAGCGGCCCCGCGCCATCGATGTCAAATTGCACGGTGACGAGCGGGAAGCGGTGATCCTCGAGGATCATCAGGTGGATTCCGTTTGGAAGAACGGTCTCGACGGGACGCGGCAGCGTCACCTTCAGAATTTCCTTGGAAACGGGCGCGCGATTCAGCCGCTCGACTTTGCTGGCGGGAATCGATTTGTCCTGGCCGGTATCGACCTGGCCCCAGCCTGCCGCCGGCAATGTGGCGGCCAACACAACAGCGAATGCAGCCTGCGGAAAAAATTTCGCGCGAATCGTCAATCTCATTGGGTTTCCTCTCGGGCCTTACTGGGCCGCGGACGCCTGCGCTCTTGGAACAGTCAGCATAACGGTGCTTTTGGTTGGCTCCAGATACTGGCGGGCCACGCGCTGAATATCGGCGGGCGTGACTTCGCTGTAATTCGCCAGTATCGAATTGATGAGCGCCGGATCATGGAAATACACGGCATAGCGGCCCAGCATGCGCGCGCGATTGAGCGTGCTCGTTAAAGACTCGGCCTGGCCCAGACGGTCCTGAATGCGCACCTTGTTCATTTCCGCCGGCGTCACTCCTTCTTTTTTCACGCGCTCGAACTCTTCGGCAATCAGCTTCTCGACCTCTCCCGCGTCTTGCCCCGGTTTCATCAGCGCGATGGCCTGGAACAGGGAAGTGCCGCGCCTCTGGTCAATCCCTCCGCCCACCTGCAGGGCCACGGCTTTTTCCTTGACCAGCAGTTGGTAGAGCCGCGAGGAAGGTCCGCCGAACAGGATGTCCCCGAGCATGTCGAGCGCGTACCAGTCCGGCGTATTTGCGGGAACCGTTTTGTAAACAATATCGATGCGAGGGAGACGCGCGAACGAATCTTCAATCTGCGCGGTGCGTTCGGCGGTCTGCGCGGGTTCGGACATGTCCACGGCGGGCGGGATAGGTTGCGAAGGTATGTCCTCGAAGTATTTCTTGATTTTCGCAAGCGCCTCGGCGGTATTGAAATCTCCCACCAGCGAAAGGACCGCGTTGTCGGGCGCGTAGTAGGTCTTGAAAAATTGCGCGGCATCCTCGAGGCTCGCCGCGTTCAGGTCGGCCATCGAACCGATGGTGGAATGCTTGTAGGCGAAATTGTCGTAGGCCAGTGCCTCGATGGTTTCACCGGTTTTTCCATACGCCTGGTTGTCCATGCGCAGGCGGCGCTCTTCCTGGACGGTGCTGCGCTGGTTGTCGAGATTGGCTTGCGTGATGCGCAGCGCGCGCATGCGGTCGGATTCCAGGAACAGCGCCATGTCCAGCTGGTTCGCCGGGACTCGCTCATAATAATTCGTGGAGTCTTCGCTGGTCGTGCCGTTGACGTCGCCGCCGTTCACGCGCACCAGGATCAGATGCTCGCCCTTGCCCACATTTTCCGAGCCCTGAAACATCATGTGCTCGAACAGATGCGCGAACCCGGTGTGCCCGGGCAGTTCGTTTCTCGAACCCACATCGTAGGTAATGCACAAGGACACGGTCGGGGCCGCATGGTCTTCCGAAAGCACCACCCGCAGGCCGTTTTTCAGCGTGAACTGCTGGATGGGAATCTGCACGCCCGAAACGGCAGCGGCCGGCGCGGGCGATTTTTGCGGCGGCGCCGCGGGCGTGCCGGCCGCGATGGCCAGCGCCAAGACGAACCCGGCGGTGCAACGGAAAAGGAAGCGCTTCATGTTGTGTACTCCAACCAGGGGCATTTCACACTGGTACTTTATCCTACTTTCAATGGACGGCTCCCGACAGCTAAAGTTTCACTGCCGTTTAGGAATCTTCGCGTCCATAATAATAAAATAATAATTTTGCGAGCCTGGTAGTTCAGAAGTTCGATGGCGACGTATGGCGATAAGGCTGTATTGGGCATCAAACACTTTTTGGAGGTAAACTTCAGGGTCCATGGAGAATGCGCCGGTTGCGAACACCAACGCCATAGAAGTTCTTTCCCTGACGCGCCGCTTTGGCGCGCTGGTTGCCGTCGATCATCTGAAATTTTCCTGCGCGCCGGGCGCGACCTTCGGATTGCTGGGGCCCAATGGCGCGGGTAAAAGCACGCTCATCAAGATGCTGACGACTCTCTTGCCGCCGAGCGAGGGCACCGCGAAGATTGCCGGGTTCGATCTGGTGCAGCATCCCGAAGCGGTGCGCCGGAAAATCGGATACGTCTCGCAGATGCTGTCCGCTGACGGTGATCTGACCGGATACGAAAACCTGCTGATTTCGGCGAAGCTTCACGGAATTCCGCGCGCCGAGCGCGCCCGGCGAATGGCGCAGGCGCTGGAATTCATGGACCTGGCGCATGTTTCCGGCAAGCGCGTGCGGCAGTATTCCGGCGGGATGATCCGGCGCCTCGAAATCGCGCAATCCATGCTGCACCGCCCCAGCGTCCTGTTCATGGACGAGCCTTCGGTGGGGCTCGATCCGTCCGCGAAACGATCGGTGTGGGAACGCATCCGCGAACTGCGCCGCGAATTTGGCACCACGATTCTGCTGACCACCCACGACATGGAAGAGGCCGACCAGCTATGCGACACCGTGGCCGTCATGCATCGCGGAGTATTGGCCGCGATGGACACTCCGGCGGTGCTGAAGGCGCAAGTGGGTCCGGCGGCCACGCTCGACGATGTGTTCATCCATTTCACGGGCGCCACGATTTCAGAGGGAGGGGAACTCAGAGATGTCGCTCGCACACGAAGCACCACTCAACGCCTGGGATGAACCGTTTCCGGGCGCGAATTATCTGCGCCAGACGTTTGCCGTCGCCGAGGCCGATATCCGCAAATTGATTCACGATCCCGTGGAGCTTTTTACGCGCATGGTGCAGCCGGTTCTGTGGCTGCTGATTTTCGGGCAGGTTTTTAATCGCGCGCGGGCCATTCCTACGGGCGGGATCAGCTACCTGGATTTTATTTCGCCTGGAATTCTGGCGCAGAGCGTATTGTTTGGCGCTATTTTCTACGGCATTTCGCTGATCTGGGAGCGGGACCTGGGAATCGTGCAGAAATTTCTGGTGAGCCCCGCGCCGCGCAGCACGCTGGTGCTGGGACGCGCGATTTCCTCGACGGCGCGCAGTTTGTGCCAGATGGTGTTCGTGTACCTCATCGCGTTTTTGCTGCACGTACAGCTGCGGTTCGGAATTTTCGATCTGGCGGGAGTGGTGGCAGCGGTGATGCTGGGGTCGGCGATTTTTTCCACGTTTTCGCTGATTGTCGCGTGTCTGGTGAAGTCGCGCGAACGGTTCATGGGAATCGGCCAGGTGCTCACCATGCCGCTGTTTTTCGCGAGCAACGCGATCTATCCGATCAGTCTGATGCCCGCGTGGCTGCGGGCGGTTTCGCGCGTGAATCCGTTGTCGTATCAGGTGGACGCGCTGCGCACGCTGATGATCGTGGGCGGATCGAGTGTGTTTGGAATCACTAGGGATTTTTTGATGCTGCTGGCGGCGTTCGTGGTGGTCGTGGTCGTGGCGACGAAGCTTTATCCGAGCATCGTCACTTGAGTGTGGCGCGGGGAAAAACCGAAAAGCTTTAACACAGAGGACACAGAGAGCACAGAGAAAAATAATTTATTAAAGATACGTAAGAGGATGACAAACAGTGACGGCAACTGGCGACGGAATTCGGCAGGCTCTATCGAATTAGACTTTCTCTCTTTTCTCCCTCTGTGCTCTCTGTGTCCTCTGTGTTAAAGCCTTTAGGTTTTCAAACGTCCGCCATCGACCAAATCCGAATAGCAAGGTCCCTGCAGGCGTTTCGAAGCTCGACCCAAAATTTCTCAGAAATTGAATTTCAGCGCCAATTGAATCACGCGCGGATCGCCCGCCGACGTAATGGAACCGAAGGCGGAACCTCCCAGAGTGACGTTTGGCGCGGCCAGCGGCGGCGTATTGGTCAGATTGAAGAATTCCGCGCGGAAGTCGACGCTCAAGCGCTCTCCGATGCCTGTCCGTTTGAGGAAGGCGATATCCGCATCGCGATACGCGGGTCCCCTGACAGGATTGCGCGAGCAAGTGCCAATCGCAAAGACAGGCGAGATCTGAAACGCGGCTTTATTGAAGAATTCAGTCACACTTCTCCGCGAGGCAGGCAACGCCGTGTCCGCCGCACAGTCCGGCCTTTGCGTGGCGAATCCGGCAAACGAGTTGAAATTTGTCGTCTGGGTCACCGCAAGTGGAAGACCGGACTCGAGAGACACGATTCCCGCTATCTGCCATCCCGCCGCAAGCTTTCCCACTGCACCTTCGGGATGCAGCCTGTGATTCGGGCCGATGGGCAGATCGTACGTGTAGCTGATGACCGTGGCGTTGGGAATGTCGCCCGTAGAAACATCGCGCTCCAGCTTGCGGTTGTAACTATCCGCCACCGGGAAACTGGCCACCGATCCTAGCCCGATCGAAGCGTCGAACACTGACGATGCGTCGTCGATCAGCTTGGAATGCGTGTAGCTGGCGAGCAGCGTCGAGCCATTCGCAAAACGCTTTTCGAGCTTGGCCTGAATGGCGTTGTAATTCGAGTTGCCGATGTTGTTCCGGTACAGAATGACGTTCTGAAATTCCGGATAGGGTTTCAGGAGTTGCGCCTCTGTGATGGTCGGCCCGTTGAGCGAAGGATTCGAGGGAATCTGTCCCGCAAACGGATTCGGCACCAATTGCTGGAGGCTGCTTCCCGCGGCAAGCTGCGCCGCCGTGAGTTGGTTCAGGTTGTAGTCCGGAACGCCCAGGTGCGTGGCCTTTGATCCGGTATAGGCGATTTCAAACGAAAGATTTTGAGTTAGCTCGCGCTGAACGGCCAGATTCCACTGCTGAACGTATCCGGAGCCGAGAGTTCTATCGGCGGAATACACGCTCAAGCCCAATCCCGCGGCCGGTGTAAGCGGAATCGGCTGCACCGCCGGCCCATCGGCCAGAACAAACGCGGGCGTCGTGTTATTGAGATTGCTCTCCGAGACCGTCTGAACGAAAGGGAAGGCCGGATTCGTGAAGGGCGTGGTGATTCCGGACTGATCGAAAAACACAATGGCATAGCCCGAGCGAACGACTGTCTTGTTCGTCAGGCGATAGGCGAGGCCTGCGCGCGGTCCCGGGTTTTTCCAGTGCAGGGTGCGGGCCGTGCGCGGAAACCCGTTCTGGCCAAGGTATTGCAGTTGCTGTGTTTGCAAATTGAAGACGGCGCCCTGATTGTCCACTTCCGTGGAAGGAAAATTCAAGGTGTAGCGAACCCCGCCGGTCAGCGTCAGCCGGCTTGTCGCTTTCCAATTGTCCTGCACGAACCATTCCTGAAACCAGGCGCGCGGCCGCAGCACTTTCTGCTGCAGGTCGATCGAAAATGACTGCACCTGGCCGAGCAGGAAACTCGCCAGGGAATTTCCCGTATTGGTTGCGCCCGGCAGGTTCGTGAACAAAGTGCTGAAGGTGAACGAGCCGGTGGGCGACGGCGGCTGAATGACGTCCAGCCGGGAAATCCGGTTGTCGACGCCAAAGCGGACGGCGTGCCGCCCGTGCACATAGGCAACCGTATCCGCAATTTCCGTGACGTCGGTCCGAAAAATGGAATTCACATTTGCCTGCGGCCCGAGCTGCTGAAATCCGCTGACGACGAAAGTGGGCAATTCGCTATTGAACGCCGCATTCGTGGGAATTCCCGGCAGGTTCAGGCCCTGCGAAGGAGTTTGGCTTTCGAGCAATCCCTGGCGGTTCACCGAGCGGCGCGTGTACCCGGCCCGCACCTCGTTCGTCAGCGTGGGAGAAAATGTGTGCACAAAATTCGACGCGAACGACTGCCCCAGAGTGTTCTGCGGACCGGTGGACGCGCCCGTCGTCACGTTGCCATAACCGGCGGGCAGCGGTGTCACAGGCTCCGTGAAATCTTTTGCGTAGGAGTAGCGGCCGAAGACCTGATCGCTTCCCGAGAACCGATGATCTATTCGCAGATCGAATTGGTTTTGCGTATCCGGCTCATTTCCGGTGCGGCTGAAATTGTTGGCTGCCGCCGAAGAAGTTGGTTGGGGATAGAGATCGAGCAGTGCCGCGGCGACCGGATCGAAATTGGATACAGGGATCTGGTTGCCCGCCCAGGGGGCATGGTCCGACGGACGTGCGATCATGCCGGCGCGTGCCGGAACCGAGTTTCCATCCGTATCCGTGACATTGAACCCCAGGGTTGCTCCCAGCAGCGCGGAAAAATCCCCGCCGCGTTCGGCCACCGTGGGCACCGTGGAGGTCACCACGCGTCCGACACTTTGCCGCGTACCCTGGTAGTCCGCGAAAAAGAATGTTTTGTCGTGAACGATTGGCCCGCCGGCAACGAATCCAAATTGATTTCTTCGGAATTCGGGTTTGTGGGGTCTGGCTGCGGTGGCCGGAGCGAACAGGTTGCGCGCATTGAGCGCTTCGTTCCTCAGGAATTCAAAGACCGTGCCGTGGAAATTATTGGTGCCCGATTTTGTCGTGAGGTTGATGACGCCGCCGTTGAATCGCCCGAATTCGGCCGAGGCGTCGTTGGTTTGCAGGTTGAATTCCTGAATGGCATCAATGATGGGAACGAACGCAATTTGTCCCGGCTCCGGCTGCAACACGGAGATTCCATCGTACATGTATTCGTTCGTTCTGGGCCGGCTGCCGTTGAGCCGCGGAAGCGGCGTGGCGGCGGGGGGCAAGGCCACGCCCGCGGCCAGGCCGGCGAGATTGATGAAATTGCGCCCGTTCAGCGGCAGCGCCACGATCGTCTGGTTGCCGATGACCTGGCCCATGGTGGCCGATTCGGTGCGCAGCGGTGAAGCGTTTGCAGTCACCGTCACGTTCTCGGAAATACTGCCGATGGAGAGGGCCACGTCAATATGGACGCGCTCTCCCGTCGCAATATTGAAGTCTTCCTGCGCGAAGCGCTTGAACCCGGTTGCTTCGACCGCCAGGGAATACTGGCCGGGCTTCAGACTCGAAAATACGTAGACGCCTCCGCTGGTGGTGTTCGAGGTGTACGTCAAGCCTGTCTGCAGTTGAGTCAACGTGACCCGGGCGCCCGCGATGAGCGCTGCCGCAGGGTCGCGAACCTCGCCGGTCAATTCACCGCTTCCGACCTGCGCGAAGGACGCGGCGGGCGACGCCAGAGCGATCCAGGCGAATAGAATGCGCGCGAGATACCTGAAAGACCGCGAGTGCATACCGAATGTTTCCTCTGCGAATGTTGAGAAACGCGCCACGCAGGCTCGCGAGCGGTTCTCCAGGTGAGTGATTTAATACAAATAAAACCGCTATGTCAAATCGACTTAATACGGATAGAAGCAGGCTGGTTTGCTACGATTTGTTCTCTGGAGAATCGTTATAGGGAGGCGCCGCGCCGCTTTCCGGTTGTTGGATCGGTTGTCTATTCGTTCTTGAAGACGCTGCCGTTCTTCATCACGAACGAAACTTTGCGCACGGCCTGAATGTCGTCCAGGGGATTTTCCGGTGTGGCGATGATGTCGGCGGCGAGGCCCGCGCGGATGGCGCCGCGGTCGCGGTCCACTCCAAGCAGGCGCGCGGCGTTGATGGTCATGGCCTGCAGCGTGTCTTTCGCGGGCACGCCGGCCTCGACCCAGGAGTCGATGTATTCGGCGGCCAGGGTGCCGCGCGTTTCTCCGGGGACGGAGACGAAGGCGTCGGTGCCGAAGGCCATGGTGACGCCGATCTGGTAGGCGCGCTTCAGGCGGTCCACAAAAACGGAATGCAGATCCGGGAAGCCGCCTTCGCGCGCCGCGCTTTCGGTGAAATCGGTTCCCACGAGCACCACGTGATTCTTTTTCGCCAGTTGCAAATCCTCGTTGGTCATCATTTCGCCGTGCTCGATGGAGTCGACGCCCGCTTCGGCCGCGTTGCGCGCGCCCGCCTCGGTCCAGCAATGCGCGGCAAGTTTCAGTCCGTCGCGGTGCGCTTCCGCGACCATGAATCGAATATCATCCGCGCTGTAAATATATTTCTGATCGTCGACGACGATTTTGATGACCGTCGCTCCGAAATGAATGTTTTCGCGGATGGCCTTGAGCATTTCATCGTGCGTGTCGGCGAAAAAATATTCCGGCGTGGCAAGATCCTGCTTTTCGGGTTGCAAGTGAAACTGTCCGCCGAAGGGGGCAATGATGCGCCCGGCATTGAGCATGGTGGGGCCGGGGACGAGGCCGCGTTCGATGGCCAGGCGCAGCGCGGTGTCCGCGTAGTTGCCCGCATTGCCCACGTCGCGGACCGTGGTAAATCCCGCGGCCAGCATGTCTCGCGCGTTGGCCACGCCTTCGATGGCGCGATAGGGAGTCGGGTCCATGAGCGTGGTAATGAAGTAGCTGCGCCCGTCGCGGTCTTTCTTGAGCGTCATGCAAAGATGGGTGTGCGCGTCAAAGAGGCCGGGCAGGACAGTGGATTTTGACAGGTCGATAATTTTCGCTTCCGGCGGAATTTGCACGCGCGGGCCGACGGCTTCGATTGTTTTTCCGCGCACCAGGATGATCTGGTTGGTTTCGGTGGTCCCTTTTTCCGGATCGACGAGTTTTCCGGCTTTGATGGCGATGACGCGGTCGGGCATGGGTTGCGGATATTGCGCCGCCAGACCCGGCAACAGGGCGGCCATGCAGAGGATGGATAGTGTTAGAAAGATCAGCGATTTCATTTGCGGGCGCATCGGCGGCTCCTTATGAAATAGGAGATGAAGTTATCAGAAGTTTGGCGGGGATGGAAAGGCGCAATGAATATGTGCAATGGCGCGGGTTTGGTTCATAAATCCGGGCCTGGCCGATTACGCGCGCGCAATCCGAAACGAGAGATTGGTTTTGTAGCGCCGGCATTTTGCCTCTTCGCGCAAATTGCAAAATGCCGGCGCTACAAAGTGCTGGTTGCGAGAACAATCCTGCTTCGGCGAAAACCAGACAGGCTGAAGCCTGTCCTACTTTAGAGCATCTGCCGCAGGACGTATGGCAGGATGCCGCCGTGGCGGTAGTAATTGACTTCTTCGGGCGTGTCGGCTCGCGCGACCGTTTGAAATACTGTTTCCTTGCCCTGCGCGTCGCGGGCGCGAACTTCGACGGCCATCCCGGGCGCGAGTTTTGCGACGCCCTCGATCGTGAAGACCTCGAATCCGGTGAGGCCGAGAGATTGGGCGGATTCGCCGGCGCGATATTGCAGCGGGAGGACGCCCATGCCGAGCAGGTTGCTACGATGGATGCGCTCGAAGCTTTCCGCAATCACGGCGCGCACGCCGAGCAGCAGCGTGCCTTTCGCGGCCCAGTCGCGGGACGATCCCGATCCGTACTCTTTGCCGCCCAGCACGATCAGCGGCACGCCTTTTTTCTGATATTTCATGGACGCGTCGTAGATGGACATTTTTTCGCCGTCGGGCTGGTGCACGGTCCAGCCGCCTTCGGTGCCGGGGGCCAGCTGGTTGCGCAGGCGGATATTCGCGAACGTGCCGCGCATCATCACTTCATGATTGCCGCGGCGCGCGCCATAGGAATTGAAATCAGAAGGCTTGACGCCCTGCGAGATGAGCCATTTCCCGGCCGGGGTATCGACGCCAATCGAGCCCGCGGGCGAAATATGATCGGTGGTGATGCTGTTGCCGAGCATGGCCAGCGCCCGAGCGTTGCGGATATCGGTGAGCGGCGGCGGAGTCTTCGTAATTTTTTCAAAGAACGGCGGATTCTTGATGTACGTAGATTTATTGTCCCAGGCGTAGAGATCGCCCTCGGGAATTTTCAGGCCGCGCCAGCTGGCATCGCCCTGGAACACTTCTCCGTACTCCTTGTGATACATCGCGGTGGTCACGCTGGCGCGCACGGTGGATTCGATCTCCTGCGGAGTGGGCCAGATTTCGCGCAGAAAAACCGGCTTGCCGTTCTTATCGTTGCCGAGCGATTCACTGGCCATGTCAAAATCCATGCGTCCGGCAAGCGCGTAGGCGACGACCAGCGGGGGAGACGCCAGATAATTCGCGCGCACCAGAGGATGAATGCGGCCCTCGAAATTGCGGTTTCCGCTGAGCACGGAAACGGCGACCAGGCTGTTGTCCTTGATGGCCGCGCCGACATGCTCCTCGAGAGGGCCGCTGTTGCCGATGCACGTGGTGCAGCCGTAGCCAACCAGTTGAAAGCCGAGCTCGTTGAGGTATTTCGAAAGGCCCGCGGCGTCGAGGTAATCCGTAACGACTTTCGAACCCGGAGCAAGGCTGGTTTTCACCCACGGTTTGCTGTGCAGGCCGCGTTCAATGGCCTTCTTTGCCAGCAGGCCGGCTCCAAGCATCAGGGATGGATTGGATGTATTGGTGCAGCTCGTTATCGCCGCTATGACCACGGAGCCGTTGGAAAGTTCGAACTGGTCGCCGTTGTTTTTTACCGCGACGTGTTTTTGCGCCGTGCCTTCGAGCGACTTTTCGAACGCCGCCTTCGATTGCCGCAGCGGGACGCGATCCTGCGGGCGCTTCGGTCCGGCAAGCGTCGGCTCGACGCTGGCCAGGTCCAATTCCAGTTTGTCGGTATACATCGGGTCGGGTGTGGCGTCGGTGCGGAAGATGCCCTGCGCCTTGGTGTATTCCTCGACCAGGCGGACGCGTGCGGCATCGCGGCCGGTAAAGCGCAAATAGGCCAGCGTCTCGGCATCGACGGGGAAGAATCCCATGGTGGCGCCGTATTCGGGAGCCATGTTGGCGATGGTGGCGCGGTCCGGGAGACTCAAGCTCGAAAGGCCTGTGCCGTAGAACTCGACGAATTTTCCGACCACGCCCTTCTTGCGCAGCATTTCGGTGACGATCAGGACGAGGTCGGTGGCGGTGGCGCCCTCGGGCAGCCGGCCGTGCAGCTTGAAGCCCACGACTTCGGGGATCAGCAGCGAAAGCGGCTGGCCCAGCATGGCGGCCTCTGCTTCGATGCCGCCGACGCCCCAGCCAAAGACGCCGAGGGCGTTAATCATGGTGGTGTGCGAATCCGTGCCGACCAGCGAATCGGGGAAGGCGAACGTCTTGCCGTCCACCGTCGTATCGAAAACCACGCGCGCTAAATATTCCAGGTTCACCTGGTGGCATATGCCCGTATCGGGCGGAACAACTTTGAAATTATCGAACGCCGTTTGTCCCCAGCGCAGGAAGGCGTAGCGCTCGACGTTGCGGTGGAATTCGAGTTCGGCGTTGAACGCGAAGGCCATGTCCGAGCCGGCCTTGTCCACCTGCACCGAGTGGTCGATCACGAGTTCGGCGGGAAGCAGGGGATTCACTTTTTTGGGATCGCCGCCCAGCACGCGGATCGCTTCGCGCATGGCGGCCAGATCGACGACGGCGGGCACGCCGGTAAAGTCCTGCAGCAGCACGCGCGCGGGCATGAAGGAAATTTCCTTCTGCGCTGCGGCATTCGGATTCCAGCCCGCCAGGGCTTCGATATCCCCGGCGTGAACGAATCGCCCATCTTCGTGGCGCAAAAGATTTTCGAGCAGGACGCGGAGCGAGACGGGCAGTTTAGCCGCGTGGCCCACGCCCTTTTTCTCCAGCGTGCTCAATTGGAAAATTTCGTAGTTCTTGCCGTCCACTGTAAGAGTGCCGCGCGTGCCGAATGAATTCTTGGATGCGGGAGACATTCTGCTCATGTTCCTTTCTGATTGGATGAAGAACCATAATCATATCGCATCCCGGTGTCCCGCGCAGCCAGCGAGTCGCGGAACGGGAGTAAGGGATGTTCCGACTTGGCGGGCTTTACATTTGCCATACCCTCGCTGTGCCGCGGAGCTGCAAGCCGCGGCCCCACGCGATTACTTCCCCCCACCAAAAACTTAATTGTTAAAATAATATCCAGGCTGGAACCCACGCGACCTATCGCCCATGCCGTGGTATGATTCCGGCCACGGGTGCAGGCGGCCGAGCGGGTGATTGGGCAGCCCGGTTGAACTTGTGCTCGTACCCCGGCCGAACTTTTTGAATGGAGGTTTTGATGAAAATTTCAGTCATTGTGGTATTGGTTTTCGCGTGTGCGTTTGCAATCGCGGTTGGCACCCCGGCCCAGGATACGGCTCCCAAAGTTCACAGCATGACGGGATGCCTGAAGGCGGGTTCGGCACCCGATTCGTTCATGCTCACGGATCTCGAAAAGGGACCGAAGGAAGTGGGAATCGTGTCTTCGGATGTCAAACTTGCGCCGCACGTCGGGCACAAAGTTGAAATTACCGGCACAGCAGTTCCCGAAGCAGAAGCGATGAAGGAAAACAAGGATGTACCAAAGGCCCCTCACTACATGCATGTAACCGCGATGAAGCACATCGCTCCTACTTGTCCATAGTGAATTGAAGCTTCCGGGTTCACGGCCGGCGGGGCGATTCGCATGCCACTGCCGGGTTCGCTCGATTATCCGCCTCGTCCCGACTAGGTCGGGGCGAGGCGCTTCTTTCTATTCCTGCCCCTCCGCGATTCGCTTCGGTTAGAATGGCAGTGGACGTTCGCACATCCAAATGAACATCGTTCTCATCTCCACGTACGAACTGGGCCGGCAGCCGTTTGGGCTGGCGTCGCCTGCGGCGTGGCTGCGCGCGCGCGGCCATGAGATTGTGTGCGTGGATACGACGCGCGAGGCGCTCGATGAAGCGGCTGTGCGCGAGGCGGACTTGGTCGCATTCTATGTGCCGATGCATACGGCGACGCGACTCGCGGCGGGACTCCTTAATCGCGTTCGCGGAATGAATCCGCGAGCGCATCTGTGTTTCTACGGTCTATACGCGCCGGTGAATGAGGAATATTTGCGCGGGCTTGGCGTGGGCACGATTCTCGGCGGGGAATTCGAGGAAGGGCTTGCGAATCTTGCCGCCCGCCTAAGTGAGACTGTCGACCACCCCCAGGCGCCGTCATTCCGAGCGGAGCGAGGAATCCCTCCGTCTGGCGACCAAAGAGGGATTCCTCGCTCCGCTCGGAATGACGGTACTTTACAGGAAGAACCCGTCATTTCTCTCTCGCGGCAAAAGTTTCTTGTGCCGGACCGCGCGGGGATGCCGCAGCTTGCGAACTATGCGCGCGTGGTGATGCCCGGAGGCGAGCGGCGCATTGCTGGCTCGACAGAGGCGACGCGCGGCTGCAAGCATCTCTGCCGCCATTGCCCGATCGTGCCGGTGTACAACGGCGCCTTTCGCGTGGTGGAGCGCGACGTCGTGCTCGACGATATCCGCCAGCAGGTGGCAGCGGGCGCGCAGCATATTACGTTCGGCGATCCTGATTTTTTCAACGGCCCCGCGCACTCGCTTTCCATCGTGCAAGCCCTGCACCGCGAATTCCCGCGCGTCAGCTATGACGCCACCATCAAAATCGAACACTTGCGCAAGCATGACGCTCTTCTGGCAGAGCTGCGGGACACGGGTTGCCTGTTCGTCACGAGCGCGGTGGAATCGGTGGATGACCGTGTGCTCGAAAAATTCGACAAGGGGCACACGCGCGCGGATTTTCTCGGCGTGGTCGCCCGATTCCGCGAACTGGGCATGGCGCTGCTGCCGACGTTCGTGCCGTTCACGCCGTGGACGACGCTCGAGGGCTACATGGATCTGCTGGAGGTGATCGCGGGGGAAGATTTGTGCGAAAACGCCGCTCCCATTCAGCTGGCCATTCGTTTGCTGATTCCCGCGGGATCGCGGCTGCTGGATTTGCCGGAAGTGCGCGGGATGGTGGGGCCATTTGATTCCGCCGCGCTTGTTTTTCCGTGGAAACAGGAAGATGCTCGTGTCGATGCCCTGTGCAAGGCAATTTCCGATGTGGTGCAGCGCGGGGATTCGCTGAAATTGTCGCGCACGGAAATTTTCCGGCACATCTGGCGGGCGGCGCAGGCTGCAGCGGGGATTTCCGCGCCGCAAGCGGCGAAATTTTCCGCCGAGCAGCCGATGGCCGTGCCGTTTCTGGACGAGCCGTGGTATTGCTGCGCCGAGCCGATGGACAATCAGTTTGTAACCATTGGCAAAGCAAACGCGGCCCTGGCGAAGGCGGACCAATTTGTATGATAGAGCGCTGAGGTAGATTGCTGCAGCTCGCCTCTTCAGAGGCGAGGTATTGCTCGCAACATACAGCAACCCCTCGCCTCTGAAGAGGCGAGCTACAGCAGGTGAGGAAGACTGGGTGACATGAGCCGATTGCTGATTCTCGCGAGCAAGCTGGGCTACCAGACGCGCAGCTTTGCGGAGGCGGCGCGGGCCGAGGGCGCCGACGTCGTGTTCGCCAGCGACCGCTGCCACCAGCTCGAGGATCCCTGGTCGGACGGCGCCATCGCGGTGCGTTTCGATCAGCCGGAGGAGGCCGCGCGGCGTATCGTGCAGCAATCGCTGGTGCGTCCCGTGGACGGCCTGATCGCGCTGGGCGACCGCGCGACCACTACGGCTGCTTTTGCGGCGCGCGCTTTGGGCATCACCTACAATTCGCCGCAAGCCGTGGAAAATTGCCGCAGCAAATTGCGGCAGCGCGAAATTTTGCGCGACGCGGGACTTCCCGTGCCCGGATTTTTTTCATTTCGCCTCGATAAACGCCTGGAAAAAATTCTGCCGCGCGTCCACTTCCCGTGCGTCGTCAAACCACTTCGCCTCGCCTCCAGCCAGGGCGTGATCCGCGCGAATACGCCCGAGGAATTTCAGGCCGCCGTGGAGCGCATCAAAGCCTTATTGAAAACTCCGGAGATTCAAGTCACGCACGAAGCGGAACTCGACCGCTTGCTCGTGGAGCGTTACGTGCCGGGCGGAGAAGTGGCCGTCGAGGGATTATTGACTCGCGGAAGATTGCGAATCCTGGCGATCTTCGACAAGCCGGATCCGCTCGAAGGGCCGTACTTCGAGGAAACGATTTACGTGACGCCGTCGCGGCTTCCCGAGGCGATGCAGGATCGCATCGCGGATTGCGCGGCGGCCACCGTGCAGGCGCTGGGCCTGACGCATGGGCCCGTCCACGCCGAATTTCGAGTGAACGAACAGGGGCCGTGGGTGCTCGAAGCGTCGCCCAGACCCATCGGGGGGCTGTGTTCGCGCGCGCTGCGCTTTGGGCCGCAGCGAATTTTCCTGGAAGAGTTGCTCGTGCGCCACGCGCTGGGTATTCCGGGAAGCGATCTCTATCGTGAAGACGACGCAAGCGGCGTGATGATGATTCCCATTCCAAAATCGGGTGTCCTGGAGCGCGTCGAAGGCGAAGCCGAAGCCCGCGCGACGCCCGGCGTGGAGGACGTACAAATCACCGCGCGCCTGCACGATTTCCTCTCGGCGTGGCCGGAAGGTTCGAGCTATCTCGGATTTATTTTCGCGCGAGGGAATTCGCCGGCGGAAGTGGAAACGTCGCTGCGCGTGGCGCATGGCGTTTTGAAATTTGAAATTGCGGAGCGGTTGCCGGTGGAGCATCCGGTGACGGGAGCGCTGCCCGGCGCGGGGACGGCAAATTAAAACGTGTCTCCTAAATTCTCAGGGCGCAGTGCACGTTAGTCTCCAGGGGCTAAAGCCCATTTTTACTCGGTTTGTTAATGTCGCGGCTGAAGCCGCGACCCACAAAGACTAATTTGGAAACGGCTTCTTACGGGGCAGTTGCTAGCCCTTCGCCCTGGGGGGAACGTAATCGGCCGGGAGCTTTGCGCCTTCGCCGAAGAAAAATTGTTCCATTTGCTCTTCCATGATTTTCTGCGACTGCGGGTCCAGGGGATTCAACCGGTATTCGTTCATCAGCATTTTGGAATGCTCGATCCACAGTTTCCAGGCGTCCTGCGACACATTTTCATAGACGCGCTTGCCGAGCTCGCCCTTCCAGGGAACCCGCTCGAGTCCCGGCAAATCCTTGTCAAACTTTATGCAATGGACCGTCCGCGCGCCGGGTTTTGCAGGCACGCTCGACGGTACCGGATTGGTTGGCCCGCAGGAATCGTCCGCCATGTGTGTTCCCCCTTGATGCAATCAGGCAATGAAGTCCTCCCTACGATACTGCAAGATTCGCGGAAATCCAAACCGCGGAGGGCGGCGCTGTCCTGATTTGGAAGTTTCCGTCCTTCGGAGGTTCGAGCTTCAGCTCGGACATTCAAGCACCGGTAGAATGCGGGCTTTAGCCCCTGGAGCTTCAAGGGTTAAAACCCCTCATGGGACGAGGTTTTTCGTCGGGGCTGAAGCCCCGACCTCCTAAACCCGACCCACTCTAAATTCGGGCAGTACCCGGAGGGCGAGAAACCTGGCGACAGATACCAGGGAAATGATTTCAGATAAAGTATAATTTTCGGAAACCCGGTTCGCTTACAATAACCGGGGACAGAGATTGGTCCCGCGGGGGGCGCGATGCCGGATGTGACGGCGATGTTTTGGGATGTCGGCGGAGTCATCCTCTCGAATGGATGGGACCGCCCGGCGCGTTCCGATGCGGCCAAAAAATTCGGCCTGGATTGGGAAGAGCTGCAAGACCGGCACGAACTGGCCAGCCCCGCATTTGAAACCGGAAAAATCACGCTCGATATGTACCTGGAGCGAATCGTCTTCTACCGCAAGCGCGCGTTCACGCGCGAGGAATTCACCGCATTCATGTTCGCGCAGTCGGAGGAATTTCCGGAATCCCGCGCGGTCTTGTCCGGCGTAGCCGCCGCGGGTAAGTACCTGCTGGCCACCATCAATAACGAAGCGCTGGAGCTGAACGAACGGCGAATCCGTCAATTTCAACTGAGGCGCGAATTCAAAGCTTTCTTCAGTTCTTGTTTTGTGGGTATCCGGAAACCCGATGAAGGAATCTACAAAATTGCGCTGGAAGTGACCCAGCGCCAGCCGGAAGAATGCCTGTTCATTGACGACCGGGAATTGAATCTGGAGTGCGCGCAGCAATTGCGCATGCGCACAATCCATTTTCAGGATGCGGCCCAGTTGCGGCGGGAACTCGCGGCGAACGGCGTGCAGATTGCCGAACCAGGATCGAGAGGTTGACATGGAACTGGGAATGGTGGGGCTCGGGAAAATGGGCGCATACATGGTGGAGCGCCTGGTGCGTGGCGGCCATCGTGTGGCGGGTTATGACCGGGACGCGGGAGCCGTGGCGCGCATCGTGGCCATCGGCGCGGAGGGCGCGGATTCGCTGGCCGCGCTGGCGAAAAAACTCGGCGCGCCGCGAGCAATCTGGATCATGGTTCCCTCGGGCTCGCCCGTGGATGACACCATCGCCGCGCTCGTTCCTCTTCTTGCCAAGGGCGATATTCTGATCGACGGCGGAAACAGCAACTACAAGGATACCCAACGCCGCGCTGCGCATTTGAAAAGCCAGGGATTTCAATTCGTCGATGTGGGAACCAGCGGCGGCGTCTGGGGACTGAAGGAAGGCTACTCTATGATGGTGGGCGGCGATAAAATTGCGGTCGATCGCCTGCGGCCTTTGCTGGAAACGCTCGCGCCCGCCAAGGACAAGGGCTGGGGACACGTCGGCGCGTCCGGCGCGGGACACTTCGTCAAGATGGTGCACAACGGCATCGAGTACGGAATGATGCAGGCATACGCGGAGGGATTCGCGATCCTGAAAAAGAAAAATGAATTTGCGCTCGATCTGCATCAGGTGTCGGAAATCTGGCGGACGGGCAGCGTGGTACGCTCCTGGCTGCTGGATCTGCTGAGCATCGCCTTGAAGGAAAATGCCGAGATGTCCGGAATTGCGCCCTATGTTGCGGATTCGGGAGAAGGCCGCTGGACCGTTGCCGAAGCCATCGATTTGGATGTTCCCGCCCCGGTGATTACACTAGCGCTGCTGCAGCGGCTGACCTCGCGCGATTCCGAGTCCTATTCGGATAAATTGCTGTCCGCAATGCGAAACCAGTTTGGCGGACACGCCATCAAGACGGAAGCAAAAAAATGAGAGCTCCACGATGACGCCCGGTAAACGCAGCGCGGCCAAAGCCGGCGCTAACTTCAAGAAGAGTTACATTACGGCGGCCGATCCCTGCACGATCGTCATCTTCGGGGCTTCCGGCGATCTTTCGCGCCGCAAGCTTGTGCCGGCGCTCTATGGTCTCGCGGCGCAGGATTGCCTGGCGCGGCGGTTCGCCATCATCGGATTTGCGCGCACGCCCATGACCGACGAGGCGTTCCAGGCGTCGGCCGTCGATTCGGTCAAAAAATTCGCGGATGCCGGCGCGGCGCAGCAGGAGGAGAAGTGCGCTGAATTCGTGAAGGCGCTTGCCTATGTCGCCGGCGAATACCATCGCCCGGAAGCCTTTGAGAAGCTGAAGCAACGGCTGGAGGAACTCGACCGCGCGCACAAGCTCCAAGGGAACCGGCTTTTTTATCTGGCCACTCCGCCGGATGTCTACCCGCTGGTCATCGAGCAATTGGAAAAAGCGGGGCTGGCCAGGAATCCGAACGGAAAATCCTGGGTGCGCATCGTCATCGAAAAGCCGTATGGCCGGGACCTGGCTTCGGCAAAAAAACTGAATCAGGCAGTGCTAAAGGTTTTCGACGAAGAGCAGGTGTACCGCATCGATCATTACTTGGGAAAAGATACGGTGCAGAATCTGATGGTGCTGCGTTTTGGAAATGGCATTTTTGAGCCGCTCTGGAACCGGAATTACGTGGACCACGTGCAGATTACCGCCGCGGAAACGCTGGGCGTGGAACAGCGCGCGGCTTTCTACGAAACCGCCGGCGCGACGCGCGACATGATCCAGAGCCACGTCCTGCAGCTGACTTCGCTCGTGGCCATGGAACCTCCCGCCACATTCGACGCCACCGCCGTGCGCAATGAAAAAATCAAGGTGCTGCAATCGATTCGGCCGTTCACCGAACAGAGTATCATGACCGACGTAGTGCGCGGGCAATACGGGCCGGGGAGCTCGCGGGGGGATTCTTCCTTGCTCTCCGCGTACCGCAAGGAACCGGGCGTCGCGAAGGACTCCAGGACGGAAACCTATGTCGCCGCTCGGTTGCAAATCGACAACTGGCGCTGGGCCGGAGTCCCTTTTTATCTGCGCACCGGAAAGCGCCTGCCGGACCGCGTGAGCGAAATCGCCATCCAGTTCCGCAGCGCCCCGCATATGGTATTTCGCGGGCAGGGCCTGGCGGGGAACACGCTGGTGCTGAACGTGCAGCCCGACGAAGGAATTTCCATTTCCTTTCACGCGAAACTTCCGGGCCAGGAAATGAAATTGAAACCCGTAACCATGGATTTCAGCTACCAAAAAGAATTCGGCGCGGGAGAGCGCAGCGCGTATGCCACTTTGTTAAATGACTGCATGCGCGGCGACGCCACCCTGTTTGACCGCGCCGACGGCGTCGAAGCGGCCTGGGCGCTGGTGAATCCGATTCTGGACTGGTTCGAGTCTCACAAACCAAAATTCCCAAACTACGCGGCGGGGACCTGGGGTCCGTACGAAGCCGACAAACTTCTGGAGCGAGATGGCCGACACTGGCGGAAACCGTAAAGGCGCGCCGCGGGAGATTCTCCCCGGCGTGCAAGTGTATTCCAATCCGGCGGAGGTCGCGCGCGGTGCGGCGCGATTGTTCGTGGACTACGCCTGGCAATCGATTGCGCGCCATGGGCAATTCATGGTGGCGCTTTCGGGCGGGCACACTCCGCGAATGATGTTCGAGATGCTCGCCTCGGCGGAATTTCGTGGGCAAGTGGACTGGGCGAAAGTGCATGTCTTCTGGAGCGACGAGCGCGCGGTTCCGCCCGACAACGCGGAGAGCAACTACGGCATGGCGCGGCGCGAATTGCTTGTGCGCGTGCCCATTCCCCTGGCCAACGTGCACCGCATGGAAGCGGAAAAACCCAATATCGGCAGGGCGGCGCATGAATACGAGGAAGTCCTGCGAAAATATCTGGAACTCGACGATCGCGGCTTTCCGCGATTCCATCTGATTTTTCTGGGCGTGGGGAATGACGGACACACCGCGTCCCTGTTTCCCGGCACGCGCGTGCTCCGCCAAACCTCGCGCTGGGTCAGCACGCCGATGGTCACGAAGTTCAATACGCGCCGCATGACGCTTACGCTGCCGGTGCTCGAGGCCGCGTTGCGCGTGGTTTTTCTTGTGGTGGGGCCTGAGAAGGCCGACATCCTGCACGCGGTCCTGCAGACCAAGGCCGATCCGCCTTACCCGACGCAACTGGTTCAGCCGCGCGACAACGGCTTGAAACTTTTTTTGGTCGATGAAGCCGCTGCCGCCCGGCTCGATCCCGCCGATGCGCCCAAGACCATGCTGCAGGCGAAGGCGACGGCGACACCTCGCGCCAAGCCAGGGAAAGGGTCATGATTCTGGCCGGCGATATCGGCGGCACCAAATGCAATCTGGCCCTCTACGAACTTCATTCGACGGGCTACCGGAAAATTGTCGAGCAACGTTATCCGAGCCGCGAGTTCAGCGCTTTCGATCAAATCATCGAAAAATTTTTGCTCGACACACGGAAGGAAACTAAGGACGCGGGCGCGGACGCGATCGAAGCCGCGGGGTTTGGCGTGGCGGGTCCTGTCATCGACCATCGCGTGAAGGTTACGAACCTGCCTTGGGCGGTGGACGGCCCGGCGCTGGCCAAACAGCTTGCCACGGAGCACATCGTCTTATTGAACGATCTGGAAGCGACCGGATACAGCCTGGCCATTCTTCAACCATCGGAAATTTCCACGTTGAATCGCGGCGTGGCCGCTGAGAAATCCACCATGGCGCTCCTCGCCGCGGGAACCGGTTTGGGGGAGGCGTTCCTGATCTGGAATGGCGACCGGTACGTGGTGGGGAGTTCGGAAGGTGGGCACACCGATTTTGCGCCTCGCACCGAGCGCGAAATTGAGCTGCTGCGCTACATGAAAAAGCGCCACGAATTCGTCAGCGTAGAGCTGATTCTTTCCGGCCGGGGATTCCGCACCCTCCACGAATTTCTCGATCCTTCCGTGCGGCACGCGTCCTTCGACGGGCTCGAAGATGACGCGGCGCCCGAAATCACGCGCCTCGGGCTTGCGGGGCAATGCCCCGTCTGCGTGCAGACGCTCGATTTGTGGGTGTCCATGTACGGCGCCGAAGCAGGAAATCTGGCGCTGAAGGTTCTGGCCCGTGGAGGCGTGTGGGTGGCCGGCGGCATTGCCGTCAAAATCCGCAAGAAAATGGAAGACGGCACGTTTTTCCGCGCGTTTTGCGAAAAGGAAAAGTTCGCGGCGATGCTGGCGCAAATCCCGGTTTACATGGTGCTGAACGAGGAAGCGCCGCTGCTCGGCGCAATGTCCCAGGCCAGCCGCGCGGCGAAACTCGGCAAGGCCATGAAGCCTCCAGCCTGAGATAGTGAATTTTTAGCGGGGCGCTGCCGCGCTTGTCAGGCTTCCCGCGGCGTGAATTTCAATGGAAACTTTATCGCTCACCCGCAGGATGAACGTGCTCGGATTTTTCAATCCCCACTGCACGTAGGGGATCACGGCCTGAGTGGTGACCTGCAGCTGCCCGCCGCGGGAAAGAATTTCGAGGGGCAGCGTGACGTCATGCTCCTGCCCGTGCAGGCGAATCGTCCCGGCCACTTCCAGTTTGGACGGGCCTTCCGCGGCCAGCGCGCCTTTTATTTGTTTCGGCGTGAAAATTATTTCCGGGAATTGACCGCTTTCCAGGATTTCGCGGTGCATCCTTCTATCGCGGCCGGTGTTGCCGCTCTCTCCGCTGGTTGCGTCGATCGTGATGGCGCCGCTGACGGTTCCCGCCGATGGATCGAAGCGGATTGCTCCGCTCTTGAGTTTGAAACTTCCATGAACCGAATGCAGGGTTGCGCCGAGCGTGAACTCGATTTTCGTATGCGCGGGATCGAGTTGTAGGGCGAGTTCCTGCGCGTGCGCGGCAGGAATAAGACCCACGACGGGGATTACGCAGAGCGAAAACAAAACGCGGAATGCGCGGAGCGTGTTTGCGGACAATATACGCGTCATGCCCGCAACAACCTCCAACCCAGGTGAATCATTTCCCCCGCGCCGAACGAAGAAAGCGGTAGCGCGCCGGAGTGGATCGACAAGAGCCTGGAAAATAAACTGGGCGATTTCTCAAACAGCCGCAGGGCTCTGTGTCGAATCGCGTCGCTTCCTTCCATCAGGAGCATGAGGCGCGTCATGGCCACGGGCATGGCTGCAATTTTTCGATGCGCGGCCTCATAAAGCGATAGATCTTCGCGGTCCAAGGCCTCGGCCAGGGCAAGGGCTTGCTGAAATGCCAGGCTCAGCCCGTGACCCGTGAGCGCGTCGACCGTCCCCGATGCGTCGCCGGCCAGCGCGATGCATCCCAGCGTAACTTCCGGCAGTCTTGTGAACGAAGTAGTGTCTCCCAATTCCTTGTTTAGCGGCAACGCGCTTCGCAGCTTTTCGGCCAGAGCAGGGAATCGCGGTAACGCATCCTCGACCCGCAATTGCGGGTCTCGCGAAAAAACGGCCACGCCGACTTCCTCTTCCGCCGTGGGCGTGACAAACATCTGGCAGCCTTCCGCCCAATACACTTCGACCACGTCGGTCCAGGGACGCAACTGAAAGTGGCGCCGGTAGCCGAATCGTTTCCTGTGCACGGCCTTCGATCGAAGCCCCGCCCATTGTCGCACCGCCGAATTCTGTCCGTCTGCGCCAACGAGCCAGTCATAGGGAATTTGTTTTTCGGCCGTGGCGAAGCATCTGGAATCCACATGGATCACGCGCGCGCCCCACTGGAATTCCACGCCCACCTCGACGGCGCGTTCCACGAGAAGTTGATGCAACCGGGTGCGCCGAAGCGTGTATCCCGGCGCGCCGGTAAATTCCGCGCACGCCGAGGATTCTTCGTCCTGAAAACGGATCCCGGAGAAGGGGAGAGCGATGCTGGAATTCAGGTGGATCCCTAGCTTGGAAAGCGCCTCGACGCCATGCGGCAGGATTCCTTCTCCGCAGGCTTTATCGAGCGGGGGGACGCGAGCGTCCAGAACCACGCTCCGGAATCCGCGCTGATTGGCGGCGATGGCCGCGGCGATCCCCGCGGGTCCCGCCCCGATAACGACGACATTTTTCGATGCATTCATGGATGAGCCGCGTTCGGAGTCATCAGATGCCCGCGCGTCGGGGGAAGTTGCACAAGGCCGAAGCGGCGTGGCGGCGTTTACGATTCGTGCTTCAGGGCCCGGCGGGCCTTTTGCAATTCCTTCTCCCTGTCCGCGCTCACTTTCGGAAAGGATAGATCCAGCGCATCTAGCGCGTGGACGATCACTTCGGCAACGGCAAGGCGCGTGAACCATTTGTGGTCTGCGGGAATGACGTACCACGGGGCGTGCTTTGTGCTCGTATTCCGGATCATCTCCTCGTACGCGCGCATGTATTCATTCCAGTGGCGGCGTTCCAGGACGTCATTCTCCGAAAATTTCCAATGTTTCTCGGGTTTGTCCAGTCGTTCCAGGAAGCGCTTCTGCTGCTCCTTCTTCGATAGATTCAAAAATATTTTCAGAACCACGATGCCGTTCCGGGATAAATGGCGCTCGTGGGCGTTGATGTCCTCGAAGCGTTCCTGCCAAATCTTGTCAGTGACCAGAGCCGCGGGCATTTTTTCCAGGGCCAGCAGTTCCGGGTGAACGCGAACGACCAGGACTTCTTCATAGTAGGAGCGGTTGAAGATGCCGATCTTGCCGCGTTCGGGCAGGAATCGCTGGGTCCGCCACAGAAAGTGGTGATCCAGTTCCTCGGCGGAAGGCGCTTTGAAGGACGTCACGCTGCAGCCTTGCGGGTTCACGCCGGACATGACGTGCTTGATCGTGCTGTCTTTCCCGGCGGCGTCCATGGCCTGCAGGATCACCAGAATGCCCCAGCGATCCTGCGCATACAGTTGTTCCTGGCGCTCGGAGAGGCGCGCGATTCCCCGATCGAGCGCTTCCTGCGCGTGTTCCTTGGACTTCAATCCAAGCGTTTCCGCGGGATCAAAATCCTTGAGCCGGAATCGCGTTCCCTCGGCGATGCGGAACCCATTTATGAATTGGCGGGATTTCATGATTGCGTCAGGCCCTTTCTTTCGGGATGCGCCGCGGCCGCGTCATTTCTGCCTGGCGGGTAGCCGGAGGATGAGCCCGTCGAGCTCCGCCGTCATTTTAATCTGGCACCCCAGGCGGCTGTTCGGCTGCGGCCCTTCGACCGCAATGCTCAGCATGAATTTCTCGTTTTCTTTTGCCGCCGGAATTCGATCCAGGAATTTGGAATCCACGTAGACATGGCAGGTCGCGCACATGCAATTGCCGCCGCATTCCCCGAGAATTCCATCCACCCGGTTATTCAGTGCAGCCTGCAGGATGGACATGCCGGCCGGCACGTCAATCTTCCGGGAAACTCCGCTGGACGAAAAGTAGTTAACGAAAGGCATCGAGAACTCTCTTGTTTGAACTTGGATTCCACGATTGCGAGCCGTGGTGTAAATCCCGGCCAGTTGGGCCGTCACGATTGCCTGCTTCGCCGGCCTGAACCCCGCACCGCAGTCCGCACAGAATATACAAAAAAATCAGTTGAGTTGTCCGGGCAGAATGCGGACTGGCCCTCACGGAAGGACAGGTGCCGGCCGTACCTGAATACAATTTCCGACCGCTTCGTTACCTGTACTTCAGACCAGCAGATTTTACAAATCACAAGAATTACAGTCTGCGCCGACAGGGGAGCTGTTTGCGAAGAATGAACGGCGTTTACCTATTCAAAAAATCCGTCCTGTTGCGTGAGGGAGATAAAGCCATGAAACATTTGGAGCAAGTTTTGCCGAGTCGGGCGGCGAGTCCCGTTGGGAGACGCAGGAAGAATCAGCCTGGCAGGATCATGCTTTGGTGCCTGTCCTTGACGATCCTGTCTCTTGCCTCTGGCCTTGTGCTGCAAGGGCAAGGGACGGCGCAAGACCCGGGACCCCGCACAGGGCCTGCCGGCGCGGGCAAGCCAATTGCGGGATTGGATGCGGCACAACTCTTGTACTTTCAGGATGGGCAAGCCAGATTTCAGGAAGTTGAAGGCGTCACAGGCGGGGAGCACTCGGGGCTCGGACCGTCGTTCAACTCCGATTCCTGCGTGAGTTGCCACGCGAGCCCTGCCATTGGCGGATCGAGTCCCGCCGTGAATCCGCAGATTCAGGTTGCGAACGCCAATGGGGCGACCAACGTCATTCCGTCATTCATTACCTTGAACGGCCCGGTTCGTGAGGCGCGATTCAAGTTTGTGGTTGGTCCGAACGGAAGGATTACCAACACCCCTGACGGAGGCGTTCACGCCCTGTTCACGATTCAAGGGCGCAGCGACGCTCCGGGATGCCAGATGTCGCAGCCGGATTTCGATCTCATGCTCCAGCAGGATAATGTTTCGTTTCGGATCCCCACGCCAACCTTCGGATTGGGCTTGATCGAAAGCATCGATGAAAGCACCATCCTTGCCAACCTGACTGCAGAATCCGCCTGGAGGAGATTCCTGGGCATTTCCGGGCATGCCAATCGCAGCGGGAATGATGGATCGATCACCCGCTTCGGATGGAAGGCGCAGAACAAGTCCCTGATGGTCTTCACCGGGGAAGCGTATAACGTGGAAATGGGCGTGACCAACGAGATGTTCCCGAACGAGCGGGGTTACCCCCCCACGCCAATTCCGGCAAGCTGCCTTTTCAATCAGTCGCCCGAGGACGGAACCAACTTCGATGCCTCTGCAACCACTGGGGTCTCCAGCGATGCCGTGGGATTTTCAATATTCATGCGCCTTCTCGATCAGCCCACTCCTTCTTGCACCGGTTCCGGTTGCTCCGCGTCGATACAAAATGGAAGGCACATTTTTACCGACGTCGCAAAATGTTCCGTTTGCCACACCCCAACGATGAAGACGGGCAAGTCTTACGTGGCCGCGCTCAGCGGCGTGGACGCCAATTTATTTTCCGACTTGCTGGTGCACAATATGGGCAGGGGGCTCGCGGACGGAGTTTCCCAGGGAAACGCAGGTCCCGACGAATTCCGAACGGCGCCTTTGTGGGGGCTCGGCCAGCGGGTGTTTTTCCTGCATGACGGAAGAACATCGGACCTGCTAAAGGCCATCGAAGCCCATGCCAGCCCGGGTTCGGAAGCCAATCAGGTCATTCGGATATTCGACAGTCTCACCCAGGGCCAGAAGCAGGATCTTCTCAATTTCCTGCGCTCGCTCTAAACGGGACCGGGGGCTGGCGTGCCGGGCATCGCAGACCCTGGCATGCCAGCCCGGTTATTTTTTGATCGTGTGCAATCTAGCGCCCGCTTCAGGCGGACGCTACTCGGTTCCCCAGACATTGCGCGCGGTGTCCACGACCAGGCCGAGCTTTTCCCATTGCTCGTCCGCAGTCAGCAGATTTCCGGCTGCGACCGAGGCGAACCCGCACTGCGGGCTGAGCGCCAGATTTTCCAGAGGCACGAATTTCGCCGCCTCGTCGATGCGCCGGAGAAGTTCATCCTGCGATTCAAGTTTCGGTTCTTTTGTGGTGACCAGGCCCAGCACGACGATTTTGCCCGGCGGAACCAGGCGCAGAGGCTCGAACCCGCCGGAGCGTTCGGTGTCATATTCCAGCAAAAATCTATCCACCTGCAGCGATCCGAAAAGTTTTTCGGCGATGGCGTCATAGCCGCCCTCGGTGTACCAGCGGCTCTTGTTGTTTCCGCGGCAGACGTGCAGGGCCAGTGTCACGCCGCCGCGCGGCACGTCCTGCAAGGCGGCGTTGTCTCCGGCAATCGCGTTTGTAAGTTCCTTGTCGGGATCGAGGCCGGCCTGGCGCATATGTTCCCGTTGCCGCGGGTCGAGATAATGCGAGTAATACGGCGCGTCCAGCTGAATGTAGGAGACGCCTTCCGAAACCAGCCAGCGCACATCGTCGCGGACGATTTCCACGAGGTCTTTCAAAAGATCGTCGTGCGTGGGATAAAACTTGTCCGAGATGCCGGCCTTGAAGCTGGCCAGCATAAAATTCGAGGGCGCCGGAAGCGTGACCTTGAAGGGGCCCTGAGCATTCTTTTTCAGAAACGGAACTTCGTGGCCCGTCATCTTGCGGACTTTCCGCAATTTTCCTCCGACGCAGTGCGCCGTGCTCCCTTCCACGCCTCCGCCCGGCCCTTTCCATTCCAGCGGCACCCGCTCGGAAACAAATCCATCCACCGCATCGGCCATGTCCGTGAGCCACGAGCCGCGGCGCATTTCGCCGTCGGTCACGACATCCAATCCCAATGCGCGCTGCTTTTCGAGAACTTGAAGTACGGCGCGGTCTTCCGCCGCGCGAAGCTGGTCCAGCGCAAGACGGCCTTCGGCATGATCCGCGCGGGCCTGCAGGAGTTCCGGCGGGCGCAGCAGGCTGCCAACATGTTCGGCGCGAATTTGTGTGGACATTTTTCGTGAACCTTCTGTCTCGCCCCATTTCAACGAAGGAAGGGTTTTAGTGAGAAACGCTGACACACTATCGGAGGCAAAAGGAGGCGTCAAGGAGGCAATGTTCGGGTGAAGGGACAGATTGCGAGAAGACCGTTTGCCGGGATTTATCCGCAGGGGGCGTGAAAATGTTCGTCAGAGTTTTTTGATGGCGACGAGACTCACATCGTCGGCGGGCTTGGCAAACGTCCGTAAATCGTCAAGGACAGTGTGGACGATGTCGATGGGGGAGAGATGTTTGGCTCCACGAATGGTCTGCTCCAGACGATCAGGGAAATAAGGTTCGTCGCCATTCATGTGCTCCTGCAGACCGTCTGTATACAGCAACAAGATGTCACCGCTTCCCATCAACGTCCACTTGTTCACCTCGTAGGGCTCCTTGAATCCCAGTACGCTCTTGCTACGGTGCCAGTCAATCACGCTCTTGGACGGAAACGTGCCGAGGGGTGGAAACGAGATGCACCGCTCGCGGTCCACTTCCATGAAACGATTGTTTTCAGCCGAGAAGACGATGGGCGGCGGATGGCCCGCCAAAAGAAAACGAAAACTGGCATCCTCGGAGATCTCGCCGTAGACCGCCGTGATGAACTTCTCCACTTTTGACGTACGGTAAAACCGCTGGTTCAGGTTCTCGAACAGCCGCTGCGTAACGTGACCGAACATTTCCAATTCGTACAGGACCCCAATCAGAAACGCCTGGTGAAACATCGCAGCGAGCATCGCGTCGGTGGCCCGATGTCCGGAGACATCAATGAGCGCGACCCCCGCCGTCCTGCGGCAGTGATCCAGGTTGGCCGCGATGTCCGACCGCCCGGCCTCCTCAGCCAGCTTGATACGGGCTTCCATGTCGTGGCGCTTGTTGAAATCCACGTAGATGAGGTGGTCGCCGCCTACGATGCCGTTCAGTGGAAGCGTCTCGCCGTAAACCTCCACCCCAACAAGCGACGGAATGCTCCCCGACCTGGGCATGACTCCACGGGCGATTTCTTCAAAATTTTCAAACTCTTTCGCGAGCTGTTCAGGTGAGCTTTTGACGAACGGTTCCATACCTGTTGGTGTCGTCCTTTACGTTGGGAATTCCCGATGGTGCGTCAGGAGTTCGATGCCCTCAGCGGATCTCGGACCACGGTCCCCCTGACCAGTACCCTGTCCGAACAGGATTCTTGGCAGGGAGAAGGCGGAAATGCCCGACCGCTTTTTGCGGCAACCTGACCTGCAAGCCCTAGTTTGCCTCATCCGGCCTAAAAAAGGCATAAACATACGCGAGCGTTGCAGCAAAGTACCGATAAATCCTTATCGCGGCAGGCGGCCTTTGGGCGGATAGGCCGGATTCCCACATTCCGATACCGCCGTTTCTCGGGACTTAGCCATAGATATTCGGCGACAAGTGATGGGCGTTCGTATCACACTTGGCATGTTAGCCTTACAAGATCATGGACAATGTGAGTATTCACATTTTAATAGTCGTGTTTGTCGCCACTTTGATTCGATCAACCTTTGGCTTTGGTGAAGCGCTAATTGCTGTGCCGCTGCTTGCCCTCAGCATTCCCGTCGAGGTTGCTGCCCCAGTTGTCGTACTTTTATCGGTAACCATCGCAGCGATTGTTATTGTACAGGACTGGCGGAAAATCCACATGCGCAGCACGGGCTGGCTTCTGGCGCCGACTGTTCTAGGTATTCCTTTGGGCATTGCGTTGCTGAAAAGCATTCACCCGGATTTCGTCAAAGGTCTATTGGCAATCGTGATTATGGGATTTTCTGGCTATTCTTTGCTCGTGAAAAGACCCGCTGAACTAGCCAAAGATAGCAGTATTTGGCTTTTGTCTTGTGGCTTCCTGGCTGGAGTGCTGGGAGGCGCTTATGGAATGAACGGACCTCCGTTGGTCATTTACGGCGCTATGCGGCGCTGGTCTCCCCAGCACTTCCGGGCTACGTTGCAAGGATATTTCTTGCCTGCCAGCATCATAGCTATGGCGGGATATTGGTTCGCGGGATTATGG
>Ga0316628_100000232_pt1 | contig 35174 bp, 33 predicted proteins | sample OWC_Aug_M2_C1_D5_FD_207648 | JGI IMG/M metagenome (GOLD analysis project Ga0316628, IMG submission 207648) | Wetland soil microbial communities from Old Woman Creek delta, Ohio, United States - OWC_Aug_M2_C1_D5_C | ecosystem: Environmental > Terrestrial > Soil > Wetlands | place: USA: Ohio...
CGCCGTAGGGCATCGGATGGCGCACCACGGCGACGCGCCGGCCGCGTGCGCGCAGCCGCGCCGACAGCCAGCGCGCCAGGGGCGACTTGCCGGCGCCGGTGCGCACCGCCGAGACCGCGATCACCGGGACGCGCGCGCCGAGCATGGTGCTGCGCGGGCCGAGCAGCGCGAAGTCGGCGCCCGCGGCGAGCGCGCGCGACGCGCGATGCATCACCTCGGCGTGGGGCAGGTCGCTGTAGGCGAGCACCACCAGGTCGACGGCGTCGGCGCGGATGCGCGCCTCGAGCTCGTCTTCCGGCACGATCGGGATGCCCTGCGGGTAGAGCTGCCCGGCGAGAGACGGCGGGTAGCGGCGGCCGGCGATGCCCGGAATCTGCGCGGCGGTGAACGCGACCACCTCGCAGTCCGGGTCGTCGCGGTACACGACGTTGAAGTTGTGGAAATCGCGCCCCGCGGCGCCCATGATGAGGATGCGTTTGCGCGTCATCGGACATCGACCCTGGTGAGGCGCGCGCCCTGCGCGGCGGCGTCGAAGCGCGCCGGCAGGAACTGCTCGATCAGCCACATCGCAGTCCGCGCGTGGCTCGACAGCGTGCGCGTGGTGAAGACGGATTTTCCGCCGGCGAGCGCCAGGTAAACCAGCAGCTGGTCGGCGGCGTGCACGTCGAGCGAGGCGCCGGCCTCTAGATCGTCGCGCAGCGACGCGCCGACGCGCTCGCCGAGCGTCTCGGCGCGCACGCCGCGCTGCGCCACCTCGCCGGCGCCGAGCACGCTCGCCTCGGTATCGGCCCAGGCGACGATCGCGCCGCCGGCCCCCTGCGCCTGGTCCTCGCCGAGCGCCGCGGCTTCCAGCTGCGGACCGGCCGCTACGGTGCCGAGCGCGCCGAGCGCCGCGGCGCGCATGCGCTCGGCGATGTGCGAGGGGAGGTTGGCGACGTGCGCCGTGCCGCGCACGCCGAGCAGCCGGCCCGGCGCCGCCGCGGTGAACGGGCGCAGGCGCGCGCCGGGATCGAGCGCCAGCTCGACCTCGCCGCCGCCCCGCGGGAAATAGCCGCGCCGGCGCACAGCGAGGCGCAGGCGCGCGCCCATGCGCTCGAGCAGCGGCAGCAGCACTGCGCGGAAGTAGTCGAGCGGCGGCGCAGCGCGCACGTCGGTGCCGCCGGCGACCACGACGCGGCACGCGCGGCCGCTCGCGAGCATCACCGGGATGAGCGCCTGGAGCACCAGGGTCACGCTGCCCGCGGTGCCGACGTCGAAACGGAAATCGCCGCCGCGCGGCGCGCCGGGAACCACGTGCAGCTCGCGCGCGCCGAGCGCCAGGCCTTCGATGCGCGCGCTGCACAGCTCGCCGACCGCGCGCACCGCGGTGAGGTGCTGCGCCGCGAGACCGGGCTTCTTGCGGCGCGCGCGGATGTTGACGATGCGCGCCGGCTGCCCGGTGACCGCCGCCAGCGCGACCGCCGTGCGCAGCAGCTGGCCGCCGCCTTCGCCATGGGAGCCGTCGATGTCGAGCATCGTTCAGCGCGCGAGCAGCGCGTCGACCTCGTCGTCGCCGACGTCGTGCCAGGCCTCGTAGGCGTCGGCCACCGCGTAACGCCGTGTGCCGCGCACATTGGCGCAGTAGACGGCGTCGGCGAGCGGCGCCAGCGCGGCGAGCGCGTCGGCATGGCCGGTGGGCACGGCAATCGCGATGTCCCTCGCGCCCGCGCGGCGCAGCGCGGCGAGCGCGGTGCGCAGCGTCGAGCCGGCGGCGACCCCGTCGTCGACCACGATCACCGGACGCGCGTCGAGCGCGGGCAACGGGCGCTTGCCGCGCAGGCGCGCCACGCGCCCCTTCACCTTGGCGAGCGCCTCGTCGGTCTGGCGGCGCACGTCTTCCTTGCCGAGGCCGAAATCGGCCACCCGCGCCTCGTCGATCCACACGCTGCCGTCGAACGCCACGGCGCCGAATCCCGCCTCGGTGGTCCAGGGCAGCAGGATCTTGCTCACCACCGCGACGTCGAGCTCGAGGCCGAGGCGCGTGGCGATCCGCGCCGCGACCGGCACGCCGCCCGCTGGCACCGCGAGCACCAGCGCGTTGCTGCCGCGATAGCCTTCGAGCATGCCGGCGAGCACTTCGCCGGCATGCGCGCGGTCGCGGAACACTGGCGCGCGATCGCGCAGAGCCTCGAGTTCTTGGACTCGCTCAGCCGCCATGTGCGGGATTGGCGCGCTCCGCGAGGAACGGCGACAGCACGCGCGCGGTGTGCGAGTCGGCCCCCGCGGCGGCTTCCGGCGGTCCCTGAAACACGATGCGCCCGCCGCCCGCGCCGCCCTCGGGGCCGAGATCGACGATCCAGTCGACCTCCGCGATGACGTCGAGGTTGTGCTCGATCACCAGCACGCTGTTTCCGGCATCGACCAGGCGGTGCAGCACGCGGATCAGCTTTTCCACGTCGGCCATGTGCAGCCCGACGGTGGGCTCGTCGAGCACGTACAGCGTATGCGTGCCGCCGCGCACCTTGGAGAGCTCGGTGACCAGCTTGATCCGCTGCGCCTCGCCGCCCGAGAGCGTCGGGCTCTGCTGGCCGAGCGTGAGGTAGCCCAGGCCGACGTCCTGCAGCAGGCCGAGCGCGTTGTGGATCGACGGGTGCGCGGCGAAGAACTCGACCGCCTCGTCGACGCTCATCGCCAGCGCCTCGCCGATCGTCTTGCCGCGCCAGCGCAGCGCCAGCGTCTCGGGATTGAAGCGCGCGCCGCCGCAGGCCTCGCAGGTCACCTTGACGTCGGGCAAAAAGGACATCTCGATCTTCTTCAGCCCCTGGCCCTCGCAGGATTCGCAGCGCCCGCCCTTGGTGTTGAACGAAAAGCGGCTCGGCGTCCAGCCGCGCATGCGCGCCTCGCTGGTGTCGGCGAACAGCCTGCGGATCTGGTCCCAGAAGCCGACGTAGGTGGCCGGGCAGGAGCGCGGCGTCTTGCCGATCGGGGTCTGGTCGACCTCGAGCACGCGCTCGACCGCGCCCTTGAGGCCCTTGCAGCCGACCGGCGCGCCTTCCTGCAGGCTCCTGAGCAGCACATCGCGCGCCAGCGTCGATTTGCCCGACCCCGACACGCCGGTCACCGCGACCAGCCGCGCGAGCGGCACGCGCAGGTCGACGTCGGCGAGGTTGTGCAGGAACGCCTTTTTCACCACGATCGCCGCGCCGCTCGTCGAGACCGGGCGGCGCGGCTGCAGCGGATGGCGCAGCGGGTGCGCGAGGAAGCGACCGGTGAGCGAGTCGGGCAGCGCCATCAGCGCCTCGGCCGTGCCTTCGCCGATCACGCGGCCGCCGAGCTTGCCGGCGCCCGGGCCGAGATCAAGCACGTGGTGCGCGCGGCGGATGGTGTCCTCGTCGTGCTCCACCACCACCAGCGTGTTGCCCTTGGCCTCGAGCTTCTCCAGCACGTCGAGCAGGATGCGGTTGTCGCGCGCGTGCAGGCCGATCGTCGGCTCATCGAGGATGTAGCACACGCCGCGCAGATTGGAGCCGAGCTGCGCGGCGAGCCGGATCCTCTGCGCCTCACCGCCCGAAAGCGTCGGCGCCGAGCGGTCGAGCGTCAGGTAGCCCAGGCCGACCTCGCGCAGGAAGTCGAGCCGGCTCGTCAGCTCGGCGACGAGATCCCTCGCGATCTCCCGCTCGCGCCCCTCGAGCGCGGCGCCGGCGTACAGCACCGCGAGATCCTCGACCGGTTGCGCGCCGTAGTCGGCGATCGATCTTCCGCGCCAGGTGACCGCCAGCGCCTCGGGATTGAGCCGCCTGCCGGTGCATGCCGGGCAGACCTCGTCGACCTCGAGCCAATCGATCCACGAGTCGAGCACGTGGTCCTCGGCGCCGGTGCGGGCGCGCTCGTCGCTCCATTCGACCTCGGCGATCTTCAGGCCGGTGCCGTAGCACTCGGCGCACCAGCCGTGCTTGGAGTTGTAGGAAAACAGCCGCGGATCGAGCTCGGCGAAGCTGCGCCCGCACGACGGGCAGGCGCGCTTGGTCGAGTAGCGCGCCTGGTGCAGCACCATCTCGACCAGGCCGTTCGCCTTCGAGGCGGCCTTCACCAGCGCGTCGAGATCGGAGAGCACGTGCACCACGCCTTTGCCGAACTCCAATGCCTTGGACAGCTCGGCGCGCAGCGCGCGCTCGTTCTCCGGCGCCACGCGCAGGTCGGCCACCGGAAGCTCGATGTTGTGCTCCTTGAAGCGGTCGATGCGCGGGAACGGATCGACCGGCAGGAACGCGCCGTCGACGCGCAGGCTCGTGTAGCCCTTCGCTTTCGCCCATTTCGCGAGGTCGGTGTACACGCCTTTGCGGTTCACCACCAGCGGCGCGAGCAGGCCGATGCGCTGTCCGCGGTACTCGCGCATCAGGCGCGCGGCGATCGCGTCCTCGCTCTGCGGCTCGATCGGCACGCGGCAGTCGGGGCAGTGCTGGGTGCCGAGCTTGACGAACAGCAGCCGGAGGAAGTGGTGGATCTCGGTGAGCGTGCCGACGGTGCTCTTCCTGCCGCCGCGGCTGGTGCGCTGCTCGATCGCCACGGTCGGCGGAATGCCCCAGATCGCGTCGACGTCCGGGCGCGAGGCGGCCTGCACGAACTGGCGCGCGTAGGCGTTGAGCGACTCGAGGTAGCGGCGCTGACCCTCGGCGAACAGGATGTCGAAGGCGAGCGTCGACTTGCCCGAGCCCGACACGCCGGTCACCACGGTGAAGCGGTTGCGCGGGATGTCGACGTCGATATTCTTCAGGTTGTGCTCGCGCGCGTGGTGGATGCGGATCGCGTGACCCAGGTAACGGGCGGGGGGTTCGTTCGAAACCGTTTTTTCGGGTTGGTCCGAAAAAGCCTTCTCGTATTCCCTCAACGCCTTCGCGGTGTGCGAGGTCGCGTGCCGCATCACCTGCTGCGGCGTGCCTTCGCACACCAGCGCCCCACCGGCCTCGCCCCCCTCGGGGCCGAGGTCGATGATCCAGTCCGAGGCACGGATGACGTCGAGGTTGTGCTCGATCACCAGCAGCGAGTGCCCGGCGGCGAGCAGCCGGCGGAACGCCCGCAGCAGCTTGGCGATGTCGTCGAAATGCAGGCCCGTGGTCGGCTCGTCGAACAGGAACAGCTTCGAGAAAATAGGGACAGACCCTATTTTTTCGCTATTTTGAAAAATAGGGTCTGTCCCTATTTTTCTGGTCTCGACGAGGTGGCCCGCGAGCTTCAGGCGCTGCGCCTCGCCGCCGGAGAGCGTCGGCACGGGCTGGCCGAGGCGCAGGTACTCCAGGCCGACGTCGGCGAGCGGTGCGAGGCGCGCCTCGACCTCGCGCTCGCCGGCGAAGAACGCAAGCGCCTCGGATACCGTCATCTCGAGCGCGTCGGCGATGCTCCGGCCGCGCAGCGCCACCTCGAGCACCTCCGGGCGAAAGCGCTTGCCGTCGCAATCCGGGCAGCGCAGGTAGACGTCCGACAGGAACTGCATCTCGACGTGCTCGAAGCCGTTGCCGCCGCAGGTCGGGCAGCGGCCGTTGCCGGCGTTGAAGCTGAAGGTGCCCGCGGTGTAGGCGCGCTCCCTGGCGAGCGGCGCGCGCGCGAACAGGTCGCGGATCGCGTCCCAGGCGCCGACATAGCTTGCCGGGTTGGAGCGCGTGGTCTTGCCGATCGGCGACTGGTCGACCATCACCACCTCGGCGATTTTCTCCGCGCCTCGCAGCGCGCGGTGCGCGCCGGGCGCCTCGGTCGGCTTGCCCTTCGCCTTGAGCAGCGCGGGGTAGAGCACGTCCTGCACCAGCGTCGACTTGCCCGATCCGGACACGCCGGTCACGCAGACGAGGCGCTCGAGCGGGATCGCGACGTCGAGCTGCTTGAGGTTGTGCTCGCTCGCGCCATGGATTTCCAGCCTGTCTTTTCCCGGAGGGTTCGCGGCGGTGCCCGCGTCGGCGCGCCTGCGCCCCGACAGGTACTCGGCGGTGAGCGTGTCGCACTGTTTCAGCTCCTGCGGCGCGCCGAAAAACACCATCTCGCCGCCGCGTTCTCCCGGTCCCGGCCCCATGTCGAGGATGCGGTCGGCGGCGAACATGATCTGCGGGTCGTGCTCGACCACCACCAGCGAGTTGCCGGCGTCGCGCAGCCGCTTCATCACCTCGATCACGCGTCCCATGTCGCGCGGGTGCAGACCGATCGATGGCTCGTCGAGCACGAACAGCGTGTTGACGAGCGACGTGCCGAGCGCGGTGGTGAGGTTGATCCTCTGCACCTCGCCACCGGAGAGCGTGCGCGACTGGCGATCGAGGGTCAGGTAGGAAAGCCCGACCTCGCACAGGTAGCGCAGCCGGCCGCGGATCTCGGCGAGCAGCAGCTCGGTCGCCTCGTCTGCGGGCGCGGGCAGCGCGAGCGCGTCGATGAAGCCGCGCACGCGCTCGATCGGCAGCAGCATCAGGTCGTGGATCGAATGCGGCCCGATGCGCCACAGCGTCGCGTCGGGCTTGAGCCGCGTGCCGCCGCAGGCCCCGCACTCCGTGTACGCCCGGTACTTCGACAGGAGCACGCGGATGTGCATCTTGTAGGCCTTGGTCTCGAGCCACTTGAAGAAGCGCCGCACCCCGTACCAGGTACCCGGCCAGCTCTTGCGCCAGCTCACCCAGCCGGATTCCCCTTCCAGGACCCAGGCTTTCTGCTCCTCGGAAAGCTCTCTCCATGGCGTGTCGAGGGGAATGGCGCGCTTCTTGGCGTACTTCACCAGGTCGTCCTGGCACTCCTTGAAGCTCGCGGTCTGCCAGGGCCGCACCGCGCCCTGCCTCAGCGTCTTCGACTCGTCGGGCACCACCAGGCCGAAGTCGACGCCGATCACGCGGCCGAAGCCGCGGCAGGTTTCGCAGGCACCGAGCGGCGAGTTGAACGAGAAAGCCGCCGGGGTCGGTTCCGAATAGTGGATGTCGCAGTCCGGGCAGTGCAGGTCGGACGAGAATTTCCACGCCGCCGCGCCTTCGGGATGGACGTTCACCTTTCCCTGGCCCACGCGCAGCGCCGCTTCGAGCGCCTCGATGACGCGCGCGCGCTCGGCCGAGGACATGCGGATGCGGTCCTGCACCACCTCGAGCAGGCCTTTGGCGCGCGCGTGGATGCGCGTGTACCCCTGCCGCTCGAGCAGCTGCTCGATCTCTGCATCCGAGAAGTTCTTCGGCACCGGCACCGGAAAGGTCACCACCAGCCGCGGGTCGCCCGCACCTGCGGCGCGCTCGGCCAGGGCGCGATAGATCGAATCGGGCGTGTCGCGCGTCACCGGCTTGCCGCAGCCGCGGCAGGTGAGCGTCGCGGCGCGCGCGTACAGCAGCTTCAGGTGGTCGTTCAGCTCGGTCATCGTGCCGACCGTCGAGCGCGAGGTGCGCACCGGGTTGGTCTGGTCGATGGCGATGGCCGGCGGGATGCCCTCGATCGAGTCGACCTGCGGCTTGTCCATGCGGTCGAGGAACTGGCGTGCGTAGGGGCTGAACGTCTCGACGTAGCGCCGCTGGCCCTCGGCATACAGCGTGTCGAAGACGAGCGACGACTTGCCCGAGCCCGACACGCCGGTGACCACGACCAGCTCGCCGGTCGGGATCGCCAGGGACAGATTCTTGAGGTTGTTCTGCCGGGCGCCGCGGACGACGATCGCCTCGGCGGGGAAGGATTCTGGTTTCACGGAGACGGGATGCCGGGAGGAGGCGTATTGTTATGTTCTGGGGACGAGTGCGCAAGGAGAAGGCGTTGGAGCTGCGCAAACTGCTGGTGCTCGCGGCACTCCTGCTGGGTGCCGCGCAGGCCCGTGCGGCGCCGGTGCTGCTGCTGACGATCGAGGGCGCGATCGGGCCGGCGACCGCCGACTACGTGCACCGCGGGCTGGAAGCCGCGGCCAAGGAGGGCGCGCAGCTGGTGGTGCTGCGCATGGACACCCCTGGCGGCCTCGATACGGCGATGCGCTCGATCATCAAGGACATCCTCGCCTCGCCGGTGCCGGTGGCGTCCTACGTCGCGCCCTCCGGGGCGCGCGCCGCGAGCGCCGGCACGTATATCCTCTACGCGAGCCATTTCGCCGCCATGGCGCCCGCGACCAACCTGGGGGCGGCGACGCCGATCGCGATCGGTGCGCCTTCCGCGCCCGCGCCCGTGCCCGAGAAGACCGAGAAGAAGGGCAAGAAGGGTGAGGAGGGCGGCAGCACGCTCGAGCACAAGATGGTGCACGATGCGTCGGCCTACATCCGAGGCCTGGCGCAGCTGCGCGGGCGCAACGCGGACTGGGCCGAACGCGCGGTGCGCGAGGCGGTGAGCCTGTCGTCGAGCGAGGCGGCGAAGCTCAAGGTGATCGACTTCGTCGCCGAGAGCGTCCCGGCGCTGCTCGAGAAACTCGACGGACGCAAGGTGACGGCGGCGGGCGTCGAGCACACGCTGCACGTCGCCGGCGCCAAGGTCGACGAGTTCGAGGTCGGCTGGCGCACCAGGCTGCTCAGCGTGATCACCAACCCGAGCGTCGCATACGTGCTGGTGCTGCTCGGCATCTACGCGGTGCTCTACGAGTTCTCGAACCCCGGGCTGGTGCTGCCGGGCGTGGTGGGCGCGATCTGCATCCTGCTCGCGCTGTACGCCTTCCAGCTGCTGCCGGTCAACTACGCCGGACTGGCGCTGATCCTGCTCGGCATTGCGTTCATGGTCGCCGAGGCCTTCGTGCCCGCGTTCGGCTCCCTCGGCGTCGGCGGGCTGATCGCGTTCGTCATCGGCTCGATCATCCTGATCGACACCGACGCGCCGGGCTTCGAGATCCCCTACGCGCTGATCGGCGGCATCGCCGTGGCGAGCGGCGCGTTCCTGATCCTGGTGATCGGCATGCTGGCGAAGGGCCGCAGGCGGCCGGTGGTGACCGGGCGCGAGGAGATGATCGGCGCCAGCGGCGTGGCGCTCGACGACATCAGCGGCGAGGGCTGGGCGCGCGTGCACAGCGAGACCTGGCGCGTGCGCGCGAGCGAGCCGGTCAGGAAGGGACAGCGGGTGCGCGTCAAGGCGATGAATGGTCTGGTGCTCGACATTACCGCCGAGCCAGACAACGGCAACGGAGGCTAACCATGATATTCAACTTCGGATTCAGCTTCGCCTCCGGCGCGCTGATCATCGTCATCCTGCTGGTGGTCGCGTCGCTGCGCATCCTGCGCGAGTACGAGCGCGGCGTGGTCTTCTTGCTGGGCCGCTTCCAGCGGGTCAAGGGGCCGGGCATGATCGTCGTCGTCCCGGGCATCCAGCAGATGGTGCGCATGGACCTGCGCACGCTGGTGCTCGACGTGCCGAGCCAGGACGTGATCTCGCGTGACAACGTCTCGGTGAAGGTCAACGCGGTGGTGTACTTCCGGGTCGTCGACCCGGAGAAGGCGGTGATCCAGGTCGCCGACTACCTCGGCGCCACCAGCCAGCTGGCGCAGACCACGCTGCGCGCGGTGCTCGGCAAGCACGAGCTCGACGAGATGCTGGCCGAGCGCGACAGGCTCAATCTCGACATCCAGACCGTGCTCGATGCGCAGACCGACGCCTGGGGCATCAAAGTGGCCAACGTCGAGATCAAGCACGTCGACCTGAACGAGTCGATGGTGCGCGCCATCGCGCAGCAGGCCGAAGCCGAGCGCGCGCGGCGCGCCAAGATCATCCACGCCGAGGGCGAGCAGCAGGCCGCCGAGAAGCTCCTCCAGGCGGCGCAGATGCTGTCGCAGCGCGCCGAGGCGATGCAGCTGCGCTACCTGCAGACGCTGACGCAGATCGCCGGCGACAAGTCGCACACCATCGTGTTCCCGGTGCCGATGGACATCATCGGGCCGATCCTGGAGGCGGCGAAGAAGCTGAAGAGCAGCTGAACCCCAGGGACCGCGGCTTTGCGCTAGATCAACTGCCGCGTGGCGCGCGCGGGGCATATTGGAGTCTGGTCATCGCCTCCTTTCAGCCCTGCCCGCATGCGCGAACCCGACCCGCTCGCTGTCGCCGCACAACCCGCCGACGCGCTCCTCAAATCCGCTCTCGCACGACTGACGCAAGGCATCTCGCCCGCGTCGATCGCGGGCGCCTACCTGGATTGGGCGGTGCACCTCGCTGGGTCGCCCGCGAAATGGGGGGAGCTCGAGGTCAAGGCGCAGAGAAAGCTCAGTCGCTTTGCGATTGCCGCGATGCAGTTCGCCCGCAACTGGGAGCCCTGTATCGAGCCGTTGCCGCAGGACAAACGCTTCGAGCATCCGGACTGGTGCGCCTGGCCGTTTAACCTGCTGCAGCAGGGGTTCCTGCTCACGCAGCAATGGTGGTGGAACGCCACCACCGGGGTGCGCGGCGTCAGTGCGCACCACGAGCAGGTGGTCGAGTTCGTGACGCGCCAGTGGCTCGACATGTTTTCTCCGTCGAACTTCCCGCTCACCAATCCCGAGGTGTTGCGCGAGACGGTGCATCGCGCCGGCGCCAACCTGGTGCAGGGCGCTATCAACTGGTGGGACGACGCGCTGCGCGTCGCCGCCAACCGGCCGCTGGTCGGACTGGAGCGCTGGCGCGTAGGCGAGAACCTGGCGCTGACGCCGGGCAAGGTGGTGTATCGCAATCACCTGATCGAGCTGATCCAGTACGCGCCGCAAACCGGCGAGGTGCGCCCGGAGCCGCTGCTCGTCGTGCCATCGTGGATCATGAAGTACTACATCCTCGACCTGCAGCCGCACAACTCGCTGGTGAGATTCCTCGTCGACCGCGGCTACACGGTATTCATGATCTCGTGGAAGAACCCGAGCGCGCGCGAGCGCGAACTCGGCATCGACGACTACATCAAGAGCGGGGTACTGGCCGCGCTCGACGCGATCGCCAAGATCGTTCCCGGGGAGCGCGCACACGCGCTCGGCTATTGCCTGGGCGGCACGATCCTGGCGATGGCCGCCGCGCTGCTCGCGCGCGAGGGCGACGCACGCCTGGCGACGCTCTCGCTGCTCGCCGCCGAGACCGACTTCGAGGAAGCGGGCGAGCTGTCGCTGTTCATCGACGAAAGCCAGGTGAGCTTCCTCGAGGACATGATGTTCACGCGCGGCTATCTCGACGGCAAGGAGATGGCGGGCGCCTTTGCCTTGCTCAACTCAAAGGACCTGGTGTGGTCGCGCATGGTGCACGACTACCTGATGGGAAAGCGCGACGAGGTGAGCGACCTCATGGCCTGGAACGCCGACGCGACGCGCATGCCTTACCGGATGCATAGCGAGTATCTGCGGCGCCTGTACCTCGGCAACGATTTCACCGAGGGACGCTTCATGGTCGACGGGCGGCCGATCGCGCTGTCCGACATCCGGGCCCCGATGTTCGCGGTCGGCACGGCGCGGGACCACGTCTCGCCCTGGCGCTCGGTATACAAGGTCAATCTGTTCGCCGATACCGAAGTCACCTTTCTTTTGACCAGCGGCGGGCACAACGTCGGCGTCGTGAACCCGCCGGGGGGCTTCGCGCGCGCGAGCTACCGGGTTTCGACGCGCAAGAGCGACGACCGCTACGTTGACCCCGAGACCTGGCAGGAGGCGACCCCCGTGCGCCAGGGCTCCTGGTGGCCGGAATATGCCGCCTGGCTCGATGCGCGCTCCGGCGCGCCGGTCGCCCCGCCGCCGATGGGCGCACCGGCCAAGGGCCTGCCCCCGCTCTACGACGCGCCCGGGCGCCATGTCCTCGAGGAATGAGCAGATCGGCGTCGTCGAGCAGGTGTCGGGACCGGTGGTCGACGTCGCTTGCAGCGGCGCGCTGCCCGCGTTGCACGACGCGCTGAGCGTTCAGTTCGACGGCCACTCGCGGCTGCTCGAGGTACACCGCCATCTCGACGCGAAGCGCCTGCGCGCCGTGGCGCTGCACGCCACCGCGGGACTGAAGCGCGGCGCCCCGGTGTTCGGCACGGGCGGCCCGTTGCGCGTTCCGGTGACGCGCGAGTGCCTGGGACGGGTGCTCGACGTGTTCGGTGCGCCGCTCGACGGCGGGCCGCCGCTCGCCGCCGACACGCTGCGCGCGGTGTCGGAGCCGCCGGCGCCGATCTGGGAGGTGAAGGGGCCCGAGGCGATCCTTGAGACCGGGATCAAGGTCATCGACCTGCTGTGTCCCTTCGTGCGCGGCGGCAAGTCGGGGCTGTTCGGCGGCGCGGGCGTCGGCAAGACCGTGCTGATCATGGAGTTCATGCATGCGATCGCCTCGCTGCACCAGGGCGTGTCGGTGTTCGCGGGCGTGGGCGAGCGCATCCGCGAGGCGCACGAGCTGTGGCGGGAGATGCAGGCCGCGGGCGTGCTGCCGAGCACGGTGCTGGTCTTCGGGCAGATGGACGAGTCGCCGGGGGTGCGCTTTCGCGCCGGCGCGACCGCGCTCACTTATGCGGAGTACTTGCGCGACACGCTCGGCAAGGAAGTGCTGGTGCTGATGGACAACGTGTTCCGCTTCGTGCAGGCGGGCAGCGAGATCTCGGGGCTGCTCGGCCGCATGCCGGCCACGGTCGGCTACCAGCCCACGCTGCTCACCGAGGTCGCCGAGCTCGAGGAGCGCATCGCTTCGACGCGCACCGGCACCATCACCTCGGTGCAGGCGGTGTACGTGCCGGCCGACGACATGACCGATCCCGCGGTGAGCGCGATCCTCGCTCACCTCGACACGCTGGTGATCCTGTCGCGCGAGCAGGCCGGGCGCGGCATCTATCCTGCCGTCGACCCGCTCGCCTCGCAGAGCCGGCTGCTCGACCGGCGCATCGTCGGCGACCGGCACTACCTGGTGGCGCGCGCGGTGCGCGAGCACCTGGCGCGCTACGACGAGCTGCAGGACATCATCGCCATGCTCGGCATCGAGGCGCTGTCCGCGGACGACCGGCGCGTGGTGCTGCGCGCGCGCCGCCTGCAGAGGTATCTCAGCCAGCCGTTCCACGTGGTCGCCGAGCACACTGGCATGCCGGGCGCGTCGGTGCCGCTCGAACGGACGCTCGCCGACTGCGAGGCCTTCCTGCGCGGCGACCACGACGCCGTAGCCGAAGAGCAGTGCTACATGCGCGGGTCGATGCCGTGACCGCCTTCACGCTGCACCTGCAATCGGCGACGCAGTACGCGCGCGTCGAGGGCGTCGAGAGCTTCGTGGCGCGCGACGCCTCCGGCGCCTTCGGCGTGCTCGCGCGCCACGAGCGCATGATGACTGTGGTCGGCTACGGGCTGGCGCGCTTTCGCACCGCTGAGGGCGACTCGCATTACCTCGCGCTCCCCGGAGGCCTGGCGTACTTCGTCGACGGCGAGCTTTTCCTCAGCACGCGGCGCTACGTGCTGGGCGACGACTTCCGCACGGTGGCCGCGGCGGTCGACAGCACGCTGATGGCCGAAGAAAGCGCATTGCGCAGCCTGAAGCAAAGCGTCGCCCGGCTGGAGCGCGAGATCGTGCGCCGCCTGTGGCGCCTCGGTGGAGGCGAGGCCTGAGATGGCGGGTGACGACCGCGATTCGAAGCTGCGCGATTCGGTGGAACGCGAGGCCGAGCGCATGCGCCGCGCGGAGCGCGAGCGCCCGGGCCTGCTGGCGCAGACCGCGTACCTGGGAAGCCTCGCGCTGCTGTTCGTGCTGCCGGTGCTCGGCGGCGCCTATCTCGGCAGCTGGATCGACGACCAGCTCGAGGGCTACTCGGTGCGCTGGACGATTAGCCTGCTGCTCGCCGGCGTGGCGATCGGCATCGTCAACGTAATCCTGTTCGTGCGCGAGAGGCCGTGATGGAGAACTCGATCGCGGTGTTCACCGTCGGCCCGGTCGGGGTCAGCGCCGCGGTGCTCGCGACCTGGGGGATCATGCTGGCGCTGGCGCTGTTCAGCCTGCTCGCGACGCGAACCCTCGGCGAGCAGCCCGGCATGCTGCAGACCGCTCTCGAGGGCGTGGTGCTGGCGATCGAGGGCGCGATCGCAGAGGTCTACCCGCAGCGCCCGCGCATGCTCCTGCCGTTCGTCGGCACGCTGTGGGTGTTCCTGGTGGCCGCGAACCTGCTGGGCATCGTCCCCGGGCTGCATTCGCCCACCGGCGACCTTTCACTGACCGCAGCGCTCGCCATCCTGGTGTTCTTCTCGGTGCACTGGTACGGCGTGCGCGCCGAGGGCTGGCGCAACTACGTGCAGCACTACTTCTCGCCCAACCCGCTGCTGTTCCCGTTCCACGTGATGAGCGAGCTGTCGCGCACCGTGGCGCTCGCGGTGCGGTTGTTCGGCAATATGGCGAGCCTCGAGATGGCGGCACTGCTGGTGCTGCTGGTCGCGGGGTTCCTCGTGCCGGTGCCCATCCTGCTCCTGCACGTGGTCGAGGCGCTGGTCCAGGCCTACATCTTCGGCATGCTGGCGCTGGTGTACATCGCCGGCGGCATCCAGTCCCAACAGCTCACCAAGGAAAGGAAGGAGTCACGACCATGACCGCGACAGGACTGCTCGTCATCGTATCCACCGCCGGCGCGCTGCTCGCCGTGGCGCTCGGCGTGATGCTGCCCGCAGTGGCGATGGGGCGCGCCATCACGCAGGCGCTCGACGCGCTCGCGCGCCAGCCCGAGGCGGAGCGCGCCATCACGAGAACGCTGTTCATCGGCCTGGCGATGATCGAGTCGCTGGCGATCTACGTGCTGGTGATCGTGCTGATCGTGCTGTTCCGCAATCCGTTGCTCGAATTCGTGCTCAAGTGACGCCATGCAGATCGACACCACCAGCTTCATCCTCCAGCTTGTCAATTTCGCCGTGCTGGTGTGGATCCTGCACCGCTTCCTGTATCGGCCGGTGCTGGCGGCCATCGACCGCCGCCGCGTCGCGATCGACAAGACGATGAGCGACGCGAAGAGCGTGCGCGAGGAGGCCGAGCGGCTGCGCGGCCAGTTCGAGGGGCGGCTCGCGGACTGGGAGCGCGAGCGCGTCAAGGCGCGCTCGGCGCTGGAGGCCGAGCTCGCCGCGCTGCGCGCCCGGGGGCTCGCCGACGCGGCGCAGGCGGCCGAGCGCGAGCGCGACCGGCTCGCCGCGCTGCAGGCCAAGCGCGAGGCCGACTGGAAGCGCGAAACCGAGCAGCGCGCGCTCGACCAGGCGGCGGCGTTCGCCGCACGGTTGCTCGAGCGCATCGCCGACCATGCGCTCGACGAGCGGCTGGTCGAGGTATTCGCCGAGGACCTCGCCGGCTGGCCGCCCGAGAAGATCGACCCGCTCGCCGAGGCGGCGCGCGCCGCCGGCGGCCGCGTGAGCGTGCTGAGCGCGCGGGCGCTGCCGGAGGCGGCGCGCGCGCGCCTCGCGCAGGCGCTGTCGGAGCGGCTGCGCATCGAGTGCCGCCCTGAGTACGCGGTCGACGAAGCGCTGGTCGCCGGGGTGAGCATCGCGGTCGGGCCCTGGGTGCTGCAGGCGGACCTGCGCGACGAGCTGCGCGTGTTCTCGGGGGGCGCCGCGCGTGCCGCCTGAGGTCGCGGGGCGCCCGCTGCTGACTGAGTCCGCGGAGCGGCCGCTCCTCGAGCGGCGCGCGGCGCGGCTGCGCGGCTACCGCCTCGCGCTGCGCATGGGCGAGCGAGGCCGCGTGCTGTCGGTCGGCGACGGCGTGGCCTGGATCGAAGGGCTGCCCTCGGCGGCGATCGATGAGCTGCTGCGCACCGAGGACGGCAGTACCGCGCTGGTGTTCCACCTGGCGCCGGACCGCATCGGCGCCATCCTGCTGGAGGAATCGGCCGGGCTGCGCGCCGGCGCGCCGGCTGCGCTCACCGGCGAACGGCTGGCGATCGGCGTCGGCGATGCGCTGCTCGGGCGGGTGGTCGATCCGCTCGGCAGGCCGCTGGACGGCGGGTCGCGGCCACGCGGCACGGAGCGCCGCGCGCTCGACGGGCCGTCGCCGCCGATCGTAGCGCGCGATTTCGTCAATCAGCCGCTGTACACCGGCAATCGCATCGCCGACAGCATGATCCCGATCGGCCACGGCCAGCGGCAGCTGCTGATCGGCGACAACGGCACCGGCAAGACCACCTTCGCGCTCGACACGGTGCTGCAGCAGAAAGGCCAGCGCGTCAGTTGCGTCTACGTTTTGATCGGGCAGAAACGCTCGACGGTCGCGGCGGTGATCGAGACGCTGCGCCGCGGCGGCGCGCTCGAGTACACCACGCTGGTCGTGGCCGAGGCGACCGCCACGCCGGGCCTCAAGTACCTGGCGCCGTTCGCCGGCTGCGCCATCGCCGAGGCCTGGATGGAGGCGGGGCGCCAGACGCTCGTGGTGTACGACGACCTGTCGACGCACGCACGCATCTATCGCGAGCTGTCGCTGCTGCTCAGGCGGCCGCCGGGGCGCGAGGCCTACCCGGGCGACGTGTTCTACCTGCACTCGCGCCTGCTCGAGCGCTCGACCTGCCTGGCCGCCGCGCGCGGCGGCGGCAGCATGACCGCGCTGCCGATCGTCGAGACCGAGCAGGGCGAGATCGCCGCCTACATTCCGACCAACCTGATCTCGATCACCGACGGGCAGATCTACTTCGACCGGCACATGTTCGCCGCCGGGCATCTGCCGGCGATCGACGTGCGCCGCTCGGTATCGCGCATCGGCGGCAAGGCGCAGCCCGCCGCCATCAAGCGCGAGGCTGCGCGCCTGAAGCTCGACTACCTGCAGTTCCTCGAGCTCGAGGTGTTCTCGCGCTTCGGCTCGCGCCTGGAAGCGGGGCTGCAGGCGCGCCTGGCGCGCGGCCGGCTGCTGCGCCGGGTGCTGCAGCAGGAGGCGCTGCATCCGCTGCCGCCCAAGTGCCAGCTGGCGTGGCTGATCGCTTTCAACGACGGGCGTTTCGAGGGCATGGACGACAAGGCCCTCGAGGCGGCCCTCGGCCGGCTGTTCGCGGGCGCGGCCGCGGGCGCGCTGGCGCTCGAGGACACGCGCGAGTCCTGGAGCGCCGCCATCGCCGGCTGGATCGCGGCGGAGGGCGCGTGACGCGCCGCCACGACCTCGCCGCCAAGCTCGGCGGCTTCCGCGAGGTGCGCGCGATCCTCTCGGCGATGAAGAACATCGCGCTGATGGAGCTGCGCGCGCTCGCCGGGCTGCTCGAGCACCAGCGGCGCGCGATGGCGACGATCGAGCGCGCGGCGGCGGACTTCCTGTGCTTCTACCCGCCGCCGGGCGATGCCGCGCCCGCGGCCACGGTGTGTATCGTGATCGGCTCGGAGCGCGGCTTCTGCGGCGAGTTCAACGAGGCGCTGGAGGCCGAGGCGCGCGCGGTGCGCGCGCGCGGGGAACGGCTGCTCGCCATCGGTGCGCGCCTCGCCGATCGTCTGGGCAGCGACGATCCGGGCGAAACGGTCGCTGGCGCCAACGTCGCCGAGGAGCTGCCGGCCGTGCTGCAAAAGGTCGCGGCGAACCTGGTGTCCGTGCAGCGCGCCGCAGGCGCCGGACCGCTGCACGTCAAGGCGGTGCACCAGCATCCCGACGGCTCGGGCCTGGTGACCAAGACCATCGCGCCGCTGCCGCTGCCGGAGCGGCCGCAGCGCCCGCATCCCTACCCGCCGCGCCTCACGCTCGCGCCGCAGGAATTTTTCGCCGGGCTGCTCGAGCAGGGGCTGCTGCTCGCGCTGCAGGAAGCGTTCTCGGTGTCGCTCATCGCCGAGAACCGCAGGCGGCTGGAGCACATGGAAGGCGCGCTCAGGCGCCTGGACGACATCACCGCGCGCCTGGCCCGGCGCCTGAACGCATCGCGCCAGGAGGAAATCACCCAAGAAATTGAGGTGATCATGCTCAGCGCCGAGGCGCTAATGACGCCGGACGTTCAATAACGGCGGGGAAGGGGGTGCGGGGGAAGGGAGCAGCCTACCGTCCCCCGCAGCCGACTAGGGGCGATAGTAGACCCAGCCGGCGCGCTGCTTGTCGGCGATCTCGATCAGGCCGCCCGGAACGACGCGCACACCGCCGATCAGATCGTCCTTGGCGACCTTCATCGCGTGCATCGTCTCGCCGCAGGCGACGACGTCGATGCTCTGGTCGAGCGCCTGTTCGATGCGGGCGGTGACCTTCGATTCGCTCTTCAGCATGTTCAGCCCGGGGCCGATCGCGACGATCTCGATCTGCGAGTTGTCCTTGCCGACGTTGCGTTGAAAGGCGAACGCGTTGTTGAGCGCGAGGTTCCAGGTCTGCGGATTGTTCTCGGTCACTTGGATCACGATCTGGTATTTGCCCTTCGCTCCTTCGCCCGCCGCCGCAGCGTGCGCGCTGGGCGCGACGCCGCCGGCGAGGAGCGTGGAAGCGAGAACTACCATCAAAGCGGCGAGTCGTTTCACTTGGGGTTCCTTTCGTTACGGGCGGATGTACGCCCAGCCCTCGGACTGGCGCTTCATGATCTCGATCACGCCGCCCGGCACAACGGTCGCGCCGCCGACCAGGTCGGCCTTATCGATCTTGAACTTCTTCATCGTGGTGGCGCAGGCGGCCAGCTCCACGTTACTGTCGAGCGCGGCATTCAGGCGAGCGGCGACCTTGGAGTCGGCCTTGAGCATGTAGATGCCGGGGCCGTAGGCCACGATCTCGATCGTCACCTTGTCCTTGCCCAGCGCCTCCTGCATGTTCTCCGCGTTGTTGAGCGCGAGATTCCATTTCGCCGGGTCGTTGTCGCTGACCTGCAGGACGGCGTGCGTCAGCGCCTTTTCGCCCGCGGCCAACGCGGCGGGGGCGGCGGCGAAGCCGGCCAGACCGGCGACCAGGGTGATTGCTGCAAGTGCTTGTTTCATAGCATCTCCTCTCCGTTTTCTAATGTCTGTTCGGGCGCAAAGGGCGCTCGCGACAGCCATATGACGCGCAGCCCGCCGCATTTATTCCATGGAATAAACTGACCGCTTGGGACGTCATTGGGGGCATGAAGATGAGGGGGCTGTTCGGCGTATCGGCGCAGTTCCGTGCGCGGGTCGAGGCGCAGCGCGAGGCGCTCTACCGGCTCGCGTATTCCTGGTGCCACGACGCGGGGCTGGCGGACGACCTGGCGCAGGAGACGCTGCTGCGTGCGCTCGACCGCGCCGGCCAGCTGAACGACCCGCAGCGGCTGAAAAGCTGGCTGTGCGCGATCCTCGCGAACTGCCTGAAGGATCATTTCCGGCGCGCGCGGCCGCACGAGCCGCTGGACGACGAGATGGCGGCGCAAGGCGAGGGCCCCGAGGCGGCGAGCGCCAGCGCGCAGCTCGCGGCGCGCGTGCGCGCCGAGGTGGAGCGCCTGCCGCTCGGCCAGCGCCAGGTGGTGACGCTGGTCGACCTGGAGGGCTTTTCCTACGCCGAGGTCGGGCAGATACTCGAGGTGCCGATCGGCACCGTGATGAGCCGGCTGTGCCGCGCGCGCGAGGCGCTCAGGACGCGGCTGATCGATATGGCGACGGAGCAGAACAACAAGGTCAGGAGCATCCGATGAGCCAGGAACCCGAAGTCTCGCAGGAGATGCAGAACGCGTTCGTCGACGGCCAGCTGGACGCCGCCGACTGGACCGCGATGGTCGAGCGCGTGGGTGCCGATGAGGCGCTCAGGCGCCAGGTGTGCGAGCTGCGCACGTTGAAGGACATGACCAGAAGCGCCTATGCGGGCGTACATCCGCGGCGCGCGGCGCCGCCAGCGAACCGCTGGGGCTGGGCGCGCGTCGCGGGACTCGCGATCGTCTTCGCTGCCGCTGGATGGCTGGCGCACGCCGGCATCGAGCGCAACGGTGGCCTCGCCGTGATCATGGCGCGCAGCGGCGTCGACCTGCGCGGCGCGCAAGCCGATCGCATCCTGGTGCACGTCGCCTCGTCGCGCGGCGATGTGGTCGACTCGGCGCTGCAGGAGGTCGAGGACTACCTGCGCGACGCGCGTGCCGCCGGCCGCAAGGTCGAGGTCGAGATCGTGGCGAACAACACCGGCATCGACATCCTGCGCGCAGACGCCTCGGCCTACACGGCGCGCCTCGAGCGCCTGCGCGCCGCGTATCCCAACCTCACCTATATCGCCTGCAATCAGACTGCCGACCGGCTGCGCGAGAAGGGCGTGACCGTCGAGCTGATCCCCGGCGTGCACGTTGCGCCGACCGCACTCGACGAGATCGTCAAGCGCATGCAGCAGGGCTGGGTCTACATCCGCGCCTGAGGCGCGCCTCAGGGCACGATGCGCTCGGCGCGGAACCGGCCGAGCAGCCGCGCGAACATCTCCTCGCTGTCGACCACCTCGTGAAAGCCGTGCAGGCGCGACTTGGTGACGCTCGACATCACGTCCCAGTCGCAGCCGAACACGTAATCGCCGAAGGGCCAGGCGACCAGCTCGTCGAAGCGGTACGGCTGCAGGCCGTGCTTCGCGACCATCGCCTGCCACAGCGGCGCCTTGTCGGCCATGTGCGCCACGAGCGAGAGGGTCTGCGGCTCGGCCCAGGGCATCTCGAACACCGCGGCGATGCGCGGCCACAGGTTGCACCAGCGAAAATAATCCCCGTTGGTGATGTTGTAGGCCTGGTTGGCGCAGCGCGGCTCGCTCGCCGCCCAGAGCGCGGCGTTCGCCATGTGCGCCGACTCGGTTACCTGGTAGACCGAGCGCCAGGCGCCGGGCTTGCCGGGAAAGCGCAACGGCAGCCCGAGCTCCTTCGAGATCGCCGCGTACACCGCGATCACCGGCACGATGCTCATCGCCGTGCCCGGCGCGAAGCCGCACAGCGTCTGCGGGCGCAGCTCGGTCCAGGTCCAGCGCTTGCCGCGCTGGAACGCCGTCAGCCAATCGATCTGGTCGAAGTAGTAGTTCGGCCCGAGGTGGCGCGGGTCGTCCTCCTTCGCCGGCGTGCGGAACGGCCCCAGGTGCGAGCCGTAGTACTTGGTGCCGGTCACCAGCACTACGCGCTCCAGGTCGGGCGCGGTGGCGTCGAGCGCCGAGACCGAATGGACCAGCATGTCGCGATTCGCGGCGATGTTCTTCGCGTAGTCGGCCGCGGCGCCGGGCGCGGCCTGGAAGGCACAGTAGAAGACATGCGTCGCACGGTGCAAGTCCCGCAGCTTGCGACCGACGTCGGCCGGGTCGAGCAGGTCGACCGACACGTAGCGCACGCGCTCGCGCTCCGTGCCCCGGCGGCGCGACAGCCCGACCACCTGCCACTCGGGCAGGCTCGCGAGGCGCTCGACGATGTAGCGCCCGATCACGCCGAGCGCGCCGACCACCACCGCGGTGTTCATCGCTCAGGGGCGCGCGTAGGCCCAGCCCTCGAGCTGGCGCTGCATCACGTGCGCGAGGCCGGTCTTGACGAAGTCGACGCCGCCCAGCATGTCGTCGCGCTTCAGGCCGAGCGTCGCCATGGTGTTCTCGCAGGCGATCACGCGGATGTTCTCGTCGAGCACCTGCGTGACGCGGTCGCGCCACTCGGATTCGGCGCTGAGCATGGGGATCGCAGGTCCGTAGACGATCACCTCGAGCTGCACGTTCGCCGGGCCGAGGTCATTGCGCACGTTGCGCGCGTTGGCGAGCGCCAGCGCCCAGACTTTCGGGTTCTCGTCGCTGATCTGGATCAGCAGGCGCTGCGGCCTGCCCGCCGGGCGCGCCCGAGCGGGGCGCGGCAGCTGCAGCAGGCCGAGCGCGGCGAGGGAACCGAGAAAGCGTCGGCGCATGTTGGAAAGTATCATGCCACGATCATGACGCAGACGCTCGGTCTCCTGGCCAGCCTCGCGCTGCTGCTCGCGGCGGGCAGCGCGCGCGCCGCGCATCCGCTGATCACCGAGGACACCGGCACCGTCGGCGCTGGAAACTACCAGCTTGAGCTGACTGCCGAGCTCGCTCGCCAGAGCGAGGAAGGGACCACCGTGCACGGCGCGCAGCCGGCGGCGGTGCTGAGTTACGGCGTGCTGCCGAACGCGGACCTGCAGCTCGGCCAGCCCTACCTCCGGATCGTGAGCGACGACGGCGCGAACCGAGAGGTGATCGACGGCCCGCTCGACACTTCGCTCGATTTCAAGTGGCGCTTCTACGAGCGCGGCGCGCTCAGCCTCGGGCTCAAGCCGGGGATCACGCTGCCGACCGGCGACGACGAGCGCGGCCTGGGCGCAGGCAAGCCGACCTGGGGGGCGCTGTTCATCGGCTCGTACCAGCCGGCGGGCCCGTTCGCGTTCCACTCGCACCTCGGCTACCGGCGCTTCCGCAACACGCTCGGCTGGCGCGAGTCACTCGCGCACGTCTCGGGGGCAGTGGTCTACTCGGCGTCGGAGAAGCTCAGGCTGGTCGCCGACGTCAGCGCCGACACCAACCCGCTGCCGTCTTCCTACGGCACGCTGCGCTACACGGTGCTCGGGCTGAGCTACTCGGCGACTCCCGACATCGACCTCGATGCAGGGGTCAAGCTCCGCCTCAACGGCATCGTCTTCGACCGCAGCCTGCTGTTCGGCGTGACGCTGCGCTGGTGAGCCTTGCGGCGCTAGCGCTTGCGCAGCCCGACCACCGCCTCGATCTCGACCTTCATGCCGGGGAGCGCGAGCTCGCTGACGCCGATCAGCGTGCTCGCCGGGCGCGCCTTGCCGAAGAACTCCTGGCGCACCGGATTGATCTTCGTGCGGTCGGCCACGTCAGTGAGGAACACGGTTACCTTGAGCACGTCGCCGAAATCCGCGCCCGCGGCGTCGAGCACCAGCTTCATGTTGCGGAAGATCTGGCGCGTCTGCGCCGCCGCGTCCTCGCCGCCGACGAGCTTGCCGCGCTCGTCCAGCGGCGCGACGCCGGAGACGAACAGCAGGTCGCCCCAGCGCACCGCGTCGCAGTAGTGGCTGATCGGGGCGGGCAGGCCTGCGGGCTGGAATTCCTCGCGTTTCATAGGTCCCTCCTTGGGTCGGGTTTACATAACTTTACCGTGCCGAGAAATGGTGCTTACGCGTGGCGCGCAGACTGCAGATGCGTTCTCAACCAAGGAGCAATCATGAACGAAACCAGACAGGAACCCCGCCGCCGTTTCTTCAGGCGCGCGGCAATCGCTACCCTGATCGCCGGCCTGGCCGGCGGCATCGGCGCCGCGGCCTTCGCCCACGGCGGGCCCGGCGGCTGGCACCGCGGTGGCGGCTACATGGGCGGGCCGATCGACCCGGCGCAGATGGAAGCGCATGTCGACCGCATGCTCAAGCACATGTACATCGACATCGACGCCACCGAGGAGCAGAAGCAGAAGATCGATCCGATCGTGAAGGGCGCGGCCAAGGACCTGATCCCGCTGCGCCAGCAGATCCGCGCAGCGCGCAAGCAAGCGATTGAGCTGTTCACCAAGGAAACCATCGACCGCGCGGCGATCGAGAAGCTGCGCGAGGAGCAGATCAAGCTCGCGGCGCAGGCCTCGAAGCGCTTCACCCAGGCCCTCACCGACGTCGCCGAGGTGCTGACCCCCGAGCAGAGAAAGCAGCTCGCCGAGCGCATGGGCCGCTTCCGCGGCTGGCACGGCCGCCACGGACGAGGATAGGTAAACTGCGCGCGTGGCCGCGCACATCCTGCTGATCGAAGACGATCTCCGCCTCGCCGAGATGGTGTCGGAATACCTCGGCCAGGCGGGGTTTCGCGTCTCTGCGGCCGGCAGCGGGGAGGAGGGGCTCGCGAAGCTCGCGCGCGAGCCCTGCGACGCGCTGGTGCTCGACCTGGCGCTGCCGGGCATCGACGGGCTCGAGGTGTGCCGCCGGCTGCGCGCATCGTCGGACGTGCCGGTGCTGATGCTGACCGCGCGTGGCGACGCGATGGACCGGATCGTCGGGCTCGAGATCGGCGCCGACGATTACCTGCCCAAGCCGTTCGAGCCGCGCGAGCTGCTGGCGCGCTTGCGCGCCATCCTGCGGCGCGGGACCGGTGCTGCGCGCGGCGACGTGCTGCGCTTCGGGCGCGTCGAGATCGACCGCGGCGCGCGCAGCGTGCGCGTCGACGGCGCCGACAAGAACCTCACCGCGCACCAGTTCGCGCTGCTCGTGGCGCTCGCCGAGAACGCGGGGCGCGTGATGTCGCGCGACGCGCTGATGGACGCCCTGCGCGGCGAGCCGCTCGAGGCCTTCGACCGCTCGATCGACGTGCACGTGTCGCGCATCCGCCAGGCCATCGAGGACGATCCGCGCAAGCCGCGCCGCATCGTCACGGTGCGCGGCGCGGGCTACGTGTTCGCCAAGGCGCAGGACTGATGCGCAAGCTCTACCTGCGCATCTACCTCGCGGTGGTCGCGAGCCTGGTCGTGTTCGCCCTCGCCGCCGGCTTCCTGTGGCGCCAGCTCGCCGACCCCTGGATGGCACGGCCCGCCTACGAGGTCGCCGCGAAGCTGGCCCAGAATGCGCTTCCGCCCGCGGACGCGCCGCTCGCCGCGCAGCAGGACGCGCTCGACAAGCTCGCCGCCGACCTGCGCGCCAACCTGGCGCTGTTCGACGCTGAGCGCAGGCCGATCGCCTTCGTCGGGCGGCCCTTGCGCCCGCCGCGCCCGGACGTGCAGGAAAGCGGCTGGCTGCACCGTTTCGGCGGCCCCCCGGCCTGGGGCGTGAAGCTGCCCGACGGGCGCTGGCTGGTGGCGAGCGTGCCGCGCAACCGCAGGCACCCCGCCTTGGGGCTGTTCTTCACCCTCGCGCTGCTCGCGATCGGCGTGGGCGTCGGCGCTTACCCGGTGGTGCGGCGCCTGACGCGCCGGCTGGAGAAGCTGCAGGCGGGGGTTGAGTCGCTCGGCTCCGGCGACCTCGCGGCACGCGTCAAGGTCGAAGGCGGTGACGAGGTGGCGCGCCTCGCCGAGAGCTTCAACCGCGCGGCGGGCCGCATCGAGGCGCTGGTCGGCGCGCACAAGTCGCTGCTCGCCAACGCGTCGCACGAGCTGCGCACGCCGCTCACCCGCATTCGCATGGCGGTCGAGCTGATGAAGGACAGCGCCGAGCCGAAGAGGAAGGTCCAGCTCGAGCGCGACATCGCCGAGCTCGACCAGCTGATCGACGAGATCCTGCTTGCCAGCCGGCTCGACGCGGTCGAGGGACGCGAGGCTGACGAGGAGGTGGACCTGCTCGCGCTCGCGGCCGAGGAATGCGCGCGCTACGAAGGCGCCGACCTGGAGGGCGACCCGCTCGCGCTGCGCGGTGACCCGCGGCTCCTGCGCCGCCTGATACGCAACCTGCTGGAGAACGCGCGCCGCCACGGCGCACCGCCGATCGAGCTGCGCGTGCGCAAGGCAGGAGCCGGCGCCGAGATCTCGGTGTGCGACCGCGGCCCGGGCGTCCCCGAGGGCGAGCGCGAGCGCGTCTTCGAGCCGTTCTTCCGCCACGCGGCGGGCGAAAGTGGCGCCGGGCTGGGGCTCGCGCTGGTGCGCCAGATCGCGCGCCGCCACGGCGGCGGCGCGCGCTGCATGGCGCGCGAGGGCGGCGGCGCCTGCTTCGTCGCCGAGCTGCGCTAGTTCAGCTCGTCGTTCTTGTAGTACTTGGTGCCCTTTGCGGTGATCTCGGCCGCGAGCCCTTCCTCGGTGATCTGGTACAGCCACACGCCCGGCGACACGGACACCGCGCCAGCGTAGGCGCTGCCCTGCGAGCCCTTCTTGGCCGCCGCGCTCGCCTGGCCGCCGAACTCGTATCCTGAATTGACGAAGTTGTTGAAGTCCTTCTGGCTGTCGAATACCCAAACCAGCCTGAATTTCTTGGCGCCGAACCCCAGGCCCGCCTGGACCTCGACCATCTTCATGTAGGTCGCCTTCCTGGTCTTGTTGTCGACCGCGACGCCCTCGCCCTTCCCGCCGCCGGCGACGAAGATTTTCATGCCGAAATTGGAGAACACCGCGTAGCCCGCCGACTTCGCCACGGAGGCCTTGGCGGCCGGCTGCGCGCGATACAGCCGTTCGAGCGTCTCCCTGGCCATTTTCTGCACGTCTGCGCGGGCCTGCTCCTTTTGCTTGGCGCTCGCGGCGGCCGACGCGTCGGCCGCCCCCGCCAGCCACGTCATGGCGATGATCGCCCCCACGACCAGCTTTCCGGACAGCATGCGCGTTCTCCTCTCGTGATCCCGGCAATCGGAAAACCATTCTGACGCTTTCCGCCGGCCGGGGCTTGATCACGATCAAAGTATTCCCCTGGCCCTGTTCAGGCGATAATGCGCATATGAACTCAGAACAACCCGATTCCGAACAGCCCAGCGAAGCGCAGAACGTCGAGCAACGGCCGCAGGATCCGCGCCGCCGGTTGCGCGAGCTGCTCGCGATACCCGAGCGCGACCGCAGCGACGCCGTGTGGGACGAGATCATCGCGCTCGAGATCGACCTGGCTCCCGGAAACCGCGCCCCGTCGCCGAACGCGGATCCCGGCCGCCGCAACGACCAGGGCCGGCCGCCGCAGCAGGCATCCGGCCCGAAGCCGGGCGGGCGCCCGTTCAAGAAGCAGAGGCGCCGCGGCGGCAGGTAGGGCGGGCGCGGCGAAGAATGACGCTCGACCCGGTGCGCGTCGCGGTATTCGGCGCGGGCGCGGTCGGCTGCTTCTACGGCGGCATGCTGGCGCGCGCCGGGCACGACGTGGTGCTGATCGGCAGGCTGGCGCACGTCGACGCGATCCGCAAGGCGGGGCTGCATTTCGAGGGCCTCCAGTTCGACGAGCACGTTCACATGGCCGCGAGCACCGAGCCCGAGGCGGTGCGCGGCGCGCGGCTGGTGCTGTTCTGCGTCAAGTCGACCGACACCGAGCAGGCGGCCGCGCAGATCGCACCGTGGCTGGACGCCGACAGCATCGTGCTGAACCTGCAGAATGGCGTCGACAATGCCGAGCGCATCCAGGCACGGGTGTCGCAGCCGGTGATCCCCGCGGTCGTCTACGTGGCGACCGAGATGGCCGGCCCGGGGCACCTCAAGCACCACGGCCGCGGCGAGCTGGTGATCGGCGCGCTCGATGGCGCGCCGTCGCCGGCGCTGCGCGAGACGCTCGCGCGGGTGCAGCGCTGGTTCGCCGGGGCCGGCGTCCAGGTCGCGATCTCCGACAACGTCGCGGGCGAGCTGTGGGCCAAGCTGGTGGTGAACTGCGCCTACAACGCCATTTCCGCGATATCGCAGCTTCCCTACGGCGAGATGATCCGCGGCGTCGGCGTGCGCGACGCGATGCGCGACGTGGTTGCCGAGGCGCTCGCGGTCGCCGCGGCGAGCGGCGTGCGGACCGCGCCGGAGCTGGTCGACAATGTATACCGGATCGCGGAATGGATGCCCACCCAGTATTCGTCCACGGCGCAGGACCTGCAGCGCGGCCGCCCGACCGAGATCGACCACCTGAACGGCTACGTGGTGCGCCGGGGCGACGCGCTCGGCGTGCCGGTGCCGGCCAACCGGGTCCTGCACGCGCTGGTCAAGCTGATCGAGTCGCGTGGCGATCCGATCGTTTCCAGAGGAGAAACATCATGAGCAGACATGGGCGAGGGCGGATCGGGGCGATTGTCCTGATCCTCGTTGGCATAGTCGGCCTCTTGGCCAACTTCGGGCTGGTCGAGAAGGAAACCCTCCGTCAGCTGTGGAAGCTGTGGCCGTTGATACCGCTCGCGATCGGGGTCGCGATCCTCATGCGGCGCGGCCGGCGGGACGATTCGCCCCCGGGGTCGGACGCATAGTCTCTCGGTCCTTGGTTCGAAACCAACTCGACCCGTCCTGACTCAAAGCCTCGGCTCTCGCCGAGGGTGACGCGGCCTAATACTCCTCTGGCATCGCGAATTCCTTCCGACCAATGCAGTTACGGAGACCAACCAAGTAACAGCAAGTTGAAAGATACGCTTCAACTCAGACCGACAGTAGCTTCGAGAGCTCCAAATCGAAATCCTGCAGGAGGTTTACGCCGCCTGCGGCGAAGCGCAGCGCCGCGGCGCGCGGCGCGGGATCCTTGCGGTGGTCGAGGGACCATTGCGCCTGGCGGGCGAGCAGCGCGGCGGCGGTGACGCGCCCGAGCGTCAGCGCGAAGCGGCGCGCGCCGGCCTCGAGCCGCGCCTCGTCGCGCCCCGCGTGGTGCTTGAGCCAGGCGTTCGCCGCCTCGGCTGCCGCCTGCAGCCGCGCCGAGAGGGCGAGCAGCTCCTTGTCGCGCACAGCGCCCAGCAGGAAGCCGATCTCGCGCAGCCAGGGCGCGAGGTCCCCCGGCGCGATGGCGCGCAGGGTGTCGAGCGCGAGCACGTTCGTGGTGCCTTCCCAGATCGGGAACACCTGGGCGTCGCGCAGCAGCATCGGCAGGCCGGTGTCCTCGACGTAGCCCGCGCCGCCGAACGCTTCCAGCACCTCCGACAATACGGCGACCGACTGGCGCCCGGTCAGGAGCTTCGCCACCGGCGTGAGGATGCGGAGCAGCGCCTGCTGCTCCTCGCTTGCCGCGCCGCATTCGGCGCGCCCGAGCTGCTCGACGACGAAGAACGCGAGCTGGAATCCCGCCTCGTACTCGGCCTGCAGTGCGGCGAGCGTGTCGACGTGCAGCGCTTTCTGCGACAGCGGCGCGCCGAAGGCGACGCGCGCTGCAGCGTAGGCGCGCGCCAGCGCGAGGCCGCGCCGCATGTACGACACCGCGGAGATCGCGTTCCACACGCGCGTGATGTTGAGCACCGTGCTAATGGCGCGCACGCCGTTGCCGAGCTCGGCCACCGGGATTGCCGCGCTGCCCTCGAGCGTCAGCTCGGCGGTCGGCACCTTGCGCGTGCCGAGCTTGTCCTTGAGGCGATCGACGCGCAGGTTGTTCGGCCGGCCCTCGGCGTCGCGCGTCTCGAGGTAGAACAGCGCAAGCCCCTTGCCGCCGCGCGGGTTGTCCGCGGGGCGCGCGAGCGTCAGGGCCATCTGCGAGGCGGCCGCCGAGGTGAACCACTTGCGCCCGTACAGCCGCCAGCCTTCGCCCGGCGTGAAGCGCGCCTCCGTCTCCGACAGCCCGACGTCCGATCCGCCGATCGCCTCGGTCATCCATTGGCCGCTGGTCCAGAAGCGCGCCGGGTCGCGGCTCACGAGATGCGGCAGCGCGCGCTCGATGAGCTCGCGGTTGCCCGAGGCCGCGATGGTGCGCGCCGCGCCGTCGGTCATCGCCAGCGGGCAGGCGTACACGTCGGTCGAGGGCGTGAACAGATAAACGAGCGCGAACTGCAGCACGCGCGACAACGCGCCGAGCGGTGCCTCGTGCGGTAGCGCGACCAGCCCCTCGCGCGCCGCGAGCTCCTCGGCGCGCCGCCAAAGCGGCGTCAGCTCGATGCGGTCGACCCGCGTGCCCCAGGCGTCCCATTGCAGCAGCTGCGGCTCGACCTCGCGCTCGGCGAGCTGCTGGGCATACAGCTCGCCGCCGGCGAGCGCGCCCATGCGCGCGAGCGGCGACCGGGCCGCGGCGAGCTCCTCGGCCGACAGGGTGCGCTCGAGATAGCCGCGCAACACGCGGTCGTCGTCGTACTGGTTGCCGAGCCGCGGCGCGGCCTGCACGAATGCCATCTTCAGTCCTCCTGCATGATTTCGCGCAGCCGCTCCGCCGGCACGCGCACCGAGACGCCGGCGCGCTCCTCGGCGAGCGTCATGGCGATGCGCGCGTCGCGCTCGCCCCAGCCGCGCGCGAGAGCCGCCTCCAGCTCGGCGAGCGCGTGAGACGCCATCGGCAGCGGCACGCCCGCCTCCTCGCCGAGCGCGGCGACGAGCAGCATGTCCTTGAGCGCCAGCCGCAGCGTGTGTGCCGGCGGGTCGTAGTCGCCAGACAGGAAATGCTCGGGCAGCCGGTCGAAGGCGCGCTTGCGCCCGAGCGCCCCCTGGCGCAGCGCGCCGAACAGCGCCAGCGGCTCGACGCCCGCCTTGACGCCGAGCGTGAACGCCTCGGCAAGCGCAGTCTGCACCGCGAAGCTGGCGCAGTTGTGCACCAGCTTGGCGACCGAGCCCGCGCCGATCGGGCCGACGTAGCGCACCTGGTCGCCGATCGAGCGCAGCACCGCCTGGTGGCGCTCGAACTGCGCGCGGTCGCCGCCGACCCACAGCGCGAGCTTCGCGTCGCGCGCGCCCTCCGGACCGCCGCTCACCGGCGCGTCGAGCAGGTGCACGCCGCGCCCGAGGAAGTCTGCGTGCAGCCGGCGCACGGTCGAGGGCGCGTTGGTGCTCAGGTCGAACCACACCGCGCCCGCGCGCATGCCCTCGCTGAGGCCGAGCGCGACCTGCACCGTCTCGGCGGGACCTGGCAGCGAGGTGAACACGAGCTCGCAGCCCTGCGCTGCGCCCGCGGCGCTGTCGGCCCAGGCTGCGCCCGCGGCGAGCAGCTCGTTCGCCGACTCGCGCTTCAGGTCGTGCACCGTGAGCGCGTGCCCCGCGCGCTGCAGGCTCGCCGCCATGTGGCGGCCCATCAGGCCTAGGCCGATGAAGGCGATGCGCATACCGCTGGTTTCTCGCTTGTCTGGTTGTCCGATCGGAAAACTCTAGCACGCCGCGCATCCCGTAGAATCGCGCCATGGCTCAATACGTCTACACCATGCGCCGGGTGAGCAAGACCGTGCCCCCGAAGCGCACCATCCTCAAGAACATTTCGCTGAATTTTTTCCCTGGGGCAAAAATCGGCGTGCTCGGCCTGAACGGCGCGGGCAAGTCGACGCTGCTGCGCATCATGGCGGGCGAGGATCGGGACATCGAGGGCGAGGCGCTCCCGATGCCGAACCTGCGCGTCGGCTTCCTGCCGCAGGAGCCGCGCCTCGACCCGCAGAAGAACGTGCGCGGCAACGTCGAAGAGGGACTGGGCGAGACGCTCGCGGCGATGAAGCGCCTGGAGCAGATCTACGCTGCCTACTCCGAGCCCGACGCCGATTTCGAGAAGCTCGCCGAGGAGCAGGCGAAGCTCGAGGCCGAGGTCAACGCCGGCGGCGCGGACGTCGAGCGCCGGCTGGAAATCGCCGCCGACGCGCTGCGCCTGCCGCCCTGGGATGCGGACGTCACCAAGATCTCGGGCGGCGAGCGCAGGCGCGTGGCGCTGTGCCGGCTGCTGCTGTCCGAGCCCGACATGCTGCTGCTCGACGAGCCGACCAACCACCTCGACGCGTTGTCGGTGCAATGGCTCGAGCAGTACCTGGAGCGCTTCGCGGGAACGGTGGTCGCCGTGACGCACGACCGCTACTTCCTCGACAACGTCGCGGGCTGGATCCTGGAGCTCGACCGCGGCTTCGGCATCCCATGGGAGGGCAACTACTCGTCGTGGCTCGAGCAGAAGGAGCAGCGCCTCGAGGTCGAGGCGAGCCAGGAGGCCGCGCGCATCAAGGCGATGAAGGAGGAGCTGGAGTGGGTGCGCTCCAATCCCAAGGCGCGCCAGGCGAAATCCAAGGCGCGCCTCGCCAGGTTCGAGGAGCTGTCCTCGCAGGAATTCCAGAAGAGGAACGAGACCAACGAGATCTACATCCCGCCGGGGCCGCACCTCGGAGGGCTGGTGGTCGAGGCCGAGGGCTTGAAGAAGTCCTTCGGCGACAGGCTGCTGTTCGACAACCTGTCGTTCCGCCTGCCGCCGGGCGGCATCGTCGGCGTGATCGGGCCGAACGGCGCGGGCAAGACGACGCTGTTTCGCATGCTGGTGGGGCGCGAAAAGCCCGACGCCGGCACGCTGCGCATCGGCGAGACGGTGCGCATCGCCTACGTCGACCAGAGCCGCGACAGCCTGGATCCGGACAAGACCGTGTGGCAGGAGATCTCCGACGGCGCCGAAAACATACAGGTCGGCGATTACTCGACGCCGAGCCGCGGCTACGTCGCGCGCTTCAACTTCCGCGGCGCGGACCAGCAAAAGAGGGTCGGCGAGCTCTCCGGAGGGGAGAGGAACCGCCTGCACCTCGCCAAGGTGCTGAGAAGCGGCGGCAACCTGCTGCTGCTCGATGAGCCCACCAATGACCTGGACGTCGAGACGCTGCGCGCGCTGGAGCAGGCACTGCTCGATTTTCCCGGCTGCGCGGCGGTGATCTCGCACGACCGCTGGTTCCTCGATCGCGTCGCCACCCACATCCTCGCCTTCGAAGGCGACAGCCGGGCGGTGTGGTTCGAGGGCAACTTCGCGGACTACGTCGCCGACTGGCGCAAGCGCGCCGGCGAGGACGCCGACAAGCCGCACCGCATCCGCTACAAGGCGCTGGCGGCCTAGATGGAGGGGCACGACGGCGGCGGTTCCGCGGGGTGGAACGTGATCGTGACCACGCTGCCCGGCAGGCCGCGGTTCCTCGCCGCGCTCAAGGGCTTGCGGCGTCTGGGCGAATTCCGGGCGACGTCGTTCCGCGACGTGTGCCTCGGACACGTGGAGGACGGCGGCCTGTTCCTCGAGGCGTTGCTCGCGGCCAGGGCGGGCGCCGAAACCTGGGCGCTCGCGGTGGCGCGCGCGATCCCGGTCGAGCAGACGTTCGCGTTCACGCCGGAAACGCTCGCCGCGCAGCTCAAGGTGGTACTCGCGCCGCTCGCTGCCCGCATGGGCGCGGCTAGCTTCCACTTGCGCCTCGAGCGCCGCGGCCTCGCAGATTTGCTGCCGAGCGGCCGCATCGAGCGCGAGGTGGCTGATCATCTCTATTCGGTCGCCGAAGCGCGCGGTGTCGCGCTGCACACGAGCTTCGACGATCCCGACTACGTGCTGGCCGCCGAGACGGTCGGCGCCGAGTGCGGCGTGGCGCTGCTGTCGCGCGCGATGCGCGAGCGCTATCCGTTCGTCGCCGCCCGCTGACGGCGCGCGGCTGGATCATCGCGCCGGGCGCGACCGAGTTCGCGCGGGTCGATGGCGCCGGGGAACACGATCACCGACTTGGCGAGGTGGGCGAGCCAGAACTTGCGCATTAGCAAGGGGCAGGCAAGTCGTAGCCTTGTTTCAGGGCCGGCATCGCTTCGGCTGCCAGATGCCGCGCTTGAGGTGGATCAATACGCTTCCATCTCGGTGAGCGAGCATTTCGTAAGTTGTGGAAGTTTTTTTCGGCGCCTCGAGGACGTAACGTTGGGGCACGTCACGTTGCCGGACGACGGACATCGGGTGCGAGAGCCGGTCCGAACCGGCGAGCATCAGTATCTGTAGAAAGTGTGCGACACGGCGCTATTCGGAGGTGCTCGCGTGCGTCACGGATATGACGACGCTTATGAGCCTGCGCTGCGCTTTGTCGGCATCACCGTCGCGGGCGACGTGGCTGCTGGCCTGAGGAACTCGAATCAGATATGCACCACTTCTTGCTTCGCGCGCTGCCTGAGGGTCTGGAAGCGCTCACGGAACTGGCGCTGGATGCGCGCTGGACCTGGAGTCACGCGGGGGACGCGCTCTGGCGCAACCTGGACCCTGAGCTTTGGGAGCGGACCCGTAGTCCGTGGGCCATCCTGCAAAACACTCGGGGACAAGGTCTCGAAGTGCTGGCCAAGGATCCCATTTCCCAGCAGGAGCTCAGGCGCGCCGTCGCGGAGCGCCTACGCTATCTGAACGAGCCGGGCTGGTACGGGCAAAGTCGTCGCGGCGTCCCGCTTAACACGGTGGCGTATTTCTGCATGGAGTTCGGGCTGGGCGAAGCTTTTCCCCTGTATGCAGGCGGTCTCGGCGTCCTGGCGGGGGATTACCTCAAGACCGCGAGCGATCTCGGCGTGCCGGCGGTCGGCGTGGGTTTGCTCTACCAGGAGGGGTATTTCCGCCAGATGCTCGACGCGACCGGCAGGCAGCAGGAGGCCTATCCGTATAACGATCCCACTGATTTGCCGATCCAGCCCGTGGTTGACCCCACGGGTGCATGGCTGCGAATCGAGTTGGCGCTGCCGGGCCGCGTCGTGCATCTCCGCGTTTGGCAAGTCAATGTCGGACGCGTTCGTCTCTATCTGCTGGACAGCAACGACCTGCTGAACGGGCCTGGCGATCGGGGGATCACCGCCAAGCTCTATGGGGGCGGGGTCGAGATGCGATTGATGCAGGAGATCGTTCTGGGCATCGGCGGCTGGGCGATGCTCGACAAGCTGGGAATCGAAGCCGACGTCTGCCACCTGAACGAGGGGCATGCGGCTTTCGCCGTGGTGGAGCGTGCACGCCGGTTCATGGAAAGGAATGGCGTTTCATTCCAGGAAGCGCGGTGGGCCACTCGCGCCGGCAACGTCTTCACTACCCACACGCCGGTGGCGGCCGGGTTCGACGTTTTCTCGCCGCCTCTGATGGAGCAGTATTTTCGCGACTACCTGGCGCAGCTCGGTATCTCCGCGCAGGATTTTCTGGCGCTCGGCCGCAAGAATGCGGCGGACGACCGAGAGCCGTTCAACATGGCCTACTTGGCGTTGCGCGGCTGCTCGAGCGCCAACGGCGTCAGCCGATTGCATGGAAAGGTGAGCCGCAAGCTGTTCCGCGAACTTTATCCGGCCTGGCCCGAATGGGAGGTGCCGATCGGCCACGTCACCAACGGTGTCCACGTGCCGTCCTGGGATTCGCCGGCAGCCGACCGGCTATGGACCCGCGCATGCGGAAAGGGCCGCTGGCTCGGAGCGGTCGAGGATCTGGCCGAGGCCGCCGAGTGCATAGACGACGAGGCGCTGTGGGCGCTCGCCGCCGAAGAGCGCCAAGCTCTTGTTCACTACGCGCGCGGGCGACTCGCGTGGCAGCTCGGCCAGCGCGGCGCAGCGCCGGAAAGGGTCAGGGAGGCCTGGCAAGTGCTCGATCCGAACATCCTGACGCTGGGCTTCGCACGGCGCTTTGCAGATTACAAGCGGCCCAATCTCCTGTTGCACGACCCGGAACGCCTGGTGCGTCTTCTGCTGAATCCGCAATTTCCCGTGCAGATCATCGTCGCCGGAAAGTCGCACCCCGAAGACGAGCAGGGCAAGCAGCTCATCCATGCGTGGCTCGATTTCGTCAGTCGGCCGGATGTCCGCACGCGCGCGGTCTTTCTGGAGGACTACGACATGGCGCTGGCGCAGGAACTGGTCCAGGGAGTGGACCTCTGGATCAACACTCCGCGACGGCCCTGGGAGGCCTGCGGCACCAGCGGCATGAAGGTGCTGGCCAACGGCGGGCTCAACATGTCCACGCTCGATGGCTGGTGGGCCGAAGCTTATGCCTCTGAGGTCGGGTGGGCGATCGGCGACGACGCAGAGCCGGCCGCGCACGCGAATGCGGTGGACGCGGAGCAACTCTATCGCCTGCTCGAACAGCACGCGATACCCATGTTCTACGAGCGGGACGCGCGCGGCATTCCGGGCGCCTGGGTCAAACGCATGCGCGCCAGCATCTCGGGGCTCGCACCTTTGTTCAGCAGCAACCGCATGCTGCAGGAATACCTGGACCGGCTCTACCTGCCGGCCGCGG
>Ga0316628_100000233_pt1 | contig 35135 bp, 31 predicted proteins | sample OWC_Aug_M2_C1_D5_FD_207648 | JGI IMG/M metagenome (GOLD analysis project Ga0316628, IMG submission 207648) | Wetland soil microbial communities from Old Woman Creek delta, Ohio, United States - OWC_Aug_M2_C1_D5_C | ecosystem: Environmental > Terrestrial > Soil > Wetlands | place: USA: Ohio...
TTCCTCGAGACTCGGCGGAAATACCAACGTGAGCAGGCAATCGACCTTCTTCTGTTCCCTGTCGCTCATGGATTTTCTCCGTTGATCGCGGGCTCGACGCCGAAGCGGCGGTAAAGAATCGGCAGCAGCACCAGCGTCAGCAACGTCGACGTGATCAGGCCGCCGATGACGACGATCGCGAGCGGCCGCTGGATCTCGGAACCCGGCCCGCTGGCGAACAGCAGCGGCACCAGGCCGAATGCCGCGATGCTCGCGGTCATGAGAACCGGGCGCAGCCTGCGCCTGGCGCCCTCCAGCACGACCTCGGCGAGCGGCATGCCGCGCGCCAGCAGCTGATTGAAGTACGTCACCATGACCACGCCGTTAAGCACCGCAACACCCAGCAGCGCGATGAAGCCAACCGAGGCGGGCACCGACAGGTACTCGCCGGACAGCCAGAGCGCAAAGACGCCGCCGATCAGCGCGAACGGCACGTTCGCGAATACCAGCCCCGCCTGGCGCAGCGAGCCGAAGGTCGCGAACAGCAGCAGGAAGATGAGCGCCAGCGCCACCGGCACCACCAGCGCAAGGCGCGCTGCGGCGCGTTGCTGGTTCTCGAACTGCCCGCCCCAGACCGCGCCGTAGCCGGCCGGAAACGGAACCTTCAGCGCTACGGCCTGCGTCGCCTCTTCGACGAAGCCGACCAGGTCGCGGTCACGCACGTTCGCCTGCACGACCACGTAGCGGCGGGCGTTCTCGTGGTCAATCTTCACCGGACCGTCGACGCGCCCGAGCGTCGCCACGTGCGACAGAGGCACGGCCTCGCCGTTGGCCAAGGTGAGCGTGAGGCTCGAGAACACTGCCGGCGAGTTGCGCACGCGCGGCGCGGCGCGCAGCAGCAGCGGCGTCCGACGGCCCTGCTCGAGCACCGTCCCCACGACCCGACCCTCGACCTCGGCGCGCAGCGCGTCCTGCACCTCGTCTACCGAAAGGCCCATGCGCCCGGCGGCGAGCCGGTCGATCTTCACCGACAGGTACTGCACACCCTCGTTCTTCACCGTGAGAACGTCCTCGGCGCCGCGGATGCCCTTGATCGCCTCAACCATCTTTTCGGCCAGGCCGTTGAGCATCGCGAGGTCGGGCCCGAAAATCTTGACCGCGACGTCCCCGCGCACGCCGACCAGCATCTCGGCGACGCGCATCTCGATCGGCTGGGTGAAGCTGTAGGCGACGCCGGGAAAGCGCGCCATCACCTTGCGCAGCTCGTCCATCAGCCACGCTTTGTCGGGCGTGCGCCACTGCGATTTCGGTCTGAGCACCAGGAACGTGTCGCTCTGATTGAGGCCCATCGGATCCAGCCCCAGCTCGTCCGAGCCGGTGCGCGCGACGATGCGGGTCACCTCGGGAATCGCCTCGAGGATCGCCCGCTGGATGCGCAGGTCGGTGGCGGCGCTCGCCTCGAGGCTGATCGAGGGTAGCTTCTCCAGGCCGACGATCAGGTCGCCCTCGTCCAGCGTCGGCATGAACGTCTTGCCGATCAACAGGTACACCCCTACCGTGGCGCCGAGCGCGACCAGCGCCGCGCCGACGACGCTGCGCGTATGCCTCAGCGCCCAGCCGAGCGCGGGCTCGTAGGCACGCAGCGCGAGCCGCACCAGCCACGGATCGCCGTGCCCGCCCTCGCGCAGCAGGAACGAGGCCAGCACCGGCACCACAGTGAGAGAAAGGACGAGCGACGCGGAGAGCGCGAACACGATCGACAGGGCGACCGGAATGAACAGCTTGCCCTCGAGGCCCTGTAGCGTCAGCAGCGGCAGGAACACGATGACGATAATGACGATGCCCGAGGTCACGGGCAGCGTGACCTCGCTCACCGCCCGGTAGATGATGTTGAGGCGCGGCAGTCCGCGCCTGGACTCCTGCGACAGGTGCGTCACCACGTTCTCGACCACCACCACCGCGGCGTCGACCAGCATCCCGATCGCGATCGCGAGGCCGCCCAGGCTCATCAGGTTCGCCGACATGCCGCTGATGCGCATCAGGATGAAGGTGGCGAGCGCGGCGAGCGGCAGCATCAGGGCCACTGTGAGCGCCGCGCGGAGATTGCCGAGGAACAGCACCAGCAGCACTAGCACCAGCACGACCGCCTCTCCGAGCGCCGTCGATACGGTGCTCACCGCGCGTTCGACCAGGCTGCCCCGATCGTAGAACACGCTGGTCGTGACGCCGGGAGGCAGGCTCGGGGCGAGCTGCGCGAGCCGCGCACGCACGCCCCCCACCACCTGCCTGGCGTTTGCGCCGCGCAGCCCCAGCACCAGGCCCTCGACCGCCTCGCCGCGCCCGCTTTGCGTGACCGTCCCGTAACGCGTGAGGTTGCCGAGGTGCACTTCGGCCACGTCGCCGACGCGCACGGGAAGGCCGTCTCCGGGCGAGACGACGACCGCTTTCACGTCGTCGATGTCCTTCATCGCGCCTTCGGCGCGTACCACCAGCGTCTCCTCGCCGTCGCGCACGCGTCCCGCCCCGTCGTTGCGGTTGTTCGTCTCGAGCGCCTGCGCGAGCATCGCGAGCGTCACGCCGCGCGCGGCGAGCGCCGCGTGGTCGGGCACCACGGCATAGCTCCGCACCATGCCGCCGAGCGCGTTCACGTCCGCCACGCCGGGCAGCGTGCGCAGTGCGGGCCTGATCGTCCAGTCGAGCAGGGTGCGCTTCTCAGTGAGCGAGAGCTTGTCGCCCTCGATGGTGAACATGAACATCTCGCCGAGCGGCGTCGTGATCGGCGCCAGCCCCCCGGAAACGCCGGACGGCAGGTCGCGCGCGACGTTTGCCAGCCGCTCGGCGACCTGCTGGCGCGCCCAGTAGATGTCGGTGCCGTCCTCGAAGTCGAGCGTGATGTCCGCGATCGCGTACTTGGACATCGAGCGCAGCACGCGCTTGTAAGGGATGCCGAGCAGCTCCAGCTCGATAGGTGTGGTGATGCGCGCCTCGACCTCCTCGGGCGTCATGCCCGGCGCCTTCATGATCACCTTGACCTGGGTCGAGGAGACGTCGGGATAGGCGTCGATCGGCAGCTCGCGGAACGCGAACACCCCCGCCGCCGCGAGTCCGAGGGTGACGACGGCCACGAGCAGTCGCTGCGTGAGCGAGAACTCGACCAGGCGGTTGAGCATCTACTGCGCCCCGATCCCGATCAGCGCGGCCTTGAGCGCGGCCACGCCCTTGACGGCAATTTGCTCGCCGGCGCGAAGGTCGCCGGCGATCTCGGCGTGCGCGGCAGTCTCGTTCACGACGCGCACCTGCTGCGCGCGAAAGCCTTCGGCGCTGCGCACGAAGACCAGCGCGCGCCCGCCCACACGCGCCAGCGCCGAGCTCGGCACCGTCCATCGCGCTCCCTCGTCGCCGACCGCGATCGAAGCTTCGACGAACTGCCCGGGACGCAGCTGCGCGGCGTTGCGCGCCATCTCGGCGCGGATCATCACGGTCTGATTGGACGCGACCACGCTGCGCCCGATGGCGATCACGCGTCCCGACGCCTGCTGCGTCGGCACGCTCACCTCGGCGCCTTCGCGCACCTCGGCGAGGCGGGCGATCGGAAGCTGGATCTCGAGCCACAGCGGCTCGAGCCGGGCGAGCTTCAGAATCGGCGAGGCGGCCTCGAGGCGCTGTCCGGCGAATGCCATCTGTTCGAGCACGACGCCGTCGAACGGCGCGCTGAGCTCGATCGCGGTGCCGACGCGCTGCCCGGCGCGCAGGCGGGCGATGGCGTCGTCCGACATCCCGGCGGCGCGCAGCGCCTGCGTGCGCTCGGCGAGGTCCACGCTCACTTCCGTATGGCGGCTGCGCGTGGCGAGCAGCCGGCTCTCGGCGATGATTCCCTCGGCATGGAGCCTTTCGTCGCGCTCGAGGTTGGCGCGCGCCAGGCCGAGCTGCGTCGACGCTTGGAGGAAAGTGTGCTGCAGCTCTGCCAGCCCCGGGCTCTGGAGGCGCGCCAGCAACTGGCCCTTGCGCACCGGCTGCTGGGTCGACACGAGAACGCGCTCGACCAGCGCCGGCAGCGGCGTGCTGACGACCTGCATCTGGTGGTTCGGCACGACGACATGCGCCGGAAGGCCCTGGATCTCGCCGGTGCGCCGCGCCTCGAGGGCGACGGTTTCGACGCCAAGCGCCGCGATCTGCCCGGGGCTGATCTTCAGCGCGTCGGCGCCGAGGACGGTAATGGGCGCGAACAGCGCGGCAACGAGCGGCGCGCAATTGAGGATCCGGGTCATCTGGAGAAATCCTGCGATCGACACTCGCAGGATACGAGGCCGCGCGAGGCGGCCTTTGACTTGCGTCAAGCGCTCCGGAGCTTGCTAGCCGGCCGGTGCGAGCGGCGTGACGCGCGATGCGCCGGGCGCGAAGGGCGCGCGGCTCGCGCCCTGCGCCGTGCCGCGATCGAGAATCAGCTTGGCGTGCGGCTTGTCCATCGTCTCGATGTGATGCAGCAGCCAGAAGTTCAGGTAGCGCATGGTGAGCGCCATGCTGCGGGCGTCGAACTTGACCGCCTGGCCCTGCAGCTCCTCGAGCAGCCGGCGGTGCTCCTGCTTATGGCGCTCGGCGGCCGCGCCGAGCCCCGCTTCGACCATCAGCCGCTCTTCGTCGGCGAAGTGTGCGCGCGCCGCCTCGACCAGCATGGAAAGCGATTCGTTCAGCCGATCGGATTCGTGGCCCGCCTTGAGGTCCTCGCCCACGCGGTTGATGAGCGCCGCGAGCTGCTTGTGCTGGTCGTCCATCAGCGGCACGCCAACGGCGTGCGCGTCGCTCCATTCAAGGAACGGCAGCCGCAGCGGGCCGGAAATGTCCGGATCGCGCTCGCCCGCGAACTTGAAGCACTTTCCGCCGGCGCGCTTGGCGGCGTACATTGCGCCGTCGGCATGCGCGACCAGCGTGTCCATGTCCTTGCCGTTGACCGGGTACAGGGCGATGCCGACGCTGATGCCGATCTGACAGGGCTGGCCGCCGACCACGATCGGGGCGTCGAGTGCGCGCACCATGCGCGAGGCGACGATCGAGGCGTCTTCCTGGCTCGGGGCGCGCACCAGCAGGGCGGAGAACTCGTCGCCGCCGATACGCGCTACGGTGTCACCTTCGCGCGTCGCGGCGCGCAGCCGCTTGGCGGCCACCTGCAGCAGCGCGTCCCCGGTCTCGTGGCCGTAGCGGTCGTTGATCAGCTTGAAGCCGTCCAGGTCGCTCACCAGCACCGCGAACCGGCTGCCGTGGCGGCGCGCGTCGACCAGCGCCTGGCGCAGCCGGTCGAAGAACAGCGCGCGGTTGGGAAGCTCCGTGAGCGGGTCGCGGAACGCGAGGAAGGAAAGCTGGGTCTGGGCGCGGCGCTGCTCGGTGACGTCAGTCACCGCTATGACCGCCCCCGGGCCGCCCGGCAGGTCGAAAGCGGAGCCCGTCAGCTCAGCGTCGAACTGGCTGCCGTCCACGCGCAGCGCGCGAAACGAGGTCGTCGGTACCTCGGCGCCGGGCGTCTCGTCGAGCGCCGTCGCAAGCGAGCCGCGGTCGTCGGCCGCCACCAGGTCGAGGAAGCGCTTGCCGGTGGCACCCTCGGCGTCCAGCGCGAACAGGGTGAGCAGCGCGGGGCTCGCCCACACCATGCGCCCCTGGCGCAGCACGGCGACCGCCAACACGCGGCGCTTGGCGAGACCGGCAAGGGCCGCCGCGGCGAGATCCGATTGCATGGGCGCAGCGTAATCGAGTCAGCGCCGATTGAATAGAGTGAGTTTACGATTCCTTACCAATAGTCCGTTCGCACTAAGCGTCGAGGACGAAGTCGAAGCGCGCCGTGCCCGCGGCGCGATCCAGCGCCATGAGCAGCTCGCGCTGGTACAGCCCGTCGCGCGCATTTTCGGGCTCCCCCGGGAAGTAGAGCTGGGTGGTGAGCTCGCGCCGTGCCCCTTGGGCGCGCAGCTTGACGTGGAAGTGGCGCGTGCGGCCGGGATAAAGCCCCGGCACGATGGTCTCGAAACGGTAGCGCCCGCCGGCGTCGGCAAATTGGTGCCCGCGCAGCCGGAACCCGCGGTTGTCGTAGGCGCCCGTGGCGTCGGCGTGCCACAGGTCGACCCAGCTGCCGGCGAGTGGCCGACAGCGCGTGTCGAGCACGTAGCCCTGCAGCACCAGGCGTTCGCCCTCGGCGTCGGCGAGAAAGCTCGACTTGAGCGGCGTTTGCGGGGTATAGAAGGGGCCCTCGGTCTGGCGCGGGGTAGCGCCTTCGCCCCGGCATTCCGGCGTGCGCGGCAGGCTGGCGCCGGTCGCGCGCAGCGACAGCGGCGCGGCGGCGAGGCCGGCAGCGATCCTCAGGGCGCGGCGACGGTCCATCACCCTCAGACCCGCGGTGCCGCGCCGGGTTCCCTGGGCGCGGTGTGCCGGCGGCGACTACAATATATCGGGTATCAGCACCTTACCAACACTAAATACATGGCAAGACAGATCTACGACGCGTCCTCGATCCAGGCCCTCAAGGGGCTCGAGCCCGTGCGCCGCATGCCGGGCATGTACACGCACACCATCCACCCGCTGCACGTGGTGCAGGAGGTGATCGACAACGCGGTGGACGAGGCGCTCGCGGGCTACGGCAAGAAGATCACCGTCACGGTGCACAAGGACGGCTCGGCGGAGGTCGCCGACGAGGGACGCGGCATCCCGGTCGACATGCACCCGGACGAGAAGAAGCCCGCGGTCGAGGTGGCCTTCGGCATGCTGCACGCCGGCGGCAAGTTCAACCGCTCGGGCGACGCGGTGTACCACATCTCCGGCGGCCTGCACGGCGTCGGCGTCGCGGTGACCAACGCGCTGTCGAAACGCCTCGAGGTCACCGTGTACCGCGACGGCCAGAAGCACACGCTCGCCTTCGAGGGCGGGGAGCTCAAGCAGAAGCTCAAGTCGGAGAAGATCCGCGAGCGGCGCACCGGCACGGTGGTGCGCGCCTGGCCGGATCCCAAGTACTTCGACTCGCCCAACGTGCCGCTCGCCGAGCTCGAGCACCTGATCCGCTCGAAAGCCTACCTGCTGCCCGGCCTGACCATGGTGCTGCGCGTCGAGGGCAAGGAAGAGAAAGTCTGGAAGTACGAGCGCGGCATGGCGCAGTACTTCGACTTCATGCTCGGCGGAAGGGAGCTCGCGGCGCCGCTGTTCACCGGCGAGCGGTATTTCGAGCAGAGCGACATCCCGGAAATCGAGCCCGGCGAAGGCGCATCCTGGGCCATCGGCTGGGTGGCCGAAGGCGAGGTGTTCGCCGACAGCCACGTCAACCTGATCCCGACGCGCTCGCACGGTACGCATGAAGCGGGTTTCCGCAACGGCATCTTCGAGGCGCTGCGCGCGTTCATGGACACCCGCGGGCTGACGCCCAAGGGCGTCAAGTTGATCGCCGAGGACCTCTGGTCGCGCGCCTGCTTCACGCTCTCGGCGCGCATCGTGCGCACCCAGTTTCACGGCCAGACCAAGGAAAAGCTCACCACGCGGCACGCCACGCGGCTGCTCGAGCTGTGCACGCGTGACGCCTTCGAGCTGTGGCTCAATGCACATCCCGACGACGGCAGGAAGATCGTCGAGCTGGCGATCGAGCAGGCGCTGTCGCGACTGTCCAAGGGCAAGAGGTTCGAGAGGAAGAAATCCTCGGGCGTCGCGACCCTGCCCGGCAAGCTGGTCGACTGCGCCTCGGGCGATACCTCGAGAAACGAGTTGTTCATGGTCGAGGGCGACTCGGCGGGAGGCTCGGCCAAGGAGGCGCGCGACAAGGACACGCAGGCAGTGCTGCCGCTGCGCGGCAAGGTGCTCAACACCATGTCCAAGGACGCGCGCACGGTGCTCGCCAACAAGGAGCTGCAGGCGATCGCGACCGCCATCGGCGTCGACCCGCACGGCGTCGACGACAAGCCCGACCTCTCAGGCATCCGCTACGGCAAGATCATCATCATGACCGACGCCGACGTCGACGGCGGGCACATCCAGGCGCTGCTGCTGACGTTTTTCTTCATGCACGCGCCCAAGCTGGTCGAATCCGGCCACGTGTACGTCGCGCAGCCGCCGCTGTTCAAGGTCGAGGTGCCGGGGCAGGGTAAGGGGAAGCCCGGGCGCCGCATCTACTGCCTGGACGACGACGAGCTCGAGGAGACGCTCGCGCTGCTGAAGAAGGAGAAGCTGCGCGAGGGTAGCTGGGAGATCTCGCGCTTCAAGGGCCTGGGCGAGATGAGCCCCGAGCAGCTGTGGGAGACCACCATGAACCCGGACACGCGCCGCCTGGTGCGCATGCAGCTCGACGCAGCGAAGATCAAGCAGGCGCGCGCGACCTTCGAGCTGCTGATGGACTCGGGCGAAGCCGAGGGCCGGCGCAACTGGATGCGCGAGCACTGGAAGACCGTGGAAGCGGACGTATGAAAAATGGGGTCTGTCCCTGATTTCGATTCTTACGGAGGGGCACATGGCGAAAAAGAAGAAGACCTTCCGAGCGAAGCCCTGTTGGGAGAGGGCCTACCAGGGGCACGCCTACTGGCTCGGGAAGGCGAAGCTCGGCAAGGTGACGCGCGTCGCTCAGGGCCACTACGCCTGGGAAGCGGCCGGCAGAACGGGGGCCGCCGACTCGCTCGCGAAGGCGAAAACGGCCGTCGAGCTGGCGGTGGCGATGTCCGACAAGCAGCTGGATCTTTTCCAATGAAGTGGATCATCGGATCGGCCTGACATGGAAGATACGCATACCCTGGACCTGTTCGGCTCCGACAATGGCGACGAGGGCTCGCCGATCGAGCAGCACGCCTCGCAGGCCTACCTCGGCTACGCGGTGTCGACCGTCAAGTCGCGCGCGCTGCCCGAGATCGCCGACGGCCTGAAGCCGGTGCAGCGGCGCATCCTCTACGCCATGGGCGACCTGCCCGGCGGCGGGCAGGGCTTCGCGAAGTGCGCGCGCTACGTCGGCGAGGTGCTCGGCAAGTACCACCCGCACGGCGACTCATCGACCTACGAGGCGCTGGTGCACCTGGCGCAACCCTTCTCGATGCGCTACCCGCTGATCGACGGCCAGGGAAACTTCGGCTCGCGCGACGGCGACGGCGCCGCAGCCTACCGCTACACCGAGGCGCGGCTCTCGCGCATCGCCGAGCTGATGCTCGCCGAGATCGGCGAGGGCACGGTCGACTTCCAGAAGAACTACGACGGCAAGTTCGACGAGCCGGTGCTGCTCCCGGCGCGCGTGCCGTTCGGCCTGCTGAACGGCTCGTTCGGCATCCCGGTCGGCTTTTCCACGCGCATCCCCTCGCATAACCTGAAGGAGGTCGCCGCCGCCGCGGCCTGGGTCGTCCGCCATCCGAAGGCGAAGCTCGACGACGTGCTCGAGCGCCTCCCCGGGCCGGATTTCCCCGGCGGCGCGCAGATTATTTCCTCGCCCGAGGAGCTGCGCCAGGCCTACGAGACGGGGCGCGGCTCGATCGCCATGCGCGCGCGCTGGTCGGTCGAGCCTCTGGCGCGCGGCCAGTGGCGCATCGTCGTGACCGAGTTGCCGCACGGCGTGTCCTGCCGCCAGGTGCTCGAGGAGATCGAGGCGCTGGTCAACCCGAAGCCCGCTTCGGGCAAGAAGGAGGTGACGCAGGAGCAAAAGCGCGTCAAGCAGTTCGTGCTCGACCTGGTGGAGTCGGTGCGCGACGAGTCCGACCGCAAGTCGAAGCTGCGGCTGGTGATCGAGCCGCGCAGCTCGCGCCAGGATCCCGCCGAGACGATGAAGGCGCTGCTGGTGCAGACCTCGCTCGAGGCGCGCTACGCGATCAACCTCACCTGGCTGGGGCTCGATGGCCTGCCCGAGACCAAGGGCATCGTCGAGGTGCTGCGCGAATGGGGCGAGTTCCGGCTGCAGACGGTGCGCCGGCGCACCGCGCACCGCCTGGCGAAGTGCGAGGAGCGGCTGCACATCGTCATGGGCCGGCTGATGGCCTACGCGCGGATCGACGAGATCATCAAGCTGATCCGCGCGAGCGAGGACCAGGCCGAGGCGAAGACGAAGCTCCAGGCGAAGTTCAAGTTCAGCGAGCGCCAGGCCGAGGACATCGTCAACCTGCGCCTGGGGCAGCTCACCCGACTCGACGGCGTCAAGCTGAACGACGAGAGGAAGGCCCTCGAAGCCGAGAGGAAGGGGCTGAAGACGCTGCTCGGCGACGACAAGGAGCTGAGGAAGCTCGTCGTCAGGGAGCTCGAGGAGGACGCGAAGAAATACGGCGACGAGCGCCGCACGCTGATCAAGCCCGAGGAGCGCGCGCAGATCGAGCGCACCGTGCTCGAGGAGCCGCTCACCGTGATCCTGTCGCAGAAGGGCTGGGTTCGCGCGCGCTCGGGGCACGGCATCGACCTGTCGTCGGTCGGCTTCAAGGACGGCGACGGGCTGCTGCAGGCGCTCGAGTGCAAGACCACGTCGCCGGTGGTGTTCCTCTCGGCGCGCGGCAAGGCCTTCACGGTCGAGGCCGCCAACCTGCCGAGCGGGCGCGGCGACGGCCAGCCGATGAACGCGCTGGTCAACTGCGAGGGCGACGAGATCGTGTGGATGGCGAGCGGCGACGTGGAGCAGCCGCTGCTGATGAGCTCGAGCGCCGGGCACGGCTTCCTGTGCCGCGTGGGCGACCTGCTCACCAAGACGCGCGCGGGCAAGGAGTTCATGAACGTCGCCGAGGGCGCGCGCGCCAACGCGCCGGCGCGCTTCGCGGGCGAGCCGGCGACGCTCAAGGTCGCGGCGCTCTCGTCGGATGCCCGGCTGCTCGTGTTCCCGATGGCCGAGCTGCCGCTGCGACCGAACGGCGGCGTCGGCGTGCAGCTCATCGCGCTGCCCGATAAAGTGACGCTCGTCGCGGTCGCCGCGCTCGAGCCGAAGGGCACGCTCACGGTGTCGGGCTTCAAGCGCACGCGCAAGAGTGCGGCGCTCGATCCGAAGATGCTGAAGGACTACGAGGGCAAGCGCGCGCAGCGCGGCCGGGTGTGCGACGTCGGCTTCCGGCCCGACGCGTTCGCGTGACCCGGCCGCGGAGCGACCGCGCCCTCATCTACACGGCCGCGCTGCTGCGCGGGCTGGCCGCGGGCTCGATCAGCGTGCTCGCGGCGGTGTACCTCGCCAAGCGCGGCTTCGACGAAGCCGAGGTCGGGATGGTGCTCACCGCCGGCTTCGTCGGCGTCGCCTGCGGCACTGCCTACAGCACCTTCCTCGCCGACCGCGTCGGGCGGCGCCGCAGCCTGGTGGCGCTCGCCTTGCTCGCCGCGGGCGGCGGGCTGTGCCTCGCGCTGTTCGACTCGCGCTGGGCGCTGACCGCGGCGGCGTTCCTCGGCATGCTCAATACGCAGGGCTCCGATCGCGGCGGCGCGCAGGCACTCGAGCAGGCGATCCTGCCCGCCACCGCCGCGGACCGCGACCGCACGCAGGTGTTCGCCTGGTACAACGCGCTGCAGGATATCGGGGCCGCCGCGGGCGCGCTGCTCGCGGCGCTGCCCGCGCTGCTGCGCGACAGCCTCGGCGTCGCCGAGGCGCGCGCCTACGACGTGACGCTCATCGGCTACGCCGTACTGCTCGCCGCGGCGGCACTCGCCTATGCGCGGCTTTCGCCCGCGGCCGAGCGCGGCGCCGCGACTGCGCCGGCGCACGCGCTGCACGCGCCGGCGGCGGTGCGCCGCGCGGTGCGCAATTTCTCGCTGCTTGCGGCGATGGATGCCTTCGGCGGCGGCTTCATCGGCTCGGCGCTGATCGCGTATTTCCTCTACCTACGCTTCGGCGTGTCGGAGGGCGCGCTTGCTGCGCTGTTCCTCGCGGCGCGCATCATGACGGTGCTGTCGCACTTCGTCGCCGCGTGGCTGTCGCGCCGCATCGGGCTGGTGAATACCATGGTGTTCACGCACCTGCCGTCGGGCATCCTGCTGCTCACGCTGCCGCTCGCGCCGAGCTTCGCGGTGGCGGCGGCGCTGTTCATCGTCAGGGAAGGGCTCTCGGAGATGGATGTGCCGACGCGCCAGTCCTACCTGATGGCGATCGTGCCCGAGCACGAGCGCGCCTGGGCCGCGGGCCTGTCGCAGCTCGCGCGCGCGAGCGCTCGCGTGGCCGCTCCGGCGCTCGCCGGCAGCGCGATGCAGGCGGGCGCGCTGTGGGCGCCGCTGGTCGCCGGCGCGCTGATCAAGATCGCCTACGACCTGCTGCTGTGGCGGGCGTTCCGCCGCATCCGCCCGCCGGAGGAGCAGGCGTGACGCGGCGCTTCGCCCATGTCGTGGGCTTCGACGACGCGCCGTTCGCGCGCGCGCACCGCGGCGACGTGCTGGTGGTGGGCGCGGTGTACGCCGGCACGCGGCTCGACGGCGTGCTCGCGGCGCGCGTGCGCCGCGACGGCACCAACGCGACGCGCGCGCTCGTCGAGTGCGTGCGGCGCTCGCGCTTTCGCCCGCAGCTGCACGCGGTGTTGCTGCAGGGTATCGCGTTCGCGGGCTTCAACGTGGTCGATCTCGCCGCGCTGTATGCGGCGCTCGGGCTGCCGGTGCTGGTGGTGGCGCGCAGGAAGCCCAATCTCGCGAAGATTCGCGGCGCGCTGCTCGAGCACGTGCCGGGCGGGGCGCGCAAGTGGCGCCTGGTGGAGCGCGCCGGGGCGATGGAGGCGGCCGCCGGGCTGTGGGTGCAGCGCGCCGGGCTGTCGCTCGCGGACTGCGAGTCGCTCCTGCGGCGCTACGCGCTCAACGGCCTGATGCCCGAGCCGCTGCGCGCCGCGCACCTGATCGCCGGCGGCGTCGCGACCGGCGAGTCTCGGCACCGGGCTTAAGCTGCGCCGATGACCCTTCGGATTCCGTTTGCGCTGCGGCTGATCGCCATGCCGCTCGCGATCCTGGTGCTCGCGGCGCTGGCGCTCGCCATCGGTCCGGCGCTGCCGCCTTCGCTCGCCGGCCTCAAGGAGCTCGGTCCCTACGCGGTGCTGTCGCTCGCCGCCGTGGTGACGCTGTGGTTCAACCGCGGCCGCGCGTTCGTCGCCGCGGTATCGCTGCTCGCCGCCTACGCCGGCTATCGCTATGCGCTGGGGCTGGGCCCGATGAGCTTCGCGGCGCGCGCGTCGTACACCGCGCTCGCGCTGCTGGTGCCGTTCAACATGCTCCTCGCGCTCGCGCTGCCGGAGCGCGGCGTGGTGCACCACGGCAGCTGGCGCTGGCTGCTGCTGATCGCGGTCGAGGCGCTGCTGGTGGCCTGGGCAGCGAGCGCGGGGCGCAGCGAGTTCTCGGGCACCGCCTGGGAGCACCTGCTCGAGCACTGGGCGTTCAAGTCGCCGCCGGTGCCGTTCGCCGCGCGCGTCATGTTCGCGATCGCGTTCGCCGCCGCCGCCTGGCGCGCCTGGCCGCGCCATTCGGCGACCGACATCGGCAAGGCGGGGGCGCTGATCGCATTCCTGATCGCCTGCTGGTGGGAAGGCGCGGGGGGCGCTTTCGGCGCGTTCATGTCGGCCGCCGGCGCGATCCTGCTGGTCGCGGTGCTGCAGGAGTCGCACCGCATGGCGTTCCGCGACGAGCTGACCGCGCTGCCCAGTCGCCGCGCGCTCGATGAGCGGCTGCGCGCGCTCGGTCCCGACTACGCGATCGCCATGGTCGACGTCGATCACTTCAAGAACTTCAACGATACCTACGGTCACGACGTCGGCGACCAGGTGCTGCGGCTGGTCGGCGCGCGCCTCGCGGCGGTCGAGGGCGGCGGACGCGCCTTCCGCTACGGCGGCGAGGAGTTCACGGTGCTGTTTCCCGACGCCTCGGTCGCGCAGGTGCTGCCGCACCTGGAGGCGGTGCGCGACGCGATCGAGCACTACCGCATGGCGCTGCGCGAACAGGATCGTCCTAAGAGCGACAAGAAGGGCAGCAAGCGGCGCGGCGCGAAGCGCGCCGACGAGAGCGTGTCGGTGACCGTGTCGATCGGCGTCGCCGGACCCGGCAAGCGCCTGGCGACGCCTGGCGAGGTGATCAAGGCGGCCGATGAGGCGCTGTACCGCGCCAAGCGCGGCGGCAGGAATCGCGTGAGCCGCTGAGCCCGCGCCGGCCCCGGCGCGTCAGAAATTGTCAGGCAGGTGATCCGGGTCACGACGCGCGCCCGGTCTCGCTGTCGCCGCGCATGCGATTGACGCTCTAATGGGTTCTCAGTGTCACGCGAGGGCTGCGGCGATGAAGCCAGCCATTCGCAGGATCTTGATCACCCTTCAGGTGGCCATCCCGCTCGGCGCGCATGCCGATAAGGGTGGCATCCCGCGCGCCCAGGCGGTGGGGTTCGCGCAGATCAGGGCGCCGGGACCGAGCTCCCGGCGCATGCCGGCCGCGGCGACGGCCCGGGTCCGTCGTTTCCTACCTTCCCCGGTGGCGGCGGCCCGGGCCGGTCGTTGCCGGCGGCGGCATCCGCCGCCGCCCCGCCGAGCAGCGCCGGCGCGAGCGGACCCGCCTGACGGCTCCCCTTACTGCGACTGATTCCAGAACCGTAGCAGTGTAAAGTGGTCCATCATTTGCCGATGGTGGACCCGAACAACAATCAGCGCAGCATCCGCGCCGTCGTCTGGCTCGCGTTCGGCGTCGCCATGCTCGGCGCGGCCGCGATGCTCGCCTCGGGCCTGGGCAACCGGTTCGGCCTGTGGGACTACCGCTTCGCCTTCGCGCTGCTGCGCGTCGCCGCGTGGACCGGCGCTGCCGGCGCGCTGCTATGCCTCGCGGCGACGGTGCTCGCCTGGCGCACGAACCAGCGCCGCGCGCTCGCCGCGTTGCTGGTCGGCGTGGTGGCGGGCACGGTCAGCTTCGGCGTGCCCTGGACGATGGGGCGCGCCGCGCGCAGCGTGCCGCCGATCCACGACATCAGCACCGATACCGTGCATCCGCCGGAGTTCGTCGCGCTCGCCACGGTGCGGCGCGCCTCGCCGAACGGCGCCGACTACCCCGGCGGCGCGGTGGCCGAGGCGCAGCGCAAGGCTTACCCCGACATCCTGCCGCTCGCGTTGGGCGCGCACCCGGCGGCGGCGTACCGGCGCTGCCTGGAGGCCGCGCGCTCGCTCGGCTGGCAGATCGTGCTCGCCGATCCGAAGGCGATGCGCGTCGAAGCGACCGACACGACGCGCTTCTTCGGCTTCAAGGACGACATCGTGATCCGCGTCACGCCGCTCGATGCGGCGAGCCGTATCGACATCCGCTCGGCGTCGCGCGTGGGCAGGAGCGACCTGGGCGTGAACGCGAAGCGCATCCGCGCGTTCTACCGGGAGATGGCGCGCAAGGGCTGAAGGGGGAGGCACATGGCGGGGGGGATGTGGCTGGCCGCGGTGGCGGTGGCGCTGCTTGCTGCCGTCGCGTGGCTCTACAACAGGCTGATCGCGGATCGCAACCTGGTGCGCCAGGGATTCGCGGACATCGACGTGCAGCTCAAGCGCCGCGCCGACCTGGTGCCGCAGCTCGTCGAGGCGGTGCGCGGCTACGCGGCCTACGAGCGCGCGCTGCTCACCTCCGTCACCGAGCTGCGCGCGGGTGCGCTCAACGCCGACCAGCCCGGAGCGCGCTTCGAGCTCGAGCGTAAGCTCGGCGAGCGCATGCAGCAGCTCGTGCTCCTGCAGGAGAACTACCCGGCGCTCAAGGCCGACGCGAACTTCCGCGACCTGTCGCAGAAGCTCGTCGAGGTCGAGGACGCGCTGCAGCACGCACGGCGCTTCTACAACGGCGCGGTCAAGCAGTACCTGACGCGCATCGAGTCGTTCCCCGACGTGCTGCTGGCGCGCGCGTTCGGCTTCGCGCCGCTGCCGTTCTTCGAGACCGACGACCGCGAGGCCGTCAAGGTGGCGCTTTGAGTCGCGCGCTCGTCCTGGCGGGGCTGCTGCTCGCGGCGGCCGGCGCGCCGGCCGCGGAGCGCATCGTCGACTTCCACAGCGACATCCTCATCGCTGCCGATAGCACGCTCACCGTGACCGAGACGATCGTGGTACAGGCCGAAGGACGGCAGATCCAGCGCGGCATCCTGCGCGACTTCCCGACCGACTACCGGGACCGCGCCGGGCAGCGCGTGACCGTGCTCTTCGAGGTGCTGCGCGTGGTGCAGGATGGCTCGCCCACGAAGTGGCGCACCGAGCGGCTGTCGAACGGCGTGCGCATCCGCATCGGCAACCCGCAGGTGCAGCTGCGTCACGGCGAGCACGTCTACGTGATCACCTACCGCACCGGGCGCCAGCTCGGCTTTTTCGGCGATCACGACGAGCTGTACTGGAACGTCAACGGCAACGGCTGGACTTTCGCCATCGACCGCGTGTCGGCCGACGTGCGCCTGCCCGCGCAGGTGCCGGCGGCGCAGCTCTCGGCCGAGGCCTACACGGGGCCCTTCGGCGCGCGCGGCCGCGACTACCGCAGCGAGCTGCGCGCGGGCGGCGCGAGCTTCGAGAGCACGCGGGCGTTCGCGCCGCGCGAAGGCATGACCATCGTGCTCGCCTTCCCCATGGGGATCGTCGCGCCGCCGAGCGCGTGGCAGAAGCTCGTATGGTGGGCGAAGGACAACGCGGGCGCAGCGTACGGCGCACTGGGCGCGCTCGTCATGATCGCGTTCCTGTGGTGGCGCTGGACGCTCGTCGGGCGCGATCCGCGCGCCGGGCCGAAATTCCCGCGCTACGAGGCGCCGCCCGGCATCGGCGCCGCGGGCGTGCGCTTCGTCGACAAGATGGGCTACGACGAGCGCTGCTTCGCCGCGGCGCTGCTCGGGCTCGGCGCACGCGGCTATCTCAGAATCCGGCAGCACGGCGACGAATTCGAGGTCGAGCGCACCGGCAAGGCGCTCGATGCCTGGATGCCGGCCGAGCTGCCGCTCGCTACGGCGCTGCTCGGCAACAAGAGCGCGGTCAGCATCGCGCGCAAGCACGACCCGGAGATCCAGGCCGCGCGCGGCAGCTTCCGCGACGCGCTCGAGCGCCACTTCGCCGGGCGGCTGTTCGCGCGCAACCAGGGCTCGCTCGCCGCCGGGGTCGTGGTCGCGGCCGCGAGCGTGTGGGCGATGATCTACTACGACACCGCCGCGACGCTCGTCGTGCCGCTCGTGCTGACGATGTTCGTCGTCCTGGTCGTGTTCGGCAAGTGGCTCCCCGCCTACTCGGTCGAAGGTCGCCGGTTGCAGGACCAGATCGAGGGCCTGCGCCAGTACCTGAGCGTCGCCGAAGCCGACGAGCTGCGGCGCATGAAGGCGCCCGAGCAGACGCCCGAGGAGTTCGCCAGGTTCCTGCCGTACGCGCTCGCGCTCGGCGTGGAGAAGACCTGGGCCGACCGCTTCGCCGCCGTGCTCGGCGCAGCGGCCGTCACCGCCGCGGTGGCGCACTACTACGCCACGGACTCCGGCGGCGGCCTGTTCGGCTCGCGCGGCGGCATCGACGGGCTCACCGACTCGCTCTCGAGCATGGACGGCACCATCAGCGCCGCCTCGACGCCGCCGGGCAGCAGCTCCGGTTCATCCGGTGGCGGCGGCGGGGGCGGCTCATCGGGCGGCGGCGGCGGGGGCGGCGGCGGCAGTGGGTGGTGAGACCACCGCGTTGCGCTAGCATTGGCGCATGGACGAGGCCAATACGCGCCCCTGGGAGCGCAACTACCGCATCAAGCAGACGCTGGTGCTGGCCGAGCTGCCCGAGCTGCGGGTCATCGACCTGACGCTCGCCCCGGGCGAGCGCGTGCCCTGGCATCTGCACCCGGACAACGACGACCTGTTCATCTGCCTGCGCGGCAGCTTCGAGATTCGGCAGATCAATCCCGCGCGGGTCACGGTCATGCGGCCGCTCGACCGGCACAACGTGCCCAGGCGCGAGCCCCACACCGCGGTCAACGTATCGGCCGAGGATTGCCAGTTCCTGATCGTGCAGGGACCGGGGCGCTACGATTACAAGCCGCTGCCGAAGCTCGACGCCGCGGGTCCCCCCGGGGCTGGATAGATATACAGCATTCGCCCATAATGGGCGGCGTGACGGCGACATCGGTATTCGAGCGGTTGAACGACGCGCAACGCGCGGCGGCGCGCTTCGGCGAGCGCGGCGCCGACGGCACGTTCCGCGCCGCGCCGCTGCTGATCGTGGCCGGCGCCGGGACCGGCAAGACCAACACGCTCGCGCACCGCGTCGCGCACCTGGTGCTGGAAGGCGTGAGCCCGGCGCGTATCCTGCTCCTCACCTTCACGCGCCGCGCGGCGCAGGAAATGACGCGCCGCGCGCAGAAGATCGTCGGCGACGCCGCGCGCGAGGTGAAGCTGCCCTGGTCGGGCACGTTCCACTCGATCGCCAACCGGCTGATCCGCCGCTACAGCGCGAGCGTCGGGCTGGACGCGAATTTCAGCGTGCTCGACCGCGGCGACGCGGCCGACCTGCTCGACGTGGCGCGCCACGAGCTCGGCCTGTCGCAGGCCGACAAGCGCTTCCCGCGCAAGGACACCTGCCTGGCGATCTATTCGCACCGCGTCAACACGCAGCGCACGCTGCACGCGACGCTCGCCGACGCGTTCCCGTGGTGCGCGGAGTGGGAGCAGGAGCTCGCGCGCCTGTTCCGCGCCTACGTCGAGAAGAAGCTCGCCAACCAGGCGCTCGACTATGACGACCTGCTGCTGTACTGGCACGCGATGATGTCCGACACGGCGCTCGCCGCCGAGATCGGCGGCGCCTTCGACCAGATCCTGGTCGACGAGTACCAGGATACGAACGTGCTGCAGGCGCAAATCCTGAAGGCGCTGCGTCCCACGGGCGAGGGCGTCACCGTCGTGGGCGACGATGCGCAATCGATCTACTCGTTCCGCGCCGCCACGGTGGAGAACATCCTCGGCTTTCCGGCGCAGTACGCGCCGCCCGCCACCGTGCTGACGCTGGAGCAGAATTTCCGCTCGACCCAAGGGGTGCTCGACGCGGCCAACGCGCTGATCGCCGAGGGCGAGCGCCAGTACCGCAAGACTCTCAAGGCCGCGCGCGGCGCGGGCGAGCGGCCGCGCTACGTCACCGTGGCCGACGACCAGGGGCAGGCCGATTACGTCGTCGCGCAGGTGCTCGAGGCGCGCGAGCGCGGCGTGCCACTCAGGCGCCAGGCGGTGCTGTTCCGCTCCTCGCACCACAGCGACGCGCTCGAGCTCGAGCTGGTGCGCCGCAATATTCCCTACGTCAAGTACGGCGGGCTGAAGTTCCTCGAGGCAGCGCACGTGAAGGACATGCTCTCGGTGCTGCGCTGGGCCGACAATCCGAAGAACCGCATCGCGGCGTTCCGCGCGCTGCGGCTGCTGCCCGGCATCGGCCCGGCCACGGCGGCGCGCTGCTTCACCAGGTTCGAAGCGCAGTCGTACGCCTGGAGCGCGCTGCAGACGGGCTTCCCGGAATTCGACCGCCTGATGAGCGCGCTCGGGAATCCAGAGGGTCCCTGGGAAGGACAGGTGGGGCGGGTGCGCGAGTGGTTCGAGCCGATGCTCGAGCGCCTGTACGACGCGGCCCAGGCGCGCGCCGGCGACCTCATGCAGCTCGAGCGCATCGCACAGCAGTTCGCGACGCGCGAGCGCTTCCTGAGCGAGCTGGCGCTCGATCCGCCGCGCGCCACCGGCGACTTGGCGGGCGCGCCGCACCTGGACGAGGACTACCTGGTGCTCTCCACCATCCACTCGGCGAAGGGCCAGGAATGGGAGTCGGTGTACCTGCTGAACGTCGCCGACGGCAACTTCCCCTCGGAGTACGCCACAGGCCGCGCCGACCTGGTCGAGGAGGAGCGGCGCCTGCTGTACGTCGCGCTGACGCGCGCCAAGACCGACCTGCACCTGATCGCGCCGCTGCGCTATTACGTCACCCAGCAGGCGCGCAAGGGCGACGCGCACGTCTACGGCGCGAAGAGCCGCTTCCTGACGCGCGCCGTGATCGAGCGGCTCGCGCCGCGCACCTGGCCCGAGGCCGAAAGCGCGGCGCCGCCGCGGCTCGAGGACGCGGCGCGCATCGACGTCGCCGCCAGGCTGCGCGGCCTCTGGACCTAGGCGGACGCGGGCGCGGCGTGGTTTAGGGCAAGATAGCGGGCCTATGAGCGCCCCGCAGCCGGCACGCGACGAGCTGATGCGCCGGCTGTCGGCCGCGCCGACGCTCGACCTGGTGGTCATCGGCGGCGGCGCCACCGGGCTCGGGGTGGCGCTCGACGCCGCGGCGCGCGGACTGTCGGTCGCGCTCGTCGAGGCCGAGGATTTCGCCAAGGGCACCTCATCGCGCGCCACCAAGCTGGTGCACGGCGGCGTGCGCTACCTGGCGCAGGGCAATGTCCGCCTGGTGCGCGAGGCGCTGCGCGAGCGCGCCAACCTGCTGCGCAATGCGCCGCACCTGGCGCAGCCGCTGCCCTTCGTGCTGCCGCTGTACGGCGCCAGGGGCCGCTGGTTCGAGAAATGGTTCTACGGCAGCGGGCTGCTGCTCTACGACCTGCTCGCCGGCAAGGCCGGCCTGGGCGATACCGAGTTCCTCGATCGCGCGGCGACGCTCGAGCGCGCGGCCGGCGTGCAGGGCCGCGACCTGGCGGGCGCGGTGCGCTACTGGGACGCCCAGTTCGACGATGCCCGGCTCGCCGTCGCTCTGGCGCGCACGGCGATCGCGCGCGGCGCGATCGCCGTCAACCACTGCGCCGCCGTCGGCCTGCTGCACGAGGGCGAGCGCATCTCGGGCGCGGTGGTCGAGGACCGCGACACCGGCCGGCGATACGCCCTCGCGGCGCGCTGCGTGGTGAACGCGACCGGCGTGTGGGTCGACGCGATCCGCCGCATGGACCGCGCCGCCGGCCGCGAGCTGGTCGCGCCGAGCCAGGGCGTGCACCTGGTCGTCGGGCGCGAGTTCCTTCCCGGCGACCATGCGCTGCTGGTGCCCAGGACGCGCGACGGCCGCGTGCTGTTCGCCGTGCCGTGGCTCGGCAGCACCATCCTCGGCACCACCGACACGCCGCGCAGCGATCTCGCCGCAGAGCCCGATCCGTTCCGCGAGGAGGTCGACTTCATTCTGAACGAGGCGGCGCGCATCCTGGCGCGGGCCCCGACGCGGGACGACGTGCGCTCGGTGTGGGTCGGGCTGCGCCCGCTCGTCAGGCGGCTCGACGCGGCCGCCGGCGACACCAAGACCCTGTCGCGCGAGCACCTCGTGCTGGTGGAGCGCTCGGGCCTCGCGACCGTCACGGGCGGCAAATGGACCACCTACCGCGCGATGGCCGAGGACGTGCTCGCCGCCTGCATGGCGCGCGGGCTGCTGCCCTCGCGGCCGGCCGGCGCCACCGTGTCGCTCGCGCTCGTCGGCGCGCCGGCGCACGGGGAGCGCGCGCTCAGCGCGCCGCCCGGCCTGCACTTGTACGGCAGCGAGGCGCCGCTGGTGCGTGCGCTGCCGGGCGCCGACCGCGAGCTGGCGCCGGGCCTCAGCGAGGCCATGGTGCGCTTTGCCGCGCGCTACGAGTACGCGCGCACCGTGGAGGACGTGCTCGCGCGCCGCTCGCGGCTGCTGTTTCTCGACGCGCGCCTCGCCGCGTCGGTCGCGGGGCGCGTCTCCGCCATCCTTGACGAGGAGCTGGGCGGACGGTTCAATGCCGCCGATTCCGAGCGGTCCTTCATCGAGCTGGCCGGGCGCTACGGCCGGCTTCCGACACCGAGCACGTGACACGAGAAGACTTCCTGACAACGGCGTGGGGTGAATCATGAAAAAGACGGTATTGCTAGTCTTGTGGTGTGCACCGTTCCTGCTGCCTGCGTCGGGCGATGCGCAGATGGGGCCCGGCCGGGGCCCCGGCATGATGGGCGGCGGGCCGTCGCCGCGCCACTTCTACGTCATGCACCAGGGCCTCGACCAGAAGTACGCCTCGCTGCGCAACCCGCTCAAGCCGAACGCCGAGAACCTGGCGGCGGGGAAGACGCTGTTCGAGCAGAACTGCGCCGTGTGCCACGGCGCCGCCGGGCGCGGCGACGGGCCTGGAGCCAAGGGCCTCGATCCAGCGCCCGCGGTGCTCGCCGGGCTGTCGCGCACGCGCATCGCGAGCGACGGCTTTTACTTCTGGACCATCGGCGAGGGCGGCATCCAGTTCAACGGCGCCATGCCGCCGTTCAAGGATACGTTCAAGGACGAGGACATCTGGAAGATCGTGCTGTTCCTGCGCACGCTATGACGCGCCGCCCGCTGCTCATCGCGCTCGCCGCGCTATCGCAGGTGACGGCGCAGTGCGTCGCCTGCCACGCGGCGTATCGACTTCACTAGTGCTGCGCGAAGGGACTCGCGCGGCCGCGCGAGTCGAATAGCAGCGTCGTGTACGCGGTGCGCGGGCCGTCCATGCCCGGCGAGCTCGGCACCATGCCCGGCACGGCGAGGCCGCGCGCCGCGGCGGGCCGCTCGGCGAGCAGCCGCCTGATGTCGGCGGCCGGAACGTGGCCCTCGATCGCGTAGCCGCCGACCTCGGCGGTGTGGCAAGAGGCGAGCTCCATCGGCACCCCGAGCTGTTGCTTGTGCGGGGTGACGTCGGCGACGTCGTACACGCGCAGCTCGAAGCCGTTCGCGCGCATGTGCTCGATCCAGCCCCCGCAGCAGCCGCAGGCTCGGTTCTTGTAGACCGTTACGGCTGGCGCCGGAGCCGCGCCGGCGCTCGCTGCAAGGCTCGAACCGAAGGTGGCCGCGACCGCGGCGATGAGGTAGCGTCTGCGATGGATATCCATGTTCTTGCCCCCTGTCCGGGCGACGTTACGCCCGCGCGGGCCGGCCGGTTTGACCTGCATCAAGCCGCTCCGTCTGGACGGGAAACGCCGCGCGCGCCAAACTCGGGGGTCACAGCGAGGAGGAGACCACCATGCCAGTCGCCGATCTCAACCATTATTTCGTGCGCGCCAACGACCTGAAGGCAACGCGCGACTTCTACGTGAACGTCCTCGGCTTCGAGGAGATGCCACGGCCCAATTTCCCGTTTCCGGGTCACTGGCTCGGCGTGAACGGCAAGATCCAGGTGCACATGGGCCCGCACGGCATCCCGAACGCGGAGCTCTACTACCTCGGCACGCCGAAGAACGCCGCCGTCGACCAGAGTGGGGTGATCGACCACATCGCCTTCGCCGCCACCGAGCCCGAGGCGTTCGTCAAGCGCCTGAAGGGACTGGGCGTCGCGTACCGCCCGCGCTACCTGCCCGAGTCGAGCCTGTACCAGTTGTTCCTGCGCGATCCGAACGGGCTCACCATCGAGCTCAACTTCTTCGGCATCACCGATGCGCCGGAGTGGGGCGGCGAGGACTATTCCAAGATGCCGCGCGTGGAACAGACCGCGTGAACGCGCCACAAAAGCGCAACGACTTCTCCAGGGTGTCGTACGCCGAGGCGCTCGAGCGCGCCCGCGCGCTGGTGCCCGCGTTGCGCGAGCGGGCGACGCGCGCCGAAGAGGCGCGGCGCCTGCTGCCCGAGACCGAGGCCGACCTGCACCGCACGGGCCTGCTGCGCTTCGCGCAGCCCCGGCGCTGGGGCGGCATGGAGCTCGACTACCTCGCGCTGTTCGAGATCCCGATGGAGATCGGCCGCGGCTGCGCCTCGACCGCGTGGAGCTGCGCCAACCTCGCGATCCACCACTGGATGCTCGCGCTGTACGACGAGCGCGCGCAGGAGGAGGTGTGGCGCGAGAACCCCGACGCCCTGATCGCCTCGGGCATCGCGTACCCGCAGGGCGCCGCGAAGAAGGTCGACGGCGGCTACGTCATCGGCGGCTACTGGAACTTTTCCAGCGGCGTCGACGGCAGCCACTGGAACATGCTCGCGGTGACCGTCAAGGACGGCGACAAGCCGGTCGACTGGCGCATGTGCCTCGTGCCGCGGAGCGAGTACGAGATCGTCGACGACTGGCAGGTGCTCGGCATGCGCGGCACCGGCTCCAAGTCGGTCAGGACGAAGGACCTGTTCGTCCCCGAGCACCGCGCGCTCGGCATGCTGCTCGCGCGCGGCGGCGCGGGCTTCCCCGGCGCGAAGACCAATCCCCATTCGCACTACCGCATCCCGCTCTCGGGCCTGGGCTCGCACTGCATCGCCGGCGCGGCGGTCGGCAACGCGCTCGCCGCGGTCGAGCTGACCAGCGCGGCGGTGCGCGAGCGGAGCACCAGCTACGCCGCCGCGCGCATGCGCGAGTTCCAGGCGGTGCAGCTGCGCGTCGCGGCGGCCGGCGCGCGCGCCGACGCGGCGCGCCTCATCTGCAGGAACGACCTGCTCGAGGCGCAGGCGATCGCGGAGTCGGGGCGCGAGCCGACGCTCGAGGAGAAGCTGCGCTTCAAGAGGAACGTCGCCTGGGCGGTGCAGCTGTGCACCGAGGCGGTCGACGGGCTGCACGCGATGGCGGGCGCCAACGGCATCTACGACCGCTACCCGATGCAGCGGCTGTTCCGCGACGCGCACGCGCTCGCCGGCCACATCGGCTTTTCCTGGGACGCGCAGGCCTCGCCCTGGGGCCTGGTGGCGCTCGGCGGCGACTACGCCGCGCCGCCGACGCTCTAAATACCTCAAATAGCGCTCTAAATAGGGTCTGTCCCTAATTAAGTGTCGCCTGGCGGCTACATCCCCATCGCGCGCGCACGGTAGTACAGTTCCTTCCCAAACCGGGAGGACATCATCGATCTCTGGCAGTGGATTCCGGCGGCGAGCCTCGGCTTCGCGTTCGTGACGACGATGGCGGTGCTGGCTGCGTGGCGCTACCGCTCGACGCGCGCGGCGCGGCGCGCTGCGCTGACGCAGGAGCTGCTGCGGGCGCCCGGCGAATCGCTGCGCTTGCGCATGGCGGACGCCAACTGGGACGCCGCCGAGTACGCCGCGCTCGCGGTGTTCCTGCTGCCGCTCGTCGCGGCGCTGTTCGCGTTGCACTGGAGCGGCGAGGGCCGCGCGCCGCAGCGCGAAACGACGCTCGCGCTCGCCGCCTGCGCCGCCGCCTTGCAGGGCTGGCTGTCGTGGCGCCTGTGGGCCGTCCTGCGCCGCGCGCGCAGCCTCACGCTCGCCTACGAGGCCGAGCGTGCGGCCGGCCAGGAGCTCGACCGCCTCGCTCCGCTCGGCTACCGCGTGTTCCACGACGTGCCGGTCGAGGAGCGCGGTTTCAGCGTCGATCACGTGGTGGTCGGCCCGGCGGGCGTGTTCGCGGTCGAGACCGAGGGGCGCGCCACGCCGCGCGCCAACGGCGGCGAATCGGAAGTCTCCTACGACGGCGAGACGCTGCGCTTCCCCGGCTGGCGCGAGACCAAGCCGCTCAAGCAGGCCGTCGCGCGGGCCGACTGGGTGCGCGCCTGGCTATCGACCGCGGTGGGCGAGATGGTCCCGGTGCAGCCGCTCCTGGTGCTGCCCGGATGGCAGGTCAAGCGCACCGCGGTGTCGGGCATCCCGGTGCTCGCCGCGCGGCGCATCGGCCACTTCTTTCAGAAGATGGAGCGCGAGCCGAAGATGAGCGAGGCGCTGATCCACGAGCTCGCGCTGCAGCTCGACCGGCGCTGCCGCCACGCGGCGCCGGCTCCTGCCCAATCGTGAGAACCTTGGCGCTCCGCCAGTCCGCTGTAGGCTGATCGCAAGCCGCGAATTCGAAGCAGCGTGGTCGGCTATCTGAGTGGAATCCGAAATCGAGCTGCGGGAAATCATCGGTGACGCGCGGGCATACGTGAAGTCCCGCGCCTTCTCAGCTGCGGTCGACCTGCTTGCCGAGGCCCATGACGACCTGTGCAGTCGCGAATGGGCATTGCGCCAGGCAGTCGAGTTGCTGGATGCCTGTTACTTCCAATTGTGGCTGGAGAAATCGCACGCCGAGGCGGCCGCGGCGCTGGAGCTGATCTTCGACTTGGCCCGGGATCGGTTGTTTCCCGACCGCGGTATCGACGCTCAGATTTTCGAGCGGTATAAGCGTGCACTGGCGTTGACCGGGAGTTCGCCAATCCCACTGAACCGGTATCAGCGCCACCAGAATCTGATTCAGCTGTTCTCGCTCACGGACGGCGTAGAGGGAGATACGGCCGAATGCGGTTGCGCCCGCGGTCTTTCCTCGATGGAGTTGTGCCTGGCTATCAGCCGAACCAAGCCGGGATGGCTCGGGGAAGGATTCCACATCTTCGACTCGTTCGAGGGGTTGAGCGAGCCGCAGCCGCAAGATCTCGACGCGAGCGGCTTGGGCGCGGCTGAGGCCGGACGCATCCGGACCATGATGCATCGCGGGAATATGGCATTCCCGATTGAGCAGGTCCGCGAGGTTTTTCAGGCTTATCCCGGAGTGACGTTCCATCCAGGCTGGATCCCGGACAGTTTTGCCGCCTTGCCCGAGCGGACGTATCGCTTCGTGCATGTGGACGTCGATCTGTATCGACCCACGCTTGCTGTATTCACCTACTTCTTCCCGCGCCTGGCAGAGGGCGGGGTGATCGTCACGGACGACTACAACTGGCCTGGAGGACGGAAGGCGGTGGACGAATTCTGCTCGAGCAACGGCTTGCGGGCCCGGTTCACGGAAACCAATCAGGCCTATCTGAGCCGCGGAGGACGAGCGGCGGGCTAGTCGCCCGCCGGCGGCGGCGCACTAGAGGCGCGCGGGAGGCAGCTCGGCCAGGAACTTCAACAGCAGTGCGTTGAACGCCGCGGGGTCTTCGATCTGCGGGATGTGCCCGACCTGCGGCATCGTCTCCAGGATCGCGCCCGGCCTGAGGCGCGCGAGGCGGCGCCCCTGCGCCAGCGGCGTGATCGTGTCGCGCTCGCCCCAGATCAGGTAGACCGGCATCGTCAGGCGCCGGTACGAGGCCGGTCGCTCGCTCGCGGCAACTTCCGTCGGCGTGAGCAGCGCCGGCAGCCATTCGCCGATGGCGCGGGTGCTGCCGCGCACGGAAAGCGGACGCTGGTAGACGGCGACGCGCGCGTCGGTGGCGTGCGCAGGGTCGGCGATGAACTGCTCGAGCAGCCGCCGCGTGAACAGCGGATTGGTGAGGAAGGTCGCGACCAGCGCATCGCGCAGCGGCGCGACCGCGAGCAGCGCTCTGAGCGGCAGCGGCGGCTTGGGGGCGGCGCCGTCGTCCGGGCCGATGCCGAGCGCTGCGTCCACCAGCACCAGCGCCTGCACGCGATCGGGCGCGAGCAACACCGCCTCCACCGTGGGCCCGGCGCCGAAGGAATGCCCGACCAAGACCGCGCGCGGAATCTTCAGCGCGTCGAGCACGGCGACGATGCGCCTGCCCTGGTCGCGCTTGCCGTAGCGCGGCGTGGACGGGCGCTGCGAGTAGCCGAACGGCGGCAGGTCGATGGCGATGGCGCGATAGCCCGACAACGCGAGCACCGACAGCGCCGCGCGCCAGGTCTCGCTCCACGCCCCGGTGCCGTGCACGAGCAGCACCGGCGCTCCGTCGGCGGGACCGGCCTCCTGCACGAACAGGTCGACATCGCCGGCCTTCACGAAGCGCCCCGTTGGCGGCGCCGCCTCGGTCGCGAGGCGCACTTCGCGCCGCGCGGCTTCCCAGCGGAACGCGCCGAGCGTCGCCGCCGCGAGCCCGAGAAGGACCGCGGCCGAGACAAGCGCCGCTCTAAGGATGCGTTTCAATAGTCGTACACGTGCTCGAGCTGGATGCCGGGCCGATCGAGCTCGAGCAGCAGCGCCGCGAGCGACGCGACCGGCACCACCAGCGCGACGCGCTCTTCGGCGGGACGCGTCAGGATCGGCTGCGTGAACAGCAGCTTCGCGTCGCCGCGCGCCGAGCGCCAGCCGCGCGGCGCGAGCACCGTGACCAGGATTCCCGAGCGGTTGCCGGCGATCTCGAGGAAGTTCGCACCCCGCTTCGCGAGTGCGGCGGCATAGACCTTGAAGGCCTCGTAGCGCGGCACGGTCACCAGCACCGAGCCGTCGGCCCGGCGCTCGAGCACCTTGAGCTCGGGCAGCGCCGCGCCGCCGTCCGCCGGCAGACGGTCGACGAGCACTGCGGTGACCGGCAGCGGCTCGTCGTAGCTCGCCTTGGTCGCCTTCTTGATCAGCCAGCCGTAAGCGGCCTTGATCGCGTACTCGGTGGTGAGCGCGTACTTGCGCTCCCATTTGCGCAGCACGTCGGGGCCCCATAGACTGGTGTCGCGCCACAGGCCGGCGAGCTTGCCGGCGAAGTCGTACTCGTACCAGGGCAGCACGCGGATGAAGTCGACGTAGTCCTGCGCCACGCGCGCGCCGTAGCGGTCCTCCTCGGTCATGCCGTGCGTCGCGGTGAGCTCGGTGAGCCGTCCGACGAGCGTCTCGTAGGCGAGGCGCAGCAGGTACTCGACCGTGGTGCTCGAGCCGATGACGACGATCATGACGTGGTAGCCGAAGTTGAACGGGTAGTCGCGAATCGCCTCGCGCACCGTGGCGTAGCCCTGCCAGAACTGGCGGACGTGGCCCCAGAACGGGAAGCCGCTCGGCGCATGGTCCCTGACGTACACCGCGTACTCCGCCGGGCTGTGCACGAGGAACCACTCCGGGTAGGTGAGGAAGGTCTGGTCGGGCGGGCGCCGGTGCTCCTTCGGCGCGACGGGCTCGCCGCTGCCCTGCGCGGCGATCGCCAGCGCGCAGGCGGCGGCGACGAGCCGCAGGGCACGCGCCGCGCTCATTGCTTGACGAATGCCATGAGGACGTTGTCCGAGGGATCGTGCGCTTGCAGCAGGCGCTTGCCCGTATCGCGCAGGCCCGCGGCCTCGAGCCGGCGCACCCATTCCGCGACCGGCGCGAAGTGCCGCAGCTCGCGCAGGTTCGTCTCCCACGGCACCCCCAGGCCGGCGTTGAACACGGCGTGCGCGAGCGACACGAAGTGATGCATCGCCGGCGTCGTGACGTCGTGGTCGCGCAGGATGAAGATGCCCCCGGGGCGCAGCACGCGCCGGATCGAGGCGACGAACGGCGCGAGCGCCTGCGGCTCGATGTGGTGCAGGCCGATGTAGCAGCTCACCAGGTCGGCGCTCGCGCTCGGGATCGCCGCCTCGGCGAGCGGCGCATAGTCGGCAAGCGGCACGTAACGGCCGAGCTTGGCGAGCCGGCCGCGCTCGACGATGTCGACCGGCGAGAGGCTCGGCGGTACGTCGTTCACCAGCACCAGCTCGCCGCGCAGCGCGAGGTGCTTGCGCAGGTGGCTCGCGTAGCGGCCGGTGGTGCCGATTTCGACGTAGCCGTCGAACTCGCGCCGCGCGCGGAGCAGCTCGAGCGTCTGGCGCGCCATTTCGCGCTTTTGCTTGGCGAGCGCCGGCAGCGCGTAGGTCAGCTCGGCAAGGAAGGGCTTGATCGCCGGCAGCTTCTGCTGCAGCTCGCGGTAGATCGCCTCGTCGCCGGCGTGACGACCGCAGGCTTCCTTGATCAGCGTGTGGAAACGGTCCTCGGGATAGATGCGATAGACGTTCTGCAGGAACAGGTAGAAGGCGTCCTGCCGGCGCATGTCGTCGTACACGGCGTGGAAATCGGAGCTCGATGCGGCGGCGGGCACGGCGGCCTCCTTCGCGGGTTGCAGAGTGGGCGCGTAATACTTGTCCCAGAGCACGTTGCGCAGGCGGAACTCGGGATCAAGCCTGCGCTTAAGCGCGAACAACTCCCCGGCGCGCGGGTAGGCGCGGTGGAACTGCTCGTGCGTCGCGTGCGGCTGGTAGGGCAGGTAGTAGGCGCCGCCGACCGACAGCGCCGCGTCGATCAGCTCGCGCGTCCAGACCGCGACGCGGTTGCGCGCGTTCTCGCGCGTGCGCTGCTTGTAATACACGACGAAGGCGAAGATCTCGCTCCTCGCCCAGGCGAGCAGCGACCCGGGGTCGGCGTGCGCGTGGCGGATCGAGACGTTCAGCACGTTGACGCGGTGGCGCCGGAAAATCTCGGCCATCTTCGGCACGAACTCGTCGAAGCGCTCCACCGGGACGAAGTACTCCTGCAGCACGTAGGTGCGGCGCTTGCGCGAGGGCGGCTCGAGCTCGGCGACGTCGTAGCCCGCCTCGTAGTTGCGCCAGTGCACCTTGCTGCTCAGGTAGAGCAGCGGATCGATGACGTACTCGCGGCGCCACTTGCCGAGCGGCGTCTCCGAGATCGCCCAGAGGAAATAGCGCTCGAGCGGATACGCGCGCCGGTGGGGCTGGAGCCGGTACGGCGCGGTGGCCGGCTTCAGCGTCTCGACCCAGGTGACCGAGCGCACGCTCGCGTGATGCGGGACGTAGAGGTCGCCGTTGTGGAACACGGCGCCGGGGGCGTTGCGCACCTTGCTGCGGAAATGCGCGTGGTATTCGCCCACCGGGAGCTTCACCGCGACCCGCTCGACGCGCTTGTTCTCGGCCAGCTCGAGCTCGGCTTCGACGATCACCCCGAGCGCGCCGTAGCCGCCGATCGCGCCGTAGAACAGCTCGGCGTTCGCCGCGGGGCTCGCTTCGACGAGCGAGCCGTCCGCGAGCACGATGGTGATCGAGCGCGCCGACAGGATGAGCGGCCCCAGGCCGACGTAGCGCCCGTGCACGTTCACGCTGAGCGAGCCGCCGACCGTGAAATTGGCGTAGGTCTGCATGATCTTCACGGCGAGGCCGTGCGGATCGACGAACCCCTGGATGTCGCACCAGCGGATGCCGGCCTGCACGCGGATCGTGCGCCGCGCGGGCGAGAATTCGAGCACCTGGTTGAGCTTGCGCATGTCCAGATGCAGGCTGCCCGGGCTCGCGGTCTGGCCGCCCATGCTGAAGCGCCCGCCGCCGATCGATACCGGCCCGCTGCTGCGGCGCAGGGCGTCCTGCACTTCCTCGACGTTCGTCGGCGTCGCGACCGCCCACACCTCGACCGGGTTGAGGCGGGTGACGTCGTTGATGATGTGCTTTTGCGCCTGCATGCGCCTGCATCCCGCTCTAGCGGACGGTCAGGTAATCGGCGCGCACGGCGAGCGGATCGGCGCCGTACTGGTTCTCGTCCGGCGTGCCGCGCCGCAGGCCGAGCTCGATGAGCAGCCACAGCGGCCCGAGCACCGGTATCAGCACCGCGAGCAGCCACGCGGGCGTACGGCCCCGGTCGCGCAGCCTTTTCGCCGCAAGCGCCGCCAGCACCCAGAAGAACGGCGGATACAGCACGAGCGTGCTCGCCGGCCCGAGCGCCGCGTCGAGAAACACGTACAGCGCGACGAAGGCGCCGCCGAGCGCAAGCCCCGCCCACCAGAACGTGGCGCGCGGGATGCGTCCGCCGAACGAAAACAGCAGCCGGCCGAGCGTCCTTGACATCGGCGAAAGATAGCCGAAAACCGGGCTATTCGCCTGCCGGCGGCGGCGCGACCAGCGGGCGGCGCTCCTCCTCCATGCGGCCGCGCTCCTGCGGGCGGAACGCGGGTGGCGTGCCCTGCCCGGCGCGCTCGAGCTGCTGCTGGTCGAGGTTCTCCAGCCGGTGGCGCTCATCGAGGTGCCGGCTCTCGATCTCCTGCTGGCCCTTCAAGTCGCCGGGCGGCACGCGCGCCCGCTCCACCGACTGGCGCAGCTGCTGCGAGAACTCGTCGCTTTGCTGCTGGCGCCTGATCAGCTCGCGATGCACGTTGTCTTCCTGCGCGGCGACGGGCATCGCCAGAGATAGCGCGGCGAGAACCGCCAGCGAATGCTTCAATTCCATGCCATCTCGCCCGCCATCGCGATCGTGCCGTCGGCCTTGCGCACCTCGGTCTTCGCGGCGGCGCCTTCGCGCGCCGATTGCACGGCGATCGTCTCGCCGTCGAACACCGGCGACTGGGCGCGGAACGCATAGCGCCGCGGCGTCTTGCGGCCCGCTTGCAGCCAGGCGAGCGTCGCCATCAGCGTCGCGAGCAGCGGGCCGTGCACCACCAGCCCCGGATAGCCCTCCGCCTCGAGGCAGTGGCGCCGGTCGTAGTGGATGCGGTGGCTGTTGAAGGTGAGCGCCGAGTAGCGGAACAGGAGCACGTCGTCGGGCACCAGCGTGCAGCGCGCGGGCGAGCGGACCGCCGCGGCCTCGAGCGCGTCGCGCCACACCGGCGGCTCGGCGGGCGCATTGGGGCTCGGGCGCGCGCCCGCGGGCGCATCGCGGTAGACGATATCCTGGCCTTCGGTGAGCAGCAGCGCGTCGCCACTCGAGAGCTCGTGCGCGACGCTCACGAACACCAGCGTGCCGCTGCGGCCCTGCTTCATCTCGACCGACTCGACCCTGGAGTCGCGCCGCAGCGGCTCACCGAGCCGCGGCATGCGCCGCCACTCGATGCGGCTGCCGGCCCACATGCGCCGCGGCAGCGGCACCGGCGGCAGGAAGCCGCCGCGCGCGACGTGGCCGTCGGGTCCCGCTTCCGACATCGGCGTCACCGGCGTGGTGAAGATCCAGTGCCACAGCGGCGGCAGCTCGGCGCCGTCGCGCCACGGCGCGAGGTCCATGTCGAAGCTCGCCGCGAGCTGGCGCACGCGCGCCGCCTCGCAGCGGTCGTGCAGCGTCTCGCTGCGGCCGACCCACGCCCGCAGGTGATCGATATCCAGCGCGTCGCCCATGGAAATCTCCTTGCGCATGGTCTCACCTATTCGCCCGACAGCGTCACCACCAGCTGCCTGGCGTGCGGCTCGTGCCGGTGCTCCCACAGGTAGATGCCCTGCCAGGTGCCGAGCAGCAGGCGTCCGTCCGACACGGGGATGGTGAGCGAGCTCGAGGTGAGCACCGAGCGCGCGTGCGCCGCCATGTCGTCGGGGCCCTCGGCGCCGTGCACGTAGGCCGTGTCGCCGTCGGGCGCGAGGCGCCCGAGGATCGTCTCCAGGTCGCGCCGTACCGACGGATCGGCGTTCTCGCACAGTATCAGCGAGGCGCTGGTGTGCTGCAGGAAAAGGTTGCAGGTGCCCGCGCGCATGCCGCTCGCGCCCACCAGGTGCTCGACCTCGGCGGTGATCTCGGCCGTGCCGCGGCCGCGGGTGCGAAAAGTGAGAGTTTTCTGCTCGATCATGGAGGGGTGGATTGCGGTCAGATCTCGTATTTTGTGACTTGTTACCCTTTTTCGCCGGGCCGTTTGTGTGCGACTATCCTATTTCCGCCCTTTAACTTAAGGGAGTAGGGCCATGAAACGATTCGCCTTGTTTGCAGCGCTCGCGGCACTGGTTGCGGCGCCCGCCTGGGCCCAGACGCTGAAGATGCCTCCGCCCCCGCTGACGAAACCAGAGATCAAGGACATCAAGCCGGAGCCCAAGCACCTCACCGCCAAGTCGCGCGAGGACGCGAGGGAGTGCCTGAAGTTCACGACGAACCGCGAGATCATCGTCTGCGCGGAGAAGTTTCTCTAGTTTTTTCCGGTTTTCCACCGTGTCCGGCGCGCCGCTGTGACACGGGAACTGCGATGCGTACGTAGAGATAAAAGCGCGGCGCTCGCTTGCCCGTTTGCGCTATTGCCTCGCCCGGAGCGGCAACGAATAATCCGGGTTGGGGGAAGACATGAAGGGCGTTTCACGCGAAGGGCCGGAGGCGCAATGCCCCTCGCCGCACGCAGTGCACGATAAGCTGGAAACCGGAGTCCGGTCCTACCGGGTAGCGGCGATTGAGGCTGCGCCGCTCGATTCGCTCGTGTCCATCGCCGGGCAGGTGCTGCCGCTGCTGCTCGCGCCCTACGACAGGACGTGGCACGCGCAGATCGGCATCGAGCTCCAGCTGGTGCTCGCCAACACCGAGGGAACCGTCGCCAGGCTGCAGGAGCTGCGCGTGCCGTTGCGCAAGAGCCTCGGCTACTCGTTCAATCACGAGGTGATGGTCTCGCTCGACGCCCGGTGCCGGCTGGCGACCAGGATCCTCGACTCGGTGGGGAGCGGGTCGGATCTCTCGCCGCAGCAGCGGCTGAATCTCGGCCGCCTGCTGCACGAGCTGCCCCAGGCCGCGCTGCGGCTCACCAGCTACGGTTTCGCGGTCTACCCCGCGGTCGCCGTGGCCTTGTTCGCCGCAGCCGGGATCGCGGCCCTGCTGCGCCAGGGCGCGCTCATCAAAACGACCCTCGAGACCAGCAGGGAATATTTCGCCTCGTGCATCGACGCGAGGCACGACGGCAGCCTGGCCGACAACGTGGAGGTGCGCGCGACGGCCGCTGCGAACCTGCACTACGCCATGGAGGGCATGCCGAAGTTCGGTTTCCTCGCGCAGGAGGAAACGACGGGCGCGCCGCCGTCGGCCGCCTGGCGCTCGACCTACGGCATCATCGGCGGCTCACCCGACACGGGCTACGCAGGGCGCGTGGAGGCCGAAACGGCGGATCGTCCCAACCCGCGCGGCTGGACGTCGTTTCCCGGATATCCCGAAGCGCAGGCGTCGCTCGATCCGATCGTCGCGCGCCTCAACGAGCTGCGCGTCGAGCGCATCGCCGAGCTCGAGGAAGAGCGCATCCTGCGGCGCCACTGCGACGTGGTCGCCGGCCTGGTGCGCGAAATCGACGCGCTGCTCGCGCGGCTCTGAGGCCGCGTCCGCCGCTGCTCAGGTCTCCTTGCCCTCCAGCAGCCTGCGCAGCTCGGCCTTGGAGACCTTCTCCAGCGTCGAGCGCGGCAGGTCGTCGACCATGCGCAGTTCGCGCGGCTGCTTGAACTCGGCAAGCGCGCTCGCGCACGCCTGCCGGATCGCTTGCGTGAGCGCCTCGCGCGCCGCGCTCGACGATTCGGCCGGGCGCACGAAGGCGACCGGCACTTCGTCGAGCATGCGGTCCTTCTTCGCCACCACCGCCGCCTCGAGCACGCCTGGCACGCCGATGATCACGCGCTCGATCTCCGAGGCGGCGACGTTCTCCCCGCCCACCTTGAGCATGTCCTTCGAGCGGTCGGCGAAGTAGAGCCAGCCGTCGGCGCCGACGGTGACGCGGTCGCCCGTCCGGAACCAGCCTTCCTCGTCGAACGACTCGGCCGTCGCCTTCGGGTCGTCGAGGTACTCGGCGAACAGCGACAGCCCGCGGATGCCGCGCACGGTGAGCTCGCCGGTCTCACCCGGCTCGCAATCGCGTGCGCCGTTGCGCACCCGGATTCCGTACTCGGGCGCCGGACGCCCCATCGACAGCGGCGCGCTCGGCAGCTGCGCGTAGCCCACCGTGCCGTGGGTAATGGTCTCGGTCATGCCCCACCAGCCGATGGTCTTGACGCGGAAGTGCGCATCGCTCGGCGGCTCGCATACCGCGCTGCCCCACAGGCGGTAGTGGTGCCGCGCCGGCACCTCGTGCGCCATCAGCGCGCGCACGCAGAACT
>Ga0316628_100000234_pt1 | contig 35093 bp, 39 predicted proteins | sample OWC_Aug_M2_C1_D5_FD_207648 | JGI IMG/M metagenome (GOLD analysis project Ga0316628, IMG submission 207648) | Wetland soil microbial communities from Old Woman Creek delta, Ohio, United States - OWC_Aug_M2_C1_D5_C | ecosystem: Environmental > Terrestrial > Soil > Wetlands | place: USA: Ohio...
TGATGGAATATGGATTCGTCAGGCACAATGGCCAACGTATCCTTAAATTCGCGGAGATGCGCCGCTGTCCTGCCGGTAGATTTGACTAGATTTACGCATTCCCTGAATACGAAGACTTCAGCCATTTTTTCTCCCACCTTTGCATGCTTCGTTTCGAAGACTATTTAGCGCTCCGGTCATTTCAGGCGCCGGATAAGCCACAGAAGCACGACAGCTCCCACCGTCGCCGTTATCAGGGAACCAATGAGTCCGAAAGAAGCGACGCCGACAAGCCTGAAAATAAAGCCTCCGACGAGCGCCCCCAGAATTCCGACAACGAGGTCCCCCACAAGACCGAATCCGTGACCGTGCGTCAGCTTTCCCGCAAGCCATCCCGCCACCACTCCGATAACCAGAAACCACAACCAATGCATCCCATTACCCCCTTCAACTCTTCTCAGGCTGGCCCCTTTTGGAATCCGCACGAGAATGTATCTTCAATATACCTCTGTTAGGTCCAAAGTCAAACACTCTTCTTTGATATTCAGCAAGGCTGGCCTGTGAACAAGAGATTAGGCATTGCGGCACTAAATGTGCCGGGAGCATCATACCTATTCCGATGGTTCCAGTTTCTGAAGATCATAGAGTTCGCGATAGCGGTCACTTTTGGCTAAAAGCTGCTGGTGCGTTCCCTGCTCCACTATGCGTCCTTCTTCAATCATCAGGATCAGATCGGCCTTCATGATGGTAGAGAAACGATGGGCGATGATGAAGACGGTCTTCTTCTTTAGCAGGAGATTCATGGTCTCGTTCAGTTTTGCTTCTGTTTCTGCGTCCAATCCTGTGACCGGCTCATCGAACACAAGAATAGGTGCGTTTTTCAAAACCGCCCGGGCCAATGCTATTCGTTGTCTCTGTCCCCCCGAAAGATTAGCACCGCCTTCTTTAAGAAAAGTCTCATAGCCGCCTGAAAGCCTCATGATGAAATCATGGGCCTGCGCAGCTTTCGCGGCGGCCGTTATTTCTTCGATACTCGCTTCAGGTTTTCCGTACGCGATATTTTCGCGGATGGTCCGCCGAAAAAGCAGGGGTTCCTGAAGCACGACGCTTATCTGTTCGCGAAGGGACTTGAGAGTATATCGACGGATGTCAGCTCCGTCTATCGAAGTCCGGCCTCTCCAGGGATCATAAAACCTCAGAAGCAAATTCACTATCGTTGATTTCCCTGTGCCGCTCGAACCGATCAAGGCGACCTTCTCTCCGGCCCTTGCCTTAAAAGAGAGGTCCTGTAACACCGGCTCGCCGGGCAGGTAGCCGAAAGTTACATTCTCAAAGACAACTTCTCCTTTGAAGGGGGGCGCATCAATCGCATCCGGGGCATCTGCAACGCTGACTCTTGTCTCCAGTAAGTCTGCAACCCTCTCTCCGCATACGAGCGAGCCGCTGAAGTCTATCATCAGCTCGGAAAACCCTCCCACGGGCCTGTAGAGGTCCCTGAGATATGAAACGAATACTATCAGAGCGCCGGGGGTGATATAGCCCGCGAGGGCCCTCTGGGCGCCGACATACACTACAATGGCAGTGCCTACAGCAGTAATCACTTCGACCATCCTTCCAAAGCCTTTGCTGACCCTTGTTGCCTCAAGGGTCGCCTCCAGGCTCTCTCCGGTTTCCTCTGCAAAACGTTTTTTTTCCTGCTCTTCTCGAGCGAAAGCCTGCACCACCTCCTTTGAAGTCACAGTCTCCTGTACAAGGGACGCTACTTCGCTCTCTTTCTCCCTTTTTCTTCGGGTTAGACGGGCAACCTTGCCGGCGAAGTACAGCGATATAACATACAAAGGAGGGGCCACGGCAAGGGCTGCCGCGGTAAGCTGCCAGTCAAGCAGGAACATGGTAACGCCGATGCCTATAAAGGTTAAACAGTAGTTCACTAGGGTCTGGATATGCTGCGTGATAAGCAGTTTCAGAGAATCGATATCCGAGGTCAACCGGACGATAAAATCCGCGGACCTTCCTGTTCCGCTTTCTATCATTTGAAGGTGCCCGAAGACCTGCTGTCTGATGTTGTTTACCGCTCTTTCTCCTGCGCTTGCCAAAAAATATTTACGGATAAAGGTGAAGAGACCTTCCAGAAAGAATATCACCACTATACCTGCGCATAGGAGGGCCAGCAGCGCCGGCTTTTCATTGCCTGCCAGGGATCTAAGGAATATAATTTGCTGCGGCACAGGCTTGTCCAGAAGTATGTAATCGAAGATGAACTTGAGAGGCCAGGGCTTGAGCAGATTCATGATCGTGGCGGCGATAAGGGCAGCGTATGCCATACAAAACAGTTTCCAATATGGCTTAATCTGGGGAATAAGAACCCGATATACCCTGTAAACGCCCCTCAATTCAGAGGACCTTATTTTCACATCGAGAGGCGGGCCAGATGATGCTCAGCTTCTACCAGCACCCGCCAGAGGTTTTCGCTCTCGCCTAGTTTAAGCTTTATAAGATAATAGCCGATGCTGAGGCTCGTACGGGCTCTGAAGACTTCGACCTGCCGGAGAAAATTGTCGTCCAGCTGTTTAGCCTCATCCTGGTATTTCTGAAGAAAGACAGTTTCACTAACTTTGCTATGGACCTCCTGCATGCCGTAAAACTGGTTGCGGAACTGGGCAAGAAATGTCCCGACATCGAATGCGGGCGGCATACTGTAGGAGCTGCCGAAATCGATTGCTGCGATAAACCCGGTGGACGGGTCATCTGGGTCCTGTCCGATAAAAATATTTTTGGGATGGAAATCTCCGTGTCCCTGTATCAGCTTCTCCGGGTGTTCGCAGTATAAGGACGTTTCGAACTCAATGACCGTGTCCATGATCTCCTGCGCCTTCCGGGTATGACGATGACCGGTCTTGTAAAAGGCCGAGATATACAGTTCGAGACGACGCCTTTCATCAGAGAAAAACTCTTCTGGCGGAGCAATTCGTAACCTGCAGTTGTGAAGACGAGCCAGCCACTCTGCCGCCATTTCTAGATGATTCCTGGCTTGCTGCGGCTCGTCTTCAACCAGCTTGTCAAAAAGATTCTTCCCCTTGATTCCCTCCTCGATGGTCGTGAGGCTATCAGGATCGTTACCGAGCGGCCTCGGGACACGAAATCTCCCTTTCTCAAATCCGTGGCGGCGGATCTCATCCATTACTTGTGATTTTCTGGCGGCCGACCTCCAGGCCGCAATATTTTTTTGTTTCTTGATTATGTATTTTTCGCGGAAATCGTCATCCTTCCCGGTCCCGATCGTGATTTCTGTTACCTGTGTGCTGCTTGAACCTGCCCGGGGGATCTCTTTAAAAAAAGGACGGCAGCGACCTGCCCTGATTTCAGAAGCCAATTCTGCCATTGTCGAGACGGGATGATCGAAAATAGTGGGGTAGAGTCCGGCATAACTCATCGCATGGGCATCTGTTCCGGCAATCGCGGTAAACTTGAGGTCATGCCAGTCACGCAGTCCCCGGCTGCTTTCTGCTACTGTATGATTCGAGCTGAATATTTCGATACCGTCGATGAGGGGATGTAATAAATTGCTGCGGGACGGAATATTTTCATGACGGTAGGGATGCGCCCAAATAATCGCAGCCTCTGGAAAATGCTTTCTTATCGTTTCCACAGAAGCGCCTTTTTCGATTGAAACATCCGCGCCGTAGACAAGGACATCGCCCAGTTCCAGGGTGGTCACTTCCTGACCGGACAGGACCAAATAGTAATCCGGCACTTTAAGCGTGCGTCTTAATTCCTCGATCTCCTCCGGCAGCCATAGATAATGATGGTCCGTAAGCACCGTGCCCTGCAGGCCTATGTCAAAATTGTGCTGCACAACGTCGGCGGCGCTCACCGTACTGCAGGCGGAATGCTCGGCCGTGTGGCAATGCATTTCAAGAATCATAATCTGCAGACACCCGGTTGAAAACTCTTCATATATTCCTGCGCCTGATAACAATGTATCTCGACTGGGGCCATAATTCAAGCGTTTCAAGCCGCATATGGCAAGATGAGGTTATCAGAAATGTGCGGGCAGTCTCCCGGACACCATCAATTTGCGAAGACTCCTGATACCGCTTATGTAGCGGTATTATTGTTTTGCATGCGTTACATCGGGCGTTTCGGTATCCCTCTTGCCCTTCCTCAGGGCTTCTCTGGCAAGGGCGGCGAGTTTTTCGTAATTCGTTTTAATGCGTTCGAGCTCTTCATCATCCAGTTCTTCAAGATCCAGCAGAGCGTTATGGGCACCCTCTACAGCACGAATCAACTCGTCCAGTTTTATTTGCATTGCGCTGGTATTCCGGTTCTGCGTGTTCTGGATGAGAAATACCATGAAAAATGTTACTATTGTCGTGCCGGTATTTATCACCAGTTGCCACGCATCGCTGAATCTGAAGATAGGACCGGTAATCGCCCAGATGATGATGACCGATATGGCGATTATAAACGTCACCGAATGTCCCGTTGCATACGCCGACCATTTTGCGAAGCGGTTAAACCATGACGCAGACCTCATAGTATTTGCTCCCTTCCATATTACGGTTTAAATCGAAACAGGATTCTCACGCTGTCGCTCAATATCTCACAGGGGCGGCCGGTTGTCAAGCCGCCTTGAGATCCGTCAGGAGGATTGATTAGATATGCTAAATGAGTCAGCCCGATAAACATCGGGCTCTTATTCTTGCAAAAGATCTAAAACAGCTTAAAATTATAATTACAGACTGGATGAGATTTTCGGGTTATGCCGATTATTAGTTTGAGATTTAAGTGCAGTTAAATCGAAGAGGAGGAAGTAAGATGAAAAAGGTGAGCATGGCATTAAGTGCGGTTATCTTTACGGTTCTGACTTTGTCCCCCGGGGTTAAATTCAGTGAAGGCACTGAAGTAATGACTGACAAAGACAAGATGGCGCAAGAAGCTGAGATGACGATCGAGAAAGGCCAAATGGTAACGAAAGAAGGCGAGCTGAGGATGGAAGAGGCCACGGTTCAGCTGAAAGAAGGGAAAATGCTGACGGAAAAGGGAAAGGCGATGAAAGAAGGGCGGATGATGGACAGGGACGTACAGATGAAGGAGGGGGATGTGCTGATGGAAAAAGGGAAACTGTTGATGAACAGGGGACAGCTGTTGACGGATAGGGGAAAGAGCATGAAAGAAGATGCATTGTCAGGAGAGAAAGGGACGATAATGACGGAGGGGGTCATTATGGATCACGACATGATGATGAAAGAAGGCGCGTTAATGGTCGATAGAGGGAAGCTGATGATGAAGCGAGGCGAGATGATGATGGATAAAGCAAAGGCGTTGAAAGAGGGGGAGACGATTACGGAAAAAGAGACGATGATGATGGATAAAGAGATGATGATGAAGGAAGGTGAAATGATGATCGAGAGAGGGGAGATTATGAAAAAAGAAGGCAAGATGATGACCGAAAAAGGGATGAAGATGAAAGAAGGCGGCAAATAACCGGAAGGAGGACAAGATGAGAAGATGGCTTACCATAATTTTCGGCATTAGCTTGTTTCTCACCCTCTGCGGCTGCGTCGCTGAAGTCCGGCCCGAAGGGTACTATCATCGTGGAAATTACTATGGATATCCGCATTCCCGTTACTACCACGACTATGATTACCCGTACGGGTCCAGCTTCTATTTTCGATACAGGGCGCGTTAATGCGAGGATGGGTCGGGAGTAGGTCTGGCTTTTTGCCTTTTCCTCCGCAGAGGAAACGGCTAAAAAGCGAGGCAGGCTTGTTCATTCCCAACGCTTCTTGCAGAGCGAGTGGGCTCTAATGAGAGAAATGCGTTGAAATTTCTATTCGCGCTTCTTTTAATAGTGTTAGCCTTTTTTGCCTGCGCGCGGTTACAGAAGCATGACATCGAAGCCGGCCTGATTTCGGAGATGGAGAAGGACTGCAAGAAAGTAGAGATCAAGAGGGATTACGATCAGGGAGTATACGTAATAACCCACACGGGGAGGGTATCAAAAGATAGATGTCCTGTGGCACTGGTACGGGGATGGAAGGATGGCGGGATAATCGAGGAGAAGGAAGTAGAAATATGCGGATGCAAGGATAGATAAGCATGGGCTATAAAGTTTTGGTCACCGATGAGATCGACAAGACTGCGGTGAAAATCCTGCAGGACGTCTGCGAAGTGGATTACAGGCCTGTTCTTACCGCTGATAATCTTAAGGCGATTATCAAAGTTTACGACGCCTTAATGATACGTAGCGCCTCCAAAATCACAAAAGATTTACTGTCAGTTGCGGAGAGGCTGAAAGTAATAGGTAGAGCGGGCGTAGGTGTGGATAATATCGATATCGAAACAGCTACAGAAAAAGGGATAGTCGTTATCAACTCACCCGAAGGCAACACTGTTGCAGCTTCTGAACATACCGTAGCCATGATGCTGTCCGTGATAAGACACATCCCCGCCGCAGACGTTTCGCTCAAGCAGCGCAGATGGGAGAGGTCCGGACTAATGGGTAAAGAAGTGTTCAATAAAACGATAGGAATAATCGGCTTAGGAAAGGTTGGAAGCAGGGTGGCTGCTATTGTCAGGGCGATGGGCATGAAAGTCTTTGCATATGATCCATTTGTCGGCAGAGACCGCGCAGAAGAGCTTGGCGCCCATTATGTCACATCCCTTGATGAGATATGGAGTTCCTCTGATTTCATCACTCTCCATGTCCCAAAAAACAAAGACACTTTGAATCTAATTAACAGAGACGCCATAGCCAAGATGAGAAAAGGAGTAATAATAATCAACTGTGCCCGCGGCGGATTGATAAACGAAGCAGACCTGGCCGGAGCGATACAGGACGGAAGGGTTGCAATGGCTGCAGTAGATGTCTTTGATAAAGAGCCGGCCGTAGATTCTCCGCTGTTAAAGCTTGACGATAAAGTGGTTCTTACCCCTCACCTGGGAGCGAGCACTGAAGAAGCGCAGATAAACGTTGCTGTCGATGTTGCCGAACAGATCAGAGATATGGCCCGGGGATTGCCGGCCAGAAGCCCCGTCAATATTCCTTCCTTTAAACCCGAGACCCTTGAGCCGGTCAAAAACTATATGGCTCTTGCAGAAAACCTGGGGGCTTTCGTGAGGCAAGTAACAGTCGGCGCGGCAAGGGAAATAGAGCTTGTGGCCTGCGGAGAGCTCGCTGAATTCGATCTGGCCCCTTTGGCGGTAGCGGTTACAAAAGGGGTTTTGTGCTGCAGCAGTGAGGGAGTAAATTATGTGAACGCCCCGAAATTGGCCGAAAAAAAAGGCATTCACGTTAAGAAGGCTACTTCGACTGATTCTGAAAACTACTTAAGCTTATTAAGAGTGGTCCTGACGACAGACAAAGAAACTCATAAGACATCAGGGACCATGTTGGGCAGGGACATTCCAAGAATTCTCGGATTGAACGGATATCACACAAGCATTGAGCCTGCCGAGCATATGCTGGTCCTGCCCCACAAAGACAAGCCCGGCATGGTAGCCCAGGTTGCGGCGGTGTTGAGCGGGGAAAACATCAATATCTCAATGATGCAGGTGGGAAGAAAAGTTCGCGGAAAGGTCGGCGGTGAGTCTATAATGGTCTTAAACGTGGATGAGCCCATAAGCGCCGCCGGGCTTCTCCGATTACAAAATATAGAAGGAATTTATGACGCGCAATACGTTAACTTGAGCGCGAAGTGATATTGTCGTCATTGCCTTTGCTCAGAAAGGACATTCTTATAACGTGCAGCACATGAAAAGATCCAAAAAGTTTTTTTTTATATCGTTTTTCCTGATCGCCGCATGCATATTCTGCGGCTGCGCGACCCTGCCGAATGTTTCGGAGATAATAGAAGACGTACCCGCAGGGGAGAGACCCCCGGAGATTGTAGGCGCTAAAGGCACGCTGCCGGAACAGACCAGCAAGAAGATCATAAAGAGGATTAAACGCTTTTCGGGGGTGAGTGACATTATCGAGAAGCAGACCCTGGCATTGCAGGACGTAAGCGGCAAACCGCTTATGGCAGGTAACAAAGTCACCCTCCTGATAGACGGACCCGAGACATACGGCGCAATGCTGAAGGCGGTCGGGGAGGCAAAAAACAACATCAACATCGAGACATTTGTTTTCGAAGACGACGAAGTCGGACGGCTCTTCGCCGAGGAGTTTCTGAAAAAGCAGGCCGAAGGCGTTCAGGTCAATATTATCTATGATAGCGTGGGTTCGAGAAATACGCCGTTTACTTTCTTTCAGCGGCTGCGTGACAGCGGGATCAACGTCCTCGAATTCAACCCCGTCAATCCCTTTGGGGCCCTTGTCGGTAAGGGACATCTGACCCAGCGAGACCACCGTAAAATCCTCGTTGTAGACGGCTCAATCGCCTTTACCGGTGGCGTGAACATAAGTCATGTTTACTCCAGCAGCCTATCCGGGATAGGTGGAGATGAGAAAGAGGAGTTGAAAAAGAGGGAAACCGGTGAGCCCTGGCGAGATACGCATGTGCAGATAGAAGGCCCGGCTGTTGCTGAATTTCAGAAGCTCTTTCTGGAGACCTGGAAGGAGCAGAAGGGGCCTGAACTTCAGGAGAAAGACTATTTGCCGCAACTGGAAAGGATGGGAAGCGACTTAGTTCAGGTGATCGGCAGCACCCCCGGAGAACTGAACCGGGTCACCTTCATTATGTATGTCGCGGCGTTTGTGAATGCGCAGCGCTCTATCCATCTCACCACGCCATACTTTGTGCCGGACAGTCAGGCGGTGAGCGCTCTTATGGACGCTGCTAGCCGAGGTGTAGATGTGAAGATCATCCTGCCTGAGGTGAGCGATTCGAGTCTCGCCCTCTATGCCGGCCATTATCAATACTCAAACCTGCTTAAGGCGGGCGTAAAGCTCTATGAGCGGCAGCATGCGATGATACATGCCAAGACCTCGGTGGTCGACGGCGTATGGTCCACAGTCGGATCCACGAACATGGACCTGTGGAGTTTTCTCCATAACAACGAGGTGAATGCTGTCATCATCGGCGGCGATTTTGCCTCCGAAATGGAAGCCTTGTTCGAAAGTGATCTGGAACAGTCGAAGGAAGTGGTCCTCGAGGAATGGAAAAGGCGGCCTCTCTTGCCCCGCATCATGGAGTGGTTCGCCCACCTCTTCAGACGTTATCTGTAGCGCCTGCGTTGAATCTCCGGCCGGCTCAAGGAACTGGGATTACTGGTACACATGGGTCAGGGACTCATCGTCACTGTTCGCTCGTTGACAGAGTTAGATCACGTCAGCGAGGCCGATGGATAGAAGTTGACTGCCCAGCATCGCGACCGGCTTATTGCGTTCATAGTTCCGGAGCTTGTCGAGAGAAAGTGGTACCAGATTCTTGACACGGCCTTTTATGGAGGTATCATTGGATTAGACAGGTTCGGAGAGCGTTGCAATACCTTCCATTTTGCATGAGGTGAGCGATCTATGGTCCGACAAATAGTCCGAAGGGGCCGGCGAGAAAGAGATTCAGGGACCGCCCCGCTAAGAAAATATCTTATTGCACTCGTAGTTGTCTGTTTGACGTTCGCTCTCTCCTTTGCGAAGACGAATGAACCCTTAAGTCAAGAACTGGACGCGCTGGGTAAGCTTAAGGGGAGTTTTACCTTTGCGGTGATAGGGGACACCCGTTCAGGCGGTGACGATTATCTGGCACTTGTTCATGCCGTGATGGAACATAGACCGGATTTAGTCGTGAATACGGGAGACATGGTAGTCTCCCCTAATAAAGCCCGCTGGTCCGAATTCTGGGAGCAGTCTAAAGCGATCACTGTTCCGTATTTCCTTACCGCAGGCAATCACGATGTGAGCGATAAAAAAAGCGAAGCGCTCTATAAAGAGGAGGTGGACCTGCCCGGCAACGAGCTTTATTACTCCTTTACGGTGGATGACTCTTTATTCATCGTTCTCGATTCGAACATGCCGGGGCAGGACAGGAAGATAACAGGCGACCAATATAAATGGGTCGAACAGACACTGGCAGCTTCAGATCAAAAGTATAAGTTCGTGTTTGTGCATCACCCTCTCTATCCTGAGAAAGGGCTGGGGCATCATTATGGAGGCAGCCTTGACAAGCACCCGAAGGAAAGAGACCGCCTCGAGTCGCTTTTTGTTAAATACGGCGTGGCCATAGTTTTTGCCGGACATGAACACCTATATCTCAGGAAGATGGTAGGCGGCATTATGCACATCATCACTGGGGGCGGCGGGGCTTCTCTTTACGCAGGCGTGGAAAAGGGCGGCTTTTATCATTTCATACTGGTTAAGGTGGACGAAAAAAATGTGACGGGAGAGGTCATCGATATCAGGGACAATGTGAAAGATACCTTTGAACGATAATCGGCGTTGCTCAAAGGTGCGGAACGTTGCATTTGTCACATTCTGTGGGATAATGAAAGGAATAATCTCAATAAAAAATCAAAAAAAGGAGGAGAACATGAAGAAGAGCAAGGGGTTGTCTGTTTTGATCTTCATGGCTTTTGTCGCGGTGTTGTTCCTGCCCGGTCTCGTGAAAAACGTCCATGGGCAGCAGGAAGAGGGACAATCTAAAGTGGAGAAAAAATCAGGCGAAACATCTTCTACGAAGGAAAAATTCTCCGAAGAGAAGAAGGAATTTGAGGCAAAGGCTAAAGCGAGACTCCATGAGCTGGGTAAAAAAATTGATGAACTGGAGGCAGAGGCAAAGAAGGCCGGCTCGAAAGTGAAGGCGGAGACTAAAGAGGGACTGAAGGAACTCAAAGAGAAGCGCGCAGCGTTAAAGAAAGAGATGAAGAAACTAAAGGCGAAGGGCAAGGAAAAATGGGAAGAGGCAAAGCAGAAGATACAGGCCGCCGGAGACGAACTCGAAGAGGCATACAATAAGGTGCGTGACAAGTTTAAGTCAGAATGAGAACAAAAGCCGGCGCCCTACGACATTCGCGGTGTGAAGAGCGTTAAGAACGAGATGACCGTCGAAAAATCCAGGTAACAGGAAGCAAGGAGCAAAATGAAAACATATACGTTGATAGGCATTGTCCTCATCGCGATCGGAATCGTTGCATTTGCATATCAGGGCATCACCTATACGACCAGAGAGAAGGTTGTCGAGATCGGTCCGGTCGAGGTTACTGCTGAGAAGACGAAAACGTTTCCGCTGCCGCCGATCGTGGGAGCTGTTGCGCTGGTCGGCGGCATCGTGCTGCTGATCATCGATAGGAAGAAGGGCTGATAGAGACAGAGGAGGTGAGTACCATCTCCACTTACGTAAATCTAGCAGCTATAGCGGCCTTAATTGCCATTTAAGAACAATTAAATCGTAAAGGAGGAAGGAAAGATGAGAAAGGCTTTTATACTGCTCTCCATTCTTGCAATTGCAGTTCTAGTGTTTGGAGCGGCCGGTACCGCAAAAGGAGCCGGGAAAAAGGGTGAGGCGCTCTTTAAACAGTATTGTTCTCCGTGTCATCCCGATGGCGGCAATAACGTCAATCCTCAGAAGACCCTTCACAAGAAGGACCGGGAGGCAAATGGCGTGAAGACGGCGTCTGACATAATGGGAAAGATGAGGAACCCAGGCCCCGGCATGACACCATTTGATGAAAAGACCATTCCTGACAAGGATGCAAAAGAGATCGCAAAATATATTTTGAAGACGTTCAAGTAAGTGAGGCACGAAACAAAAAACCAGGAATAAACAGTCAGAGAAAGCAAAGATCATTAGTCGTCGATGCGAGAATGGGGTGGCTTGGGTCTGGCTTCGATCAGCGAAAGATCCTTGTCCGCCTATCCCGTCTGTCAAATCTTCTGATGCCTGCTTCACGGGCCGCTCTCAGGGCCTCCTCATATTCATCTTGTGTAATACGGCGGTCTAAAGGCGGGTATTTTGCGGCATTGCCGCATGGGTGGTATTGATCCATTATATTCACGTAAGTGTTTGCAGATATCTCTTCGGCGACAAATCGCATAATCTCTCCGGTCCCGGCCACTCCGCAGGGCATCACGAGGTGCCGGAGAAGGACCCCCTTTTGCGCGATGCCATTGTCATCCAGGACGAGATCACCGGCCTGGCGATGCATTTCTCTTATGGCGTCCCTGGCCTTTTCGGGATAATCAGGGGCCTTTAAATACCTGCGCGACATCTCAGGGTCCCAGAATTTAAAATCAGGCATATAGATATCGAAGATCCCTTCCAGGAGTTTCAGGGTTTCAACAGAATCATAGCCGCCGGTATTGTAGACAAGAGGCACATTGAGGCCGCCCTCAACAGCATAGGCCAGGGCATCGAGTATCTGAGGGACGAGATGCGTTGGAGAAACGAAATTTATGTTATGGCACCCGAGCCTTTGGAGCTGAAGCATCATTCCGGCGAGGGTTTTCGAACTCACTTCGCTTCCTTCGCCAAGATGGCTGATCTCCCAGTTTTGACAGAACACACAGAGGAGATTGCAATTGGTCATGAAGATGGTCCCGGAGCCGTTGGTCCCCACCAGAGGGTCTTCCTCTCCGAAATGAGGACTGAAATTCGACACCACGGCCGCACGGCCGGTGCGACAAATACCTTTCTCTCCCTTCAGCCTGTTGACTTCACAATTGCGGGGGCAGAGACGGCAATTTTCAAGGATCTTGTTTGCCCTCTCTATGCTCGCTGCAAGCCTGCCGGTATGATGTGCCTTTATGTATGACGGCGCGAACATCCTGTCTTATAATATATCATTGCTGACTTGGCGGGATATAATTGTGCGAGCATGAATAAAAATAGACAATGTGCTCTACTGGTGTTAGTATATGAAACCCGGGGCGGCATGCTGGTTAGATTGGGAGAAGAGGCTTCGCGAAATTAAGGCATAAAAACCGACGGCGGATCCCTCCATATATAACCATCGCTCAATCGGCGTATTCATCAGGAAATCAGAGAGGCGCTCAGTCCCCTTCTGAGCAATCTGCCTGCTCCTCTCGGCCTTCCACCGTTCGTATTCCTCACGGTCCTTGAACTGCGCCATATCGCACCCCCTCGGATTTGATGGGCCTATTTTAACAGAAGGAGCATGTGGCCATCCATGGCAAAGTTATTAGACAGAATGAAGGGGCAACGAAATCAGGAGGGTGGACGGCAAATCAATCAATCTCGCAACACACCGGCATCCGTGTTTGGCAGCGGAATTATTACGAGCACATTGTCCGCAGCGAAAACGAATTAAATAAAATCCGTGAATACATCAGCAACAATCCTTTAAACTGGGAGATGAACTGCGCGTAATTAAGGTAAGTATTTGATTGTCTTATACTTTTTTAATTAGAATAATTAACAATTTAACAGGAGTTATAAATGCTAAAATAATATAGATTGACGGTCCCGACAAAGCCAGCCCCTTTGTGAAAAGGGTGCGGAAAGCGGCGGGTCTTTTAAGAAGATGGCCGAGCTGCCGAAGGAACACAGGCAGTTCGGCTTTTGTTTTTTGGTGAGGGATTGGCTGGAAAGGAGGCTACTATGACTGTAAAAAAGATAATGAATAAGGAGTTGGTGACTGTCCGTCCATCTTCCACTCTTATTGAGGTTGCACAGAAGATGAAAGAATACCGTATCGGCTCGGTTCTTGTGGTAGAAGAGGGATGGAAGCTTAAGGGGATTGTCACAGACAGGGACGTAGCTATAGCAGTAGCTGCAGATTCTAAAGACCCGAAAACAACCTTTGCCTGTGAGATTATGACGGCGGATCCGATATGCATCGCTGCAGATGCTGATTTTGATTCCGCCCTGAGGATAATGAACCAGGCGACAGTCAGAAGGCTGCCTGTCACGGAAGATGGGAAGGTGGTAGGTCTTTTGTCTTCAGCCGACATGGCCAGAGAGATAAAGGATGAATTTCAGCAGTTCATCGGCCTTGAAGAGGCCTTTGCAAAGCAATGCTGCTGAACAAGGAACAGAGGCTAACCCCTCACCAAGGGAAGGGAGGCAAGACCATGGTACTCGAATTAGATGAGAAGGAAAAGGAGATGGTAAAGCGCGCTCTTAAAAGTTTTGAAGAGGAGTTGAGGAGCGTAAGAGTAAAGACCGACAAGAAGGAGTGGAAGGCTGAGCTTCACGGCGATGAGGATGTTGCGAGAAAGATCCTTGAAGACATCGGCAGAAGTGAAAAATTCGTGAGTGAGATAAAGGATTATTGCGACAATGTGAGCGTAGAACTCGCCGGGTGGAAGGCGAAAGTCTCCGAAGTTGTCAGAAAGCTGGACCAAAGGCCGACCGGGGACAAGGAGAAAGTCGTAGCGGAAGTAAACGAACTGCATATGGTCATGGACGAGCTTAGCGACAGGATCGAGAGGCTGAGACTCGAATGTGCGACAAGCTGGAAGCCCGAAAGAGAAGAGATAGATAATAAGGTCGGCTGGCTGAGACAAAAGCTGGATGAGATAGGAGATACTATTCCTCAGGGAGATATAGGAGGGTGACGCGCGAGAATCGTATGATAGAATGAGAGTGATCAGGGACTGAAGAGTATTTGACTTGGTGCTTCAAACCAACGTGGGTCTTGAGCCATTATGCGGCTGATGCGTTAATGACTTTCTTTTTTTACAGAGAAGGTCTTTAATTCGGCCCCGCATCCGTAGCGCACCTGAAGCCCATATCGTCATCGCGCTCCACGATGAATTCGTGGCCGGGATCACCCGCGCGAAGGCTAATCGGGCGACTGTACCATGAACCTCCTTTGACAACCATGTCGTCGACCCACTCCCTCACGTTCCCCGCCATGTCCATTGCGCCGTAAGGTGATCTTCCTTCAGGGAAGCTCCCGACCGGCGCTAGTTTCTTATAACCGTCAATCTTGCCACCGTCATCCCAATTGGCCTTTCTGCCGTCCCATTCGTTTCCCCATGGATATGTCCGGCCGCCATCGCCGCGCGCCGCCTTTTCCCATTCTGCGCTCGAGGGCAATCTTTTTCCGGCCCATCTGCAGTAATCGACGGACTGCCTCCAGGTCAATCCGACTACAGGATAGCTGTCCATGTCCTTTGCGGTGTACCATCTCTTACCGTCTTCATGGATCGTGACGGGATAATCAGTGTTCCAGGAAGGGTCGGTGCAGACGCCGGCATTTACACACCTGTGATACAACGCGTTGGTCACCTCATAGACATCGATATAGAAAGACTTGAGATAGACTTTCCTTAGCGGGTTCATTTCGCTCAGAGGTTCGCCTTCTTTTAGTCCCATAACGAACTCGCCTTCAGGGACGAGGACCATCTCTGCACCGTCTCTGCCCGAAATTGCACCATCTATTGCTGCGGAATGAGAAACGGCGAACTCTATTGACGCGCAGAAAACGAGCAAGAACAGAAAAGGTAATTTTTTCACTGAAAATAGCATAATGCTTATATCTTATCTTTTATTAGGCGAAACGCAACGGTACGCGGAAACAGGGTATTTTTTGCTTCGGACATCGCCGGTATCCGAGGCCAATAATCTAATATTTCGGGTATAATGTGATACAGATGGAGAAGAATTCTGCCGAAAAAGCCTATTTTACCCTCTTCGAGTTGAATACCGTCATAAAGTCTGCGATAAGCGACGTCTTCCCCGGCGCCTGCTGGGTGGCAGCGGAGATCGCGGAACTGAAGTGCAACCAGAAGGGCCACTGCTATCTCGAACTCGTGGAGAAGGAAGACGAAAAGACGATCGCCCAGATAAAGGCGACTATATGGGCCTACGAATATCGGAAACTCGGCGATAAATTCGAGAAGTCTGCCGGAGAGACGCTGAAACCTGGGATGAGGGTGCTGCTGCGGGTTGAGGTGACTTTTCACGAGGTCTATGGCCTGAGCCTCAACATAAGGGACATCGATCCGGCCTACACACTGGGCGAAATGGCGCGAAAGAAGAGGGAGGTCATCGACCGTCTGAGGAAAGAAGGGATCATGGGGCTGAACAAGTCATTGCCCCTGCCGCTTGTCCCTCAGAGGGCCGCGGTGATTTCGTCTCCCACCGCAGCAGGTTACGGTGATTTCTTCAAGCAGCTCGACAATAACCTCTACGGCTACAAGTTCACGCATGTCCTCTTCCCGGCCGTGATGCAGGGACAGGAGGCTGAAAACTCGATCATCTCCGCCCTGAGCAGGATAAGAAAAGAGAAGGAACTTTTCGACGTGGTCGTGATCATCAGGGGAGGGGGCTCGGTCATAGACCTGAACTGCTTCGACGGTTATGAGGTCGCCTCGCATGCCGCGAAGTTTCCGCTGCCGGTGATAACCGGCATAGGACATGAAAAGGACGATACAGTGGTAGACATGGTCGCCCATACAAAGATGAAGACGCCGACGGCAGTGGCTGAATTCCTGATATCGGGCCTCAGAAGCTATGAGGAGAATATCATGGGTCTGCGCGACAGGGTCTATAAGGAGGCCGGCCGGCTGCTGAGAGATGAACGATATAGATTCGACGCCCTGATACACAGGGTTTCTTATATACCGCTTCGGATTTCCGCGGTCCATACGAACAGACTCTCTGCTGTGCGGAGCGACCTCGAGAGCAGGGCGGTCCGGATACTTGCGGAAGAGGAACACAGGACCGGCGCGATCGAGCAGGCGATGAAGCACCTCGATCCGGCCAACGTGCTCAGGAGGGGTTACAGCATTACGCGGCACAAGGGCAAGGTCCTCAAGAACGCGGCGGTTCTTAAGAAATGGGCGGTCATAGAGACGAAACTCTCCAGCGGAGAGGTCACTAGCATAGTCCAGGACAGAAAGGAGACGACTAAGAGTGAGCAAAGGCAAACAGATATCCTACTCCCGGGCCTTGAGTGAGCTTGAAAAGATAGTAAGTGAGATAGAGTCGGAGGAGACGGACCTTGATGTCCTTTCGGAGAAGGTCAAGAGGGCTGCGCATCTTATCAAGTTCTGCAGGGCCAGATTGAGAAGCACCGAGGAAGAGGTGAAAAAGGCGCTCTCCGAGATCGAGGAAGGGACCGTATCCGAAGGCCCTCAGGAAGAAGAGAGCGACGGGTATTAGCCCGTATTCCCGAGGCATGGAAGAACAATCAGGCGAGGCATGTTACCGGGACCTCTTCGAGGATTCGAGGGACACGGTATACGTATCATCGAAGGAAGGAAAGATCCTCACTATCAACGAGGCCGGCATGGAGCTTTTCGGCTATTCGCGTGGAGAAATGATGGGGATGGATATCCGCGCCCTATATGCGGACCCGCGTGACAGGGAGAGGTTCCAACTGGAGATAGAGGCCACCGGGGCCGTGAAGGATTTTGAGGTGCCGCTCAGAAGAAAAGACCGGACCGGGATAATCTGCATCATCACCTCGACGGTAAGAAGGTCGCCCGATGGCGGGATAATCGGATATCAGGGCATCATACGGGACGTGACCGCCCATAAAAAGGCTGAAGAGGCGTTGCGCAGGTCAGAGGAGAAGTTTTCTAAGATCTTCAGGTCGAGCCCCGACTGGATCGCCATCAGCGCGCTTGAAGACGGCCGCCTTATCGACGTGAACGACGCATTTCTCAAGATCACCGGGTATTCCCGGGACGAGGTCATCGGCAGGACATCGGCGGAACTCGGCCTCTGGGTCGATCCCGAAGAAAGAAAGCGGTTCGTGGAACTGCTGCGGCAAAAGAGAGATATAAGGAACCACGAAGCGAAGTTTCGTCTTAAGTCCGGAGAGGTCCGCATATTTCTCAGGTCCGCTGAATTGATCGAGCTGGATGGAGAGACCTGCATCATAAACATTACTCGTGACATCACCGAACGCAAGCGCGCGGGGGAGGAGATCAAGAAACTCAACATGGAACTTCAGCATCGGGTGGCGGAGCTCATAGGAGCGAACAAGGAACTTGATGCCTTCGGACATTCCGTTTCCCACGACCTCAGGGCACCGCTTATTACTATAGGGGGTTTTTCGAGGAGACTTCTCAAGAATTATTCCGATGTCCTCGACGCAAGGGGGAGGGAGATGCTGAAGACAATACAGTCGAACGTAGGGAAGATGGAGGACCTCATCAATGACCTTCTCACCTTTTCCAGATCGGGCCGGCAGGCCATGAGGCTCGAAGAGGTGGACATGAAGGGTTTGGTGGAGGCAGTATTCGAAGATCTGATGACCGGGATCGGGGGGCGCACGGTCGAACTGAAGATGGGGGAACTTCTTCCGGCATTTGCCGACCGTGCATTGATAAGGCAGGTCATGATAAACCTTCTTTCGAATGCCCTGAAGTTTACGAAGCCTAAAAGAGAGGGGCAGATTGAGATCGGCAGCAAGAGGGAAGGCGAATGGATCGAATATTATGTAAAAGACAACGGAGTTGGATTCGACATGAAGTTTGCAAAAAAGTTATTCGACGTATTCCAGCGCGCCCACAAGGCGGAAGATTTCGAGGGTACGGGCATAGGGCTCTCGATAGTCGATCGCATCATTACACGCCACGGCGGCCGCATATGGGCGGAGGGAAAGGTAGGCGAAGGGGCCGCGTTTTATTTCACTCTGCCGGCAAACCCGCGAAACAACAGCTGATCTGTGAGCCGGTCTCATGGGACTTTCAGGAATCGGTTCCAAGGCCAGAGCAAAGACTAACTGCCCAGAGAAAGATTCGACAGTCTCGCATCCACCTCTCTGTGAGCAACACTCAGGACGGTTTTTTTGAGCTCCTTTATCGTTGATGGCTTCATCATAAAGCTTAAATTGTTTTCCTTGAAAAAATCGGGGTATTTCCCGACAAGTGCAGAGTAGAACAGGAACCTTTTCCCAATTTCAGGCCAGATCTTCTTAGCTTCCATATAAAAAGTCAGCCCGTCCATCGTGTGCATGTTGACATCACTGACGATGACGTCATAATAACTATAACGCAATTTATCCAGGGCGTCCCTGCCGTTTGTAGCGGTCTCAACGGACCATTCCTCTTCGAACAGGGCCTTTAAAAGCGTCAGAATCACAGGCTCATCATCGACAATAAGAATCTTATCTCTCCAAACAGCCGGCAGGCTCCTGAATCTCTCGAGATGCATAAGAAAATCGGGGGTAGTTTCGATAAACCTCCTGATGTATTTCTCATGCATCTGGATCTTCGGTGCGATATCGAAACATTCTTCAACATTTTCCATCAGGGCGTTCACGGTATATAAAAAGATAGGATTCCATTCCGAGAACTCAGCTTCAATTATGAAGTCAAATAATTTGTCCCTCGTGATGGCCCGTCTGGAAATCATTTCTTTGGCTTCAATAAACGGACTTATAAGCTTTGAAGCAGTCTCTTCATCCAGTATAACGGACGGTTGAAAATTGGCTTCCCCCAGGCACTCGATTGCTTTTCCCATCAGATCTTTATGCCAGGCCTCATCATTTGCTAAAGTAGTCAAAAAAACAGAGAGCTTTTCATCATTTCTGAATGATCTGGCAGCAGCATGATAAAAATCAGCGGCAATCGTTTCCATATCCAGAAGCCGGGCCACTATGGTTTTCATTTTGCGGCTCCTTTTCTCTCTTGTCTCAATTAAATAGTAGGCAAGTTTTGATGGGCTGTCAAGCTGTGGAAGGAAAAACTACTTATGCGCCGATCATTTCGATGCCCCCTGAAATAATAAACAAAGCTTCTTCACACTTATGTCTGAAGTGTCTCTGCCGCGATCTTTTCCATTGATATCCCCAATTCCCCGTCCGCATCTTCAATGAAGCCTTCCACCCTTTCGGGCTTCGTCGTATGATAGTGCGCCATTTTCCATAGATGGTGAATTATATCATATGACCGAGCGATCAAAGGGCATAACTGTTTCCGGGGCTCCAACGCCCTGCGGTCCTAAAGTAGAAAGTGGTCCGCCAACTACTATTGAATTTATATCGGCGAGAATTCCTTTCCGAGCAGCTCTTTTCCGATAATGATCTTCATGATATTCATTGTGCCTTCGGCGCCGACCAGATATGAGGTCACCCCCCGTAGACCCCTTTCGAGGCCGGCCTCCTTGGTATACCCGTATGCGCCGTGCCAGACCATCACGTCCTTGATGATCTCGAAGGCGGTCTGCGGGGCCATGAGCTTTGCGAGTGCGACAGCTTTGTTTATATCGCTCCTGCTGAAGCTGTTCCCGCTGTAAAAACGGTCGAGCAGCCATGCTGCCTTGTATACGTGCATTTTTGCCGACTCAAGCCTTGCGTAGTCCTCTGCCAGCTGGAATTGTATGCCTTCGAACTTCCCTATGGACGTGCCGAAGACCTTTCTTCGCTTGATATGGTCAATGCCTGTTTCGAGCACTTTTTCCGCAGCGCCCGTGCAGGCGGCAGCGACGAGCGTGCGCGCACAGTTGAAACCTTCCATAGCATAGTAGAACCCCTTGTTCCACTCACCGACGAGATAGTGTTCGGGTATCCCGGCCTCCTCGATCTTTATGAAGCCGTTCGATATACCCTCCCTGCCCATCTGCCGTGAAGCGCTGACAGTAACTCCCGGGTTATCCTTTACAGGAAGGTAGCAGAGCGAAAGGCCCTTATGCCCGAGAGAAGGGTCAGTTTTAACTATCGTAACAAAACCCCCGCCGTATTCGGCGGCCTCTCTCACCCCGCTTATGAAAGTCTTTGTGCCGTTCAATATCAGTTTGCCATTTTTTTTGACGGCGGACGTCGAAGTCGAAGCGATGTCCGAGCCGCCGGTGGCCTCCGTAGATGCTATGCCCAGGAAGGTCCTCCCTTTTACAACTCCGGGGAGGACCTCTTCCCTTGTCCTTTCCGTCCCGTACCTTTCAAGGAGAAATCCCCATCCCGCCTCCACTAAATAGTAGACAGCGACTGCCATGCTCGTATCTGCCCTGGCGATCTCTTCGGCCGCTATTGCCGCCTTCATAAAATTTGCGGCAGAGCCGCCGTATTTGTTAGAGACCGTTATCCCCAGCAGGCCGGCTTCGGCCATATCCCTGATGATTTCGGGAGGGAAACCCCCTTCATCGATCTCGCGTCCCCGCGGTGCGATCTTCTCATCACAAAATGCCCTGACGGACTTTCTGAACAGCGCCTCTTCTTTTGAAAATTCGAAATCCATCTCTTTCACCCCACTACTTAATTTCTGAATACTAACAACCTTGTCAGGAGGTAGGGTATGGTGTCAGAGCGGCTTCTTTCATCCCGATGAATATCGGGAGAAAGCCCTCGGGGTCCGGCGTATGTCGGACCGAGAATGAGCGATGCTGCTGTACTCTACCTTCCGGCTTATGCAACCTCTATGCAATGAGGAATCATCAGACTGGAATGCCGCAAAAATCCTGATATACTTTGACTGATAACACTATATCACGAAAAAAAGAATATTTTTAGGGGGAGGATATGACTGAGGAAGTTGTTATCGCAAGCGGGGTGAGGACGGCCATCGGCAGGTTCGGCCGGGGGTTTAAGGACGTACCTGCTCCGCGTCTTGGGGCGGTCGTCATACAAGAGGTGCTCAAAAGGGCCAAAATAGGCCCTCGGGATGTCGATGAAGTCATCATGGGAAACGTTATATCCGCTGGCCTCGGACAGAACCCTGCGAGGCAGGCGGCGATATATGCCGGACTTCCAGTCGAGATAGGGTCCTTTACAGTGAACAAGGTATGCGGCTCAGGGCTGAAGTCGGTAATGCTTGCGGCCCAGGCGGTTAAAGCCGGAGATGCAGATGTCATTGTTGCGGGAGGCATGGAAAATATGAGCGCCTCTCCTTTTTTGTTGAGAGGGTTGAGGTGGGGCACGAGGTTAGGGCATACCTCTGTTATCGATGCGATGATCAACGACGGGCTGTGGGACGCCTATAATGATTTTCATATGGCGATGACGGGCGAGCGGGTTGCCGTGAAATACGGGATAACGAGAAAGGAGGCGGACGAGTTCAGCCTCCTGAGCAATCGGAGGGCCTTTGAGGCAACAGGAGAGGGAAGGTTTCGGGAGGAGATCGTACCGGTCGGGGCGCAAGGCGTCCTTGTCGACAGGGACGAGTGTGTGAGAGGGGACACGACGCTCGAAAAGCTGGCGGCACTCGCACCGGCATTCAAGGGGGACGGCATCCTCACGGCCGGAAATTGTTCGAAGCTTAGCGACGGCGCCGCCGCGGTTGTCGTGATGTCGGCAAAAAAGGCGCGGGAGCTCGGCGTCATCCCGCTCGCCGGGATAATCGATTATGCGATAGGTGGAACGAGACCCGAGGACGTGATGGAGGCCCCCATACCTACAGTGAAAAAATTGCTCAAGAAGACCGGCTTTTCTATTTCGGACATCGACCTTGTCGAGCACAACGAGGCATATTCTACCGCCTCGATTGTAGTGGAAAGGGAACTGGGTATTCCGGGGGAGAAGATGAATGTGAACGGCGGTGCGGTCGCGATGGGGCATCCCATAGGGTGCAGCGGCGCGAGGATACTGGTCACGCTACTCTATGCCCTGAAAAACAGGGGCCTAAAAAGAGGACTTGCGACGCTCTGCCTGGGCGGCGGAAACGCTCTGGCGATGATCGTGGAGAGATAGGATGTTTTATATAAAGGAGCAGAGGAACATCATCGATATGTTGCACCCTGGTGCTGAAGAATACCACTCGCTTCTTGAGTCGATAGGCGGCTTCTGCGAAAAGGAGATCCTGCCTGGAGCAAGGCGGACCGATCAGGAGGAGATATTTCCGGGGGACAACCTTGCGAAGGTGGCGGAGAGGGGAATCTTTGCGCTCTCCTTTCCGGAACAATACAAAGGAGGGGGAAAGCCATTCCCTGTCTATACCGCGGCGCTTGAAATGCTCGCGAAGGCCTGCGCGAATACCGCATTGCATGTCTCCATCCAGGGGATGATCTGCGAAGGCATAAGGCTTTTCGGCAATGAAGAACAGAGGATGAGGTTCCTCAAAGAGAAGGGGCTTGCCGGGGGGAAGGGACTCATAGCCTTTGCGCTCACCGAGCCGTGCTGCGGATCGGACGCGAAGGAGATCCAGACAACGGCCGTCCTTACAGGAAACAGGTATATCCTGAACGGCAGCAAGATGATGATAACGAACCCGGGGGAATCGGATTTCGCCCTGATATTTGCCAGGACCGATAAGGGAATCTCTGCCTTTGTCGTTTCTGCGCGGACGCGGGGCTTTAACGTGATGAAGGCCATACCCAAACTCGGATTCAGGGGAAACCAGCTGGCTGCCATTAATCTTGAGAGATGCGAGGTCGCAAGGGAAGACCTGCTTGGGGAAGAGGGCAGGGGCCTTGAATACGCAAAACATATCCTCAATTCGGGCAGGATTACAATCGCCGCGATAGGCTTGGGCATCGCACAGGCGGCATTCGAAAAATCCGTTCTTTACAGTAAAAAAAGAAAGGCGTTCGGAGAGAGTATCGCAAACTTCCAGCTTGTGCAGGAAAAATTTTCGGACATGGCCACCCAGATAAGCGCTGCAAGGCTCCTCACCTGCCACGCCGCCTTCCTGAAAGAAATAGGGAGGGACTTTGCGCTTGAGGCATCCAAGGCAAAACTTTTTTCTTCCGAGATGGCGATTAGGGTCTGCGATCATGCCATACAGATACACGGTGGATATGGTTACACCGACACATATGACGTCCATAGGCACTGGCGGGATGCCAGGCTCCTTACGATAGGGGAAGGAACTTCGGACATGCTCAGGCTTCTGATTGCGCACCTGGCGCTTAAGGAGGGATAGTTTGCGCACGAGTGCACCGTCAAACGAACATATGCATGAGGACAACACCCTCGCTCATTCTCGGTCCGTTGAGGCTCCGGACCGCCGAGGCACCGTCGCGCATCACCAAAAGAGCGATGCAATACGCGCCGCTGAAACCCCTCAGATGATGTCCTCATACTCAGTGCTCTCGAATTTATGATAGATGGGCGGAAGTGGGGGTAAGCTTGTGGAGATAAAAAGGATCGCAGTGATAGGCGCAGGGATTATGGGCGGAGGCATTGCCCAGTCAGCGGCCCAGAGCGGGTTCAAAGTTTTACTATTGGATATGTCGCAGGATTATGCTGCCGCCGGTCTCTCAAAGATAAAGGAGAGACTGGAAAGGCGGATTACGGAAGGCAAGCTCAGTCATTCGGAGAAGGAAGTCATACTTTCCAACATAAAGACATCCACGCGTCTGGATGATTGCAGAAGCGCCGACCTAATCATCGAGGCGGTGACAGAGAAAGAGAATGTGAAGAGGGAGATATTCAGAGAACTGGACAGACTCTGTCCGGCAGAAACAATTTTTGCCACCAATACCTCGACCATCCCGATTACGAGACTTGCCGGCGCAGCGAAGAGGCCTGAAGGTTTTATCGGAATGCACTTCATGAACCCGGCATATAGTATGCGGCTTGTTGAGGTGATAAGGGGCGTCGGCACTTCGGAAGAAACGGTAAATATCATAAAGGCAGTTTCAGAAAGAATGGGAAAGACTGCTGTAGTCGTCGAAGATTCCCCGGGCTTCGTGTCAAACCGGGTGCTGATGCCGATGATAAACGAAGCGATATTCTGCCTGCAAGAGGGCTTGTCCACAAAGGAGGGCATCGATACGGTCATGAAACTCGGGGCGAACCATCCGATGGGCCCTCTCGAACTTGCGGACTTTATAGGCCTGGACACGTGTCTCGAAATACTGGAGATACTCGAAGCTGAACTGGGAGAGAAGTTCAGGCCCTGTCCGCTGCTGAAGAGGATGGTAGCGGCGGGCAAGCTAGGCAGGAAAAGTGCTGAGGGATTCTATGGATACCGTTAGAACGATAAGAGTTGAGAGGGAGGATGAGATCGGAAAAATTATCCTGTCGAGTCCCGAAACGTTGAATGTTCTCGGCACACCATCCCTTAGTGCCCTTCAGGCAGCACTGGCGGATTTAGGGGAGGACCGGCGGATAAGAGTTGTAATTATCACAGGAATAAGACATTTTTGTGCCGGAGCGGACATCAGGGAGATGAAAGACAAGAAGCAGGAAGAGGCGGCGGCATTTGCAAGGCTGGGACACCAAATATGCGATACGATCGAGAATATGGAACAGCCGGTGTTAGCCGCGGTCTGCGGGTATTGCCTTGGCGGCGGATGCGAGGTTGCGCTCGCCTGCGATATCAGACTGGCCTCAGAGGATTCGAAGTTCGGCCAGCCCGAGGTCAATCTCGGGCTTATTCCCGGATTCGGCGGGACTCAGCGGCTGACGAGCCTGGTGGGTATCGCTAGGGCGAAGGAGTTGATTTTTACCGGGCGTATTTTCGGCGCTGCAGAAGCTGCATCCATGGGACTTGTCAGTAGTGTGGTAAAAAACGACGAACTTCTTCATAAGGCCGATGAAATGGCAGCGCTGCTTGTGCAGAAGAGTCCTCTTGCCCTTGGAGCGGCAAAGAATCTGATCAACGAAAGCCGGGAGATGAAGAGAGGGCTTGAGATCGAAATCGCCTCTTTTTCAAAATGTTTCGCCACCGATGACCATGCTGAAGGCATAAAGGCATTTCTCGAAAAAAGGCCGCCGAGATTCAAAGGCAGATAATCTAAAAAACGTAAAACGTAAAACGTGAATAGTGAATGGTGAATGGTCGAGAAAAATCGCTACTTTTTATCCTTCTTCGAGATATACCAGATAGCGGCAGCTCCGGCGAGGGTCGCGGCGCCTGCCCCGATGCCGATCTGCCACAACTTCTTCTTCTCTCTGGCCTTTCTCTCGACTATCTTTCCATACCTTTCAGCAACCAGCTCACAGCGTTTCATGTCCTTTTCGGAGAAGCCGAAAATAGTAGCGAGGAGATCGATCCTCTCTTCTATCACCGACTGCAGCAGGGACCAGTAACGGACTTTATGCATCGATGACCTTCGGGCCCTGATCTCTTTTTCGGTGGATATCGTATTGATGAACCTTTCGAGAAGGGTCCTGTCGGCGCCGGCATAGATCGGCATTTTCGGGTCGTCGATCCTGAGAAGAACAGGCCACTGGCACCCTTCTTCTATCTTGAAAAGCTCGGGCCAGGACCTCTTGCCGAGGTGGTGGAGGATTACCGACTTTTTTACCGAATAGTAGAACTTTTTAAGCTCTCCCTCGGTAAATCCCGTGTCTTTAAATATGGCCGAAAGTTCTTTAAAACGTATCATTTTCTCTGCTCTCACGCGTTGACTTTGGGTTAATTGTATCATGCGTTTCGCCATTTCGCGACCCTTCCTCGACGTGGATCCTGCCGTGCCTTTCAAGGACCGAAATCCCCCTGCATCCAAGAAGGGCAAAGATCGGGCGGCCTAAAATAAACAGTTCAACCGCAAGAGGCAGCGCAAAGACGGAAACGGCCCTGGAGCGGATATCGAGGTCCTTCCGGATGAGTTCGGCCAGTTTATTGAGGGGCGTTGCGTTATCGGAGCCCTCAGAGAGAGTAGAAAGTATATTTTCCATTTCGAGGACAGAACATGTCTTTTCGTGTTCCTCAATTAACCTCATTAGCGGGTCCAGGGGATTGATGATATCCGTGCGTTTCAGTGTGTCCCTGCATATGACGGATAAAAGTTCCCTGGTGTCCCAGCATTTCAGAAGACGGCATTCCAACGGCCTGTGAGCATAAATCATGCACGATGACCCCTCTTTTTTCAGAAAAATGCATTCCCATCCCCTGCCTTTGCCCGCGATCTTGATGAGTTCTTCCGGTATCGGCTGCAATGTTTCGCCGGTCGGACCGTAGGCGAGTTCGCCCTTTCTGAGGGTGATGAGATGGTGTGTTTTTATGTGTCCTTCACTGATAATCTGTCTGTCTTCAGCATGAAGGGTCGGCCCCCCTTTTGAGCAGCAGGTCCCGCACCTTTTACAGCTTGTCCGCTTTGTTAAAATCTTATTCACTGATACCTTGGTTGTAGTGTTCGGCGTTACTCATCCTAATTAAAATACCATTCCCGACCGATAATTGTCTTGTTCTTGCTGCTTCCGCGGGGGCGATCACGAACTTATGGGATTGTTGTGATAAAATACGATGGCCCAGACGGAGCCTAACGAGAGAACGGAGCCGCAATAATGTACCTGACATCATTTGTACACCGAAAAGCCTTGTTTGATATCGCCGAACGCTGGTTCTGCAATCGCCTTGAACCGGGCGATGCCCGGGCACTCACAGAGATCCTTATCTGTGATGGCTTCGTTGTCGCCGAAACCCTGGTAGCGTTGGCCAAGCGGCTCCTGGACGTGACTCATGGACGGCCCTTTCAGCAGAGACATATTCGCTTAAAGGGAGAACTTCGGGACCTTATATGTCTTGATGAAAGGGAAGCAAACCCGAGGGTGAAGGAGCTTTTCAGGCGGTATCGGGATAACCCTGATTATTATTATCGGGAGGCGCCTATTAGCGGGATTATGTGCCTTGACGCAGATGAACGTCTGCTCGGAATGTTGAGGATAAAGAGGCCGAAAAGGATCGCTGAAAAGGCGAACCGGAGAATCGCCGAGTGGATTTTTGCTAATGTTCGCGGGCGGGCCCAGGAGATGGCCGAGGAGAGGGCGAGACTATCCGGCGTCCCTTTCGAAGGGTTTGTGACTCCTGCGGAAGAAATGATGAAAGAATTCGTTCGGGCCGAAGAAGTAATTGCCCGGAGTTTCAGAGACGGTGGAATCAGGTTCGACATGGCCGCTCTAACGATACACGATGTGGGCGCTGTTAAGATTGTGGCCGGGACAGATGAGCTGAAGGGCCTCGAAAAGACCTTGGAGGCGGCCCCGGATATCATTATCGTTGGAAGGGAAGATTTCAGCGGGGATTATCAGGCCACCAACCTGGTCCTTGAGGTGTCATGGGACGCCGAGCATGTCTGTCGGATGTTTAGGGAGTGCAGGGCCTGGGAAAGATACCTGGGCCGGGGAATTGCGGAAAAGGACCTGATAAAGGGTTTGGAGCCCTTTCTTGTAGATGCAGAACCGCAGATGCAGGTAGAGTTGATTCTCTCCACGTTCCCTGACATGGTTGAATCGGAGCTGGGTAACAGTATCCATGAAGAGAGGATAATCGCGCAGAGGGACAATAAACGTTACAAAGGATATATCCCTATGAACGTAGAGTTTCTTGTGGAATCCCTTTTTGCGGTGGGCTTCAGCCCGAGGACCGATATCGACCGGGTACCGATAAAGCTATGGGGAAGGTACCTGCCTGAGACATTGAGTTCATATATCCGGAAATTACATAACCTTCCGGAACATGATCTCTTCTGTTAGGAGCGGCTGCATGTTGAGTCTCGCTTTCGTAGAAAGAGCGCTTATGTCCACTGGAATAAACGTTGACTTAATCAAAAAAAAGTGCGCAAAAAGCCAAAAATGGTCTAAAATAAAAAATGAGAGTCAAATCACTGATTGGAGAATATCTTGGAAAAGAAAACGTGTCTTGATTGTTTTAATCTCATCCGCACCCAAAACAATAAAGTTAAATGCATATCACCGGTAGGCAAGTTGAAGAAAGAGTTGCCGTCGAATACGCTTCCCAGGTCATTTGAGGTTCTTGCCGAGAACTGTCCGGGGTATAGTGCGGAGGAGGACTAAGTCTTTCCTTTTGCCCCGCCTCAGTAACTTCCGACAAAGAATATGAGAGATTTCGTCCCGGCTGATTAGGTCCACATAATATTCCGGGGCAGTTTTTTCAGGTCTACCGAACTTCTGCTTCTTTAAACTTCCGATTATTCAGGCTTGCAATGGCCGGGATAAACTCTGTCACCATCTGGCTCCCACTCGTCTTGACAGAGGGACGATTGTATGGTAACTGTAAATTGAGGATAGTTATAAGTTTAATTTTGGTTTGAAGGGAGGTGACCTCCAGTGAAGAGATTTATCGTCATTCTGTCCGCATTGATTCTGGTTGTCGCGGCGGCCTCATTTGCGGATGAGAAAGCGAAAGACAACGGCCAGCTCTACTATATCTGCAATTGCGGCCAGGACTGCAACTGCAACTCGATGTCAACGGAGCCGGGCAATTGCAAGTGCGGAAAGCCTATGAAACAGACACATCTTCTTGCGATCGAGGAGGGGAACGCGCTTTTCTGTACATGCGGCACAGGCTGCAACTGCAAGATCAACGAGCAGGACCATTCGAAGTGCGGCTGCGGAAACCCGGTAAAGAAAATCAGTCTTAAAGGAAAGTATATCTGCGATTGCGGAGCGGGATGCAAATGTAACACGATTTCTGATACCCCGGGCAACTGCAAATGCGGAAAGCCCTTAAAGCAGGTGATGTAAGACCTTTTAACAAAAGGCCGGGGGAGGGCCCCCGGCCGCCTTAAGATGGCAGATCGATCGAGATTATCTTATCCGGTCCGGTCAATATCTTGTTCAGGATCTCACTGCCGCCTCGTATCATCAAATCGATAATTACAACATCGAAACGCCTGCCGGTAAACTCTTCGCACGCCTTATTCCAGAGAAGGACCTTAAAGGAAATGTTATCCGGGGGTCAGAATATCCATCGTCCCCTGCTGATCTTTCTCAAGTCCACTCCACGGTAGTTTCCCCTCTTCAGCAGTGCGATGAAATTGTTGTGATCGATCCTTTCCCGGAATTCGGTAAAACAGGACCCGACTTCCCTGGGCTCATGCGCATCGGACCCGCCTGTGTAAGGGATGCCCAGGTACTCTGCCGTCTCCAGTGCCTTCTCATTAAAGGCGCTCAGGTTTGCGCCGTTATAACCTTCAATTGCGCAGAGCCCGGGGAGGCCCCGCACCTTTTCTCCCAGACTGTTCCCCCGCCTGTAGGGATGCGAAGGAATGACAACGCCCCCGGCCCGCGTGACGATATTCAGTACATCCTTTATCGGAGCGTGCCGGGCAAGGAGTCTGTCGGTATCGACGCCGAAGATCAAGCAATGTCCCTCTTCCGAAGAAAACTCGACTCCCCTGAATATCGTAATTGCATCCCTGTATTTTTCCTTAAGCGCCTCTACGGGTTCGGACGCCTCGTAAGAGTAATGTTCGGTAAAGGCTATCCCGTTTAATCCCAGTTCGACGGCCCGGATAACGGATTCTTCCGGCTCCGAGTCCGTATCTCCGCTATATTTCGAATGCACGTGAAGGTCTATCTTAAACCGCATTTATTATCATACCAGGGAAGAGGGCCTCAGAACAGCCGCGAAAGAATAGCGGGTACCGCGGATTCCACGCTCAGGGTCCTTTCTCCCATCCGCACCGGCAGAAATCCGCAGGCACTGAACTTTTCTATCTCATAGGGGATAAAGCCGCCCTCAGGACCCACGGCAAGGATCACGTGCCCCTCTATGCCCCGCGGACAAAGTGCGGAAGCCTGCGGGTGGGCGAGCAGGGGAATGGTCCCCTCAATCATATCCGGTAATTCATCTTCGATAAAGGGTTTAAAAAGGTGACGGAGGACTACATCCGGCATAATTGTATCCCGAGCCTGTTCAAGGCCCAGGACCAGTTGTTTCTCAATACTGTCATTTTTCAGGGCAGGGCTTTGCCAGAAACTTTTTTCGACCCGGTACGAGTTTATCAGAATGATTTTTTTTACACCCATCGAGCTTGCCGCGGCGAGTGTCCTATTAAGAACCTTGGGTCTTGGAAGGGCGAGGATAAGGGTAACAGGAAGGGCTGGAGGCGGGGCGAGACCCAACTGTACGTCCATTTCAAGGTATTCGCTGCTGAGACCTGTAATTCTTCCTTTGCCCCTCTCACCCCCCAACAAGCCGACACAAAGCTCATCTCCCGGAGAGGCCCGATGGACCTCTAGGACGTGTTTTAGCCGCCGGTCTCTCAGCCTGACCCTGTCGTGCCCTTCTACAAAATCGTCTTTATAGAGAAGAATAAGGTTCATTTATTTCCTGTCTCGATCGCCTCGAAAGTATCCATATTATGCCTCCCTTTTTCCGCAGGGGCCTGTAATCGATAATAACCTAATTGAAGTTAATACAGAAAGACATTCACCTATCGGCATCTTTAAAGCATTCTTCTCTCACAGGCGACCAGGCGTCGACGGCCCGGCACTTCGAAGATTACTTCGCCGAGATGCGGATAGGGCCAAAATATAAATGACCGCCGGCCGCATCTACGTCTTAAATAAGACATTGGTTGTGCAGCTCTCAATAATGTAAAGTGATAAAAGCCTCCCTTATGCTCCATGGCCCTGCTGCCTTTCGAAATTCTTTCCGAGGTTGTCACGTGACGATACGGATGATAAAATTGTATTAATCTAATAGGATTATAGAGGAGCCGACTATTGAAGGTTCGCAGGAAAATCGAGGTCACTATTATCCTCATCTTCTCTCTTGCCGCAGGCATGCCCGCCTCTGCGTCCGACCCCGACTTCATCATGAGGGAACGTCAAAAGGACGACCGGGAGGTGCGCTTTCTTGACGATGCCGCACCCGAAGGAATGTACAACCGGCAATCAACGGAGGCGCTTATCGAGGTGATAAGGAATCAGGGTCTTGACTGGAGACTCCAGATTCAGGGTATCAGCCTGTTGGCTCACATACATACTCCCCGGGTGGAAGACGTTTTACTGCAGTTGTTCTCTGATATTTTTTTCCATCATGGATGCCCGGCGGTTAAAAGCAGCCTTGCCGTTGCGCTCGGAAATTTTTCCGGGACGAGGGTGGTCGGGGCCCTTATCCAGGGGCTGGAGGACCCTGAGGTTACGGTGCGGGAGGCATCCATTGTCTCGCTGGGCAGGGTCGGAGATGCGACTGCGGTCCCTTATCTCATCGCTCAACTGAACGACATGCGTTTTATGATAAAGGTAAGCGCAATTCGCTCACTCGGCCTTTTAAGAGATGCCAGGGCTGCTGCCTACCTCGAAAAAATAGCCGACAATGCCGGCGAGCCTCTTCTGAGAAGGGAAGCCTTTATCGCGTTGTCGATGATACGTAAACAGTCATAGGTATGAGCAAGGCGGAGAGTCCACTTGCTTCAGATGCAGATCTGCAGCAGCGGTGAATTTAACGATATTGGGCCTTGGTTGCAAACGGAGGATTTAGGAGGTAGCATGGGGCTAATACAACAATAGAAAGGGAGGTGAGACGGATGAGAAGATCTTTATCGTTGTTAACCCTGCTCAGCATTTTTTTGACATTATTTGTCGTCGGCTGCGCATCGCAGGATTATGTCAGACAGCAGATAGAACCTCTGAATGACAGGATAAGCAAACTCGAGGCAAGGGTTTCGGCACTCGAAGCCAAGATGGCCGAGTTGGGAAATTCCGTTGACCAGGCGAAGAAGCAGGCGATGGAGGCAAAGGCATTGGCCGAGGAGGCAATGAAGCTTTCAAAGGAATGCTGCGGCAAGGCAGATACTTCAGCAGCGGAGAGGGCCGAGGCGGCCGCAAAAAGGGCTGAGGCAGCAGCTGAAAAAGCCAAGAAGGCTTTTGAACTCGAACAAAAAAAATAACTCCGTGATGCGGGAACCCGGATAAACTTGGACGTTATCCGGGTTCTTCAGTTCCATGGGTGGCTGCGAAGAGTTCCCCAGTCATTCCGAAATGTCGACCGGCATACCTCTTTTTTCCTGAACAGCACGATAAAGTTTCTCAGTATCTATGCGGCCAAGAAGTCGCTTCTTCGCCAACACTGATGCCGCATCCGAGAATAATTCTGAGTCACTTTTTCCATCTTCCCCGTGTACCTCGAGGTATACCCTTTCACCTTTAAGACCTGCTTTTACCGGCTGTGTCAAGATCGTCACCTTCACACCCTTTGGGACTGAATTGAACAGAACAGGGATATCTTCGGGGTAAAGCCTGATACAGCCGTGGCTGACCCGTCTGCCGACACCCCACGGTTTATTCGTGCCATGGATGAGAATACTCGGGAGGGAGAGCCGCATTGCATGAGAACCGAGAGGGTTTTCAGGCCCCGGCGGAACAACGGCGGGCAGATAAGGTTTTTCCTCCCTGATCGATGCAGGGACATGCCATGTGGGCCTGACGGTCTTTTCAATCACGGCGAATTGACCGGTAGGGGTATCGTTTCCCTCCGTCCCGATGCCGATGGGAAAGGTTCGTATGAACTTTGCCGGACCGACTTGATAGAAGAAAAATAGTCTGAGTTCGGACAGATTAATGACGATCCCCTCACGGGTCCTTACATCGGGCAGTATCCATGAGTTTGGAATCTCCGCCGTATTGCCTTTGCCTGGAACAAAAGGGTCCAGACCCGGGTTTGCAGCTACAATCTCATTATACCCGAGGTCGAATTTCCTTGCGACCTCTATCAGGGACTCTCCAGGCATAAGAGTGTAAGTAGTGACTGAACCTATCACCGAATCACTGTTGTTATTTGAAAATACCTGGGTTGCCGCATCAGCCCGGTGACAAACAAGCAGCAGAAGTGCTATGATAATCGAAACTTTTTTCATATGATTACCGCCGTGTTAGAGAGTAATTTTATTAGACGAATTGGAACAATTTGTTATACTCCGTCAATCTTATTATACCCATATTTCCGACTGACTTTCAGGGAAAAGCGGCGCTGATATGGTGAGGCTGTCAGCTATCACGGCTTTTTTCCTGATAACATTTGCATTTTCCGCGAACAGTTCCGATCTTCCGAAAGAGAAGATTAAGGCTTCCCTTTTCCCGGAAAAACAGTCTGTGCCGGGTGTAATAAAGAAAATTGGTACCCGGGCCGAGTCGCGCCTTAGAGCCTACTTCGAGCGTGCAGGGGTTCAATATCCTCCATCGCGGTTGACCCTGATTGGACTGAAGGATGAGATGGAGCTTGAAATCTGGGCCGAGAAAGACGGAGGATGGGTCCATATCGCCACGTATGAGATTTATGCCGCAAGCGGAAGCGGAGGCCCGAAACAGAAGGCGGGCGATCGTCAGGTGCCGGAGGGGGTTTACCGGATCACCGAGCTAAATCCAAACAGCCGCTTTTATCTGTCGATGAAGCTTGATTACCCCAACGATTATGACCGCTTGATGGCGCGTCATGACGGCAGGTCCAACCTCGGCGGGGACATATATATTCACGGCAGGGCGAAATCAAAAGGATGCCTCGCCGTGGGCGACGCAACGATCGAAGAATTGTTCGTCCTTGCCGCAAAGACCGGCACTGAGAAGACAAGGGTAGTCATCGTGCCTTACGACTTCCGTAAAAAGACACCCAAGACTAACGACGAAAAAGGTCCGGCATGGCTTCCTGACCTGTACGAAAATCTCGTTCGTGAAATGGCTAGATATCAGAGAGGATAAATCTCTTGTCATCTGGCGCTTAGAGCCCCCCTTTCTCTTCGAGTAAAACCGATTTCCTTATCCCTTTGTAGGAAAAATCCTACAAGAATATCAGACAAACACTGATTCATATCCTTAGTATATTGATGTAGCCTATTAAAGGCGGATACAATTACTCCTTTTTTGATATCTATACTCAGAGGTTTATGTGAAGGCATTTATAATTATCTCGAATAATTCGCCGTCAAAAAACGGCATGCTTGTTTCGACGATCTCGGCCTTTGTCAACATCGATTCCATTGGAATCGCCGAAGACGTGGCGGAGGCCGTGGACATCATACGGCAGCGATATCCCAATATATTGATCTTCAACAGCAGAATACTGGAAGAGAAGGGGCACGATTATCTTGCATCCATTCTCGAAAGAAGAGGCTCCTTTATTATGCTGCCCAGGCATCGCCAATTCAGAGACAGATGTATCTACATCGGCATCGACTTTTCGGTTGCGGAGCAGAAAGAGTGGGTCTTGAATGAGATAGGCGAGACACTTCGTGAATACCAGCACTTTATTGCAAAATAGGCACCGAAAAAAGAGGCGGAGTCCGCAGATGAGTACAAGCCGCAATACGGGAAAGTCTTCGGCGCTTATAAGACGATCTGCCAGGGTTTCTATCTGAAAAAGGGCGTTTGGAAGACGCAGATTCGGCAGTGTGCGGCTGAGCAGACTACCGCTCAAATCGATTATTTATCCGATAATGTTAGTTGTTATGGAAGGGTGACCGTCATAATACGGAGGTGACGTTTATGGTCCGGATGAAAAGAGTCTATGATCCTTATGCACCTGGAGACGGAAAAAGAATACTCGTAGACAGGTTATGGCCTCGGGGTATTAAAAAGGAAGACTCAAAAATCGACGAGTGGATAAAGGAAATTGCGCCTAGCACAGAGTTGCGGAAATGGTTCTCCCACGATGTAACCAAATGGCCGGAGTTCAGAAGACTTTACAAGGG
>Ga0316628_100000235_pt1 | contig 34991 bp, 33 predicted proteins | sample OWC_Aug_M2_C1_D5_FD_207648 | JGI IMG/M metagenome (GOLD analysis project Ga0316628, IMG submission 207648) | Wetland soil microbial communities from Old Woman Creek delta, Ohio, United States - OWC_Aug_M2_C1_D5_C | ecosystem: Environmental > Terrestrial > Soil > Wetlands | place: USA: Ohio...
AGCAAGATCTTCTTGAGCTTCATGGTTACCGAGCCTTTGGGAAAGATCGAGGCGGGATTATAGTCGTCCCGGCCGCTCCGCGTCAATTCCGGAAGGGCGCCAAAAGGCCCGCGCCGTCTCGGTGCAGGGGCCGATTGACAGAGGCCGTGGCGCTCTGGTAGAAGCGGTACGGACGCCCTGTCGAAGGAGGCCCCATGAGGAAACAGCGGCTCGTCATCTTCGGCGCAGCGACCTTTATGGCGGTCGCGATCCTGGCCCCGGCGGGCCAAGCCCCCCAGACCCTCTCGACCAACAAAGACGCCATCCTGATAATCGCCGTCCAGGGCCAGGTCGCGGCGGCCCAGCCCTCGCGCGGCTATCTCGTGACCTGGGACGGCAAGCCCAAGCTGGCCGTCGGCGCGGGCGGCATCAACTACAACCTGCGGCTCGGCGACAAGGTCTTTGGCTGGGCGGCGAGCGACCGCGCGACCGTCGGCGTCGCGGCAGAGGCCGTTTCCGACGCCCGCTCGGGCGGCGAGGCCTGGCTGGCCCACGCCTCGATCGGCAACGAGGCCCGCCTCATCGGCGGCGAGGGTCGCGGCGAAAAGGGGTACGTCGTGGGCAAGTTCGGCTCCTACGTCCTCCTCCAGTTCCCCGAGGCGACCGTGGAGAAGCTCTCGGTCGGCGACCGGCTCCAGGTCAAGGCCGCCGGGCTCGGGCTCGAGATCGACGGCTTCAAGGACGTTTTCATTCATAGCCTGGCCCCGGAGCTTCTCGATAAGCTCGGTCTCCGCGTCGCGGGCAACCGTATCGAGGTCCCCGTGGTCAAGTCCATCCCGGCCGAGATCGTAGGCCAGGGCTCGGGCGGCGGCTCTCTCTACGGCAACTGGCACATCCAGACCTGCTACCCGCCCGACATCGAGAAATACGGGCTCGACGAGCTCCGCTTCGGGGACCTCGTCCTCCTCGAGGACACCCAGACCGACTACGGCCGCGGCTACTACATGGGCGGCGCGACGGTCGGCGTCGTCTGCAGCGGGCCGAGCGACGTCTCGGGCCTTGGCATCGGGGTGACGGCCGTCCTTTCGACCCGCTTCGGCAAACTCGCGGCCAGGATCGATCCCGCGGCCAACATCGGGACCTATCTCGGGCTGCCCCTGTCGAACAAAGGCGGGGCGCCGGCCCCGGCCGCGCCGGCGGCGGCGCAGGCCGGGCTCAGAAAGCCGGTGACGAGCCTGAGGACCAACAAGGACAGTTTGATCGTCACGGCTGTCGAGGGCGTCGTCCAGCCCACCTACGCGCCGGGGTATTCCGTGACCTACGAAGGCCGGCCCTGGCTCGACCTGGGCATGGCCTCGATCAACTACCGCGTCTCCCTCGGCGACTCCGTGTACGGCTGGGCCCAGGGCGACCACGTCGAGCCCGACGTCACGATCCAAGGACGGGACCGGCAGAGCCCGTCCGAGTGCGCGGTGGCCGTCCTTGCCTGCATCGGCAACGAGGCCGAAGTGATCAGCGGCGAGGCGCGCGGCGCCAAGGGCTATTACATCGGCCGCCATGCCGGATCGGACGACAAGGTCTGGTTCCCGAAGGACGTCGTCGAGAAACTCGCCCTGAATGACCGCGTCCAGATCAAGGCCAAGGGCCTCGGGCTGGCGATCGAAGGCCTCGAGGACATCCGGGCCAACAAGCTCTCGCCCGAGCTCTTCGAGAAGCTGGGACTGTCGATCGAGGGCGGCGAGATCGTCGTTCCGGTCGTCATGGAGGTCCCGGGCCATATCATGGGCTCGGGGCTTGGCTTCGGGCCGGTCGCGTCTCTCGACTACGACATCCAGACGACCTGTCCCGAGGTCGTCGAACAGTACAGGCTCAAGACGCTCAAGCTCGGCGACGTCGTGGCCATCCGCGACCACTCCGACGTCTACTCGCCGGGCCGGTACGTCGGCGCGGTGACCATCGGGACCGTCATCCACGGTTTCAGCAGCATGCCCGGCCACGGCCCGGGGGTCAACCCGATCCTCAGCGCGATGCCGGGCCGGATCAAGGTCAAGATCGACCCGAACGCCAACATCGCCTACTATCTCGGCATCCGGCCGCGGCCGAACTGACGCTCGCTTCGGAACATGCCGAAGTCCCGCCGGCACGCCCTCGGTCAGCACTTCCTGGCCAACGAGGGCGTCTTGCGGAAGATCGTCGGGGTTATCGATCCCGAAGCGGATGACGTCATCGTCGAGGTCGGGGCGGGCCGGGGCGCGCTGACGCTGGCCCTGGCCGCGAAGGCCGGGCGCGTCATCGCCATCGAGAAGGACGAGCGGCTTGTCCCGGGGCTGAGGACGGCGATGCCGGCCAACGTCGAGATCGTCCAGGGCGACGTCCTGAGAATCGATCTTCGGGAGATCGCGGCGAAGGCAGGCGTTCCCGCGGTCCGTCTCGCCGGCAATATCCCCTACTCGATCTCCTCGCCGCTTCTATTCCGCGTGCTCGACGATCGCCAGGTCATCGCCGATTCCGTCTTCCTCGTTCAGAAAGAGGTGGCCGAGCGCGTCACCGCCGGACCCGGCACGAAGAGCTACGCCCCGCTCGGGATCCTTCTCCAGAACGAGTTCGAGGCCCGCATCGCCTTCACGGTCGCCCCCGGCTCTTTCTCGCCGCCGCCAAAGGTCCAGTCGGCCCTCCTCGCCCTCAGGCGCCGGCCTGCTCCCCTCCACCCCGGCGCGGCCGAGGAGCCTTATCGCGCCTTCCTGAGGGCGGCCTTCGCCGAGCGCCGCAAGATGCTCTGGAAGAACCTCAGCCGGCGCGCCACGCCCTCAGCCCTCGAAGCCTCTTACGACAAGCTCGGCATCGAGCGCGGCGCCAGGGCGGAGGAATTTTCGCCGGATACGCTCTTTGCTCTCTTCGAAGCTCTGCGCGGCTAAGACTGGGGACACGTACACGGAGTACAGGTCCCCATCACTTCTGGCGCCGGACACGCTCTTCAGATTCTTTGAAAGCCTACGCGTCTGAGCCCTCGATTCCCGGAAGGGATCACTCGTAGGCCACTTGGGCATTGGCCTTGGACTGAAGGATGGCGGCCATCGTCGCCGCGAGAAGGAGCCTCATCCTCGGCTCGAGGTCCCGGCGCAGATACACGATACACTTGTTCGCGCCGAAGATGCCCCCGCCGTAATACTGAACCGCCCCCAGGGTCCTGTCCCCTTCGGAGAATTCATAGCCGAGGGCCGGCGTGCGGCTCGGCGCGGCCCCGGGCGGGTCCGATGTCACCGGGGCCATGACGATCTTTCTCTGCCCGTCGGTGAGAAAGGCGGCCTTCGTCTCCTCTCTCAGGACGGGCCACCTGCTCTTGACGTTGAGGATGAGCGTCCAGGGCCTTTCGACGTCACCGTCCAGGAGGATCGTGGCCACAAGATTGCTGTATTTGGGATTGATTTCATCCCCGATCGAAACGTGGGAGGAGTCGGTGTATTCGCGGAGCTCCTCGGACGAGATGTTCTGCGCCGCTTGGACCGTGGCGGTCTCCGGGCCGGCGCCTTTGATGACAAAGGAGAACTTCTGCTTGGTCCGGATCCTCTCGAACGAAAGGAAGATCGGGTTCGTCGTCTTGATGAACAGGGGCCCTATCCTGCTCGAGACCTGAGCGTATTCTCCGAACTTCGTCCGGACGCCCTGGCGCACCTTCAGGGCGTCGGAGTTGGCCAGGAGATCCGGATCGAGGGCGAGCGTCTTCTGGGCCGTCGCGGCGGCCGGAAAGGCCAAGAGGCCGCAGGCCAGGACGATCCCGAGCTTAGCCTCCCACCGGGTCATCATGAGTTTTGCCCCCTCCCCTCACCTTCAAGAGACCTCCAGCATTCCACGGACTGTCTAGCCCGCGCGGCAAACTCATTCCTGGCCCCTTGTCTGCCGGCCCGAGGATAGCCCCGCAGGGGCAGGAAGTCAACGGCAGCGGACCGGGGATACGGACACGGAGTACATGTCCCCATCGTTGTGCTATAATCCGGCCGTGAAAAAGCGGAAAAAGGGCGCCGCGAACGGCAGGAACGGGAAGGGCGGCAAGGCCGACGCCAAGCGGGCCGCCCTGGCCGTCGAGATCACCGGCGTCCTTCTCATCTTCCTGGCCCTCTTCGCCCTCATCAGCGTCATCAGCTACAGCTCCGCGGACCCCTCGTTCGCCAACGTCCCGCCCGCGGGCGCCAAGGTCCGCAATTTCGCCGGCAGCGCCGGGGCCTACTTCGCCCAGGCCGTCCTCTGGTTCCTGGGCCTGGCCTCGTTCGTCCTGCCGTTCGTCCTGGGCTACGCGGCGCTGCGGGCCGTCCTCCGCGGCACCTCGTCGCACCTGCTCAAGCGCCTCGGCACGATCACCCTCGGCCTCGTCATCATCTGCCCCCTCCTCGCGCTCATCTTCGAGTCGTTCCCCTTCCGCGGCAGCGCCGTCCCGGCCGGCGGCATCATCGGCGAACTCCTTCTGAATTTCCTCATCCGCTACCTCAGCACGCTCGGCTCGTTCGTCTTCCTCCTCGCCGCCCTGGCCACGTTCTTGCTCTTCTCGACGCGCTGGTCGCTCGCGAGGACCCTCCGCTTCGCCAAGGGCGCCTTCGACGCCACGGCCTCCGAGGTCCGCATCCGCGTCACCGACCGCCAGGCGGCCAAGGCCAAGGAAAAGATGCGCGAGAGGGTCGCCCAAAAGTACGCCGCCCCGCCCGAGCCGGCCGCGCCGGACCCCAAGGCCGAGAGGGCCGCGCGCAAGGCCGAGAAGGAGGCCGAGCGGGAGCGGGAGCGCGAGCGGCGCCGCCTCGAGAGGGAAGCCCGCAAGGCGCCCAAGGTCGCGCCCCCGCCGCCCAAGCCGGTCGCCCCGCCCAAGCCGGAGCCGCTCCTCTTCCCCGACCTCGGCCGCAAGGGCGACTACCAGTATCCGCCCTTCACCCTGCTCGAGCCGGGCCGGCCGGCGGAGAAGGTCGATCAGGCCGAGCTCTTCGACAAGAAGCGCCGCATCGAGGAGAAGCTGAAGGAGTTCGGCATCGAGGGCGAGGTCCGCGAGTACCACCCCGGCCCGATCATCACGACCTACGAGTACTTCCCCGCCCCGGGCATCAAGGTCGCCCAGGTCGCCAACCTGACCGAGGACCTGGCCCTGGCCCTCGAGACCGAGTCCGTCCGCATCCAGCGCATCCCGGGCAAGTCCTCGCTCGGCATCGAGATCCCCAACGACCGGCGCGAGACGATCAAGCTCCGCGACATCATCGAGTCGGAGAAGTTCCAGAGCTCGCCCTCGAAGCTGACCTTCGCCCTGGGCAAGGACGTCCACGGAGGCGTCGCCGTCACCGACCTGGCCGTCATGCCCCACCTCCTCATCGCCGGCTCGACCGGCACGGGCAAGAGCGTCGCCCTCAACGCCCTCATCGCCAGCCTGATGTACAAGGCGACCCCGGAGGAGGTCAAGATCGTCCTCATCGACCCCAAGCGGCTCGAGTTCACGCTCTACGAGGACGTGCCCCACCTCCTCTGCCCCGTCATCAACGACCCGAAGAAGGCCCACGTCGTCCTCATGGACATCGTCCGCAAGATGGAGGAGCGCTACAAGAAGCTGCAGAGCGTCAAGGTCCGGAACATCGAGCAGTACAACACCCAGATGAAGCAGTTCCTGGCCGAGAAGAAGGGCCGCCTCACCGACGAGGAGAAGGTCCAGCTCGCCCCCCTCCCCTACATCGTCATCATCATCGACGAGCTCGCGGAGCTGATGATGGTCGGGGCCCAAGAGGTCGAGTTCTTCATCGGCCGCCTGGCCCAGCTGGCCCGGGCCGTGGGCATCCACCTCGTCATGGCCACACAGCGGCCGTCGATCGACGTCATCACCGGGACGATCAAGAACAACTTCTCCTGCCGCATCGCCTTCCGCGTCCCGTCCAAGGTCGACTCACGGATCATCATCGACACCGTCGGCGCCGACAAGCTCCTCGGCATGGGCGACATGCTCTTCTTGCCGCCGAACTTCCCGCGGCTCGTCCGCCTCCACTGCTCGTTCATCTCTATCCCCGAGGTCCGGCGCCTGGTCAAGCACGTCAAGAGCCAGGGCACGCCGACCTACGACACGCGCATCCTCCACGTCGTCAAGGGCGAGGTCGATCACGCCATGGGCGACGACGACGGCGAGAAGGACGAGCTCTACGAGAAGGCCGTCGAGACCGTGCTCAACAGCGGCCAGGCCTCGGCCTCCTACCTCCAGCGCCGTCTCAAGCTCGGCTACGCCCGGGCGGCCCGGATCATCGACCAGATGGAGGGCGAGGGCCTGATCGGGCCGTCCGAGGGCAGCAAGCCGCGGGAGATCCTGGTTGACCGCAAGGAGTTCTTCAAGGACCAGGCGCGCCAGAGGGCGGCCGACGCAGAGCGGGACCGCGAGGGCTGAGCCCTCACGTTATCCTTGCGAATCCCCCGGGCTGCCGTTATAATGACGCGCAATGGCCCCCCCGAACAAGAGCGCGGTGCCTGAGGACGCGGTCCTCCAGTACCGTCCGGTCATCTCCTTCCGCGTGCGCAAGGCGCTCGGCAGCTCCAACCCGGACTGGGAGGACGTCGTCAACGAGATCCTGACCCAGGCCGTGGCCAAGATCAAGAGCGGCGAGTTCCGCGGCGACTCCTCGATCGGGACGTTCCTCTACACCATCACCAGCCGCCGCATCATCGACTACATCCGCCAGAAGACGCGCGTCCTCAAGCACGCCCCCGAGCCGCCGCCCTTCCCCGACCCCCACGTCGAGATGGAGCGCCGGGAAAGGGCCCGCCAGGTCGAACAGGTCGTCAACGGACTCAAGCCCAAGTTCCGCGACGTCCTCTACCTCTACTATTACAAAGAGCTCTCCCGCGAGGAGGTGGCCCGGACCCTGGGCATCTCCCCCCGCCGCGTCTCGGAGCGGGTCAATTACGCCCTCAAGCTCATCCAGAAGGCCGTCCGGAAATAGAGGAAAGGTTGTCCGTTCTGTCCCGGCGTCGAGCGACTAAATCCGTGAAGCCACCAGAGGCCGCGGATATGAAAAAGTGCAAATACGAGCCCTGGATCGACCGCTATCTGCTCGATAAGCTCGAGCCCGAGGACCAGGCGAAGTTCGAGGAGCACTACTTCATCTGCCCGCACTGCTTCGCCAAGCTCGACCAGCAGAGCGAGATCGTCCAGATCCTGAAGAAGGAAGGCGTTCTCGAGGGGCTCGGCCAGCCCTGCGAGCACGTCCAGCGGCGTCCGTCACGGTGGCGCCGCCTGCTCGGCCGGCTCCGCCGCCGTTAATCCTCTATAAGCCGTTCGTCCTGCTGGGAGAACATCCGCCCCTTCGACGTCCCCTCCTCGAAGCCCAGGCAGCACATCAGCCGGCCGCAGAGGCCGGAGATCTTGGTCGGGTTGATGACGATCTGCTGCTTGCGGGCCTTCTGGATGGTCACCGGCTCGAACGTGGTCATGAAGCTCGAGCAGCACAGGCAGCGGCCGCAGACGCCGAGGCCGCCGATCATCTTGGCTTCGTCCCGGACCCCGACCTGGCGCATCTCGATGCGCATCCGCAGCTCCTTGGCCAGGTCCTTGACCAGCTGGCGGAAGTCGATCCGGCCGTCGGCCGTGTAGTAGAAGATGCCCTTCTTCTCATTGAAAAAGTAGCGCACCGCGACCAGCTTCATCGGCAGGTCGTGGGCGGCGATGCGCTGCAAGCAGAGGTCGTAGGCCCGGCCCTCGCGCTCGCGGAGCCAGTCGAACTTGCGGACGTCCTCGGGCGTGGCCCTGCGGAGGGCCTGGACGGCCAGGCGGGCGGCCTTGGGGTTGCGGCAGAAGCTCGAGGTCTCGTCGATGACGACGGCCAGGTCGCCGCCGAGATCGGACTCGATGAGGACCCGGTCGCCGACGTGAAGGGCCAGGCCGCCGGCGCGGACGCGGACGAAACGGCCCGTGGTCTCCGATTGGACGCAGACGATGTCAGGCATGTCTCAGCTCCATGAAATTGGAGAAGAACGTCGTAGCGAGAAGGCTCTTGTTCATGTTCCGGTCGAGCTCGACGAGCAGGAAGTCGAGCTCCGAGAGGAGGGCGAGCAGGCTGCGGGCGTCCCAGGACGCGGCGGCCCGGCCGAGCCGGTCCTCGAAGTCCGGGTTGAGGAGGAGGGCCGGGGACCCGCCGAGCGTGAGAAGGAGCATGTCGCGGGCGAAGGAGGCGAAGACCTCCAGGACCTCGCCGAACTCCTCCTGAAGGGCCTTGGGCACGGCGCCGAACCGCTCCAGGAAGCGGCTCGACCGGTCGGCCGAGGACATGGACTCGAACAGCTCCCAGGCGCTCTCCTTGACGGCCCGGACCTCTTCCCACTCGAGCTCCCGGGCTCGATCGAGATTGCCGTCGACGAGGAGGGCCAGGAGGCGGGCCTGCTCAGGGCTGAAATCGCGGTCGAGGAGGGCCCTCTCGATCTCCTCGCGGCCGATCGGCGAGAAGGCCAGGGCGCGGCAGCGCGAGCGGATGGTCGGGAGCAGCAGGTGCGGGCTGTCGGTGAGGAGGATGGTGTGGCTGAAGGACGGCGGCTCCTCGAGGACCTTGAGCAGGGAGTTGGCCGCATGGGCGGTCATGTCCTTGGCGTCGTCGACGATGAAGACGCGGGCCCTCCCGACCATCGGCCGGAGATAGGCCATCTGCTTGATGAGCTCGGTCTGCTCGACCTTGACCTTCTGGACCTCGATCGTCAGCGAGATGACGTCGGGGTGGGCGCCGCTGTCGATGGCCCGGCACGAATCGCATTCGTCGCAGGCGTCGACGGTCTTGGCCAGGCAGTTGAGGGCCTTGGCCAGGGTCAGGGCCGTGGCCATCTTGCCGACCCCCTCCGGTCCGCTGAAGATGAGCGAGTTGGGGACCCGGCCGCGCTCGAGGGCCAGCTGGAGGATCCGCTTGACCCCCGCGTTGCCGGCGATGTCCTTGAAGGCCATGTCCTCAGCCGTCCTTTCGCTCGGCCTCGCGGCCGCCGTCCAGGACCTTCCGCAGATAGCGCCCGGTGTGGGAGCCGTCGCCGCAGGCCGCGACCTCCTCGGGGGTGCCTTGGGCCACGATGCGGCCCCCGTCCTCCCCGCCTTCCGGGCCCAGGTCGATAATATAATCGCAGTACTTGATGACTTCAAGGTTGTGCTCGATGATGACGACCGTGTTGCCGAGGGCGGCCAGCTCGGAGAGGACCTCGAGGAGCTTGCGGACGTCGTCGAAGTGGAGGCCGGTCGTCGGCTCGTCGAGGAGGTAGAGGGTCCGGCCGGTGGCCCGCCGGCCGAGCTCCTTGGTCAGCTTGATGCGCTGGGCCTCTCCGCCGGAGAGGGTCGGCGCGGGCTGGCCGAGGCGGATGTAGCCGAGCCCGACCCGCTTGAGCGTGGCCAGCTTGCGCTTGAGCTGGGGGTAGGCCTTGAGCAGCTCGTAGGCGTCGTCCACGGTCATGGCCAGGTAGTCGGCGATGGACTTGCCCTTGTAGGCGACGGCCAGGGTCTCCTTGTTGTAGCGCTGACCGCCGCAGCGGTCGCAGGTGACGAAGACGTCGGGCAGGAAGTGCATCTCGATCTTCTTGACCCCGGCCCCCTCGCACTCCTCGCAGCGGCCGCCCGGGACGTTGAAGCTGAAGCGGCCCGGGCCGTAGCCGCGCATGCGGGCCTCGGGCGTGCGGGCCATGAGGTCGCGCATGGCGGCGAAGAGGCCGGTGTAGGTCGCCGGGTTCGAGCGGGGCGTGCGGCCGATCGGCTTCTGGTCGACGGCGACGACCTTGTCGAGGCCGTCGAGGCCCTCGATCGCCTCGTGGGCGCCGACGGTCTGGCGGGCCTTGTAGAGCTTGTTCTCCAGGGCCTTGAAGAGGATGTCGTAGACGAGCGTGCTCTTGCCCGAGCCGGAGACGCCGGTCACGGCCGTCATCGCGGCGAGCGGGATGCGGACGTCGATCGCCTTGAGATTGTGCTCGCGGGCCTTGCGGATGACGAGCCAGCCGGCGGGCTCGCGGCGCAGGGGCGGCACGGGCACGGACTTCTCGCCGCGGAGGTACTGGGCCGTGAGCGAGTCGGGCGAGGCCAGGATCGAGGCGAGGGGCCCCTCGGCGACCTTGAAGCCGCCGTCCTCGCCGGCGCCGGGGCCGAGGTCGAGGAGGTAATCGGCGGAGCGGATGGTCTGCTCGTCGTGCTCGACGACGATGATCGAGTTGCCCTCGTCGCGCAGGGCGCGGAGGAGGCGGATGAGACGGCCGTTGTCGCGCTGGTGGAGGCCGATCGTCGGCTCATCGAGGACGTAGAGGACGCCGCGGAGCCGGGAGCCGACCTGGGCCGCGAGCCGGACGCGCTGGGCTTCGCCGCCGGAGAGGGAGGCCGTGGTCCGGTTGAGCTGGAGGTAGGACATGCCCAGCTCTTCCATGACCGCGAGGCGCGAGGCGATCTCCTTGAGGATGCGGCCGGCGACGACCTTGGCCGCGGGCGGGAACTCGAGCTTGGCCGTCTCGGCGAGGAGGTCGCTGATCGAGAGCTCGCCGACGTCATGGATGCTGCGGCCGCCGACCTTGACCGAGAGGGACTCCTTGCGCAGACGGGCGCCGCCGCACTCCGGGCAGACGACGTCGGTCAGCTCGATCTCGCCCCACTCGTTGTGGGTCGTCTGGTAGCCGAGGCCGTGGCACTTGGGGCAGGCGCCGTAGGGGCTGTTGAAGGAGAAGTTGCGGGGCTCGAGCTCGGCCAGGCTGACCTCGCAGTGGGGGCAGAGGAGGGTCAGGGAGAAGAAGCGCTCCTTGCCGGCGTCGTCGACGGCCAGGACCTCGCCCTCGGCGACCTCGAGGGCCTTCTCCACGGCGGCGCGGAGACGGCGCTCGGCGTCGGGGCCGATCTTGATCGTGTCGACGAGGACCTCGATGGTGTGCTTGCGGTTCTTCTCGAGGGGGATGTCGTCCTCGAGGTCGCGCAGGACGCCGTTGACGCGGGCCCGGAGGAAGCCCTTCTTGCGGAGGCGCTCGAAGAGGCGCTGGTACTCGCCCTTGCGGCCCTTGACGACCGGGGCCAGGATGCGGACGCGGGCGCCGGCGGCCCGCTCGGAGATCCGCCTGAGGATCTCCTCGGCCGTCTGGGAGGTGACGACCCGGCCGCAGATCGGGCAGTGGGGCGTGCCGGCCCGGGCGAAGAGGAGCCGGAAGAGGTCGTAGACCTCGGTGATCGTGCCGACGGTCGAGCGCGGGTTGGTGGAGATCGTCTTCTGGTCGATGGAGATGGACGGCGAGATGCCCTCCACGGACTCGACCTCGGGCTTCTCCATCTGGTCGATGAACTGGCGGGCGTAGGCGGACAGGCACTCGATGTAGCGGCGCTGGCCCTCGGCGAAGATGGTGTCGAAGGCGAGGGACGACTTCCCGGAGCCGGACGGACCGGTGACCACGATAAGCTTGTTCCGGGGGAGCGCGACGTCGATCCTCTTCAGATTGTGCTGCGCCGCCCTCTTGATGCGAATTTCGTCGAGCATAACACACTATTTTAGCATAAAACTCGTTAGAAAGGGGGTTGAGGGCGGGTTCGTTGATGCCGCATAACCGCTCGACAACGGGCCCCGAACGCGGCTAGAATCTCATGGGGAGAGAAGATATGAGGTCCCTGCGGGCCCTGCTCGTCGTGGTCGCCCTTTCGGGCTTTCTCTTGGCCGAGGACATTATCCCGTCCTTCTCGCCCGGCCACACGATCACCTACACCCCACCGAACCCGAAGGTCTGGAAGGTCGCCGAGAGAGAGGAACAAGAAGCGATCGGCTTTATCATGTACAAGCGGGCCGCGATCGTCGATGAGGACGGCTTGAGTGTCGAACCCTGCTTGAGCATCGTTTATCGGAAGGTTCCCGAGGACGTCACGGACGCGATGGCCTTCGTCGCCGCCTCCCGAATGAGCATTCCTTATGAGGTGACGGGGATGTCTCTTATCAACGACGGCCACGGCTTGGTCATCTCCTATAAACACCTGGTCGCTGGCTGTGAGCACATGTCCTCGATCGCTCATTTTTTTGAGATCGGGCTTGGGGTCCAAGTCATTTCGGAAACCACGACGACGGTCTATAAGGATATTGAGGCTGATAAAGACGCTTTCTTCCGGTCAGTCTCTTTGAATAAGAAATAACCCGAAGGGTTTTCTCAGGCAGGGGCGTCGCTATGTCCCCCATTTTCGGCGCCCGGAGAAATCGGAAAATAGTATTGTGTCCCCGATTTGTTTTGGTTAGGATGAGGGCGGTCATGTCCAACGAAGAGAAGATCCTCAAGTCGCTCGAGCTGCTCAAGGACATCGGCTACAAGAGCGACTCGATCAAGGCCATCAAGCACCTGCCGGCCCAGGAGGGCTCGTTCCGGGACTACCCCGACGACGTCCATCCGGCCCTCCGGGAGGCCCTCGTCGCGAAAGGCTTCACCCGGCTCTTCTCCCATCAGCGCACGAGCTGGGAGGCCCTCAAGGAGGGCAAGAACATCGTCGTCGTGACGCCGACGGCCTCGGGCAAGACCCTCTGCTACAACCTGCCCGTCCTCGACGCCATCCTGAAGGACCCCTCGACGCGGGCCATGTACCTCTTCCCGACCAAGGCCCTGTCCCAGGACCAGCAGGCCGAGCTCGACGATATCAACGCCCGTCTTCCCGAGGAGATCCGCGTCTTCACCTACGACGGCGACACGCCCCAGGACGCCCGCAAGGCCATCCGGGCCCGCGGCCACATCGTCCTGACCAACCCCGACATGCTCCACGCCGGGATCCTGCCCCACCACACCAAGTGGATCAAGCTCTTCGAGAACCTCAAGTACATCGTCATCGACGAGCTCCACAACTACCGCGGCATCTTCGGCAGCCACCTGGCCAACGTGCTGCGGCGGCTGAAGCGCATCGCCGCCTTTTACGGGGCCAACCCCCAGTTCATCCTCTGCACGGCGACCATCGCCAACCCGGCCGAGATGGCCGAGCGGACGATCGAGGCCCCGGTGGCGCTCGTCGACGACAACGGCGCGCCGCGCGGGGGCAAGTATTTCGTCTTCTACACGCCGCCCGTGGTCAACGCCGCCCTGGGCATCCGCCGCTCCTACGTCAACGAGTCGCGGCGCGTGGCCTCGATCTTCCTCAAGAACGGGCTCCAGACGATCGTCTTCGCCCAAAGCCGGCTCATCACCGAGGTCCTCCTGACCTATCTCAAGGAGGACGTCGAGACGACGATCCAGAAAGAGGGCCTCATCCGGGGCTACCGGGGCGGCTACCTGCCCATCAAGAGGCGGGAGATCGAGAAGGGCCTGCGGACGGGCGAGATCCTGGGCGTCGTTTCGACCAACGCCCTCGAGCTCGGCATCGACATCGGGACCCTCGACGTGGCCGTGCTGGCCGGCTACCCCGGGACGATCGCCAGCACCTGGCAGCGGGCCGGGCGGGCCGGCCGGAAGACGGGGCTGTCGGCCGCGGTGCTCGTGGCCACCAGCTCGCCCCTCGACCAGTTCATCATCAACACGCCGGAGTATTTCTTCTCCAAGTCGCCGGAGATGGCCCTCATCAACCCGGACAACCTGTCGATCCTGGTCAGCCACATCGAGTGCGCCGCCTTCGAGCTTCCGTTCGAGGACGGCGAGAAGTTCGGCCGGGCCGAGATCGGCGAGATCCTGAATTTCCTCGAGGAGGACAAGATCCTCCATCACTCCAAGGACAAGTGGTTCTACACCTCCGAGGCCTACCCGGCCGACGCCATCAGCCTGCGCAGCATCAGTTCGGACAACTTCGTCGTCGTCGACATCACCGGCGAGGCCCGGGTCATCGCCGAGGTCGATTTCACCTCGGCCCTGACGGCCCTCCACCCGAAGGCCATCTACATCGTCGAGGGCGAGCAGTACTTCGTCGAGAAGCTCGACTTCGAGGAGCGCAAGGCCTACGTCAAGAAGACCGACATCGACTACTACACCGACGCCATCGACTACACCAAGATCACCATCCTCGACCTCTTCGACAAGAAGGCCCTCGAGGGCGGCACGGGGCGCGTCTGCCACGGCGAGGTCCACGTCGCGACCCAGGTCGTCGGCTTCAAGAAGATCAAGTTCCACACCATGGAGAACGTCGGGTCGGGCGAGCTCCAGCTGCCGCAGAACGAGATGCATACGACGGCCTACTGGCTGACCGTGCCCTCGGGGCTGATGCAGGCTATCCCCTACCCGGCCGAGCAGCGGGTCAACGGCCTGTTCGGCCTGTCCTACCTCATCCACCACGTCTCGCCGATCTTCATGATGTGCGATCTCCACGACGTCGGGGTCTCGATCGGCGACAACACCTCCGGCGAGCCCGTTCGGCAGCCGACGCCCCAGGCGCGGGCCGCCGCCCAAGGCGCGGACGAGACGCCGGTCGTCATGGACCCCGATTTCGAGCCCAACATCTTCATCTACGACAACTACCCGGGCGGCATCGGACTCAGCCCGTCGCTGTTCGCCCTCGGGCCGAAGCTCCTCGAGCACGCCCTGAAGACGCTCGAGGCCTGCCCCTGCCGGGACGGCTGCCCCTCGTGCGTCGGGGCGACGAACGAGAGCGGCAAGGAGGCCAAGAAGGTCGCCCGGGCCATCCTGCAGGGCCTCCTGGGCCTCGAGACCCCCCGCTCGCAGAAGGGGTCAAACCTTTAATTCTTTAATTTCCCGGCTGAAGTGACTCATCGATCGGCATTCCCTGAATGCGGGGGCGGCGGACACGCAAAAATTAAAGAATTAAAGGTTTGACCCCTTCTTGCCGGTCCCGTCTTACTTGGCGGGCTTGATGACGCGGATGGGCAGGACGATCGAGGGGATGCCCTTGAACTGGAGGATGCGCTGGATGCTGAAGGCGGTCTGGTTGTGGAGGAACCGGGTCAGCACGTTCTCTTCCTCGAACACCAGCTTGCCGACGAAGAAGACGGACTTGGCGTACTTCCGCTGGATCTCCTCGCAGCGCTTCTCGACGACGTCCAGCGTGTCGATGTCCACCGACTGGATGGCCTCGGCGTAGAAGCCGAAATTATTGGCCAGCCGGACGTACTGCTTGAGCTCCTCGCCGATGTGGGCTCCCAGCTTCTTGACCTCCTCGGCGCCCTTGAAGTTCCCCCAGTCCACGACGCCGATGGAGATGAAGACGAAGTTCTTGAAATAGTTCGGGAAGAAGCGGTGGATGCTGAGGAACGAATGGATGCCGAGGCCGCCGAAGCTCCGCACGAACAGGACCGCCGTGGGCGCCGACACGTCCCGGGCCGGCGGCTCATGCGCCCCGGCCATCTGCTGGACCTGGGCCATGATGTCGTCGAGCCGCCTCATGAGGTCCTTGACCTGGTTGTAGTGCCGGCGGACGAGGAGGCAGAGGGCGACGAACGACAGGGTGATGACGAGCGTGATCCAGCCGCCCTGCCGGAACTTGACGACGATCGTCACGGTCAGGATCGACAAGGACATCAGCAGGCCGATGAGGTTGATGGTCAGCTTCTTGCCGCGATGGGGGGCCGGCGTCTTGATCCAGTGGAGGCACATGCCCAGCTGGGACAGCGAGAACGTGATGAAGACGTTGATGCTGTACATGATGATGAGGATCTGGACGGAGCCCCGGGTGAAGACAAGGATGAGGATGGAGGCCAGGCCCATGAACAGGATGCCGTTCTGGACGACCAGGCGCTCCGAGAGATGCATGAACCGGTTCGGCACCCAGGAATCGATGGCCATGTTCCCCAGCACGCGCGGGCCGTCGATGAAGCCGGTCTGCGCGGCCACGAACAGGATGGCCCCCTCGGACACGAGGATGATCCCCAGGAGCCAGACGCCGAGCGGAAAGCCCCCGACCTTCCAGGTCCCGATGAGCGTCTCGATGAGCGAGGCGTTGAGCGTCTTGCCGGCCGCATGCTGGACGTTGGCCAGCAGGTAGCAGACGAGGAGCCCTCCCGCGGTGAACGACAGCGAGGCGGCCATCAGGGCCATCGTCCTCTTGCCCGTCTTGACCTGGGGCGGGCGCAGGATCTGCAGGCCATTCGAGACGGCCTCGATGCCCGTGTAGGTGCCGGCCCCCAGGCTGTAGGCCCGGAGCAGGATGAAGGCCATGGCCCCGAAGCCCAGCTGCTGGATGCCCTGCCGCGTCTCGCGAAGGGTGTCGACGAACAGGGTCGGCGTGGCCGAGACGTGGGAGAAGATGCCGTAGAGGATCAGGGCGGCGTGGGAGACGAAGAAGAAGAGGAAGATCGGGGTCAGGGTGGCCACCGATTCCTTGACCCCCCTCAGGTTGAGCAGGACCAGGCTGAGCGTGACGAGCAGGATGAGGGTCAGCTTGTATTGAAAGAAGCCGGGCGGCAGGAAGCTCAGCACGGCCTCGACGCCGCTCGAGATCGAGATGCTGATCGTCAGCATGTAGTCGACGATCAGGGCGCAGCCCGAGACGAGGCCGAAGACCGGCCCGAGGAGCTTGGTGGCCACGACGTAGCCGCCGCCGCCCGTCGGGAAGAGCTCGATGATCTGGGAGTAGCTCAAGGAGATGGTGATGACCGTGAGCGCGGTCAGGACGGCCAGGTAGAGGGCCAGGTGACGGTGGTCGCCGAGGGACAGGAACGCCTCCGGCGGGCCGTAGTTGGCCGAGCTCAGGCCGTCCGCGCCGAGCCCGACCCAGGCGAAGAAGGCGATGAGGGAGATGCGGTGGAAGATCCGCGGATCGCGGACGTCCTTCTCCCCTCCGAGCAGAAGCGTCTTGAACCGGTCCCACGCCATCACGATGCCCCGCTCGCTCCGGCCCGGCGCGCGACGCCCGTCATGGGAGGAACTATAACCCGAATGGCGGCCGCTCATCAAGGCGCGTCATTTGACAGGGGCCGGACCGTGTGCTAATTTTTTCCACGGATTATCATGACTATCAACATCTTCAAAATCATCTCCGACGCCGACATCGTCGTCCAGCTCATCCTGCTGCTGCTCGTGTTCTTCTCCGTCTTCTCCTGGGCCATCATCTTCTTCAAAAGGAAGATGATCCGGACGGCCAACCGGCAATCGGACCGCTTCCTCGAGGCCTTCCGCCGGAGCAAGAGCCTGGCCGAGGTCAACGAGGCCGCCAAGCGGCTCCGCGGCAGCCCGCTCGCCGCGATCTTTCTCGCCGGCAACAAGGAGCTGGCCTACCAGTCGAAATCGACCGGCGGGAACGGCTGGACCGGCGAGAAGACCGAGAGCCTCAACCGGGCCCTGCTCAAGGCCTCCAACGCCGAGGTCGCGCGGCTCGAGAAGATGATGTTCTTCCTGGCCACGACCGGCAGCGTCTCGCCGTTCATCGGCCTCTTCGGGACGGTCTGGGGGATCATGATCTCCTTCTTCCGCATCGGGGCCATGCGCTCGGCCAGCCTCCAGACGGTCGCCCCGGGCATCTCCGAGGCCCTCATCGCCACGGCCGTCGGCCTCTTCGCCGCCGTGCCCGCGGTCATCGCCTACAATTATTTCCTCGGCCGGATCAAGGACCTCATCGCCGACATGGAGGACTTCTCCCTCGAATTCCTGAGCATCGCCGAGAGGCTCCATGGCTCTTAGCACCCAGGGCCTGCCGTCGGCGGCGCGCCGCCGCCAGATCGGCACGCATCTCTCCGAGATCAACGTCACGCCCTTCATCGACGTCATGCTCGTGCTGCTCGTGATCTTCATGGTCACGGCGCCGATGATGCAGTCGGGCATCGGCATCAACCTGCCCCAGGCCGAGACGGACACCAAGCCGGCCGAGGAAGGCCTGACCGTGACCGTCACCAAGGACCAGTACGTCCACATCGGCGACTCGACGATCAACATCAACCTCCTCGAGCGCCGGCTGACCGAGTACTTCTATAACAAGCCGAAAAAGGTGGTCTATCTCCAGGCCGACGCCGACCTGCCCTACGGCGTGGTCGTCCGCATCATGGACATCACGAAGAAGGCGGGCATCGAGCTCATCGGCATCATCACCGAGCCCATCGACATCAAAGACAAGAAGAAATGACCCCCGCGCGCCAGGCCCTGCCGCAGACCTTCAAGAGGGCCGTCATCCTCTCGGCCCTGCTCCACGTGGGCCTGGTCATCCTCATCGTCGCCTCGCCATCCTTCTCGCGGTCGCGCCAGCCCCGGGGGCTCGTCCAGTATGTCAACTTCATGGGCGGGGGCGGAGGCGGCGGCACGGGGGGAAGCGGCACCGGCGGCGGGGCCACGGTCGTGGCCAAGACCGAGCCGCTTCCGCCGGCCAAGAAGCCGGCCCTGCGCGACCTGACCGTCGCCTCCAAGCTCAAGCCCGAGCCCAAGACCTCGATAACCCACCCGGTGAACAAGCCGAAGACGGGGAAGAAGGCGCCGGACAAGAAGTCGGCCATCAGCAAGCCGGAGCCGGCCGCCCCGACTGCGGCGGATACGATCAACGCCGCCGCGGCGGCCCAAAGCGGCTCGGGGTTCGGCCTTCGCTTCGGCACGGGCGGCGGGACGGGCGGAGGCCCGGGCGGGGGCGGCCTTCCCGGCGGCGGCGGGGCCGGCGCGGGCGATCCCTTCGGCGTGGCCGGCTTCCCCTTCCAATTCTATCTCCAGATGATCTCGGACAAGATCACCGCCAACTGGTTCCAGTCGCTCGTCGATCCCGGCGTCGGCGGGCTCCTCCAGACCCAGGTCTATTTCCGCATCTACAAGAACGGCTCGATCTCCGACATCAAGATCGACGTTTCGAGCGGGGTCGAGTCCTTCGATCTCTCGGCCCGGCGGGCCATCCAGGCCGCGGCGCCCTTCGCGCCCCTCCCGAACGAGTACGACGGCCAGTACCTCGGGATCACTCTCGTCTTCGAGCATGCCAAGTGAAGCCATGAGAAAATCCAGTGCCTTTGTCTTCGCCCTCATCCTCATCCTCGGCGCTGCCGCCGGGGCCTTCGCCCAGCAGGAGGTCGTCCTCAAGATCACCGAGGGGATGCCCATGATCTCGCTGGCCCTGCCCGAGTTCATCGTCCGCGGCGCGACGCCGGGGGCCCTGGCGGCGGCCCAGGAGATCCGCCAGGCCCTCTCCGACGACGTCAGGTACAGCCGGATCTTCCAGCTCCTGCCGAAGGAGTACTACGGCTACATCCGGCCCCTCGACCCGGACAAGATCTTCTTCAAGGATTGGGACTCGATCCAGGCCCGGCTGCTCGTCACCGGCGAGGTCCGCGAGGACGGCGGGCGCATCGTCTTCGACGGCAAGATCTACGACGTCAAGAGCGAGCGCTTCATCGTCGGCAAGCGCTACCAGGCCGAGAAGAACGGCCTGCGGCTGGTCGCCCACAAGATGGCCGACGAGCTGCTCAAGCTCCACGGCGAGAAGCCCATCTTCACGACCAAGATCTGCTTCGTCTCCAACCGCGACGGCAACGACGAGATCTACATGATGGACTACGACGGGGCCAACGCGACCCGGATCACCTTCAACAAGATCAAGGACTACATGCCCGCCTGGTCCCCGGACCAGCGGACGATCGCCTTCACGTCCTACCGAGGCGCCACGGCCGGCCTGTACCTGCGCAACATCTACGAGGGGACCGAGACGGCCGTCTCGACGAAGGGGACGAACTATTCGGCCGCCTTCTCGCCCGACGGCAAGAAGCTCGCCTTCTGCTCGACCATGGCCGAGGAGGGCAACGCCGACATCTTCGTCATGGACCTCGAGACGCGCAAGATCAAGCGGCTGACCTACAACGCCGCGACCGAGACCGCGCCCTCCTGGTCGCCGACCGGCCGCGAGATCGCCTTCACGACCGACCGCCTCGGCCAGGGCAGTCCCCAGATCTACATCATGGACGCCGAGGGCTCGAACGTGCGCAAGGCCAGCTTCGGCGGCAACTACCACGACGCCCCGGCCTGGGCCCCGACGGGAGAGCGGATCGCCTTCGTCTCCCGGGTCGACAACACCTTCGACATCTACGTCCTCAACCTGAGGACCAACCAGATCTCCAAGCTCACCGAGAACAACGTCCGCAACGAGTCGCCGAGCTGGTCGCCCGACGGCCGCCACCTCGTCTTCGCCTCGAACCTCTCCGGCTCGATCCAGATCTACTCGATCGACTACGACGGGACCAACCTCAAGCGGCTGACCGATCGCGGCGAGAACAAGCTCCCCAACTGGACCAATTAGAACGGATAAGGGGCGGTCCCCGAAGGCCCTCGCCGAAAGGGGGGATATCGGCGTCATCAGGCGGGCAACGTATTGACACGTCCCCCCTTACGGGGTTATAAGAGGGCTGGCTGAAAGCGTCGTATCCGCCTGCTCGGGCGCGGGCGACGCCATTCTCGAGGAGGCGTTATGAAAAGACTGATCATTTACGGGCTGGCCATCGTCCTGGTTTTCTCCTTCGCCGCTTCGTGCAAGAAGAAGCCCAAGGAAGTTCCTCCCGCCCCGCCCCAGACCATCGAACAGCCCCCCGTCGAGAAGGTCGAGCCGCCCAAGGTCCAGGAACCCCAGCTGACCGAAGAGGAGGTGTTCCTGCAGAAGTCGCTCGATCAGATCAACCGCGAGAAGCCCCTGGCTTCGATCTATTTCGACTACGACAGCGCCGTCATCCGCGGCGACGCCAAGCCCGTCCTGGACACGGACGCCGCCTGGCTGAAGAAGTTCGCGACGGCCAAGGTCCTGGTCGAGGGCCATTGCGACGAGCGCGGCACCGAAGAGTACAACCTCGCCCTCGGCGAGAAGCGGGCCAAGGCCGCCCAGGACTACCTCCTGTCCTTGGGCATCTCGCCCGACCGGATCAAGATCATCTCCTACGGCAAGAGCCAGCCCATCAACCCGGGCCATGACGAGAGCGCCTGGCAGATGAACCGGCGCGCCCAATTCCTCATCATCGAGAAGTAAGACTTGCGCCGAACCCGCGTCGGGGCCTTCCTGCTCGCCATCCTGGCGCTGGCGGCTTGGGGCCAGGACAAGAACAAGAAGGCCATCGAGCTCGTCTACGACGACGTCCAGGTCCTCAAGCAGCAGATCCAGGAGATCCGGGCCCGCGTCGATCAGAACGCCGCGGATATCCGCGCCCTCCAGGAGCAGCTCAAGATCCTGACCGACCTCGTGCGGCAATCGGCCGCCGGCCAGGCCGGGGCCCAGGAAGGCCTGCGGGCCGTGCCCGCCCAGTACCAGGACGTCTTGCGCAAGCTCGATCAACTGACGCTCGACCTCCAAAAGATCTCGGCGGACCTGGCCGTCCGGACGCCGCAGACGGCCGCGCCGGGGGCCGGGGTCGAGGTGCCGAAGCCCGCCTCTCAGGCGCCGGTCCGGCGCCCGTCGGAGGCCCGGCCGACGCCCGCCCAGCAGCCTTCGGCCCCGGCGCCGACCATGTCTCCGCAGGAAGCATACTCGGTGGCGTACAACGATTACCTCAAGGGGAACTACGACCTGGCCGTGGAGGGCTTCAAGCTCTATCGCCAGCAGTTCCCGGAGAGCCCGTTGGCGGACAACGCCCTCTATTGGATCGGCGAGTGCCGTTATAGCCAGCGCAAGTTCGAGGAGGCCATCGACGCCTTCGACGAGCTTATCCTGACCTATCCCCAGGGCGACAAGGCGGCCGCGGCCTATCTCAAGAAGGGCCTCAGCTTCATCGAGCTCGGCCGGAAGCCGGAGGCGCTGGCCGCGCTCAAGCTCCTTATCGCCAAGTATCCCCTCGAAGAGGAGGCCCGCCTGGCTCAGGACAAGATCCGGGAGCTCACGGAAATACGATGAGAGACATCAACAGCCTGAACAAAGTCATCCTGGTCGGGCGGCTCGGCCAGAAGCCCGAGATCCGCAGCCACGCCCAGAGCGGCCGGTCCTCGGCGCGCTTCACCATGGCCACCAACGAGCGCCTCTACAATCCCTCGACCCAGACCTCGACCGACAAGACCGAGTGGCACAAGATCGTCGTCTGGTTCCCGCGGCTGGTCGAGTTCTCCGAGAAGTACCTGGACAAGGGCAAGCAGATCCTCGTCGAGGGCAGCATCCGGACCCGGGAGTTCCAGGACCGCGACGGCAACAAGCGGAACGTGACCGAGATCGTGGCCGACAAGATCGTCCTGCTCGGCCGGCGGGAGGAGAGCTCGGCCACTCGGACGGACACGACCGACCTCGACGCCGTCTACGGCCGGGGAGCGGGCCGGGGGACGGGCGCGGCCGAGAACGAGTTCCCGTCCGGGGAAGACTCGGGGGGCGGCGGCGGCGGGCCCGACGACGACATCCCGTTCTGATCAGTGAGCGCCAAGACCCCTCCGGAAGACGGCTTCGCCGGCCGCATCGTCGAGGACCTTCGCCCCTGGGGCAAGTTCCGCCGCTTCCCGCACGAGGACGCGGGCAGCATCAAGATCATCACCGTCGAACCGGGCGGCCGGCTGTCGCTCCAATACCACGAGGGCCGGGCCGAGTTCTGGGTCGTCCTCGACCAGGGCCTCGAGATCACCGTCGGTGAGCGCGTCTGGGTCGCCGCCCCGAACGAGGAGATCGTCATCCCCCGCCGGGCCGCCCATCGCGTCCGCAACGTCGGGACCGCCCCGGCCCGCTTCATGGAGATCTGGATCGGCCACTCCTCCGAAGCCGACATCGTCCGGCTCGAGGACGATTATCACCGCAAATAGGAAATAATGTCCCCGCAGGGGACCTCCGCATTCTTATCTATATTTCCCAAGAAAAGGACTTCCTCCCTCAATGAAACGAACCCTCCCGTGAGGCGGCGAGGCGTGTCCGGCGGGGAGCGAATGGAAGTGAGCGGACCTGCAGAAGGACGGCGGAGCGACTCGGAGCCGGACTTCTGCGAAATATCTTCAAAGAGCTCTTTCAGATATCTCTTAAAAGCGCGTCTCCGGGCCGCTCCGAAGCGCTTTTAATGGTCCGCTCCGAAGACTCCGCTGCCCGTAGGCGGGGGCAAGGAGCGATATGCCGAGCAGAGCCGAAGAGGGAGGAATCCGCCGGCCGGGAGGAGAAGCCTATTTCTTGGGGGCGGCTTCCAAGGGCTGGCCGGTCAGGAACACCTGGGGGTGGTGGAGCAGGATCTCCTCGGTGACGTACTCCTCGATCTCGCGGGCGCTGCGGAGCTTCAGCGTCTCCTCGGCGATCTTCTCCGCCGTCCGGCACTCGACCGAGCGGAGGGCCTTCTTGATCCGGGGGATGAAGATCGGGTTCATGCTGAAGGTCCTCAGGCCGAACCCCAGAAGGAGAATGGCCGACGGCGTGTCCGCGGCCATCTCGCCGCAGACGATGACGTCCTTCTCGGCCTTCTTCGCCGCCTGGATGACCGAGCGGATGAGCCGGATGACCGCCGGATGGAAGGGCTTGTAGAGGTAGGTCACGAGCTCGTTGGCCCGGTCGACGGCGAGATAGTACTGGATGAGATCGTTCGTCCCGATGCTGATGTAATCGACTTCCCTGAGCATGACGTCGGCCAGGGCCGCGGCGGCCGGCACCTCGATCATGATCCCCAGCGGGATCTTCTCGTCGAAGGCCTCGCCCTTGCGCCGGAGCTCGCGCTTGACGTCCTCGAAGATCTCCTTGACCTCGAGGATCTCATCGACCTCGGTGACCATCGGCACGAGGATGCGGACGTTCCCGCCGGCGCTGGCCCGCAGGATGGCCCGGAGCTGGACCCGGAAGAGGTCCCGGTTACGCAGCGAGAACCGGACGGCCCGCAGCCCGAGGGCCGGGTTGGGCTCCTTCTCGATGTTGAGCTGGGGCAGGCTCTTCTCGCCGCCGATGTCGAGGGTCCGGATGGTGACCGGGAACGGCAGGGCGCTGTGAGCCAGGCGTTCGTAGATCTCGAAGTGGTCCTGCTCGGTCGGCAGGGACTCCCGGCGGAGGTAGATGAACTCGGAGCGGAAGAGGCCGACGCCTTCGGCGCCCATGGAGAGGGCCAGTCCGACCTCCTCGGGGAGCTCGATGTTGGCCTGGGGGATGAAGTGGACGCGGTCGAGCGTCTCGGCCTTGAGCTTGGCCGTCTTCTGGAGCTCCCGTCCGTAGTTCTCGTACTTCTCCTTCTTGGCCTGGTACTCGCGGCGGACGGCCGGCGACGGGTCGATGATGACCTCGCCGTCCGTGCCGTCGACGATGACGAACCCGCCCTCGCTGACCTGCCGGGTGACGTCCCGCAGCCCGAGGACGGCCGGGATGCCCAGTGAGCGGGCCAGGATGGCGGTGTGGGAGGTCTGCCCGCCCATGTCCAGGGCCACGCCGAGCGTCAGCTCCTTGCTCAGCCGCAGGGCGGCCTCGGAGGGCAAGAGCTCATGGGCGACGAGGACGTGGGGCTTCTCCGGCGTCTTCTCCTTCTCCCGCCGGACCTCGAGGTTCCGGTAGACCCTCTTCAGGACGTCGGAGACGTCCGACTTCCTCTGCCGGAAATAGTCGTCCGGCAGGGACTCGAAGAGCTGCTCGTAGCGGGCGTTGGCCTTGGACAGGGCCCATTCGGCCCGGGCCTTCTCGCCGCGGATGACCGCCTCGAGCCCGCCGACGAGGGAAGGGTCCTCGAGGATGAGGAGGTGGGCCTCGAAGATGAGGGAGCTGTCCGGGCCGACCTTCTCCCGGACGCTCTCCTTGACCCGGACGAGGTCCTCCCGGGTCCGGTCGAGGGCTTGGTGGAGGCGCTCGATCTCGCCGGGCACCTGCTCGTCGGCGATGATCTCCTTGCGCGAGGTGAAGATGATGCGCCGGGGCAGGAGGACCTCGCCCATGGCGATGCCCGGCGAAACGCCGATCCCTCGCAGTCGCGTCATCTCCATGATCATTCCTTCTCGTCGAACCGGTTGGCGATGAGCTCGATGAGCGCGGCCATGGCCGCCTCCTCGTCCTTGCCCGCGACGACGAGCCGGATCGTCGTGCCCTGCGTCGCGGCCAGGGTCAAGATGCCCAGGATGCTCTTGCCGTCGATCTCGTCGCCGTCCTTGACGATCTTGACCGCCGCCACGAAGCGGTTGGCCAGGTTGACGAACTTGACCGCGGCCCGGGCGTGCAGGCCCAGCTTGTTGCGGATGGTCACGGTCCGGTCGAGCATAGGGAGGCTACTTGGCCTGCGACTTGAGCAGCGCGCTGACAAGGTGGATGTTCTTCTTGCCCTGGTCGACGACCTTCTTGGCCACGTCCTTGAGGTTGTTCGCGCGCTGGAGCGAGACGAACTTGATGAGCATCGGCAGGTTCACGCCGGTGATGATCTCGACGTGGTTCTCCTTGAAGAAGCTGAAGCTCAGGTTCGAGGGCGTGCCGCCGAACATGTCGGTGAAGATGACGACGCCGCTCTTCTGGTCGACCCTCTTGAGGCTGAGGTTGATCTTCTTCTTCGAGTCCTCGACGTCGTCGTACCAGCCGATGGAGATGGCCTCGATGTTGGGGGCCTCGCCGAGGATGATCGTCAGGGCGTTCAGCAGCTCCTCGGCCATGCGGCCGTGGCAGACGATGATGCCTCCGATCATGGGTCGCTCGAACTCTCGTTTCGGGCGCTATTGTATGACAAAACAGGCTATTTATAAAGGTCCCGGTGATAGATCTTGACCGCGGCGGAGCCGCCTTGGAGATGCTTGCGCAGCTCTTCGGCGACGACGACCGAGCGGTGCTTGCCGCCCGTGCAGCCGATGGCGATGGCCACCGTCGTCTTGCCCTCGCGGGCGAAGCGGGGCAGGACGAAATCGACGAAGCGGAAGAGGCGTTCGAGGAATGGCCGCGTCCCGGGGGAATCGAGGACGAACCGGCGGACGCTCGGCGTCTTGCCCGACCGGTTCCGCAGGCGGTCGACGTAGAACGGGTTGGGCAGGAGCCGGGTGTCGAAGACGAGGTCGGATTCGAGCGGCAGGCCGTGTTTGTAGCCGAAGCTCGTCAGGACGACCTCGATCCGCGGCCGCCGGCGCCGCAGGATGCGCTCGGCGATGGCGTCCTTGAGCTGGTAGATGTTGAGCCCCGAGGTGTCCACGACCTCGTCGGCCAGGGCCCGGATGGGCCCGAGCCGCCGGCGCTCGAGCCGCACGCCCTCGAGGATGGGCCGGTGAGGGGCCAGCGGGTGCGGCCGCCGCGTCTCGTTGAAGCGCTTGACCAGGGCCTCATCGGAGGCCTCGAGGAAGACCAGCTTGACCGGGACCTTTTTACGGATGGCCCGGAAGACCCCCGGGAAGTCGGTGAGGAAGCGGGGCTCCCGGATGTCGACGACGAGCGCCGTCTGATCGATCTCGACCTTTTTCCGCAGCCACAGGTCGACGAACTGGACGATGAGCTTGGCCGGCAGGTTGTCCATGCAGTAATAGCCGAAGTCCTCGAGGGCCCGGCTGACGACCGTCTTGCCCGAGCCGGAGAGCCCGGTCACGATGAGGAAGCGGTTATCCTTTTGCGTCTTCATGATCGTCTCGGCTAGGTCAGGACGCGGTCAAGCCGGCGGATGATCTCGTCGGGGGCGCTGTAGCCCTTCTTGCGGAGGATGTGGACCTTGCAGGCGACCTCGATCAGCGTGGCGATGTTCCGGCCCGGGGCGACGGGGATGGCCAGCTGGGGGATCTTGCGGCCGAGGATGGTCATGTCGTCCCCCGACTTGAGGCCCAGGCGGTCGACCTCGTAGCCGCGGCGCCACTTCTTCAGGCGGATGACCAGGTCGACCTTGGCCTGCCTGCCGATCGACCGCGGGCCGAAGATGGCCCGGATGTTGATGATGCCGAGGCCCCGGATCTCCATGAAGTTGCGGCTCAGGGCCGGGGCCGTGCCGACGAGCTCGCCGTTCGGCGCGAGCCGGATCTGGACGACGTCGTCGGCGATGAACTGGTGGCCGCGGGCGATGAGCTCGAGCGCGCTCTCGCTCTTGCCGATGCCGCTGTCGCCGAGGATGAGGGTCCCCAGGCCGAAGATCCTGAGGAAGCCGGCCGAGATCGTCGTCTGGCCCGCGGGGTCCGGCGGCCGGGACGGGGGGCCGTCAGGCACGGACCTTCTCCTCCTCGGCCCGCAGGGCCTCGATGACCGCGGCCGCCGTGGGGGCCTTGAGCAGCTTCGAGGAGAGCGACCGCGACCTCCGGACGAGGCCGGCGATGGCCGCCAAGAGGCGGAGGCCGGCGCCGGGATTGTCCTCGGGCGAGACGAGCAGGAAGAAGACGCAGGACGGCTTGCCGTCGACGGCCTCGAAGGCGACGCCGTCGGCCGACAGGCCGAGCAACAGGGCCGGCGTGCGGATGCCCTTGGCCCGGCAGTGCGGCACGGCGACGCCCTTGCCGATCGCCGTCGTGCCCATCTCTTCCCTCTTCAGGAGCCGCTCGAGCAGCGTCCCGTCGAGCCCGGGGGTGCGGGCTTCGAGCCTCTCCGCGAGCTCGCGGAGCACGCCGCCGCGGTCGCGGGACTCGAGGCGGGCGAGGACCCGGCCCTCGTCGAGGAAGGTGTGGATCTTGACCATGCCGGACGCCCCGGCCTCAGGGCTCGACGAGCCCGTATTGGCCGTCCTTGCGCCTGTAAACGGCCGCCCAGGCCCTGGACCCCTCGCGACGGAAGAGAAAGACTTCCTTGTCCTTGGCGTCGAGCTCGACGAGGGCCTCCTCGAGCGACATGGGCTTGAGCGAGAAGAAGTCCGCCCGGACGACCCGGTTCTCGGGCTCGGGCGTCACGACCACGGGGCCGAGCGCCCGGCGCCCGCCCCGCCGCTTCCGCTCGAGCAGCTTCGAGCGGTCCTTGCGGATCCTCGTCTCGAGCGTATCGAAGGCCTTGTTCAGCGACTCGATCATGTCCAGGGTCTCTTCGACGACCACGAAGCCGCGGCCCTTGGCCTGGACGTGGATCTCCGACTTGCTGCGCCCCTTCTGGACGGTGAGAATGAAGTTGACGTCGAGGATGCCGTCGAGGAGGCTCTTAAGCCGGGCCAGGCGCTTCTCGCAGTAGGCCTTGAGCTCGGGGGTGAGGCCCGCCTGCCTCGTCGTGTACCGGACGTTCATGGTCTCTCCTCCATGATGGACTTCCGCTTGCGGATATGGGAGGGCTCGATCCTCAGTTGGTTGCGGTACTTGGCCACCGTGCGCCGGGCGATGCGCAGGTCCTCGCGGGCCAGGATCTCGCCGATCTCGATGTCGCTCAAGGGGTTGTCCTTGTCCTCGCTCGCGACGAGCTTGCGGATCTTGTCCTTGACCTTGAGCGAGGACACGTCCTCGCCGTAGTTCCCCTGCAGGGACTTGTGGAAGAAATACTTCAGGGAAAAGACCCCCCGCGGGGTCATCATGAACTTGTTGGCCACGACCCGGCCGACCGTCGACTCGTGGACCCCGATGTCCTGGGCGATCTCCATCAGGGTCAGGGGCCTGATGAAGTCGATGCCCTTCTCGAAGAACTCCTTCTGGCGGTCGACGATGAACCGGGCGACCTTGTAGATCGTCTGGTTCCGCTGGTCGAGGCTGCGCATGAACCAGAGGGCTTTCTTCAGCCGGTCCTTGAGGAAGCGGTAGGCCTCCGCGTCGCCCTCGGCCGCCTTGCCCAGGAGCTGGCGGTAATAGGCGCTGATGCGGAGGCGGGGCAGGCCCTCGTCGTTGAGGGCGATCGTCCACTCGTCCGCTTCCTTGCTGACGATGATGTCGGGGACGACGTAGCTCGTCTTCTCTTCGCTGTATTTCCGGCCGGGGGCGGGATCGAGGGTCTTGATGATCTCGATGCGCTCGCGGACCTCGCCGAGCGAGGCGCCCAAGACCCGGGCCAGCTGGGCGTAATCGGAGCGCTCGAGGAGGGGCAGGTGCTCGGCCACGATCCGGCGGGCCATCTCGTCCCGGATCTGGTGGTGGTCCATCTGGGCGAGGAGGGCCTCGCGGAGGTCCAGGCTGCCGCAGCCGACCGGGTCGAAGGTCTTGATCTTGGCCCGGACCGCCTCGACCTTCTCGGGCGTCGTCTGGGAGAGGCGGGCGACCTCCTCCACGGCCGAGTTGAGGTAGCCCTCCTCGTTGATGTTGCCGATGATGAACTGGGCGATGTCCCGGTCGCCGCCTTCGAAGAAGGTCAGCGAGGCCTGCCAGTTCAGATGGTCCCACAGGGAGGGCGTCCGCGAGATCGTGTTCTCGAGCGAGACGGCCTCGCGGCTCTCCGTGAAATGGGGGCGGAAGCCTTCGTCGAGGTAGTCCTGGAAGCCGGCCAGGAAGTTGTCGTCGGGCGCGTCGCCGGCGAGCTTCGGCTCGGTCGATTCGAGGCTCAGCCCCTCGAGGACGCTGTCCCGGTTCTTGACCCCGGCCTCCTCGGCGGCCTTGGTCTCGCTGTCCTTGGCCGCGCCCTCGCGGGCCTCGTCCTCGATCTCGATCATCGGGTTCTGAGCCAGCTCCTCGTCGATGACCTCGATGAGCTCGAGATTGGTCAGCGGCAGGAGCTTGATGGCCTGCTGCAGGGCGGGGGCCAGGATGAGCTTCTGCACCTGCCTCTGGTCGAGCTTCTGCCTGAGGGTCATGCGTTCGGCCTCATTTCCGCTTTCGGTCCATCTCTAAAGACGAAACTCCCGTCCCAAATAGCTCTCCCGCACCTCTTCGGAGGCGACGATCTCCGCCGGCGTCCCCTCCTTGAGGATGCGCCCGCAATCCAGAATATACGCCCTGTCCGTGATCTCCAAGGCCTCGCGGACGGCGTGGTCCGTGATCAGGACGCCGAGGCCCTTCCCCCGAAGCGTCCGGATGACCGACTGAAGGTCCTTGACCGACAGGGGGTCGATCCCCGTGAACGGCTCGTCCAGGAGCACGAACTCCGGGTCCATGACCATGGCCCGGGCGATCTCCAGCCTGCGCCGCTCGCCCCCGGACAGGGTCAGGGCCCGCGCCCCGGCGAGCTTGGCCAGGCCGAACTCCTCGAGCACGGCGGCCGCCCGCGCGGCCCGCGAGCCCGCCCGCGAGGGCCGGGTTTCGAGCACGGCGAGGAGGTTCTCGGCCACGCTCAGCTTCCGGAAGGCCGAGGGCTCCTGCGGCAGGAGGACGAGCCCCCGCCGGGCCCTCAGGTACATCGGCTGGTCGGTGATGTCCTCGTCCCTGAGGAACACCCGGCCGCCGTCCTGGGGCACGAGCCCCAGGATCATCGAAAAGGTGGTCGTTTTGCCGGCCCCGTTGGGGCCGAGCAGGCCGACGATCTCCCCCTCTTCGACCCGGACCGAGACCCTGTCGACGACCTTCTTGCGCCCGTAGCTCTTCTCGAGGTCAACCGCTCTCAGCGCGCCCTTCATGGTTCACGATCTGATGACGGTCGTCGATCTTCCCGGACCCTCATTCTCGATGAAAATCTTATCATCCGGGAGGTCGAAAGTCAATGTGGCTCCCCTGGCGGAGCCGCCCTTCTCGTCGCTCAGGACGGGCCTTCCGGTAAGGACCAGCCGGCCGGTCGCGGCATCGTAGGACGCCGCCTCGGAACGGCCGGTATAGCGGCCGCGGGAGACGGTCACGCCGCCGTCCGCGGAGAGCGATTCGACCGTCCGGCCGTCCCGGCCGACCACGGCCGAGACGGTTCCGGCTTCGAGGACGGCCCCGGGCAGGCGGACGCGAGCCTTCGTGGAAAGCGTCAGCACCCTCCGGTCCGGCGAATAGGCCATCTCCTCGCCTTCGAGCTCGATCGTTCGGACTTCAGCCGGCGCGTCGGCGGCCTCGGCGAGCGTGATGGCGACGCTTCCCGCGCCGCTCATCCCGCCTTTGTCGCCGGCCGTCTCGAGCGCCTCGGCCCGGATGGCGTTCGGGCCCTGCCGGACGAGGACCCGTCCGGTGAAGACGGACTTCGAGCCTTCGGGCCGGAGCTCCAATCTCTCGCAGGAAACAGAGATGTCTTCGGGCGAGATGAGGAAGCCCATCGCCCTCCTCCCCTCGGCCTTCTTGAGAACGCAGGCCGTCCCCCCGCTCGCCATGACCTCGCCGGAGGCGGAGTCCAGGAGGATCTCGGGGGCTTCGATCCTGGCCTCCACCGAATCCGCGACGGCGGGCCGGCCGGGGACGCCGGCGAGGCGCAGGATCTTCGCCGCATCGAAGGCGGCCTCTTCGCCTTCGAGCGTTTCGCGCACGGCGGAGGCCTCCGCGATCTCGGCCCGAACGCCGCCCGAGGCAGCCCAGAGGCATCGGCCGTCGTCGCGAAAGACATCGAGGAGAATCGCCGGCGCCAGAACGGTCTCGGTCCTGTCCGGCGAGGATCGCAGGGTCAGGCTGGTGGGGCTCGAGGTTCGGATGGCCAGGGCGGAGGGCTCGCGGCTGAACGTGACGGCAATGCGATCGGCTCGGATCTCGCCGCTCCCCTCCCCGGAGGGCTCCCTTCCCGAAAGGACGACCCTGGCGCCGCCCTGGAGGTCGGCGGAGGCGAGCCCGGACTCGTCCGCCATGGCCACGAAGACGGCGCTCTCGGAGAGGCCCTGGAAGTCGGGCCCCTGGATCGCGGCCCGGCCTTCGATCCGGCCTCGCCGGTCCCCGCGGGCGTAGCTGAAGGACCGGCCCGACACGATCAAGGACCGGCCGGCCGGCTCCGCCGCGGCCAGCTCGACGCGGAACCCGCCGTCCAGCCGGATCTCGTCGGCGCCTTCCCGATAGGAGATCTCCGGGGCCCGGCCGCTGAACCCCTTGGAGGCGAAGAGGCCGCCTCTCGTCGTTCCGAAGAGGCCCGCTTCCCGATCATAATCGAAAGAGCCTCCCTCGAGGACAAGATCGCCCGACTCGACCCGGACGTGCCCGGTCATGGTGAACCGCAGGGAGCCGGGGTCATAAACGACCTCATCGGCCGCCAGGCGCGAGAGGGTCTGTCCCCTCTGGCCGAGGTTCACGATCTCGACCGGACCCGCGAGATGGTTCCGCCCGTCCGGCCCGAGGCTGAAGCTCGCGCCGCGGATGTCGACGACGGGACGTCCGTCCTTGAATTCCTGGTGCCGGATCCTCTCCTTGAGATCGACCACGCGCCCCTCGGGCGGCGGCTCGGGCGCCGCCGCAGGCGCGCCGCCGCCGCGCCGGCCCGCCAAGCGGACCGCGATCACCGCCGCCAGAGCGACGAGCAGGACCGCCGCGGCCAGGCGGGCGATCCTCACCGGCGCCGAAGCGCGTTGCTCGACCATCGGTTCAGGCCTTCAGGTCTTCGACGGACAGGTTCGTCCGTTGCTCGCCCAGGTATTCCGAAGTCATGAGAGAGAAGGCCAGGCTGACACGGCTGCCCCGGCGGACGACGTGGCGCCAATCGGCCTTGTCCCAGCACAGGGCTTCGAGGACCCGGCCGTCCTGGCGGGCCAGGAACTTCAGGTGCTTGCCCTGGAGGACCTGGGGCTCGGTGACGACCTCGACGTCGTCGGCCATGAACAGGGGCTTGGGATTGCCGACGCCGAAAGGGACGAGCAGGCCGAAGGCGGCCATGAAGCGTCCGTCCACGGCGCTGAAATCGAGGGGGCCGTCGATCTTGATCTTCTTTCTCAGGCTGTCCTCGGCGATGCGCCGCTCGGCGCTCGCGTTCAGCGCGGCCTTGAACGCGGCCAGGCCCTCGGTCGGCAGGGTGCATCCGACCGCCAGCCGGTGGCCCCCATAGCTCAGGAAATGCGCCTTGCAGTCCTCGAGCAGGTCGATCAGCGGGACCTCGGAGATGCTCCGCCCCGAGCCGTGGGCCTTGCCGTTCTCGTAATGGAACAGGACGACCGGCCGGTTGAAGCGGTCCTTGAGCTTGGAGGCGACGATGCCGATGACGCCGCGGTGCCAGTCGGGGCTGCCGAGGACGAGGCACTTGTATCTCCGGTCGAGCCCCCGCTCTTCGATCCGCCCGCGGGCCTCGTCGAAGATCTTCTCCTCGGTCCTCTGGCGCTGGGCGTTGAGGTCGTCGAGCTTCTGGACGAGGGCCAGCGTCTCCGCGGGGTCCTCGGAGAAGAAGAGCCGGACGGCGAGGTCGGTCATGCCCATCCGGCCGGCCGCGTTGATCCGGGGCCCGATGCGGAAGCCGAGGTCGCCCTCGGAGATCTTGCGCCGGCCCAGGCCGCAGGCCTCGATCAGGCTGCGCAGGCCCGGGTTGGCGACGTCGCGCAGGCCCTTGAGCCCCTGCTTGACGAAGAGCCGGTTCTCACCCTTGAGCTCGGCCACGTCGGCCACGGTGCCGATCGCGACGAGCTTCATATAGTGGGCGAGGCCGGTGTCCTTGCCCGCCTTCGCGAGCAGGGCCTGGATGAGCTTGAAGGTGACCCCGACGCCGGCCAGCCCGGCGTCCGGGTAGCCCGAGCCGGGAAGGACCGGATCGAGGACGGCCACGGCCTCGGGCAGGGCGTCGCCGGGGCGGTGATGGTCGGTGATGATGACGTCGATGCCGCGCTCGCGGGCCCGGGCGGTGAACTCGACCGACTTGATGCCGCAATCGACGCTGATGACGAGCGCCGCGCCCCGCTCGAGGGGGATGCGGACGTGCTCGACCTTGATGCCGTAGCCGTCCGTAAGGCGCTCGGGGATGAAGTATTCGACGTCGGCGCCGAGGGTCGTCAGCGCCTTCTTCAGCATAACCGTCGAGAGCACGCCGTCGACGTCGTAGTCGCCGAAGATCAGGATCCTCTCGCGGCGGTCGACGGCCAGGCCGATGCGGGCCACGGCCTTGTCCATGTCTTTCATCAGGTAGGGGTCGTGGAGCTTCGTCAGGTCGCCGAAGAGGAACTCGCGGGCCGCCTCCTCGGTCGTGATCTTGCGGTTGACCAGGACCCGGGCGATGGCCGGCGGGATGTCGAGGGCTCCGGCGAGCGCGTCGGCCTCGGCCCGCGGCGGTTGGACGACCCAGACGGCGGCGTTCATGGCACCCTCACTTTAGCATATTCGCCGCCATCGCCCAAAGCCCGCCTCGCTGAGCTCGCGCGCCAGCCCGCCGCCGGTCCATCCTGATCGCGGCCGCTCTCCGCGGCGGCCATTGACAATTAAACGCTTGAAAAATAAAATGTTAAGGCCATGCTCGCGAGCCTCAGGGAAAAGCTGGCCAGGACCCGGGACGCCTTCCGCAAGGTCGGCGGCCTCTTCCGCAGCGGGCGGCGGCGCGACGAGATCCTGGACGGCCTCGAGGAGGCCCTCATCCAGGCCGACGTCGGCGTCCCCGCATCGGAGAGGATCGTCACGGACCTGAGGTCCTCGACCGAAAAGGACGAGGACGAAGGCGGGCTCGAGCGCGCGCTCAAGACCGAGCTCGTGGCTCTCCTCAGCAGCCCGGCCCCCGGCCCCGCGGCGAACGGCGGCCCGACCGTCATCCTCATGGTCGGCGTCAACGGCGGCGGCAAGACCACCTCGGCGGCCAAGCTCGCCGCGCGGCACAAGCGGGCCGGCCGGCGGGTCGTCATGGCCGCCGCGGACACGTTCCGGGCCGCGGCCCAGGAGCAGCTGGCCGTCTGGGGGAAGAGGCTCGGCATTCCCGTCATCCGGGGCTCCTACGGCGCCGATCCGGCGGCCGTGGTCTTCGACGCCGCGCGGTCGTTCAAGGCCCAGCAGGGCGACGTCCTTCTCGTCGATACGGCCGGCCGCATCCACACCAATACGAATCTCATGGCCGAGCTGGAGAAGGTCCGGCGGGTCGCCGCCCGCGAGCTGGCCGGGGCACGGATCGAGTCCCTCCTCGTCCTCGACGCCACGGTCGGCCAGAACGCCGTCGTCCAGGCCCGCGAGTTCATGAAGTTCTCCGGTCTGACGGGCATCTTTCTGACCAAGATCGACGGCACGGCCAAGGGCGGCGCGGCCATCGCCGTCGTGGCCGAGCTGGGGCTGCCGATCCTCTACCTGGGCGTCGGGGAGGGCGAGGACGACCTCGTCGACTTCTCGCCGCGCGAGTTCGTGGAGGCTTTGCTCTCATGAGCGGCGTCACGGACCGCGGCTGGATGGAGATGGCCTACGGCCTGGCCGAGAAGGCCCGCGGCCGGACGAGCCCGAACCCGCTCGTCGGCGCGGTCGTCGTCCGCGACGGCGTTCTCGTCGGCCACGGCTATCACGCCGAGCCGGGACGGCCCCACGCCGAGATCCTGGCCCTCGGGATGGCCGGGCGCAAGGCCAGGGGCGGGACGCTCTACGTGACCCTCGAGCCCTGCGTCCACCGAGGCCGCACCGGCCCCTGCATCGAGACCGTCCTCGCCGCCGGCCTCTCGCGGGCCGTCGTCTCGGCCGTCGATCCGAACCCGCTCGTCAAC